>Ga0308156_1003745_pt1 | contig 11318 bp, 3 predicted proteins | sample PhyAR2_FD_201041 | JGI IMG/M metagenome (GOLD analysis project Ga0308156, IMG submission 201041) | Phyllosphere microbial communities from UC Gill Tract Community Farm, Albany, California, United States - DLSL A.R2 | ecosystem: Host-associated > Plants > Phyllosphere > Unclassified | place: USA... | reverse complement strand
GGCTGACGGTAAACGGCACCGCCACGCTGAAGGGCTTGATGATCACCCCGCTGTCGGCGTAATCCAGCGCCGTCAGCGGATTCACCACCGATACGCCCACGCCCGCTTTCACCATCGCGCACACCGACGCCGCACTGTGCGTCTCCATCACCATGCGCCGTTCCACCCGATGCTCAAGAAACAGCGTATCCAGCAGCTGACGATAGCTGTCGGTGCGCGACAGGCTGATGTAATGCTCCTCGGCAAAGTCAGCGGGCGACAACCGCTCCGCCTGTGCCAGCCGATGGCCCGCAGGCAGCACGCACACTTCATTGCAGGTCAGCAGTGCCAGGCGTTCGGTTCCTGCGGGCGTGCTGTGCGTCTCCGTCAGGCCAATATCGTAGCGCTGTGCCGAGAGCCACTCTTCCAGCAGCGGCGACTCCTGCGGAATAATGTTCATGCTGACATCGGGGTAGCGCTGTAAAAATGGCTGGCAAACACGCGGCAGTAGCGACTGGGAAAACACCGGCAGGCAGGCGATCGACAGCTCGCCCTGGCGAAAATAGCGCAGGCCCGCGGCGGCATCAATAATGCGATCCAGTCCGTACCACGAGCGCTGCACCTCTTCAAACAGCCGCAGCCCCTGAAGCGTAGGCTGCAAACGCCCACGCACCCGCTCAAATAGCTGCAGGCCGATCTGCTGTTCAAAGCGCGCCAGTTCGCGGCTCACCGTGGGCTGTGAAGTGTGCAGCATCTCCGCCGCCTGCGTCAGGTTGCCGCTGGTCATCACCGCGTGAAAAATCTCGATTTGTCGCCAGTTGTTTTTATTGGTCATTGCGCATCCGTGGAGCAGAAGTTTTTACCCTAAGCCTGAAAGTTGTCGTCGCTCAGCAGCGGCCTAACCATATCCTGAATGAATAGGTGTTGGATAAACAGATATTTTTCAGCATGCTTTTTTTGTGGCGTAATAACCCAATACTGACAGGAGAAAGCCATGCCGCGCCCGCTGAATAACACCGATACCGCCCTTAACCGTGACAACTTGCTGCCGCTGGCGCAGCGCTACAATGCGCCTTTCTGGGCCTATGACGCTGACATTATTCGGCAGCGTATCAGTCAGTTACAGCAGTTTGATACTGTGCGTTTTGCCCAGAAAGCCTGTTCCAATATTCATATTCTGCGCCTGATGCGTGACGCGGGCGTCAAGGTTGATTCCGTTTCGCTGGGCGAAGTTGAGCGGGCGCTGGTTGCCGGTTTTCAGCCGGGCGGCGATGAGATCGTTTTTACCGCTGACCTGTTGGACCACGCCACGCTGGCGCGGATTGTTGAACTGAAGGTGCCGGTGAATGCCGGATCGATCGACATGCTGCATCAGCTGGGTACGGCGTCGGCTGGCCATGCGGTCTGGCTGCGGGTAAATCCTGGTTTTGGTCACGGCCACAGCCAGAAAACCAACACCGGCGGCGAAAACAGCAAGCACGGCATCTGGCACGACGATCTGCCTGAGGCGCTTGCGGCTATCAGCCAGCACGGGCTGAAGCTGGTCGGTATACATATGCATATCGGTTCCGGCGTTGACTATGGGCATCTGGAGCAGGTGTGCGACGCGATGGTGAATCTGGTGATCGCCACCGGCACCGATATCGCGGCCATCTCAGCGGGTGGTGGCCTGTCGATCCCTTATCGCTACGGTGAAGAGGCGATCGATACCGCGCACTATTTTGGCCTGTGGAACGCGGCGCGCGATCGCATCGCAGCCCATCTGGGCCATGCGGTGCAGCTGGAAATTGAGCCGGGCCGTTTCCTGGTGGCGGAGTCAGGCGTGCTGGTTTCTCAGGTGTGCGCGGTGAAAGCGATGGGCAGCCGTCACTTTGTATTGGTGGATGCGGGCTTCAGCGATCTGATGCGGCCATCAATGTATGGCAGTTATCATCATATCTCCCTGCTGGCCGCCGATGGTCGCGCGGTGGATGATAACGCTACCATTGAGAGTGTCGTCGCCGGACCGCTCTGTGAGTCCGGCGACGTCTTTACCCAGCTGGAGGGGGGCATGGTCGCACCACGCGCGCTACCTCAGGCGCAGGTGGGCGACTATCTGGTTTTCCATGACACCGGTGCTTACGGCGCGTCGATGTCCTCCAACTATAATAGCCGGCCATTGATCCCGGAAGTGCTGTTTGAAGCGGGTAAACTACGTGAAATTCGCCGCGCGCAGACCATCCAGGAGCTGTTGGCGCTGGAGCTGAGGTAATACCCTTTGTGTAATCAGCTACAGAATTTATGCTAACCATCACGGTAAACGAGAGACCTGCCTTTTTCCGTAATGTTAGTTTACTGTTGTTCGTCGCTCTCGCGTGGGTCATAGTTTCTAAAGTGACCCGTTCCTGCTTCAAAAGAGTTAATGGTGCCTGATATTGTTCCTTTCCATCCAAGTGTGTTAAAGGTAAAAATCTCATCCCAAAATGAATCAACACTCACTGTAGTCGAATCGAACTTATTCTTTAACCTGATAATTTCTTGACGCATCGCAGGCAGATCGATCTCAGCTCTTCTTATAATGCCACTGCTTACCAGCCCATCAATGATCTTATCAACATCGTCAAACCTATTTAGCACCGCAATGACTTTCTCCAGATTTGCTTTTATTAGATTAAGGTTATCCAGAGCCAATTCCAGTTGAACTTGCCATGCCATCAAAACATGACTGCGGGGATTTGACCAGCTTTTACTATTAGCAATATAATTTGATACATCTAAATGCAAACTTTCTAAATCTGCAATCATTTGTGTCAGAGGTTGCGATGCTCCTCCGGCAATCTTTGGGGCTTGAAAATCGGATAACGTTTTGTTTACAGCTATTCTTTTAGGTAAGCTTTTTTTCTCAAACTGTTCTAACTTCTCTAATAATGGGAAAAGCGCTACCTTTTCTGCAGCTTCGATACTTTCCAGCCCAACCCCGCCCCATTTTTTTAACATCCATTGAAGTTTATCTGATTTCATAATGCTAAAATTATTCAGGTTTTCCAAATAATCGCTTGTGCCCCATATATCGCTTCTGATACCTGATTCAATATAAGCGTAGTCTTTTCTACCAGTTTTGGGCGGATTTATTGTTTTTTCATATATTTTATCAATCGCTCGATTATGCTCAATATTCCCCATAACTTTAGATTCAAGCTTTTGTATTTTACTTATAATCTTATTTTCAGCCAGATCTACATTGGTCTCTGGTGAGCCAGAGACAGTTGCTGTGTTTTTATTCTTTACATCTACAATTTCACCGGTTCTCATATCCGTATCTTTGTTTGCTATTATCCTTTTTGTGTCTTTATCATAAATGACTCCAGGAACTTCCTGGTGTGAGCCATAATTGTCTTCATATATTTTTCCTTGCTCTGCATCATATCTTATATTATTGGGAGCTTCAATATCTGTTGGCGTTGGTTTGTTTTTTCCTGTATTGAAGCGTTTTTCGGTTTTATATAATTTTCCTGAATTAGAGTCGTAGAAAAATTTATTTGTAAATCTCATCTTAACTGCTTTTACAAGGTCAACCGCGGAACTAAAATTACCTATAAAGGCAAAAAGCGAATTCCATAGAATTTCACTATTGGCCGAAAGTTCTTCTTCAATGTCATCAGCATTAAAGTGCTTTATTACAGAAGAGAGCAAGCCAAGTGTAATATCTAAGGCTATAAATGCCGCAGTTGCAGGCAGAGCGACGATAAGACCTATACCGGCGGTAGCCAGAGTCCAAACCATGCCCGTAGCAGCAATTGCTTCGGAAATATCAGCCATTAACATTTCAGTGGAAGTATAATATAGGTTATCTATATCCGCTAACAGCGTATCATTATCACGCTTAAGTATTGCCTGAGCCACGGCATTGCCTGGACGTTCGGTTTGAACATCTGACTTATCATAGTAAATAGGGGCTGCTTGATCGCTGTGAGTAAAGGGGGACTTGTAATAATGAGTGTTCCCTCTCGGCTTTATATTAGTTCTGAAAGAAATAACGCCTGTATGCTTATTGTGGAGTTTTCTTAGCTTTGCTTCTTCACTGACAATCAAGTTTCTATAATAAAGCCCTGTTTTAGGCAGGATTATATCCAGATTTTCTTTGTCATTATCGAAGCGCGGTGCCCTGCCAGGGTTGTATATTGCCGGTATTTTTGGTTCTAGAATAAATTTTTTGTTAGAAACATCAATAATAGCATAACTGTAATATTGATGAGCTACAGGTAATGAAATCATGTCACGAAGAGGAATTGTTTGATCAACTTTATGCTCTGAGGAAAAAACAGATAGTGAAGGTATTTCGGCTTGTATTTTATTATTAAAAAAATCATTAATGGCTTTTTGGACAATTTCATTTTTAAAGTCGTGTTTGCGCAGGGAATTAATATTTTTAACTGCTATATTAGAAAGGTGTAGTTGTAAACGATCGTTAGAAACAATATGCTCCTGAACCTTATCAATAATAGAATTTTGCTTATCTTTGTGGGTGTCTAGTATGCCTGCGATTTTTCTATTCGCTTCTTTATTGGGATAATTATAGTATGGGCTCCAGTCGTTAGAACTATTCTCTTTATAACGATCTTTGAAATGTTTTCCGGTTAAAAGCTCCAGGCCTGTATAGGTTTTTAGAAACTTTTTATCAGGAGCTGCTTTTTTTCCCGATTCTACTAAATTAAATTCATTAAATCTTGATCTTTCATCTATCATGAGTTCTGCAACGCCTTCAAAACCACCTGTTGTTAGGATTTTACTTCCTGCATCAATGGCTGTATTAATCGAGTCTGGCAATCGAGTGCGTTCATATTTATCTCTATAAGAAAAGAAAACTGTGTATTTGTTATCGATAAAATTATTTTTTCCATTTTCATCTTTAATTCCCCCCAGTTCTGACCTGAGGATCTCCTCAGCAAGACTTCGTGCATTATTAACATAAGATTCGAAGAGTAATTCAAGGTTATTTTCCCAGCCACGCACAGTGGTATTAGCAGGAGACTTATAACTTGAACTAAAGGGACGATCCCATGCGTCAGCCCTACCATCATAGGGAATATTTTGTTGTTTTGTAACCAAATGAAGTTTATCATCTGGTTCCTTATTAATGAATTCTTCATCATATATATCTCGATAACGGCGATATATATTATTTTTATTATTAGATTTATTAAATAATAAATCATTGAGAAGAGAAGGGTAATGCATGCTATTAAAATATATTTTTTTTGCTATATCTTCTGGAATGTACTCTATTAACACAGTAACTCTATTTGTTTTTGAGCCTGAATATTTTAAAAAAACTGTGGACTCCCATAAGTTTAGAATATTTCCACCTAAAGTAAATTCTATGTATTTCATTTTTTCATTTATTAATTCTATTAAATTTGTACTCCATGTTACGGCGTCCATTTTTTCACGCGGCATAAAAATTATTCTGCTTTCGATAGGGTCTAATTTTGTACCAGTCCTCACTGCAATCAGAATTGATCCATTACTTCTTATAAGCTCTTGATAATTTTCACGGGGGAATATATCGCTAAATATACCCCATTCTATCAGAGCATTATCAGGTTCTGAGCCTAAAAGTTTTTTTGGTCCATAGGATTTTCCACTATAAACATCATCTGGTATTACATTTATGGATACCCACGATGAAGTGTTTTTCGCAGTTAACTTTATTGTAAAACAATCAGGTTTGACAGAATTTTCTGTATCTATTTCTATATTTGCATACTCATTGATAGATGATTCTTCTAATGAGTCTTTGAATCTTTTAAAGCTGTCTGAACTACCTGATTGAGGATGGCGAGGTGCATCAACAAGTAAACTATCAATGACTTTATGGTCATTGTCCGTTATAGAAAACAATAATGAATCTTTTGAATAATCTATGAAGGGTATGCTGAAATACTGTGAATGATAAGTTTCAGCATCGTTTTCTGCTTCAGTCTCTGCCTGTTGTACCACATTGCTTTCTTCTAATGCGTCAATGGTTTGTGGTGTGTAACCAAATTCTCTAATAATTGCGGTAACATCAGCGGCGGAGAAAGCGTCTCCAACAGTGGATAGTATATCCCTGGTTGTATGGTGGATTGACCTCTTTATTCTTGATGTCATAAAAGTAAAGGATATATCCGCTGGGCTAATGCTATTATTTCCTACTATAAATTTGGTCGAACCCTGTATGTTAGTATTAGTTGCGGCAGGCTGTGCTCCTTGTCTAATTAATGAGGAAAAGGCATTGCCTGAAGCATATTTTGTTTTTTGTTTTTCAAAATCTATCAGCCTTCTTATTGCTTCTTTGCCCTGATCATGAATATTTTTATTTTTCCATTCGTGCTCACGTCGAATTATTTTAAGTTGCCATAATATTTCTGAAAGAAGGATATCAGAATATGCTTTCCCTGAGTTATCTTTCATCTGTTTTATTCGACTATTAATTTCCGCGACTTTTTTCTTATGTTCACGTTCTTTAATATCACGAGAAATTTTCCACCAGTATGCGCCTGATCCTGCTGCTGGCAGCAGCATGAGCGCGCCTGCCCACCATAAGTTTTTTTCATTACGCTGTAACCAGTTATCCTGACGTATTGCAGCCTGTGGTTCAGGATTGCGCGCTGCGCGCTGCATTACTTTAGAATTCGCGGTTTTATGGAGAGGTTGTGCTTCTTCTTTTCTGCCATGGATACCTGGCAAGGTAAAATTATTCCCCAGCCGGGATGGTAGCCGGCGCGCGTTAATAGTTGGTGCTGACAAAGAAGAGTAAACGCCGGATTCAAATAAATTGCTATGATTTGAATATTCATTAATATTACTAAATATCGCCGGTTTGCGTGCAGGCTTATTGGCGCTCACCGTTGTGCCTGTACTATTCGATAGGAGAGGCTTTCTCTCGGGTCCGGGATCTGTTTCAGGTTGCAAGCTTGGTTGCCGATTCTGCCAGTGACCATAGGCTGCGCTTCCCATCAGTAATATCGAAGTCACCAGGCTGCTCAACGAAATCCCCATGCTAATTTGCTGTCTTATTCGCAACGCTGCGATTTCTTCATTGAGCCGATCCTCTATGCTCAACTCTGTGGATACTGGATCATTTACCTCTCTCAACACACGCGAATGCGGATGGCCTGAATTGACGGGTGCCTTTACGGCGGACTTAGGGTGAAGATTGCGATTTAATAAAACCATTCCCCCTATACCAAGACTGGCCAGCAGCGTGGTACCGACTATTGCAACTTTGGAAGGGGTTATAGATATGTTTTCAGTCGCATCGCCTGATGCTGTTACCTCACTGCCGGATGCCATGTTGACCTGGGGTGAGGATGTGCCAATGACGGGTTGATTAGTAACGTCAGCGTTTGAGCTGGAAAAGGAGGGCAGTTCTGCGCCGCCAGACGTAGCGTTAAAGCTGGGTAAGAGTGGGTCAGCGACAGGCTGTTGAGTAATGCTATTAAATGTGCCATTAGGGGACGGCCATTCTTCGTCAGCAGGTTGCTTTTCCAGACTCTGTAACCGGGTCAGCAGTTTAAAGACAACGTCGCCCGCGGAAGCGGAAGCAGCTGTAATCTCAGGTTCGCCAAGCTCTGTCTGAATATAACTATCAATCGCTTGTATCACTGGCTGGGAGGCGCTGCCAATCCAGTATGTCAGTTTCGTTTCAAACTCTTTACGCAGGCTTGCAACCAATGGACTAATAGGGCCTGATCCATTTTGATAAAGCGCATTGAGTACTTTCTGCAACCAGGATACAAGCGTGTCATTCTCCTGGTACTCAGGTAAAACTGAAAGCGCGTTTTTTACTCGCTGCAACAGCGGCAACCAGTTTATCATGTCATAAATTAGTTGTAGCTCGGGTTCGGGAAACAGTCTCTGCATACGAGCGAGTCGCTGTTGTATTACAAGTTGTTCACTCTCATTTTCTGCCCGCCACATCAACCAAATTAAACCGAATTTACTGAGTCGTTCAGCAAGAATTACCAAAGGATTATCGGCAGCAGCGGCAACGCGGATAAAGCGCAGCATAACTACCAGCCAGTCTTCATGACCGGTTATCAATTCTTTAAGAATAGCTATCCCATCAAGCAATTTTAATACCCCAGGGGACAGTAATTTCTTTAAGGGTGGAGATGGGTTTTCCACCTGCTTTTTAATCTCATCCAACAGTCGGATTGGTATGTCCAGCCACGACATTTGAGGTAACTGCGCAACAAATTCTGAAGAAAGGATCTCGTTCATCAATGTATATAGCGCTTGAGCGTTAGGCAGGTAATAGGACACCGCGTTTAGGGCTGTCTGTTTTGCCAGATACATTGCAGAGTTTTGCCAGCCCAGTATTTCCAACGCCTCCCGAAAGAAAGTGTTCCATTCCATGTTGCCCTGTAGTGTTTTTGACATCAGACGCGCAACGGGCAATGTGGACGTAAGATAGCTACTAAGTTCGGAACTAATATGTAAAGTTATTTCAGAAAGACGGCTAGATGGCTGAGCATTAAGTTGCTGCCGGAAGGCTGGCGAGGAAAAGTACTGGCTGGTTTCCAGTAATGAAAGCCAGTTATTGTTGGAGGACTGAGGCATATTATTGGAAATCATTGAAACGATGCGGAAAGCTTTAGCCGTTTCCGGCATAGCCTGTTCAAATATGTTGATAACAAATGGCGGTAGTGAGCGATTCATCAAAAGTGTAAATAGCGTGGCCAACTTTGCCGTAACGCTACTGGCTTTATCCCAACTGGATAAAAATGCTTGCGCAGTCTCTACTCCCTCCTGAAACTGAGTCACGCCGTTTTTTATCCTGTTGTAAAACTCTTCTCCCTCGCGTAAAAGTTTGTCAATCTGATAGGGTAGTAAAGCCTTTTCCAGAGTGAGCTGAAAAAATGCCTCAGGAGAACCAGGCGGTGTAGCAACAAGCTGCCTGAACAGCTCAATCTGTTGTTGTAAGCGTGTTAGTTGTTGCAACCATTGTCGGGCTGTCTCGTGACCAAAGAGATATTGTGCTGCACCCTGTGGGGAGAGTAGTGCTTTCGCTGTAGTAAATATTCCCTCAAACTGCTGACTGGCGCTTTGGTTTCTCAGCTCGCTTAACGCCTTAAGGGTTTGCAGCAATTGCAGCAATTGCTGACTATGATGGCTTACCAGCGGATATCCATTCAAATGTGATAATAACAATTCCGTTTTTTCGCTGACGGAATGTTTGTTCGAAGATAAAGTATCTTTCAGCTTATTAAAATCTTTTAGCTTTTCGAAATGCTTTTCTAAATAATTCTTCCACAATTGCTGCAAAATTATATTGAGGAAACCGTCCAGAAAGGGTGAGATTATATTATTTATAAATACGCCTTGTGGCGTTACGTTTTCAGTCCAGATGAATGGAGAGCCCGCTTCATCAGATGAAATACCGCTATTTTGCATTTGTTGCCAATAAGTGGCTTGTTCTTCTTGATCAAATCCTGGTGATAAAGGATTTTTCTTCTCTAAGATTATTTTATCATTCATGCTTTACCCCGAAATAATTTTTTCAAATTCAATGTATTAGATAGTAGTCAAAAGTCAGGGAAACTAAAATTCCCCCGGCTTTATTCTGATTATAGTCAGGAAAAATAAATTGATTGGGATTTGAGAGCTATCAGGTATGCAATGGAGAAAGGTTTGTGCTGATGATCGAAGGATCATCTCAGGCATTGCCGTTCACCGAATGCCTTCTCACCAGCGTCGGGCTAAACATATTGGTCACCTCGGGTAGCGGCTGGCCGTGAGCCAGCGCCAGAGCAAGAGCGGCGGCCTGTTGGGCCATGGTGACAATCGGGTAACGAATGGTGGTCAGGCGCGGACGCACATAGCGAGAAACCAGCACATCGTCGAAACCGATTAATGAGATCGATTCCGGCACGGCGATGTCGTTGTCGCTCAGCACTGCCAGCGCACCCGCGGCCATGGAATCGTTGTAGCAAGCGACGGCGGTAAAACTCTTGCCGCGCCCCAGCAGTTCAGTCATCGCCTGTTCGCCGCCACGCTCATCCGGTTCGCCAAAAGCGACCAGTCGATCGTTGCAGGGTAAATCGTGCTCGCGCAGCGCATCGTAATAACCGCGCAGGCGATCTTCTGCATCGGAAATGTTGTGCGTGGAACAGATAAAAGCGATATTCTGATGCCCTTGCTGGATCAGATGTCGCGTGGCCAACCAGGAACCGTAACGATCGTCCAGCGCGATACAACGCGACTCAAAACCTGGCAGTAGTCGATTGAGCAGCACCATGCCGGGGATCTGCTTCATCAGTCCTACCAGCTCAGCGTCGGGAATTTTCTTTACGTGCACTACCAGCGCCGCGCAGCGATGGCGCATTAGCTGCTCAATTGCCAGCCGCTCTTTTTGCTCGTTGTGATAACCGTTTCCAATCAGCAAAAAGTTGCCGGTCTCTCCGGCCACTTCATCCACCGCTTTGACCATTGCGCCGAAAAAAGGGTCGGAAACGTCGCCCACAATCAGGCCGATGGTTTCGGTGGATTGTTGTGCCAGCGCGCGTGCATTGGCGTTGGGATGGTATTGCAGCGCTTCCATCGCGCTGCCGACGGCCTGACGGGAACTCTCACTGGCTTTCGGCGAATTGTTAATCACGCGCGAAACCGTTGCGACCGACACGCCCGCCAGACGGGCTACATCCTTTATCGTGGCCATGCGTTTGCATACATCCTGGGTAAACGTTTACACATGGCTCCAGTGTTACGGAAAAGCGTGTCTGGTTCAAGCCAACAGAATGTCAGTTTCGTCGCAAAAGCGGTGAGTTTCAGCGGCATGTTGCGCGGGCGGCAACGCTGGCGACGCGGCGCAAAAATGCTATTCTGTGGCTCCTGTTCTCCCGCCTGCCAGAAATTGACTATGAAAAAACGCGTGCCGCATCTTGCCCACTGGGGCGCTTTTACCGCCGTAACCGACAACGATCGTCTGGTTGGCTGTGAGCCCTTTTTTGCCGACAGCGATCCCTCGCCGATGCTCAATACCATTCCGGAGTTAGTCTATTCCGATAAGCGTATTCGTCAGCCGATGGTGCGTCGTTCCTGGCTTAAATCGCGCGAAAAAAGCGATCGCACGCTGCGGGGGCGCGAAGATTTTGTCGCCGTTGACTGGGAAACCGCTCTCGATCTGGTGGCAGAAGAGAACCGCCGTGTGCGCGATCGCTACGGTGCGGAAGGGATTTTCACCGGCTCGTACGGCTGGTCTTCCGCCGGACGCGTAAACCATGCGCGCACGCTGGTGCGTCGTTTCTATTTTCAGGGCGGCGGCGGCGTCGATCAGCTGGGCAACTACAGCTGGGGCGCGGCGCAGTTCTTTCTGC
>Ga0308156_1003744_pt1 | contig 11318 bp, 7 predicted proteins | sample PhyAR2_FD_201041 | JGI IMG/M metagenome (GOLD analysis project Ga0308156, IMG submission 201041) | Phyllosphere microbial communities from UC Gill Tract Community Farm, Albany, California, United States - DLSL A.R2 | ecosystem: Host-associated > Plants > Phyllosphere > Unclassified | place: USA... | reverse complement strand
AAAAACAGAAAAGATTTCGGTACACAACGTGCCCTACAAATGTTAGTAGGTAAACGTCGTTCATTATTAGCTTATCTTTACAAAAAAGATATCAACCGTTACCGTGCGATCATTAAAGGTCTAGGTCTACGTGATATTATCAAATAAGCTTTTATACAAAGGTGTTAAGAAAGCCATCCAATTTTTGGATGGCTTTTTTTGTATTTATACAAAAATGAGGTACTCTTATTTTTAGCAAAATTCGGCACGGATTTCTTAGCGAAGTATTGTAATAAATGTATACATGTTATACGCGGGTTGCTTCGCTTACAATGCGATCAGCTGAGTTCAAAAGTTCGCTTAGGCGATGTACACCTAAAGAAAGTGGGCGAGCATTTAAAACTGCCGTTTAACCTGCACTTTCATTTGAGCCGACATACATTTGCTACCAATGTACTGAACAACGGTATGAGGATAGAGTATGTATGTAAGTTGCTTGACCACGCTACCGTACAGCAAACACAGGTATATCCAAAAATTGTAAAATTTACTTTTTCTATGGGTTTTAATAAATCTTAAATTCTAGTATTTCTATAAGTTGATAATTGATAAAAACCATTAAAATCATTAAAACTTGTAAGTAATGAAAGTTTTAATGATTTATTGAATACCTTTGCACTATGAGAAATTACACAAACCGCAAAGAATACCTGTCTAAATTATTAGCCTATAAAGATAAAGATCTTATCAAAGTAGTTAGTGGATTACGCAGAAGCGGGAAAAGCACCTTATTTGAATTATATCGTCAAACATTAGTGGAAATGGGTGTACCTGCAAGTCAAATTGTATTTCTGAACTTTGAAGATTTTGAACTGCGTAAATTTCTCAACGATTTAGATGGTTTGTACGCACACATTATCGGAAATTTAGATTTGTCAAAACCAAGCTATGTTTTTTTAGATGAAATCCAAAACGTCAACGAGTTTGAGCGTTTGGTGGATGGATTATTTGTAAAGCCAAATATAGACGTTTACATTACAGGGTCAAATGCTTTTTTGTTGTCAGGAGAACTAGCAACTTTATTGAGTGGACGATACATAGAAATTTCTATTTTGCCCTTTTCGTTCAAAGAATATTTAACAGCAAGAGATATTGATACATCGAATAAATACCTCAACTATGAAGCTCTTTTCTTTGATTACATCAATGAAACGTCTTTGCCCAAAGGCGTTGAATTGCGTGAAGGTGGTTACGATATTATCCAAGAATATCTCGAAGCCATTTACACCACCATTGTTGAAAAGGACATTACCCAACGTCATCAGATTAACGATAAACGCGCTTTTGGTAATATTGTGAAATTCGTAGCTTCCAATATTGGAAATCCGCTTTCGCCTGGTAATATTGCTAAAACCTTAAAACAGGACGGACAAACCACCCATAACACAACAGTAGAAAGGTATCTAGAATATCTAACAGCAAGTTTTGTGTTTTATAAAGTAAACCGTTTTGATTTGAAAGGAAGGAAGCAATTAGCTACTCAGGAAAAATACTATTTGGTCGATGCAGGTTTGCTCAACGTCTTAACAGGTAAGGAGCGCACTACAGACAGAGGACACATTTTGGAAAATATTGTTTATCTGGAACTGTTACGTAGAGGCAATAAAATTTGGACAGGTACAGCCCGAAATGCAGAAGTAGATTTTGTGTGCAGAACACCGAAAGGCGATATAGCATATTATCAGGTAGCTTGGGAAATGTCCAATGAAAAGACCGTAGAACGTGAATTTGGCTCATTGGAGAAAATTAATGACAACTACCCGAAATATTTACTAACTACAGACTCATTTACACAAGACCGGAATGGAGTTAAACATCTGAATGTGTTTAACTGGTTGCTTGAATTGTAAAGACAAAATATAGACGATAAAGATTTAAAGCGAATTTCAAGGCTTACAGCAATTTTAACTCAGTTACAAACCAAGCGTTTAATAACGGCTTCCGAATTAGCAGACAGATTTTCTATAAGTAAGAGAACTATTTATAGGGACATTAAACCATTGGAACAGGCAGGGATTCCTATACTTACTGAGATGGTCAGCTTCTGCCCCGAGGATAAGCGTGATAGCTTAGCCATGCAAATATTAGTCGAAAAAGACAGAAAATTGAAATAAGGAATGGAGTATAGCGGGATGGGTTACTGTAGCTTCGGGCTTCGGCTGGAAGAGCCCTTTGATAGGGGGCAAGTTAAGACCAAGTTATTACCAAGTTTGCCCTGTAGGCAGTTTGAGTGTACAGTGAGTCCACGTTGAGTCCACCTTTTAAGCTGCTCTCACAGTGCCTGTATGTTTTTTACAAGTCAAGAGGGGGGCGAACTTGAGGCGAACTTGTCCATAAGCAATTTACAACAAAGTCCCTTGAAAATTGCAATATTTATAATTGTCATTTTACTCGCATTCGTAATTTATTAAAAATCAACAACATGCTTGTTTGTAGGTGCTCGCTGTGGTATCTTTAGGTATGGGAATAAATGATAATGGATTTATCAGGGGCCTAGTTGGCCCGCTGGTAAATAGAAAAGTTGGCAACAAAAACTACCTGCAGAGCAGGCCACATCGTGTCAAACAGACGGACGATACCAAGCGGGCAGGTAAGGATTTTGGAAATGTAAGCCGTGCCGGTGCACTAATACGAATGTGTTTTGGCGAAATACATCAAGGGCTTCATGACGGGCAGATGGGCAATCGGCTAAATAGGCAGATCTATCGTGCAATAAAGACAAACCTCGATTCGGATAAAGGTAGCCGTACAATGAGCAACAGCATATTGGATAGGTTGGTGAATTTTCAGTTCAACGAAAACTGCCACATGCAAGATTATTTTTTTATCGATCCTGTAGTTTCCATGAACAAGAAGAAAGATCTTAAAATATCATTCCCGGAGTTTGATATCAAAAGAGCGCTGGTCCTTCCTGGCAAATGCAATGCAGTGGTATTCAAATTTCATGCCTTCTCATTGGATTTTGATGAGTTTGAGCTCACAGAAATAAAAGGGGTAGAATGGGAATACGATGTTAAGTATAAAGAGAATGTGATACCGGCAAAAAACTTGACCATTAAATGTAACAATTTTGTCGGTAGTTCAATATTTGTGGGATTTACTATGCTGTATCTGGAAAAGGGAAGCTATCGGTCAAATGTGCTCAATGAAATAGATTTTAATCCAGCTTCGATTTTAGCAGCTTTTCAGCTTATGTAAGGTATAAGGCACATTTTGGGAAACGAAAATAAAAATTGAATTGATAGATAGTATTTGCGTATTTAGCCTGATGTTAATTGCACTAATCTTAATATTTTAATTTACCTTTGTGCTGAAATCTAATGTATTTAAAATATTGGCATGCTGCCAACAAGACGAAAAGCATGTCGCAAACAAGATTAAATGAATTACAACGAAATTAAAACAACCATCGATATGGGTAATGGCACCCAGATCGAATTGTCTACAGGAAAATTGGCAAAGCAAGCTGATGGTGCTGTAGTATTAAAACAAGGCAATACGATGTTGCTAGCAACAGTCGTTTCTGCTAAAGAAGCTAAATCTGGTGTCGATTTTTTACCTTTATCTGTAGATTATCAAGAAAAATATGCGGCAACTGGCCGTATTCCAGGTGGTTTCTTACGTCGCGAAGCTAGATTGTCAGACTATGAGGTGTTGATCTCCCGTTTGGTAGACCGTGCATTGCGTCCTCTGTTCCCTGAAAATTATCATGCAGATACTCAAGTGGCGATTAGCTTAATTTCTGCAGATAAAGATATTATGCCTGACGCCTTAGCAGGCTTGGCTGCTTCTGCGGCGATCGCAGTATCTGATATTCCTTTCAATGGCCCTATCTCAGAAGTTCGTGTAGCAAAAATTGATGGCCAATTGGTGATCAATCCAAAATTATCTGAACTTGAAAATGCAACTTTAGAATTTATCGTTGCTGGTTCTGCGCAAGATATCGGCATGGTTGAAGGTGAAGCAAAAGAAATTTCTGAAGCTGAAATGGTAGAAGCAATTGCTTTTGCACACGAAGCAATCAAAAAGCAAGTTGCAGCTCAGGTAGAATTGGCGAATCTGGTAGGTAAAACAGTTAAACGTGAGTATAACCATGAGCCTGAAAACCTTGAATTGAGGGATTCAATCTTTGCAGCTACTTACGATAAAGTGTATGCTATTGCAAAATCAGCATCTACCAAACATGACCGTTCTGAAAGTTTTGCGAAAATTGCAGAAGAATATAGAGCAACAATGCCTGAGGAATTGGATGATGATACAGCGTTCTTGTTTAAGAAATATTTCCACGATGTGCAGTATGATGCTGTTCGTAATCTTGTATTGGACGAAGGAATCCGTTTAGATGGTCGTGACGTACGTACAGTTCGTCCAATCTGGTCTGAAGTAGATTACTTGCCTGCTGCGCACGGTTCGGCTGTATTCACACGTGGCGAAACACAATCATTGACTTCGGTTACTTTGGGTGCTAAAGATGATGAGCAAATGATCGATGGTGCTTTTATCAACGGTTACAATAAATTTATTCTTCACTACAACTTCCCTGCATTCTCTACAGGTGAGGTCAGACCTAACAGAGGTCCGGGTCGTCGTGAAGTTGGTCACGGTAACTTAGCTATGCGCTCATTGAAACAGGTTCTTCCGGCAGACAATGAAAATCCGTATACTATCCGTGTAGTTTCTGATATCCTAGAATCAAATGGCTCCTCTTCTATGGCAACGGTATGTGCCGGTACATTAGCGCTTTTAGATGCTGGTGTGAAATTAAAAGCTCCAGTTTCGGGTATTGCCATGGGATTAATTTCTGATGAGAAAACTGGTAAATATGCGATCTTATCGGATATCTTAGGTGATGAAGATCATTTGGGAGATATGGACTTTAAAGTAACGGGAACTGAAAAGGGTATCGTTGCCTGTCAAATGGACTTAAAAATCAATGGTTTGAAATGGGAGGTCTTGACGCAAGCGTTGGATCAAGCAAAAGAAGCGCGTTTACACATTTTAGGCGAGATGAAGAAAACCATTGATGCTCCTCGTGAAGATTACAAACCTCATGCGCCACGCATCGTTCAATTGTTGATCGACAAAGAATTTATTGGTGCTGTAATCGGACCTGGTGGTAAAATTATCCAAGAGATGCAACGTGAAACTGGTGCTACGATTTCAATTGAAGAAGTTGATAATAAAGGTGTTGTTCAGGTTTTTGCCGATAATAAAGCTGCTATAGATGATGCTGTAGGCCGTATCAAAGCGATTGCTTCTAAACCTGAGATTGGAGAAACTTACGAAGGTAAGGTGAAATCCATCATGGCATTTGGTGCGTTCGTTGAAATCATGCCAGGTAAAGATGGTTTATTGCATATCTCTGAAATCGACTGGAAGCGTCTTGAAACAATGGACGGTATCTTCAAAGAAGGGGATAAAGTCACTGTAAAATTGTTGGACATTGACAAACAAGGTAAGATGAAGCTTTCACGTAAAGCATTATTACCGCGCCCGCCAAGAGAAGACAAGCCAAAACAGGATAAACCTGCTGGCGAAGCTCCTGTAGCTGGTGCTGGTCAGGAATAAACCTGTTAGGCAATAGATAAGAAAAGCCCGCTTTACGCGGGCTTTTTTATGTTCTACTCGTTTCAAGAAAATTCCCGCTGAATCGGGAACTTATTCAAGCGAATACTATTTGTCCAATAAGGTGAAATTATCTTTATGTGTCACAGATTGTCCAGCTGTAACGACGGTTAATTTCATTGCGCCCGGAGACACGTTGGAAGGTACCGTTACCAATATGGTATTGGAAGATACGCTATTGGGAGATACTGCTATTGAACCGAATTTTACAACTGTGTCGTAGTTTTGGACAAATCCCGATCCTTTGATCGTTAAAACTGTTCCAGGTACGGCAGATGTCGGATTGAAGGAAGTAAAGGAGGGACCCACGATCTCGAAGTCACCAGGAACAGTGACTCGTTTGTTTGGAAATTCAATGCTAATTTTTACATTACCTTCGGGCATCCCATAAGGAACAGTTACCTGCAGATTTGTAGCAGAAGTGGCTGTACCACCCGCTTCTATTGAACCAAAATATACCGTATACCAAGTTCCTGAAATAAAATTCCCAGTAATATTGATCAGCTGCAATGAACTGCCTGACTTAGGAGCAAAGTTCGTGGCTGAATAACCCATAATTTTTAATTTTCTTGGAGCTTGTACTTCGTGAGGGCCTACCTTCAAATAAAGGGAATGATCGCCTTCTGAAACATTATCAGGTATAGTGTAATGGTAGGTATTTCTGTCGTAGAACGAAACATCCGTGTAACTTCCTGTACCAAGTTTCACTAAAGGGCGTCCTTCGCCACCATCGCTCATTGGCGGAAAATTAGTGCCACGGATTAGGATAGCCTGTCCTGGATAAACCGACTCGGGCGACAGTTCACTGATCACTGGCGGAGTGACGGTGAAGGTTCCTAATACTTTTTTCTTTCCATTAATGGTTATCGCAAGATCTGAACTTTCCTTGGCAGTGAAGGGTACATTGACTGTTGAGTAATAATATGTGGGATTAAGCAGTTGATTTCCCAGTTCAACCTGAATGTTTGAACTGCCATAATAATCGGGTAGATTATCTCCGGTAAATTTCAATTCTGACCCCACTGGACCCGATTTGGGCGAGAAATCTTTATAATTTGCTAACATTTGTAAGGAGCTATTGCCGGCTGGAGTGGATCCAATCTTTATGGAAACGTTGACAGAATTACCATGGCTGGCTTGTATACCGCTAGGTACCTCCGCACTTATTTCGGTTGAGCTTACAGATACAGTCTTCGCCCTGACATTGCCGATCGTAACAACGGTATTATTGATGGTCGCATCGAAAAATGTTCCCACAACTTTGATAATGTCGCCCGACATGGCCATTTTTGGTGTAATGTCTCCCATTGAAGAACTGGGTAGATTGATATTCAGCATTGCGCCAAAAACAGTACCCTTGGAATCCCGTAAGTAGGATCTCACCCAGATGGTATTGTAGTAGTTAGATAACGCACTGTCCACCCTAATCTGTTTACGAAACTCTCCCTCTTTAGCATCTTTGCCCAGTGAAACTTTTATGCCCTTATTTTCCCCAACTTCTTGCGTTGAATTATAAATAAAGCCGTATTCTAGAGTCTCCTCACTGCCTGTTTTCGCAATGTTTCCAACAACCTCAAATGAGGTGGATGATAGTGCTGTAATGGATAAGGTTTGCACAGCAGGAGGCGTAAAATCATCCTTTTTGCAGGAAAAAATCACCCCAGATAACAAGATAAAAACAATACAAAGTATTTTAGTCCCTTTCATAATAATCAATTAGCTACCGTTTTTAAAATGAATATCCTACTCTGACACCATTCACCAAAGCGCTCTTAAATGTCTTGGTTTTGATTTCTGAAATATAAGAGCCATAACCAGGGTCAGTTCCGGTCACTGTAACATCAGGTTTTTTATACTTTGTGTGTAAATAACCTAAATTAAACTCATATCCAACAAACAGTCCTTTGGATACGTAGAAATCAAAACCTGCAACTGCGTAGCCTCCAAATCTTGTATAACCATTTGGAACCAACTGCATCGACGTATAATATCCATTGTTGGTCTGTTGATAGATTACCTCCATCGTGGCATTCTTTAAATTCATTGTATAGGCGCTGGTCGATAGTTCCTGTTTGGTGGTTTTTGAACCTATGGAGATGTCAAAGCCAATATAGGGCGACAGTCTGGAGCTGCCTTTAAAATGCTTTTCTATACCAAAATTGATATCAAGTGCTGTACTTTTTCTGTTATTGGAATTAAAATAGCCGTTTGTACCATAAGGGTTACCATAATTTGCGGCAGAATCGAGTACGTCAATTCCAATTCCCAAACGCAAAGCAAGATCGTCCTGGATAAAATATCTTCCTTTTATCTGATTTAGTGCATTGTTTAAGCTCAGATTTCCTTTAAAGGGGTTGAAATTCAGTTCGGTAACAAAACTGCCCTTTTTTGATTTAATGCCTTCGTTTTGGTTGTCAACAGGGGTTTGCGCATAGGCAACACGGGCCACTCCTAATAATAGGATAGCCGATAAGATTCTTTTCATAAAATATATTAAACTAACGGGATAAATATAGCGCTTTATATGCTATTTTCAAACCTTTTGTTAAAGTTTTAATTGCTACGATAGGGTAGATGATCAACGTAAATCTTTTGGTGTGGATTGAATACCGTATGTTGCATACTTTGCAACAACAAGAAATTATGGGTAAATGCTTAGTTGTTAATTGATTCTTAATGTCAGTGCGAGGAGCGCCAACTTTATTGAGGGTATGTATTTTTTAGGTGAATAAAGATAAACAAAACAGGCTGTCGATCCGACAGCCTGTTTTGTTTATTTTATAACATGATAACACCTTTGATCTTCGCCACTTCTTTGTAGAAGTAGATCACCTGGTCGGCGTCTTTTACGTTCAAGTTTACCGTAATTGAAGTATACTTACCTGTTTTGGAATCCTTAAAATCAAACTGAGCACCTGTGTCATCAAATACACGTTGGATTTGATTGAAGTGATCCTGATCTTTTGGTAAGATAAACTTGTACGTATAATCCTTTGGAAATGTTTCTAAGTCTTCTAAACGCTCTTTAAAAGTTTCATAGAAGTCTTTTGGATTATCACCTCCATCGGGGATATCTTGTATATTGATGTTTTTGTAATCTGCCATGTTTTGTTTCTCCTTAAATATGTTATTAAGGTGTTAACAAATATTAATCCACTAATGTTTTACTGACAATTTTTCAGTTAATTATTGTCAATGCTTGAAGGCCAATCGGCTTTGTTTTTACCAAAGTTTTTGTTTGGCGTAGCGCTCATCTCGATTTCCATCTGTCCACCTTCTAAAAGCTGTGCATGTGTAATGAACGTTTTAGAATATGGTTTTCCATTCAATTTGATCGACTTGATGTATGGATTAGACTTACCTTGATTTTTAACATCGATTGCCATTGTTTTGCCATTCGGTAAATTAATGTTAGCATGCTGCATCATTGGGGAGCCAAAGACATAAACACCACTCATGGCATTTAGCGGATAGAAACCCATTGCTGAAAATACATACCAGGCACTCATTTGGCCTACATCGTCGTTTCCACAAAGGCCTGCAGGGCTGTTTGTATAAAACTCCGTCATCGCTTTACGTGCTAAAGCTGCTCCTTTCCAAGGTTGTCCGGCGTAAGCATACAAGTAAGGGATATGATGATTTGGTTCGTTGCCTTGCGCATATTGGCCAATCAGTCCTGAAATATCTGGAGAGGCTTCACCACCAAGATCGGATGACATGGTCGTAAAATAATCCAGTTTTTTCAAAAATTTCTCTTCACCACCGAAAAGGTTGATCAGACCTTTGACGTCTTGAGGTACCAGCCAGGTATATTGCCAAGCATTACCTTCGCAATAATCATTTTCGCGGTGTTTAGCCATCAAAGGATCGAACGGCCTACGAAATTCACCATTGGCTTTTTTACCGACAAAATGACCTACTTCTTTGTCAAAATACTGCTCGTATAGTTTGTAGCGTTTTTTGAAGTAAGCGGCATCTTCGGTTTTTCCAAGTTTCTCCGCAATCTTGTAAGCACCAAAGTCTGCGATGGCATACTCAAGGGCCCAAGCGACAGATTCGTTAGGCATGCTGTCTATCGGAATGTAAGTCAGTTCGCGCGCATATTTCAGTCCGTGGTCATTACCCATGGCTGTTGTCTTAACTGCTTCCCAGACCAATGGATAATCTTTCTCGTCAATTATCCCCTTTAAGAAAGCGTCGGCAATGACTGGAATTGCCGGTAATCCCACCATGGTATTGGTCTCATTACCTTGTAAATGCCACATGGGTAATTTACCTTGTTGCTGATAGATAGCCAACATCGTTTTGATAAAATCCTGGTTGATTTTGCGGTCTTCCAAGATGGTCATCAGCGGGTGAAGGCCACGGTAGGTGTCCCAAAGGGAAAATACGGTATGATTGACAAAATCTTGTTTTTCATAAACCTGTTTATCCGTGCCCATATAGTCTCCATTTGCGTCATTAAAAATAGTAGGTGCAAAGTAGGTATGATATAGCGCGGTGTAGAAGATGGTCTTTGTGTCTTTATCTGCTTCGAACTGGATTTTATTTAATGTTTTGTTCCAACGTTGATCTGCCTCTTGCTTTACTTTTTCAAAATTCCAGCCTGAAATCTCTGCGTTGATATTATTCAGCGCATTGGTCGAACTAACAGGGGAAATACCCACTTTGAGTTCGATGGTTTTGTTTTTAACAGCATCGAAGAATAAAGCCGCTTTGATTGCCTGTCCTTTAAATGTTGTTTGGCCTAATTTTTCTTCCTTTCCGTCGAAAAATCTTACTTTCTGTATCGGTTGGGAAGTTCTGATCGCAAAATATAACTTTTGGTCGGTGGCCCATCCTGTTGAAAAGCGGTAACCAACGAAGGTCGAGTCGTTCACCTGTTTAATGTAGGTGTCTGTCGGTTTATCCCAATTGATGTGGTAACCTAAATCGACCAAAATATGGGCATTGTCCGTTTTTTCATAACGGTATTGATGATAGCCCACTCGTTCTGTTGCCGTCAAATTGGCCTGCACCTGGTAGTCATCCAAATAAGCACTATAGAAACCAGGTTTGGCGACTTCATTTTCCTTTTTAAAAGAAGATCCATAACCGGTACTCATTTTGTTGAATTCCGCTGGTGTTAATTGTAATTTTCCGTTAGCAGGAACAATCATCAGGTCGTTGAGGTCGCCGATACCTGTTCCGCTTAGGTGGGTATGGGTAAAACCCAAAATTTCCTGGCTTTTGTAATTGTAGCCACTGCACCAATCCCATCCGTTGAACTTGTCCCAAATCTGTGGAATTTGAGTTGGGCCTAGTTGCACTGCACCTAAAGGTACATTGGCACCGACAAAGACGTGGCCATGGTCTGCAGACCCAATAAAGGGATTGACATATTGTGTGAGATTTTGCTGGGCTTGTGCGCAAAATGGCAAAATTAGTGTGCCCAACACTGTTTTGAATAGTTTATTTCCTGTCATAGGTTTTGTTCGGGTATTTGAAAACTGCTTAAAATTAGTAAATAAAACCTTTTAGCGCAATTTTATTATTATTTTTAGTAAATTGTCGTTAAATTTTTTACTTTAGTAATCTTCGAAATAAAAAACTTAACAAACCTACTACTACTACATGAAGAAACGTATTCTGATCAGTGATATCGCAAAGGCGTT
>Ga0308156_1003742_pt1 | contig 11329 bp, 5 predicted proteins | sample PhyAR2_FD_201041 | JGI IMG/M metagenome (GOLD analysis project Ga0308156, IMG submission 201041) | Phyllosphere microbial communities from UC Gill Tract Community Farm, Albany, California, United States - DLSL A.R2 | ecosystem: Host-associated > Plants > Phyllosphere > Unclassified | place: USA... | reverse complement strand
TCAATAGTTTGTGTCGCAAAAGCGGTGGTGCCGCTTGCGATTACTCCTGCGATCGTTGCTGTACTTAGAATAGCTGCTACAAATTTTTTCATTTTTATTTCCTCACTTTTCCTTTTTTTAATTCTTAACGATAATCGTTAATTCAGCTTCAGTGACCCCTTGTTTTTCTTTGCTTTCAGGGTCGTAAATATTGATGGTGGCTTTGGCAGGATACTCGCCTTTTGCCAATGGTGTCGCCAAGGCGACATTTTCAACAAATTGATTTGGATAGATCGCACCGGAAGAATAGATGACTTCCCCGCTCGACAGTAAAGAGATATCCACGGCGATTGGGTACACATTGGTGCCTGGATTAACGATTTCGATGGATCCCGTGCTTTTACCATCTTCAAAAATGGCTTCTGGATTGATTTGCAGGGTGAAATAATTCGCATCTGCAATTTCCTGCGCCCGTTCAGATAATCGCTGATCGGTGGCATCGCCAGATTCAGGCAAAAGGTCTGCACTGATCAACGGAACTGCTTCTTTTGATTGATAGAAATAGTACCCGAGTCCACCGGCAAGTACGGCCAATAGCAACAACCACCAGAGCCATTTCCGTCGTTTTTTATTTTCGGTTTGATTCGTTTGCTCCAATGGATTCACCTCCTTCACATTTGGTACGATCTTTTTTCCTTAGTCTCGTGGGACAAATCGCAAGACGATGCGATAATTCGGTACAAGCAAGTCTTCATAATATCCGCCTTGATCGGCTTCTGAATCAACGACCCACTGGGGATAGTCCCCATAGAAATCCCCTGTTAAGGAAATCGGCACGCGGCTTCTTTCTGCTAAGCGAACCAAGTGTTGTTCTTCCATCGCTTCATAGAGTTGGATCTGGGTTTCTTCCGTTTTTAGGTTCAGTCGCAACAGCGGGGTTGAGATGTCGTCATAGGTCAGGGTTGGGTCGTCCTCTTCGCTTTCACTTTCGGCATAGTCGAGAGGATCTTCTCCCTCTTCTAACAAGACGATTCCGGCGCTATCATCGATCGCCAATTGATTGATATAGGTATCCACAGCAAGTGGCGATTGATTGCGGATCTCATACCCTTGGCTTTCAAAATTACGATTCGATTCCGCCGTATTGTACAAGGATTCAAAGACCATTTTGGTCGGGATTGTCACCCGCATATGCTCAAGTTTCGATGTCACATCGATACCGACGGTCAGCTGGTACGCTTTATTCCCCACCTCAAGAACAGCGAAGTAGCTGCCGTCTTCGTCCACTTCTCGTGTAAGATCCGTTTCTACGATGCGAAAGTCATCCGTCATATCCGCTTCCGTCAAGACGTTTGCGGCTTGTGCTCGGCTTTCTTGAAGGATCAAAGCATCTAATTCTTCTTGCGTGCTTAATTCATTAATTTTATAGCGATCTAAGGTGATATTGTATGCTTCAAAATTCACACCTTTAATCACGGTTTGACGAGCGGTCACATCGACATAGGTCTCAATCGAAGGTTTCGATAAGAAAATCGACACTTCTGTCTCTGTTTCCAATCGCTCATTTTCTCTTAAGGGAATGCGGAAATAGCGATACAGCTGATTTTCATCCCGATAGTCGCCCCATTCGATTCGTTCAGAGTTTTTGTCTAATTCAACGAGTTCTCCGTCAGTATTGGTATAGGAGATCACTGTGATATCGGTATCCTCATACATGGAACCAGTGATTTCAGTCGACTGATCACTCAATGCGTCGATTCGGGCAACCAGACCTTCTGGTTCTGAAAAACGAATTTTATTGTAATTATTTTTCGCAATCACTTGATAAATATCTGTTTGTCTTTCCAGACTTTCCAAAGAACCATCTAATTGTTCGCCACTCAGTAATCTTGAACGAGCTTCTGCACTACCGGTCCCCCCATAGGGAAAGGGATTTCCCCCGTTACGATTAATACGCATCGTTCCATAAATATTGATAAACTCTTCGGTTGGCGTTTCCAAAGCAGCATTCTCCCATACTGAGAATTTTTGGTTATTTACATTGATTTTAAGACCATTTGCAACTGTATATTGTTCCGAACGTATCAATCGCTGTAATTGTGCATTTGCTTGACCTGTTCTTGTCGTAGGATGACTAATTTCAAATAGCTCAACATTTTTTACATTTAATTGTGCATTTGCCGTTCTGAAGTAAAGAACTTGTAATTTATTTCTAATGGTTTCTAACGTAACGGTTGAGTCCTCATCGGCAATAAAGGTATTTCGTACATTAACAAGCGGACGATTGGTAAACTCTGCTGTTGTCCCCATCCCATTCCGATTATCTGTAAGGAAAAATTCCGCTCGTTTACCGACTGTAATGTTTGCGAAAGAATTTGAATGATTGCTTGAGCCGTTCCCACCGCCTTGCGTATTCAATCCTCTGGCAACCCCATTAAATACTGCTTCGTCTTCAAGAATTAAATTCGATGTCGTGGTTACCCTAAATATTCCTCCCGATTGGTTGACATCCATTTGCGCACCTTTTCCTATTCGGACAAAGGAATTCGCATTTCCAAGTTGGATAAAGCGTGAATCATATGTTGTGCGATCCCTTTTAGAAGTCATTTTAGCGTTATCAAGTAACTCAACCCGTTGAGCTACTCTTATTCGTGCGTAATTATGTCCGACTGCTGAATTTTGAATATTACTAGTCGTTGGCTCTGTCATATGAACTTCAGCTTTTTGCGCAAGAATAACAGAGCGAACAGAGGTGTTTCCTGTCATTCCCCTAGCTGCATTTATTCTAGTATATGAATTTTCTCCAAATACTAAGTCACTCGTACTAACACCTTGAATAAATCGACCACCAGTATCAACTTCAACTTTACTTGCTTCTTCCATCGTAAATTTCGAATTCGCCAAGGTTAAACGAAAAACGGCTCGTGCAGCTTGTCGCGTAGTATGATTGACCGTTACTTCCGCTTCACGTCCTAGTTTGATTTCTTCTCTAAACCGGAAAAAATCGACATTTGCATTGTTTCGTCCAGAAACGGTGATTTCAGAGTGATCGCCCACATGCAACCGGCGAATGGTTGAAGAAGCAGCAGATGAGGTACCACCGGTAAAGCCTTGTGCGGTTTGTAGGCTGATCGTATTTGCTTCACCAATATAGATATCTGTTGTGCTGCGACCAGTCACCAATGGTCCTACTTGATTGAGGGTGATGGTTGCATTTGCTTCTGACAAAAATTGTGAAGCCGTCGACGTTGAACCCAGTGCAATGAAAGGATTGGCTGCTGATGATGTGCGAGAATAATTGATTGCTGCTTTTTCTCCTAGGAAGAAACGTCGTTGCACGGAAAAAGAATTGGCTGCTGTGCTCGTTGAATGCTCAGCAACATTGATTTCAGCCCCTTCAAGCAGCTCAAATTGATCGACCATCGTTCCAGCGGTAAAACCATTCCCTAATACGCCCGTTAGTTTTGAGTATTTCCCTAAAGTGACATGGGACAAACTTGCGTTGACAAACGCCCCTCGCTGGTTCACAGCTATTTCAGAATAGTCACCAATGGTGATTTTCCCGTTGCTTGATGCTAAGCCGATGACGACATTCGATGTACTTGCTGAAGAGGTCGTTCGCGTTCTCGGCACGTCAATTGTTGTATGACTTCCGATTTGAACCGAAGACGTTGCGAAAAAGGTTCGATACGCTTGACCAACAGTGGCATTACTAGGTTCACTTATGGTTATATCCACCTGATCACCAATCGCAATACTGTTGACTGCTACGTTGCCATTAAACCCGTTGCTATGCTGATTGTTCATTTTCACGTGGTCTTGAATCACTATCGTGGTACTAGCCACACCCGTAAACATCGGTCCATGCTGCGATATTCGCGTTTGTGTATTCTCCCCAAAATCGATGGAGGAATTTGCACTTTGGAGCTGGATAAAAGCTCCGGTCGTTGTGCCCGTCCGCGTTCCTTCAATAATGGTAGGTTGGTCCGCGGTACTATTTTCAACGATGAAGCGGTGTCCGACATTGATGGCGGGCGTCCCGCTGACCGTCCCGTACTCAGATAGTTTTAACTGACTCCCTGCTTGTAACCTTACTTCGCCTAGCGTGCTGGTGGAATTACCAGAAAGCCCCTGTCCCGTGCCAACATCTAGTGTTGCCCCGGTTGCTAGCGTCAACCGACTATCTTGATTGGCATTTGGTAGGGAAACCATTGCGCCAGATTGGCGAATCGTGGTCATACTTCCTTGACCAAAATCAAGGCTTGCTGCGGTACCTGTCATGTGAAAGACAGTGCCAGTATTGCTGTTGGTACTCCGGGTGACAGAAATTTCAGCTTGGCTAGCGACTGCTACTTGATTCATTTCAAAGATTGGTGTGGCATTTGATGAGCGATGATTGATCGTCAATTGGCCTTCGACCAAGAGTCCTTCAGCCGTGAATAACGTTGGAATGGAAGACGTCGCTGTCGTCACCACATTGGTTCCTTTGAAATGAAGATGTGCTTGGTTGTTATTCACCACGCGTCCTGCGGTAGTGGTCAGCTCCAGTTGGGTATCTTCAAAGGTAATCGTTGAAGCCCCAGTTGTTTGAGCCAGCCCTTGCGCCGACTGAATGCCTTGTTGTTGCACCCCTTGCCAAGTCAGTTGAACAGGTGCCGCAAACTGCATCAGGTTCTCTGCCGCCGTCTGCGAAACGATCACAGGTGTATCTTGACTACGAAAAGTAACGTCTGCCCGTTGGATACCACTGATTGGCTCAGTTAATGCCAAGTTGTTGGCAAAAGTAAGCACCAAGGATTGATCATTGGCGATTTCTTCGTAATGATACTCCGTGCCATCTTCATCGGTGAAGGATTCCCCAAGTAAAATTGCCCGCAATTGCGCCTCACTTGCTACAGTCAATGCGACCGCTGAAGCTTCAGCATCAAACCTTTCGACTTGCTCATTCTCAGCTTCTGTTTCCGCTTCATCTTCTGAGCTATCTGGCGTTTCTGCTTCGGGCAGTGCTTCATTTTCCTCTGCTTCTTCTTGGCTAGCTGTCGTGGAATCATCCGTGGCTTCCGAAGAAGATTGTTCTTCACTGCTTTCTTCGGTTGTTTCTTGGTCTTCCGATCGATCAGCAGAATTAGTGGTTTCCTCAGTTGAGGAATGTTGCGTCTCTTCAGAAAGTGACTCTGTTTCTGCATAAGCAACTTGCTGGAACGCCAGCGTCGTGTTGACCGCCGTGCTGCTTAGTAGGAATACTGCAGAAAACAATGTAAGTAGTTTCATCATATCCTCCTTTCTTCAAGTCTTTGGTGCGTCAAGAAGGTTGAAGCTAAGAAACAGCCTCCTCCTTTTCACACAAAGTTGTCTCAATATTCTTCGTTTTTGGGGGAACGACAAAAAAAGACATTTGGACGAATCAAATGTCTGAAGAAAGTTGTTAGATTGGGTTTTTGTAAAATAATATCTACATACGAGTTCCTATTTCTTAAAAACGAAGGTTATTGAGACGAAAAAAACTGTAAGTGTATCACGCGTGGTCCTTACTAAACTAAGAATAGCGTGGTCCTTTAGCAAAAGAAAATCATTATTTTCATAAACACCTGAAATAGATGAATAAATAACCTACCTCTTTCACTGTGTGAAAGGTACGGGAATGGGTTTAAAAAAGCGGTTTTTGATACGGGTTTATTTTCCGTTCAAGATGTTCCCAATCTCGATCATCTGGAAGAGATTTTAATAATAAATAATCTGTTTTGACTTTGTAATCGACGAGATAGCGATTGTAATTGGTCACGATCAAATCAATATGTGATCCATTTAGCGTCTTCTTTGTTAAATATTGCAGCTGCACAAAGGTCAACTCGTGCTTGCTGCCAAACCGCTGGATTGCTCGAGTTTGAATGTGCTGGCACACAAAATGATCTCCTTCTAGGAGAAAATAAATGGTTTTTGCTGGTGCGTAATAATCGAAAATCAACTCGCTATAAATTGTTAAACTGACACAGATGTCTTCTAAGTAAGCACTAGACAAAGAGAGTTTTTTGCTCTGCTCCTTAAGAAATTGTAAGTTCTTTTGATAATTCTCGCTGTTGGAACGCATGATCACTTCTTTGATATCATCCATTTCCTTGTTCAAAACCGGCGCAATCGCATGGTTTATTTTCCTCGATAAAAAGAAAGAACGTAAAAACGTCGCCACCGTAATGGCTTGCTCTTTGGGCACATCATGGTTCTGCAGAAACAATTCGGCCACGTTTGCAATCGCTGTACCTTGATGAAACTGACGGTAAAATTTTTGCTCTCGTTCTTCTTGATCCAAGGTTCGCTTACACAGGGTGACCAAGTAAATCCAAGCAAATTCTTCTTTGGGCAACTGGGTCTGATAGATTTCTTCAATGCCTTTTTTCAAGGAATAAAGTTTGGCGAAACTATTCCCTTTATACGCTTGCCTGACCAGTTCTTTGGGCACAGTGATATGATAGCCAAGGCTCGCGCGTTTGATGGCAATATAAAACGTATAGTAAAACGCTGCGGGGGTCGCCCCAGATCCGATTTCATAATAGTCGAACTTGTCATCCAATTGCCCTAAAATCAAGTCATGCAATGCTTGGTCTGGGACCAATGTATAGATCGTTTCGACCCCTTCATAGTAAAAATCTTTGAAAAACTTACGTAAGTTGGCTTCGCTTCCTTCAATCGTTAAAGGATTGGAGGTCCATTGTAAGCCATAGCTTTTCAAAATAGGGTTGCGCTGATTAAGTAAGCGCCGAAATGTACTCTCTGAAAAATGGTAATGATGTGCTAGCTCATCCACCTTAGCTAACTTGCCATGAAAGATATTCCCGATAATTTCAAATAAGCATTCATTTTTTAACAAACTTTGTTTTCTTTTTTGATATTCTGTAGGCTTTTTCTCTTCGAAAACAAACCCGCTATTGCCGGAAACAAGAACTATACTGTCCCCAAAATATTCTTTCATGTATTTGATATCATTGGCAATCGTCCGCTGAGTTACCTGATTGCGCTCAGCTAAGTCGCCAATCGTAAACACCCGATCTCGCTCAATCGTACTCAACAGCCGAAACAACCGCGCGGTTGTGCGGTTGCTGATGAAGGCCAATTGCAGCTCTCTCATCCACTCCACTCCTTTTTCAAGAGATTCTTTTCTATACTATTACATAAATAGACCACTATTTGGTAATTATATACTCAAATTTACAGTATTTTTATCAAAAAACCTACTAATAATGAAAAAAATAGCGTTCTGAATTTTATTTTCTAACTTGTAATCGCTTCTTCGATGGAATGAAAAAAGCCGCAAGCAACACTCGATGAAAAGAGCTGCTTACGGCTAGTCTTGGTTTTTTCGTTAAAATAAATACTGCGCAGTAATCGACGATTGACAATTGATCAGTTGTTCTGGGGTTCCTTCGTACAAGATTTCACCACCGCGAATCCCACCATCAACACCGACATCGATCAGCCAATCCGCTGCTTTCATGACCTCAAGATTGTGTTCGATCACGATCACCGTGTTGCCTTTTTCTACTAATCGTTCGATGATCGCCAAGATGCTTTTGATGTCGGCCATGTGCAATCCGGTCGTTGGTTCATCCATAATGTAGATATTGCCTTTTTTGCTTAATTCTTTTGCTAACTTCAGTCGTTGGCATTCACCGCCAGACAAGGTATTTAATGGCTGTCCGAGGGTCATGTATCCTAGACCTACAGCCAAAATCTGTTTTAGTTTTCTTTGAATCGCTTTTTCCTCAAAAAACTCCACCGCTTCCGTGATACTCATGGCAAGGACTTCATCGATCGACTTGCCTTTCAAGCGATACTGGTAGACTTCTTCTTTAAACCGTTTGCCGCCGCAGGCCTGACACAAAACCTCGACGGAATCCATAAAGGACAGCTCCATCTTGATGGTCCCGTGGCCCTTACATGTTTCACAAGCACCTTCGGAATTGTAGGAAAAAAGACCTGCTGAAACCTTGTTTTCTTGCGAAAACAACTTGCGAATGTCATTCATGATTCCTGAATAGGTTGCAGGATTAGAGCGAATATTCCCCGCCACCGCTGATTGATCGATCGTAATGGCTTCAGGGTATTCTTTGGCAAAAACACCATTTACCAAACTGCTCTTTCCAGAACCAGCGACACCGGTCACCACCGTAAATACCCCTAATGGCACCCGCAGTGCTGTATTTTTCAAGTTATGCAGCGTCGATTTTTTCGTTTCGATAAACTGTTGGCTTCTGCGAGGGGCTTCTTTGAAATCCACCATCTGTCCAAAGGCTTTGCCAGTCAGTGTATCTGAGCGCAGCAATCCTTCAAAGGTTCCTTCGTAAGTAATATAGCCGCCATTTTTTCCAGCTTTAGGACCAACATCGATAATATGGTCGGCTGCTTTAATGACATCTGGATCATGCTCCACTACGATGACGGTGTTCCCTTTGTCCCGTAGTTTGACTAACAATTCATTCAATCGGTGGACATCCCTTGGATGTAGCCCAATACTCGGTTCATCAAAAATGTAGATCACATCGTTCAAGCTAGAAGACAAGTGTTTGACCATTTTTACCCGCTGACTTTCCCCACCAGAAAGGGTCGTCGTTTCACGGTCTAAGGAAACATAATCCAACCCGATATTGATTAGATCAGTGATTCTCGCTTGGATGTTTTGAAGCAGTGGTTGGACACTCTCCTCCGAGATTTCTTGAAGAACCGTCAATAGTTCATCCACTTGCATCGCCAAAAAGTCCGCAATCGAATAGCCCGCGATTTTGCACGCGAGTACTTGTGGATTGAATCGTTTTCCCTGACAGTCAGGACACTTCTGCTCATTCATGAAAGAAGCGATTTTCTTCTGGGTAGCAGCGGAGCTTTCATTGCCACCTTTGATATTGGAGCGATTAAAACGAGCGACTAAGCCTTCATAGGTGGAACTCATCCCTTCCATATACAAGGAATCGATTTTTTCTCCTTGGGCATACAAAAAGCGGTTCATTTCTTCTTCGCTATATTCTTTCAATGGCTTGTCATTGTCAAAAAAGCCCGTATTGGTGAAAGACTTCAGCAGCCAAGAGCCGACTTTATAGCCAGGAAGCAGGATCGCCCCTTCGTTTAAGGACTTTTCAAGATCCAGTGCCTTTTCTAAATCTAAGCCGACGATGCGCCCAATCCCTTCGCAAGTGGGACACATCCCATGAGGATCATTGAAAGAGAAATTCCATGCAGGACCTAAATACGGTTGACCAAGACGAGAAAAAAGCAAGCGGATCAAGGGATTGATATCCGTGATCGTCCCTAATGTGGAGCGGGAATTGCCGCCTAAACGGCTTTGATCAACTACTACCGCCATCGAAAGATTGTCGATGGCATCCGCATCGGGCTGGCTATATTTTGGCAAAAAGTTGCGGACAAATTTCGAAAAGTTCTCATTCAGCTGTCGCCCAGCTTCTTGTGCGATCGTGTCAAAGACGATCGATGACTTGCCTGAACCAGAGACACCCGTGAAAATCGTGATTTTTCTTTTGGGAATCTTCAAGTCAAAGCCCTTCAAATTGTTCTGCCTGGCGTTGTGGATCGTAATGTATTCCTGCATGCTATACCCTCCCAGATTCTGTTGAATTTTTTCAGTGAGCGACCATTATAGCACAAACATTCTCGCTGTTTCTCGGAATTTTGAAAAAAAACTATGTTTATTTTATGTTTTGTTCTGAATGCTGGAATAGCAATGGTGGGGGCTTATGCGATTTTTCGATAACTGTTGCATAGGAAGGAATTTAGCGTGCGAACGAAGTTAGAAGACAGAGCGAAGAACGAGTATTTTGAATGACCTTAAATTGCTAAAAGGTAAAAAAACAGTCTATTTCCCCTTGCTTGCAAAGTGAAATGGACTGTTTTCATGAAATAACCTTTAACCGTTTGAAGCCGACTGTTATAGATCAGCTCAATGCAGTTGACGGAAACGTTTTGATCAATGTCATCGTTTCTTCTGCCCCATAATCCCCTTCGGCATATAAATCAAGATACTCTTCCAACAAATAGTCAGCAAGGTCTTGGGAAGATTGCGTAAAACCAGCCTTTTCGTAAGATTTGACTGCAGCACTATTTTTTCTCGATGGTCGCATCATCAATTTTTGAATGCCGAATGTTTCATGTAAATGATCACCGAGGGTGACGATCGCATCGGTGCCAAATCCTTTGCCGCAATGAATTTCCCGATTCAACCAGATATCCAGTTCTGCTATGCCGTCTTTTAGATGAAATGAGGAGTAGCTAATAAAGCCAATCGGTTCACCTGCATGTAGAATCAAAAAGCCTCTGCCATCTTGCGGTTGGGCACCAGTAAAGTAATACTCTTGATAGTCCTCAAAAAACTCTGCTTCAGTGGCGATCGGTGCATTAGGATAAGAAGGTGGTCCGGAATGATATTTTGTGGTTTCAGAGTGAAAACACCATTGATAGACCGCTTCTTTATCTTTGATTTCCGCAGGGGTTAAAGTGACTTTGTTGCCTATTACCATGTAGCATACTCCTTTGCTTAGTTAGTATATGATAGCTGCTGTGCCTATTTTAATCAAAGGTACTTTAGAAAACAACTGCTCGCCAATTCGTTTATTAAATATAGATTTCGTTTAGGAAAACAAAAAACCAATTGCTTTCTTTCATTTTTCAAAGACTTACTATGTAGGTTACATACATAAACAAGACCGAAACAGCAGACTTCCTCTCTGTTTCGGTCTTACTTCATTATTCAACATTCAACGAAAAATTTTTCTAACACTTCTTGCCTTTCATAGGCATGTGCTCATTTGTTCCACCTATCGATTCACTGAGACGGCCATTCGGTGATAGGTATGGCGCTTGCCTCTGATGGCGATGGATAGTTGCAAGATGTTCTCGGGATCAGCGGTCCCAGAAAAACCTGCATCTCCGATATGATGAAGGTCGCAGCCGGCACGTTTGCTAGTCAATGCCAAGGCACGGATCGTACCTTTATCTGCACCTTCCTGTGTAGTGCCAATGGTGCCCATGACCAACTTCTCTTTTTGGTGGATAAAGGCCACTAGATCACTCATATGTTGTTCACTCAGCCCAGGAATCGTGCCCGCGATGGGTACAAGAATAACATCGGCTCCAGCTTGAATGAACGCAGACGCAATTTCTTCATCTAACACGGGTTCATTGACACCAGCTCCGTGCATTTTTCCAGCAATAATGATCCCAGAGAAAACGGCTCTTGCTTGTTTGATTGCCGCTGTAATCTCTTTATTTGAAACGCCAGTGGAAGGATTTCCTGTCAGACAGATAAAATCAAATCCAAGTGCTTCTGCACGAGCCATGTTTTTCTTTG
>Ga0308156_1003740_pt1 | contig 11331 bp, 10 predicted proteins | sample PhyAR2_FD_201041 | JGI IMG/M metagenome (GOLD analysis project Ga0308156, IMG submission 201041) | Phyllosphere microbial communities from UC Gill Tract Community Farm, Albany, California, United States - DLSL A.R2 | ecosystem: Host-associated > Plants > Phyllosphere > Unclassified | place: USA... | reverse complement strand
ATGGCCGCCGAACACAGCGCGATCCGCCTGTTACTGCTCGAAGCATCGCAGAACGAGGCGGAACGCCTGGTCAGCCTGTTCCGCAATGCCGGACGGGCGACGCGGGCCCAGCGCCTGGCCGACCCCGCGGGTCTCGACGAACTGCTGTCCCAGTCCTGGGACCTCGCCATTCTCGCCCCACCCTCGCCGGAACTCGACAGCCTGGCCGCCCTGCGCCAGTTGCGCCGCCGCGTCCCCCAGCTCGCCGTCATCCAGCGGGTGGCACCGGACGATCCCGCGGCGGTGCTCGAGGCCCTGCGCCTCGGCGCCCGCGACGGCATCGCCAGCGACAACGACGAACACCTGCTGCTGGCCAGTCTGCGCGAACTCGGCAACCTGGCCGAGCGCCACGAACGCCGGCGCCTGGAACAGGCCCTGGCCGAGGCCGAGCAACGCTGCCAGCTGCTGCTGGCCAACGCCGTGGAAGCGGTCGCCTATGTCCACGACGGCCTGCATATCCACGTCAACTCGGCCTATGTGGAGCTGCTGGGCTATCCGTCCGCGGACGACCTGGAAATCACGCCGCTGATGGACCTCATCGCCGCCGCCGACCAGCCGGCGCTGCGCGAGGCCTTTCGCCAGTTGCGCGACGATCCCCGCCCCCTCGAACTGGACTGCCGCTGCGTCCGCCAGGACGGCAGCACCCTCGGCGTAACCCTGGGCCTGACGCCAGCCATCTATCTCGACGAACCCTGCGTGCAGCTGCACCTGCGCGAGGAACGCGCGGCCCCGGCCGCCGAGGCCCTCGAGGAACAGCTGCGCGAGGTGCGCTTCCAGGACATCCTGACCGGCCTGCTCAATCGCAGCCGCATGCTCGAATTGCTCGAGGACGCCCTGGAACGCGCCCGGCTCGGCGCGCCGGCCAGCTTCGCCTACCTGAGCATCGACCGCTATCCGACCCTGCTGGCCGAGCTGGGCATAGGCGCCATGGACGAATTGCTGGTGGTCCTGGCCGAGCGCCTGCGCGAACACTTCGGCACCCTGGTGACCCTGTCGCGCTTCGCCGACGACGCCTTTACCGCCCTTCTACCACAGGCGGCCGATGCCAGCCTGGACAGTGCCTTCGAGCGCCTGCTCGGCCGCCAGGAGCGCCAGCCGCTGACCCTGGCCGGGCGCACCCTGGCCATCAGCTATTCCATCGGCGTGGTCAGCCTGGACAGCCAGGCCAAGAGCGCCGGCGACCTGGTGGACCGTGCGCATCGCTCCGCGCGCCAGGTCGCCCAGCGCGGCGGCAATGCCTGCAAACGCTACGACCCCCAGGAAGAACTGGCCGCCGCCGCCAATCGCGGCAATCTGGTGGCCATGGTCAAGCAGGCCCTGCAGCAGAACGGCTTCCGCCTGCTGTTCCAGCCGGTGATCGGCCTGCGCGGCGGCAGCCACGAGTACTACGAGGCGCTGCTGCGCCTGATCAATCCCCAGGGTGAGGAGGTCTCACCGGCCGAATTCGCCCGCACCGCCCGCGACAGCGGCCTGAGCGGCCAGATCGATCGCTGGGTGATCCACCAGGCCATGCGCCAGCTCGGCGAGCACCGCGCCCGCGGCCATGGCACGCGCATCTTCGTGCATCTTTCGGGGGCGACCCTGGGCGATCTGGAGTTGTTGCCCTGGCTGCGGGAAACCCTGCAGGCGCAGCAGCTGGACGCCGAGGCGGTGATCTTCCAGCTCAGCGAAGAAGACCTGCTGGCCCAGCCGGAGCAGGCCCTGGCCATGGCGCAGCGGCTGCGGCGCCAGGGACATCCGGTCACCCTGAGCGGTTTTGCCGCCGGCGATCCGCCGCTGGCAGCGCTGCGCCTGCTGGTACCGGATTACGTCAAGCTGTCGGGCAAGCTGATCAAGGACCTGGCGCAACCGGACCACCAGGAGCGCCTCAAGGCCCTGGTCGCCGAACTCAGCGCGCAGAACGTCCAGACCATCGCTCCCTTCGTCGAGAGCGCCAGCGTGCTGGCCCAGTTGTGGCAGGTCGGGGTGCACTTCATCCAGGGCTACTATCTGCAGGAGCCCAGTCAGGCGATGGACTACGAATTCCATCCCGAGCACTAGGGCTCGGGAGGCTCGCAGCGCGCGGACTCAACCGCGGGTATGGCGATCTTCCACACCGAGCAGATAGAGCACGCCATCCAGGCCCAGCACGCTCACCGACTGGCGGGCGGAATGGCGCACCAGCGGCTTGGCGCGAAAGGCCACGCCCAGACCGGCCAGGGCCAGCATCGGCAGGTCGTTGGCGCCATCGCCCACGGCGATGGTCTGCTCCAGCGTCAGGCCTTCACGACTGGCCAGTTCCTGCAGCAGATCGGCCTTGCGCTGGGCATCGACGATGGGCTCGACGGCGCGACCGGTCAGCTTGCCGTCGACGATCTCCAGTTCGTTGGCATAGACGTAGTCGATGCCCAGCCGCGCCTGCACCTGGCGAGCGAAGTAGGTGAAGCCGCCGGAAAGGATGGCGGTCTTGTAGCCGAGCCGCTTCAGCTCGGCGAACAGCCGCTCGGCCCCTTCGGTCAGGCGCAGCCCGGCACCGATGTCTTCCAGCACTTCCTCGGACAGGCCCTGCAGCAGCGCCATGCGCTCGGTGAAGCTGGCGCGGAAGTCGATCTCGCCGCGCATGGCGCGCTCGGTGATGGCCGCGACCCGCTCGCCGATACCGGCAGCCTTGGCCAGCTCGTCGATGACCTCGGCCTGGATCAGAGTGCTGTCCATGTCGAACACCGCCAGCCGGCGGTGCTGACGCTGCAGCTCATCCGGCTGCCAGCCGATGTCGGCCTGGCCTTCCTGGGCCAGCGCCAGCAGGCCCGCGCGCAGCGCCTGGGGTTCGTGCGGCTCGCCGGTCACGCGCAGCTCCAGGGCGGCCCGTTCGGTCGCGCCCGGCTCGCTCAGGGCGCGGATGGCATGGATGTTCAGGCCCTGCTCGCGGCACAGCGCGGCCAGGCGGGTCAGCGGCAGATCGGCCAGGGTGCGGCCCATCAGCGTCAGGACATGGGCTTCGCCTGTGTCCGGCGCCGGCTGCGCCAGGGGCGCCACCTGCAGCCCCAGGGCCTGCAGCGCCTGCCCCAGCGCCGCGCCGGCACTCGCCGGACTGACCAGCAGGGTCACCGCGGCACTGTTGTCCAGACCCTGCTGCTGCAGCGATTCCAGCCGGGCCCCGGCCGCGGCCAGGGCGCCGGTGAGAGCCGCCAACCAGTCGGCGGGCAGGATGCCCACTGCCTGGAGTCCGATAACGTCTTGCATGGCGATACCCTCGCGGAAAAGCGCGCAGTCTACCCTTTCGCCTCGGCGGTGCCGAGCCGTGGGCACCGGCTGGCGGAGTGAGTCCACCGCCGGCCTCTTTTGCGGGCGAAGCCCTGTATTCGCCGTTTTCGCACCCCTGGCACGCTGGTTATACTGGCCGCACATTTTTTGTCCAAAGAAACGATTTCTGTGACCCGCCCCGCGACCGTCAAGCCCGATAATTTCTTCCTGCTGATCTACCGAGCCCTGCGCCAGCGTCGTGTGCCGGTGGCCTTGCGCATCGTTTCCCACAGCCTGCTGCTGGTGGCGGCTGCCCTGGTGATCTATGCCGGCATCATGAGCATGCAGTTCCGCCATGCCATGCAGCAGCAGGCCGACGCCGTCGGCCAGAGCCTGGTGACCCAGACGGCCAATTCCGCCGCCGAATTGCTGGTCGCCAACGACAATCTCAGCCTCAATGTGCTGCTGAGCAACCTGGCGCGCAATCCGCTGGTGGCCCATGCCGCGGTCTACAGCCCGGACAACCGGGTGCTGGCCGAGTCCGGCACGCGCCCGAGCCAGGGCCTGCTGACCGCCACCGATGGAATCTACAGCACGCCGATCCGCTTCCAGGACGTCACCGCCGGTCAGGTGCGCCTGGCGCTGGACATGGACCAGTTCCAGCAGCCGATGATGATCAGCCTGCAGAACATGGGCCTGCTGGGCCTGATCCTGCTGGCGCTTACGCTGATTCTCAGCCTGCGGCTCGGTCGTCAGCTGTCGATTCCGCTGCTGGAACTGCGCGTCTGGCTGCGCGATCCCGATGACCCGGCACCGGGCGCCGGCCGTCTCGACGAACTGGGCGACCTGGCTCGCCAGCTGCAGAGTCGCCTGGTCCCGCCCAAGCCACCCAAGCCGCCCAAGCCGGAAGTGGCTGAGGCCGAGGACGACGATCCCTTCGCCGACGAGCAGGGTGGTCTGAGCGTCAAGCCGCCGCCCGCACGCAAGGCTGCCGCCGCCAAACCGGCCGCGCGCAAGGCGCCCGCCGCGGGCGCCGACAGCGAACCGGACGCCGATGCCTTCGCCGAGCTGGTACCTGAGTCCTTTACCGAACCGCCACCCACTCCGGCCCCGGCGGTGCCCACCGAGCCCGACATCGTCACCTCGGCGGTGCTGTCCATCCAGCTCGGCGCCCAGGACCAGCTCAGCCGGCTGCCACGCAGCCGCCTCGAACAGCTGCTGGAGCGCTATCGTGACTGCCTGCAGCAGGCCACCGAGCTCTACGATGGCGAACTCCACACTCTCAAGGACGGCGGCAGCCTGATTCTCTTCCACGAACGCAGTGACGACGACGACTACCTGACCCGCGCGCTCTGCTGCGGCGAGATCATGCGTGCCCTCGGTCATGCGCTGCAGGTGGAAGTGGTCGGCAGCGGTGCAACCCTGCAGCTGCAACTGGGTCTGACGCAGGGCGAACGCCTCGCAGGCCTGGAGCTTGCCCAATTGCTGGAAAACACCACCGTACGCAATGCCCAGGCGCTGAGTCGCCACAGTCGCAACCTGTTGCTGGTCGAGCAGAGCATCGCCGAGGACGAGCTGCTGCGTAAACGCGCCCGTATCCGCACCATCGCCAGCCCCGCCGGGGCCAGTTGCGTGGAACGTCTCCTGGAACCCTACTCCGCGACGCTGGAGCGTCATCTGGTCCGGCTCGAGGCGCATTAACGCGCCCGCCGACCCCACCTATGAGCGTCCTCCTGCCCCGTCTCGCCCTCGCCGCGCTGTTGCTGGCGGCCTGCACTGCTCAGGCGGCGCCCAACGCGAGCAGCGTGAGACTGCCCGATGGCGGGGTCTATACCGGCGAAATCGTCAGCGGCCTGCTCAATGGCAGCGGACGTATCGAGTGGCCCAACGGCAACTGGCTCAAGGGCCGCTTCAAGGACGGGTTGGCCGAGGGGCCCGGTGAACAGCAATTCGCCGATGGCACCTACTACCAGGGCACCTTTCGCCGTGGCCTCTACCATGGCCAGGGCAACCTGATCAGCAGCAGCGGCTGGGAATATCACGGCAGCTTCGTCAACGGCCGCATGCAGGGCCAGGGCTCCAAGCTCGACAGCGACGGCACCCAGACCATCGGCACCTTCAACGACGGCCACCTCAACGGCGTCGGCCAATGGCAGGAGCCGGGCGGCGATCGCTATGACGGCGAATTCGTCGACGACCAGTTCGAAGGTGCCGGCGTCTATCGCAGTGCCGGCGGCGACCTCTGGCGCGGGCGCTTCAGTGGCGGCGAGCTGACCGGCAACGGCGAATTCGTCGGCAGCGACAGCAGCCAGTACCGCGGCGCCTTTCGCAACTGGAAGTTCGACGGCCAGGGCGTGCTTACCAACAGCGACGGCAGCGTCTACCGCGGCAACTTCGCCGACGGCGTCTATGCCGGCATGGGCGTCCTGACCCGCGCCGACGGTCAGGTGGAACGCGGTCTCTGGGAGGGTGGCAAGCGCATCCGCGACGACCAGGGCCAGTACATCGCCGATCCCCTGGAACGCGCCCTGCTCGACCAGGGCAAGGTGCTCGACCAGGAATTGCAGCAGATCCCGGCGTCCACCCCCGCCACCGAACTCTATGGCCTGGTCCTGGCCGGTGACGGTGGCCAGGGTGTGTTCCAGCGCGAAGCCAACTATGTGGCCAACTTCCTGACCACCACCTGGGGCGCCCGCGACGTCGTCCATCTGATCAACGCCAAGGACATCCGCAGCGACCATCCGCTGGCCACCCGCGAGAATCTCTACCAGAGCCTGCAGGCGCTGGCCCAGCGCACCGGTCCCGAAGACCTGATCCTCATCTACCTGACCAGTCACGGCTCGGCCGACCATCAGCTGGTGCTCTCCCAGCCGGGCCTGGATCTCTCCAGCCTGCCGGCAGCGGAGCTTGGCCGCCTGCTCGCGCCCCTGCGCGGCCGCGACAAGCTGATCATCGTCTCCAGCTGCTACAGCGGCGGCTTCATCCCGCAACTGCAGGACGACCACACCCTGGTGATGACCGCTTCCAAGGCCGATCGGACCTCCTTCGGCTGCACCGACGAAGCCGACTTCACCTATTTCGGCCGCGCCCTGTTCGCCGAGGCCTTCCAGCACACCGACGATCCCGAGCAGGCCTTCCAGCGTGCCCGCGACACCGTGTCGGTACGCGAGAAGACCGAAGGCTTCGATCCCTCCGAGCCCCAGCTGTGGGCACCGCCCGCCGTCCTGCAGAAGTGGCGCGCCTGGCGCGCGAGTCGCTGACTGCCGGCTTTGACCAGGGCTTTGACGAACAACCGGAACGTCTGAGGTCCAATCTGACATCAGCGGTCGCCGCTACAAGGAGAGCCCCGTGTACCTGACGCCTCAGCATGCCCTCATCGCCGGCGCCACTGGCCTGACCGGCGAACACCTGCTCGACCGCCTCCTCAACGAGCCGACGGTCCCCCGGGTGCTGGCGCCAACGCGCCGTCCCCTGGCGGAGCACGCCCGGCTGGACAATCCGGTGGGTGACCTCAACAGCCTGCTGCCGACCCTGGAAGGCCCGCTGGACGTGGCCTTCTGCTGCCTGGGCACCACCATGAAGCAGGCCGGCTCCGAAGCGGCCTTTCGCGCCGTGGATTACGGCCTGCCCCTGGCGGTCGGCCAGCGTGCCCTGGAACTGGGGGCCCGCCACTACATCGTGGTCAGCGCCATCGGCGCCGACTCCCAGTCCTCGATCTTCTACAACAAGGTCAAGGGCGAGCTGGAAGAAGCCCTGCGTGCCCAGGGCTGGACGCAACTGACCCTGGCCCGGCCGTCGCTGCTGATCGGCCAGCGCCAGGAAGAGCGCCTCGGCGAGCGCCTGGCCGCCCCTCTGTCGCAATGGCTGCCCGGCAAATGGCACGGCATCGAAGCCGCCGTCCTGGCCCGCGCGCTGTGGCGCCTGGCCCTGGAAGAAGGCAAGGGCGTGCGGGTGGTGGAATCGGACGAGCTGCGCAAGCTGGGCCGTTGAAGGCTTGGTCGCTGGCAGGAGCAGCCTGCTGGGCGTAATCAACCTTAGACTGGGTTGAAAGGGCGCCATCGTCGAAAGCCCGACATCGCCGGTGCCGAGGCAAGCGCTGTTGGGCTTCGCGGCGCCCAACCCAAGCTACGCCGGACTCCACATCGGCAGACCAACCTGGTCGCGATCAGACAGTGGCTCCTATGCCGGCTGCACCAGCACCATCTGGTCGACCTCCTGCACCAGCCAGTCGTGCAGGGCGCGCAGGCGGGGATCGGCCAGGGCACCCTGGGCATAGAGCAGCATGTATCTCTTTTGCGCCGGCACCGAACGCCCGAAGGGCGGCACCACCAGCACGCCCCGGGCCAGTTCGTCGGTGATCAGGGCGCGGCGGGCGATGGCGACGCCCATGCCGGCGATGGCCGCCTCGATGGTCAGGTGGTTGCGATTGAAGGTGTGCCCCCGCCGCACATCCAGCGCCGGCGCACCGATACTGGCCAGATAGAACTCCCATTCGGCGTATTCGTAGCTGCCGCGCCAGGCGGTGATGTCGTGCAGCAGCGGATAGAATTCCAGGTCCTCCGGCCGCTCCAGCGGCGGTCGCCCCACCAGCAGGCTGGGCGCGCAGACCGGAAAGATCTCTTCGTCCATCAGCGGCGTCGAGGCCAGGCCCGGATAGCTGCCGTCGTTGAGATCGATGGCCAGGTCGAATTCGCCCTCGCGCAGCGACCAGCTGCTGTCTTCGGCCACCAGCCGCAGTTGCAGGTCGGGAAAGCGCGCCTGCAGCCGCGGCAGCCGCGGGGTCAGCCATTTGCCCAGGAACGAGGGAATCGACCTGAGGCGCACCACGCCGCCGAACTGACCGGCATTGAGGCGGCGCAATTCGGCGTCGATCAGCCCATAGGCCTGGTTCAGGGTGGTCGCCAGGCGCTGGCCCTCGGCGGTCAGCTCCAGGCCTCGGGCCACCCGGTGAAACAGCTTGAAGCCCAGGCGCTCTTCCAGCTGGCGCATCTGCTGACTGATGGCGCCAGGCGTCACATGCAGCTCTTCGGCGCAGCGCGTGAAGGACAGGTGCCGAGCGGCGCAGACGAACACCTGCAACCAGGCCTGGGTTTGAGCATTGAGGATCCGGCTCATCGATGAGTTCCGCTAAAGGATCGCTTAGAAGCTTTCGTTTGTGCGAGTTGAAGGCTTATCACCACTATGAGCCATCCGCCGGCAGCTTGTCTGGCGACCATTCAAGCTCAATCAGGGATTACCGACATGGCCATCAGCGTCTTCGACCTGTTCAAAATCGGCGTGGGTCCGTCCAGTTCCCATACCGTGGGCCCGATGCGGGCCGGTGCCCTCTTCGCCCAGCGCCTGGTCGACGAAGGTCTGCTGGAACAGGTCAAGCGAGTCGAGGTGCGCCTCTATGGCTCACTGTCGGCCACCGGGATCGGCCATGGCACCGACCGGGCGACCCTGATCGGTCTGATGGGCGAATGGCCGGATCGCGTCGATCCCGCCGCCGTCGAACCGCGCATCGAGGTCCTACGCAACGAGCGCACGCTGTTGCTGGCCGGCCGCCAAGCGGTCCATTTCAACTGGCAGGAAGACATGCTGCTGCTGGAAGAAAGCCTGCCCTACCATCCCAATGCCATGACCCTGACCGCCTTTGGCACCACCGGTGAAGTGGCTGAAGCCACCTACTACTCCATCGGTGGCGGCTTCGTGGTGGACGCCGCCCAGGCCGCCAGCGGCGTGCTGGACAGCGACACCACCGAACTGCCCTATGACTTCTCCAGCGGCGCCGAGCTGCTGCACCTGTGCCGCAGCCATGGCCTGGGCGTGGCCGAGCTGATGCTGGCCAACGAGAAGAGCTGGCGCTCCGAGGAAGAGATCCGCAGCGGCCTGCTACGCATCTGGGGCGTGATGCGCGAATGCGTGCAGAACGGTCTCGCCAACGAGGGCATCCTGCCCGGCGGCCTCAAGGTGCGCCGGCGCGCCGCCCGCCTGCACCAGAGTCTGCAGGCCATCGGCAAGCCCAACGTCATAGGTTCCACCCTCTCCGCCATGGAATGGGTCAACCTCTTCGCCCTGGCGGTGAACGAGGAAAACGCCGCCGGCGGGCGCATGGTCACCGCGCCCACCAATGGCGCGGCCGGGATCATCCCGGCGGTGCTGATGTACTACATGAAATTCAATCCCGACGCCTGCGACGACGACGTGGTGCGCTTCATGCTGGCCGCTGCCGCGGTCGGCATCCTGTGCAAGAAGAACGCTTCCATCTCCGGCGCAGAGGTGGGCTGCCAGGGCGAGGTCGGCTCGGCCTGCGCCATGGCCGCCGCCGGCCTGGCCGAGGTGCTGGGCGCCAGCCCGGCGCAGCTGGAAAACGCCGCCGAGATCGGCCTGGAGCACAACCTGGGACTGACCTGCGACCCGGTCGGCGGCCTGGTGCAGGTGCCCTGCATCGAGCGCAACGCCATCGCCGCGGTCAAGGCGATCAATGCCGCCCAGATGGCCCTGCGCGGCGACGGCGAGCACTTCATCTCCCTCGACCAGGTGATCCGCACCATGAAGGAAACCGGCGCGGACATGCACAGCAAGTACAAGGAAACCTCGCGCGGCGGCCTGGCCGTGACCTTCGTGGAGTGTTGAGAGGCGCTTGATCACTCCAGTGAGACGTATATACTCCCTCGTATATACGCTTCAAGGAGACATCCATGGCCGAAGCCCGCGTGTTCAAGTCCGGTAACAGCCAGGCCTTGCGCCTGCCCAAGGAATTTCGCTTCGAATCGGATCGGGTGGAAATCTTCCGCCGCGGCGACGAGATCGTTCTGCGGGAATTGCGGCCAGATGCCGCCGATATCTTCGACACCCTGGCCGCGCTGTCATTGGCGACCCTGGAACGGGAAGACAGCCCACCCCAGGCGCGGGAAGAGTTCTAGTGCCTGCTCGCTACCTGCTCGACACCAACATCTGCATCTACATCGCCAAGCACAATCCGCCGCAGGTCCGTGAGCGCTTCGCCCGGCATGGTCGCGATGAACTGGCGATGTCTGCGATCACCTGGGGTGAGCTCTGTCATGGCGCGGCCAAGAGTCAGCAACCCGAGCGCACCCGGATGATCCTGGAACAGCTCCGCCAGCAGATCGCCGTGCTGGAGCTGGATACGGAATGCGCCGAACACTATGGCGCCATCCGCGCCGAGCTGGAGCGCCAGGGCAAGATCATCGGCAACAACGATCTGTGGATCGCCGCCCATGCCCGCGCCAGGGCGCTGATCCTGGTCAGCAACAATCTGCGGGAGTTCAGCCGGGTCGCCGATCTGGCCTGCGAAAACTGGACAGCAGCCGATTGACACGGCACGGTCGGCTCTGACCTAGACACAAGGAACGCCCATGAGCCTCGACTCCGTCCGCCAGCACCTCGCCCGCATCGCTCCCGACCTCGAGATCCTCGAGGCCACCACCAGTACCGCGACCGTCACCCTCGCTGCAGCCGCCCATGGCGTGGAACCGGGGCGGATCGCCAAGACCCTGGGACTGAAAGTTGGGGAGCAGCTGTTGCTGCTGGTGGCTCGCGGCGATGCACGCCTGGACAACCGCAAGCTCAAGGCCGCCTTCGGTGGCAAGGCCAAGCTGCTCGATGCTGACACCGTGGAAGGCCTCACCGGGCATCCGGTGGGCGGCGTCTGCCCGTTCGGGCTGGCCACCCCGCTGCCGGTCTATTGCGACGAATCGCTGAAAGCCTTCGATGAGGTGCTACCGGCCGCGGGTGCCATCCACAGTTGCGTGCGCCTCACGCCGGAGCGGCTAGCCGCCCTCAGCGAGGCGCGCTGGGTGGATGTCTGCGCCCTGGGCGATCAGCGCAGCTGATCGTTCTTTTCCACGTCGCGCCGGTCCTTGTTCAATACCACGCAGGCGTAGTAGCCGCCGCCGAGCAGGATGAGCGCGAGCAGGCTGAAGAGAATCATGAAGATACCATCGTCCATGGCTGCCTCCGAGGGATGCCAGAAAGGGATGGGTAAAGCTTAGGCCCCAAGGCGCTCGCGTTACAGCAGCAGGTAGACACGGGAAAAACCGGATCAGATGGCGCCGTGCTCGCTGT
>Ga0308156_1003735_pt1 | contig 11352 bp, 7 predicted proteins | sample PhyAR2_FD_201041 | JGI IMG/M metagenome (GOLD analysis project Ga0308156, IMG submission 201041) | Phyllosphere microbial communities from UC Gill Tract Community Farm, Albany, California, United States - DLSL A.R2 | ecosystem: Host-associated > Plants > Phyllosphere > Unclassified | place: USA... | reverse complement strand
AAATTGCCTAGACAGGCATCTTAAAGAACATCCTCATAAACCTGCAATTATTTGGGAAGGTGACCATCCTTCTCGCCATAAAATCGTTTCTTATAAAGAATTACACGATGAAGTCTGCCGCTTTGCTAACGTTTTAAAGAAATATGGCATTGGTAAGGGTGATCGTGTTGTGCTCTATATGCCAATGGTCACTGAAGCTGCGATTGCCATGTTAGCCTGTGCGCGTATTGGCGCGGTTCACTGTGTAGTATTTGGTGGTTTCTCACCAGACTCTTTAGCAAGTCGTATTGAAGACAGCCAAGCTAAACTTGTGATTACAGCAGACTCGAGTCTACGTGCGGGCAAGTTGTTACCACTCAAAGAAAATGTTGATTTGGCTTTAGCGTTACCCGGCACTGAATGCGTTGAAAATGTGATTGTGGTTTACCGTAATGCAAACCCGATCGAAATGAAGCCGGGCCGTGATTTGTGGTATCACCTTGTCATTATGGAAGTTGATGCAGATTGTCCGCCAGAGCCTATGAAGGCAGAAGATCCTTTATTTATTCTCTATACTTCTGGTTCAACAGGTAAACCAAAAGGAGTCTTGCATACCACTGGTGGTTATCTGGTTTATGTGACAAGTACCTTTAAAGAGGTATTTGATTTAAAACAAGATGATGTGTATTGGTGTACGGCTGATGTAGGCTGGATTACAGGACATAGTTATCTCCTCTATGGACCGCTGGCAAATGGCACCACGACTTTAATGTTTGAGGGGGTGCCTCAATATCCAACATGGGCACGTCTTGGTCATGTGGTCGACAAGCACAAAGTCTCTATTTTATATACAGCTCCAACCGCGATTCGCGCCATGATGCGAGAAGGTGATTCGTTTGTACGTGAAAGTAACCGCAGCAGCTTGCGTTTACTCGGTTCGGTCGGTGAGCCTATTAACCCTGAAGCTTGGAACTGGTACTACAACGTGGTCGGTGAAGGCCGCTGTCCGATTGTTGATACATGGTGGCAAACCGAAACAGGTGGTATTTTAATTGCACCGTTACCAGGCGCAACCGCGCTAAAACCCGGTTCGGCAACACGTCCGTTATTTGGTATTCAGCCAGCAATTGTAGATGGTGAAGGCAATGAGCTAGAAGGTGCCGTAGAAGGTAACCTTGTGATTAAAGATTCATGGCCGGGCCAAATGCGTACCATTTGGGGTGACCCAGATCGCTTTATTGAGGCTTACTTCTCGACCTTTAAAAATACTTATTTTACGGGTGATGGTGCTCGCCGTGATGAAGATGGCTATTACTGGATTACGGGTCGTGTTGACGATGTCTTAAACGTTTCAGGCCACCGCTTGGGTACGGCTGAAATTGAAAGTGCTTTGGTGTCGCATGAATCAGTAGCAGAAGCTGCGGTGGTGGGAATGCCACATGAGATTAAAGGACAGGGTATTTGTACTTTTGTGACTTTACAAGCGGGTGTTCCAGAGTCGGAAGAGCTGCGTAAAGAATTGATTAACTGGGTACGTAAAGTACTTGGACCAGTGGCTTCACCAGATGCACTACACTGGGCACCAGCATTACCTAAAACGCGTTCTGGAAAAATCATGCGCCGTATTTTAAGAAAAATTGCGGCAAATGAGTTAGATAGTTTAGGTGATACCTCAACTTTGGCTGAGCCAGCTGTGGTAGATCAATTAATTGCAACGGTCTATCCAGATAAGCAAAAGTAAAAAATAAAAAGCCCCGTTTGGGGCTTTTTATTTTTTAATGTTTTTCTAAAAACGCTGCTGTGCTTTGTACATCAGCAAACATACTTAATGCAGCTAAAAAGGCATTTTGTACGTCTTCAGCTTTCACGATTTTACCGTTGAAGGTTAAATCGCGGGTAGCTGTTGCATCGGCAATTAATATAGGTTCATAGCCACGTTCTTTTGCAGCTCGGGTTCCTGAATCAATACAAATATGTGTCATCATACCTGTAATCACGAGTTGCTCAATTTGATGGGCTTTTAAAACTTCATCTAAATTGGTTTCTAAAAAACTATTTGGATAGTGCTTTGTTACGATCAAAGAATCACTGCCAGCATTGAGTTCAGAGTGAAGCAAAACACCGTCGGTATTTTCTTGAAAGAAGCTGGCCTGTGGTGGGCTAATATGTTGCACATAAATGATTGGGAGATTTTTCTCACTGAAATATTGTTCAAGCTGTTTTATTTTTTCTAGTGCTTGATCTGGCCCAACCAATTCCATTTTGCCATTTTTAAAATAATCATTTTGTACGTCGATAATTAATAGTGCTTGTTTCATGAGATGACTCTTGTTGATATGAGATAAAACAAGGTTATTCTCTACTGGCAAAATCGGCTATAGTCAGATGAAAGCATTACCGCCAGTTTTCTTTCGCCATGAAAAATGAATATTGAATTAGACCCGATCGATCTAAAAATTATTGCATTGCTTAAACAAGATTCCCGTCTGACAAATAAAGAAATTGGGCAACGCGTGCACCGGACAGGGCAGGCGGTGGGCGCTCGAATTGCTCAGTTGATGGATGCAGGTGTCATTAAAAATTACACCATTGCCGTTCAATACAACCATAAACAATTTATTCATTTGCATTTAAATGAACAACGCGCATTTGAAGAAATTGAAAATTTAGTCAAGCAATATGAACAAATAGATGAATGCTTTAAAGTCATGGGAAACGCGTGTTATATGATCGTCAGCCATTTCGAACCCGCAGCATTAAATGAGTTTATTGAGAAACTCTCAAAATGGTGTCGCTATTCGGTTGAAACAGTCATTCGAGAAGTTGAGAAATCTTAAAAAATAAAGGCTCCAAGCCGAGTCTTGGAGCCAATAAGTGTTTATTTTTAATTTATTGTTTTTATTGTCTTGCGCTGCTTTAACTGAAGTTTTTTAGGCTGATTTGGCTTGAATTTCTATCTCCTTTTCTTGTTGAAGTTCTAATTGGCGAACGAGAGGTAGAACTTTTTCCCCAAAATATTCTACCTCTTCAATGAAATGTAAAAATCCAGAAAGAATCAAATCAACACCTACATTTTTAAGTGCCACAATACGCTCTGCAATTTGCTGGGGTGTACCAATTAAATTGGTTTTAAAACCGTCGTTATATTGCACTAAATCTTCAAAACTTGATTTCGCCCAGTTACCTTGTTGCTCTGGTGAAGCGGCTCCTGCTTCACGTGTGGCATCGCCAAATGCATTTACCGCTTCCGTGTTGGCTTTATCAATAATTTCATGAAGTACCGCTTTTGCTTCTTCTTCGGTATCTCTGGCAATAATGAAGGCATTTACCCCAATTTTGACATGATGGTTATTGGCTTTTGCTTTGGTACGAATGTCTTCGACTTGTTTTTGAATTTCTTCGACCGTATTCCCGTTGGTGAAATACCAGTCAGAAACACGTGAGGCCATGTCACGTGCAGCGCGGGAGCTACCGCCCTGAAAAACTTCTATATAAGGCTTTTGCAGAGGTTTTGGTTTAAGTGTGTAGTTTTGAAATTGGTAGTATTTACCATCGAAACTATAGTTGTCGGTGGTCCAGATTCCTTTTAACGTACGAATAAATTCTTCAGAGCGGACGTAGCGTTCATCATGCTCTGGCCACTCCTCCCCAATCGCATCAAATTCCCCTCTAAACCAGCCACTTACTACATTAATGGCAATACGGCCTTCGGTTAAATAATCAATTGTTGCAAGTTGCTTAGCTGCGAGTACTGGTTTCCATGGGCCGGGCAGAATTGCAGCAATGACCTTAAGTTTTTCAGTCTTTGCAAGTAATGCATGACTGAAACTGACTGATTCATGCTGATTTTCTGCCCCATAGCCCGCCGTAAAACGAATTTGGGTGAGCGCATATTCAAAACCATTATTTTCGGCAGCTTGAGCAAGGCGAACATTGTAGTCATAACTCCAGTCTGTACGCTGTTCGATGTTACTCACGACAAGGCCACCGCTCACATTTGGTACCCAATAAGCAAATTTAATCGGTTGTTGTAATTGCGTCATGGTGCGTTCTCCCAATTCGTTATTTTTATTTAGGCATATTGCGGTTAGGCAACATGCGTTAATGATTTGCCAGTCTTATGATGCAAACGAGATTCTGCTGCATCAAGATTTGGTACCGCTGCTGAAGGAAGAACTTCTTCTTGTTCAATCTGTTTATTAATCCCTAACTCTTGGTTCGCTTGCTGAGATTTAGATTTGATCACTTCAGCACGCTTACCTTTTGCTGGCGCCCATTCTAAAATTGGTAATGCACGAGCCACAGCTAAGGTAATGCGGTCAGATAACTGCTCACTTTTCACTGTGTATTCAGGAGTAAAGTCTCGATCTGTCGCATATACCCCAATTGGTAAAGTTTGTGCTTGGAAGAAACTAAACAATGGACGAAGCTGATGCTCAAGTACAAGCGCATGACGATCACTACCACCAGATGCAGCTAAAAGTACAGGCACATCAACTAATGCAGTTTGTTCAACAAAATCGAAGAAGTGTTTGAAAAGACCTGTGAAAGAAGCACGGTAAACAGGGGTACCTACAATTAAAGCATCTGCTGCTTCAACTGCTGCAAGATCATCTTGTACGCGCTGTGGAAGTTGGTTGCGATAAAATGCGCCGCCTAATAACGGTCCAATTTCGCTTAATTTGATAAAGTGAACTTTAATATCGATGGCTTCAGATAATTCATCAAGAATGGCTTGAACCAGACTTTCCGTTTTAGATGGGGTATTTAAGCCACCAGAAACAGCAACAATATTCAAAGGTTTTGGTGATGTGATACCAGTCATAATTTGGTTCCTAAGCCTAAAAAAGGTGATTGGACCTATTAATCAACAACGACGGTAAACTGTAAAATAACGAAATTGGTCAACCTTATCTGTTTTAAATATAAAAGATAAGTAGTGGATTTTTATACTTTGTTTCTTAATTAAGTAACTGTTTTTATTATATATAATTATTGGTGATATGTTTTTTATAATAAAAAGGAAGCTTATATAAAAAACAGATTAATTTTGATTAAAAGTTAAAAAACATCTGAAAATTTTTGCTAAGTTCTGCATTTATCAACATTTTGCATAAAAATGGATAAGATGAACGTATCTTTCATCTAAATAGTAGGGTTACAATAGGCTATACTTATGCTCATGAATATTTTAATCGTTGATGATCATCCTTTGTTTCGTCATGCTTTAATTCAAGCAGTACGTTATAGCCTGCCACAGGCACAAATTCATGAAACAGCTTCGGTTGATGAGTTTTATGAGCGTTTGGAAAATGGGGCAGAACCTGATCTGGTATTGCTCGATTTAAATTTACCGGGTGCTTCAGGCTTTTCTGCTTTGGTTTATGTGCGAGCACAGTATCCAGCTATTCCAATTATTGTGGTTTCTGCACATGAAGAAACTTCAATCATTCAGCGTGCGATTGCACATGGCGCGATGGGTTATATTCCTAAGTCAGCTCATCCAAGTCATATTGGTGAAGCGATTCGTCAAGTGTTAGAAGGTGATATCTGGTTACCACCTAACTTGCCATCTAACCTTAATCTTGACCCGAGAGCGGCAGAAGAAACTGCTTTAGCTGAACGTATTCAATCTTTAACACCACAGCAATTTCGTGTTCTGATGATGGTTGCAGAAGGCTTGTTAAATAAACAGATTGCCTACGAGCTCGATGTTTCAGAAGCAACGATTAAAGCTCACGTGACGGCCATCTTTAGAAAATTGGGTGTACAAAACCGAACACAGGCTGTACTGGCCATTAGTGCATTAAATATTGAAGATAGAAAAATCTAAAAATTAAAAAAGACCTCAATTGAGGTCTTTTTTATAGCTATGAATTAAGCAAGGCAATCTTGTTTTGGGGTTAGGCTATCGCAGTACAATGGGTTGAGTGCACATTGCAAATCATCAATCTGTTCTTGAGTCACATAACCTTTCGTTTTTAAATATTCAGCCACGCGATCATCACGTAAGCTTAGGAACGCCGCATCATAAACACCTAAATCTACAAACAGAGCAGCGGTTTCAAGGCTATTAAATCGATCTAGAAAAATATCATTGCCATACATTAAGAAGATATGGTCGAGTTTTGCTTTTTCATCAACATGTAGTCGTTCAGCAAGTTGATCTGGATGAGTCTTAATAAAGAGTAAGTCAGAGAGTTCATCAAACTGAGTCATATCTAACTGATTTTCTCCGAGTTTGACATGACCAAGCCAAGCTTTAAAAACAAGTACAGCTCCACCGCGAAGTAGCATGCTCCAGATTTGATGACGCGTATCGTGATCAAGGTTTTCGCTTTCAGAGGTAAGGACCTGTAAGAATTTCTCTTCTTGTTGGCCTAATTTATCAAATAATCCTAAACCTTGCGGGTGATAGGCTGCTGGCGCAAATACATCAAAATTCAAATCATGAAAAATATTAAGTGCCAAAGGAACAGCACACTGATAAATCGTATTTAACGCCTTGATATGTGCTTCATTCAGTTTGCTGTTGGGAAAAATACTTCGCCAATCTAATTCAGGAAGTAAAGCATTGGCACTATATTGACGATAAAACTGTTGAGATGAGAGTTGGTTTTGTGGGCTGTTATCAGAAATATTCATAGCAATTGTCCTTTGCATTAATTCGTGAGCAGGGATGCTTAATATAGAAATCGGTTAAAAAATAGTTATACATTTATCAAATGCGTTTGGAATAGTTATGTGTCATCAAGAATGCAAGTAGAATAAGACTAAAGTCGTATATGGTCACTTTATGTATTTAATAATTTTAAAAAACAAATACTTATTAAATTGTAACTAGGTGTACACGTGTTCACTTACAAAAAAGGTGGGCTTTGCCATAGGAAAAAGGGCATTGGAAAGTTTGGTCAATTATTTCTTGGGTAAAAGTAGACTTTTTGAGCAGTTCTGCCTATTGGCTTAAATTAAACCTATAACTTTTGCCAAAAATCTCTCCCAAACCTATAAAAAAGCTGGGAGAGAAGATATTTAATCTGCCGCGCTGGCAATTTTAAGTCCCGATAACCAAGCTCTTAATGAAGCTGGTTTAAGCGGTTTTTTGAGTAAAACAATATTAAGTTCTTTCAATTGTTGAGGTAACTCTGGATGGGAGTCAGCTGTAATCAGGGCAACTGGAACATCATGCTGTCGATTTTGCAAAATAAAATCGACGCCGAGTTGGTTGTTATTCAAGTGTTGATCGATGAGCCAGACCTGAATATTTTCCTTTTGAATAATCTCAAGCGCCTGTTCTGGTTCAGTGGCTTTAAAGACTTGATATCCCCATCGACCGAGTAAACTACTCATACCTTCTAAAATAGTTTCATCGTTGTCTAAACACAAAATTCGATAGGCTTTGGTTTTTAATGGCACTGTCTGCACGGCTGGGGTGATCACTTTTGGCGCTTCTACCACTGGAACTTCAATCATAAAGCATGAGCCTTTATTGAGCTGCGAATAGACATGAACAGGGTAATTCAACAAGCTTGTCATACGCTGCACAATAGCAAGCCCTAAGCCTAGGCCCTGTTCCCCCCAAGGTGACAGATGTCCACAGCGTTCGAATTCTTGAAACAGTTTAATTCGCTGTTCTTCTGCAATTCCAGGGCCCGTATCCCACACACCAATGCGAATATGGCCTGACTTTTGCGCCGAGCGTAGAACGCCTACAATCACTCGGCCTTTGGCTGTATAGCGCAAAGCATTGCTGACAAAGTTCTGAATAATACGTCGAATCCACTGTGGATCTGTATCAATCCAGAATGATACATCGTGAACTTTGAGTGAAATATTTCGCTGAGCGGCAATTGATTTAAACTGTAGTTCAAGATCACTGAGTAAATCATGCAAAGGATAAGGCTGTCTTTTTGGCTGTATGCTACCGCCTTCTAAACGTGCAATATCGAGTAGGGCAGAGAGCATACTTTCCGCGCCATATAGAGCACGATCAAGTTGTTGTAAAGTCTGACGATCTTCTTCTGTTGCAATGCTTTGTTCAAGAACGGTACTAAAGAGGCGAGCCGCATGCATCGGTTGTAATAAGTCATGACTTGCCGCAGCAATGAAACGGCTTTTTGACATATTGGCCATATCGGCTTGTTCACGTGCAAGCTGTTGTTCTGTTAAAGCACCGGCAAGCTGTTGGGTTCGGTCTTTTACTCGGGCTTCAAGTATTGCTTCATTGGTACGGAAGGGCGTAATGTCGGCAAAGGTTGTCACAAAGCCGCCACCTGAAATCGGGTTCCCACGCATTTGAATGACGCGGCCATCTTTACGGATTCGTTCGAACTCATGTGCGCTTCCTACTTTCATCCAGTGCAAGCGTTTACGGACATGTTCTTCGACTGAACCGGGGCCACATTCGCCTCGCTCAGCGTTATAACGAATTAGATCGGCAATTGGACAGCCGACGTACACTAAGTCTTTTGGATATCCAAACAGTTTTAAATATTGGTTATTCCACGCCACCAGACACATATTTTTATCGACTACACTTACCCCTTGGGTCATGTGGTCAATCATGGTCATGAGTAAGTTCTGGTTAAAACGTTGCCATTGTGAGGCTTGGTCCAAAATATTAGCCACTTGGCCCAACGCCAGACCATTATTGATCATTGCTGTAGTGAGCAAAGTACGGGCAGAGGCAGCGCCGATAATGCCGGCTAGATATTGTTCGGTAAAACGCCACCACATGCCATTCGCAATGCTATTTTGATTTAGTGTTAAATGATTTTGCTCACAAAAGTTTTCAAATGCTTGGGTTGTTGGCTGTTCACCTGTAATTCTTTTAGCAAGGGCGAACAGATCACCTACTTTTAAACGGGCTGCATCGTGGGGTAAATAGGTTAAATCGGTAGATGTATGCGGTGAAGGTAGTGGTTTGGTTTCATAATAGAAAAAGCTTTCTGCCTGAATTTGCTCAGCCACGCTTGGTCGATAAATTTTTGAAATCCAGATGTATAAAACAATATTTAAGCCAAGCGACCAGATTACACCGTGTGTGAGCGGAGCAAATGATTCAAAACCAAATAGTGATTCGGGACGTAGCGCATTTATTCCTAAAGGGCCGAAAAGTAAAATGTGTTGAGCAGTTTCCTGATAAGACTGCGGCAAGCTACGTAAAATAGTTGGGACGAGTAAAGTGTAGCTCCACATCAAAAATCCAACGATGAGTCCTGCATAAACACCTTGGCGACTTCCACCCCGCCAGTACAATCCGCCAATGAGCGCAGGTGCAAACTGAGCAACCGCACTAAAAGCCAATAAACCAAATACAGAAAGCTGGTTAATATCATTAAAGAAATGGAAGAATAAAAAACCAAGTAGCATGACCGCTACAATGCTAATGCGACGGCTAAATTTAAGAACTTTAGGCAAATGTTTATCGTGCCGTGAAAGTAACTTAAAACGCCAGAGTGCAGGCATAATTAAATCGTTACTGAGCATAATAGACAGTGCAACTGAAGAAACCAGTAACATGCCTGTCGATGCTGAAAACCCCCCTAAAAAGGCAAGTAAGGCAAGCCACTCTTGGTTATAGCTCAGTGGTAAGGACAACACTGCAACATCGGGTACAGTCAGAAACTTAGGTGCTGCATGTAAGGCCCAGCTTGCAATCGGAATAATAGCTAAAATCGTTAAAATCAGATAAGCCGCAAACCATTTACGTGCACCGCGAATATGCTTTTCATCACGCAGCTCGACAACCGCGACATGAAACTGACGGGGTAAGCAGATAATTGCTAAACCTGCCAATAATGTCTGAATCCAGAATGTTTCAGGCACTCCAAAGAGTTGAACTTCCTGAAAGGTTTGGTTCACATCGGCTGTAACTTGTACAAGGTTCGCTGGTGTTTCAAAAATAAAAAATAAAGCGACACAAATGAGGGCGAATAATTTTACAAAAGATTCAAATGCAACAGCGAGCATGAGACCGCCATGCTGTTCAGTATTGGCAATTTGTCTGGTACCAAAAATCATGGCCAAAATAGCCAGTACACTGGTTAAAAGCAAAACACTATTAGTCGTTGTATGGATATGAGCATTCTGTTCCATAATGACAGAAGTACTTAATGCAATCGCACGTAGCTGTAAGGCAAGATAGGGAATAATTGCGATTACAGCCAAAATAGTCACTAGTGATGCCAATACCCCACTTTTCCCATAACGTGCTGCAACAAAGTCAGCAATAGATGAGATGGCGTGGTGTTGACGTACCCGCCCTAAACGCCGCCAAATGTCATAACCGAACCAGACAAATAAGAGGGGACCTAAGTAAATAGGCAAGAAAATGACGCCTTCCCGAACAGCTGCTCCAGTCGCGCCGTAAAATGTCCATGATGAACAGTAAACGCCTAGGGTTAAGCTGAACAAGAACATGCGGCCACGTGTACTCAGACGGCTGGCATGCTTTTCACCAAAAAAAGCACAAACAAATAAGAGTGCTATATAAAGGGTGAGTACCCCAATAATCAGCCAGCTGTTCATATGACTCACATGATTAAAACCTTGTGCCTATCATACCGCAAGCAGAAACAAAGCTATAAATTGATTAAATTTTAACGACCAAAGTCTAAGTTACGAATTACACGGAATTTTGCTAACTTAAATCCTGAGAAACTACTATTAAAAAAGTGGCCAAGGCTGGACACAGGGCAAGGAGTTTGGTTATGGATCAGAACCAAGTAGAACAGATTCTACGCAATCCAAAGTTTCAAAAGATGGTCAAGAAAAAAAGTGCATTAAGTTGGACGCTAACAATCATCATGTTAGTGCTTTATGTGGGCTTTATGCTACTTGTGGGCTACAACAAAGAATTTTTGATGAGTTCATTTAGTGGTGGTGTAACGACATGGGGAATCCCGCTAGGTTTAGGAATTATTGTTTTATCTTTCCTACTGTGTGGCGTGTATTCTTTTATCGCGAATAGGACCCTTGACCAGTTGAGTGAAGAAGCGTTGAAGGAAGTTGAAGCCATCGCGCATGAGAAAGGACTACACTAATATGAAATGGAATTCATTAAAGGCGAAATCTTTATTGGCAGCAGCATCGCTATATTCAACAGTGGCTATGGCGAGTCCAGATTTGGGTGAGGCTGAACAACAAGCAACCAACTGGCATGCCATTATTATGTTTGTCATTTTTGTTGGTTTCACTTTGTTCATTACTAAGTGGGCCGCGAAACAAACTCAATCAACACAAGATTTCTATACGGCAGGTGGCGGTATCAGCGGTTTCCAGAATGGTCTGGCAATTGCGGGTGACTATATGTCTGCTGCATCTTTCCTTGGTATTTCTGCACTTGTGTTTAGTTCGGGCTTTGATGGCTTA
>Ga0308156_1003732_pt1 | contig 11358 bp, 12 predicted proteins | sample PhyAR2_FD_201041 | JGI IMG/M metagenome (GOLD analysis project Ga0308156, IMG submission 201041) | Phyllosphere microbial communities from UC Gill Tract Community Farm, Albany, California, United States - DLSL A.R2 | ecosystem: Host-associated > Plants > Phyllosphere > Unclassified | place: USA... | reverse complement strand
CCCCCCGTTTGATCCAGTCCAGACGCGCGGCATCAGTCCCGTCTGAAAGCCAGATTTTCATCATTCGGGCATCCGTACGCATGACCTCTGCCACTGCGGCACGCCCGGTTACACCTTTACTGACCATCCGGCCATTGAACGGAATGACCTTTCTGCAGCATTCACAACCTTCAGGGTTTCGGAAGAAAAGCTGCTGTGGCGTGCAGACGCCTTCAGCATTGCAGTATTTCTCCAGTCGTTCGCGGGTCTCCGTATCGAGCTCAGGCATTTTACCGGACCAGGGAATTTTGCAGCTCTCGCAGAGCAGGGGCACCAGTCGCTGGCCTATCAGCCCGACGATGAGGGAAGGGTCAGCCAGAAGGCGGCGATCAATGCCGAAGAGCTCCATTCGCCCTAGGGCGCCGATTGGGGTTTTGGTATGCAGCGTTGAGAAAAAAAGGTGCCCTGTTTCGCAGGCATAAATAGCCGCAAGAATGGAATAGAGGTCACGCATTTCCCCCGTTCCCAGCGCATCCGGATCGAGTCGCAAAGAGGAGGCATTACCGTTGTTCCACGCCCGGCTGATGGCTTCGGGAGTATTGTCATCCGGCATAACCTGCGTCTGAATGGCACCGGGCATCAGGCCTTCGGTCGGGTTCTCCAGCGTCAGCAGCAGCTTTTTGCCGCCCGTCAGTTTCATCCAGAGTTCGCAGAACGAGCGCATGCTGGCACTCTTGCCTGAGCCGGTTGGCCCCGTCAGCAGCACCATACCGGAGGGCAGGCGGAGCAGCTGCATCACAAGCCCGATTTGCTCAGGCAGGAAGCCGAGCTGAGGCAGCGTTGGCATATTTTTGCTGTCATCGGGGATCATACGCATGACGACAAACAGCCCGTCAGGCGTGGCGCGATGCTCGTAACGTGCCCCGTATAATCCGGCCTGACGGGCAAACTTCGCGTCAACACGGCCCGACTGCTCACGCCCCATGTAGAAAGACTGTTCGCGGACATCGCACATGGAGATGTAAACCGTTGAGACGAGGGTAATTCCTTCTTCATCGGTGAGCTCATCAATCACCTCAAGCTCACCGTGGATGCGCATCCTGATAATGGTGAGTTTGCGGTCGGCGCTAATCTCAAAATGAATATCTGAGGAATGAAGCTCATACGCGAGGCTGAAATAGCTCAGCACCTTATCCTGGGAGCGACTGACGTCTTTTTTGTCGAGGTCGTTTTCCGTGACAACCAGCCCCTGAGCAACGGCACTTTCACGGCGCTGGCTGAGTTCACTGAGCGTAACGAATTCCGTTCTTGCGCCGGGGTGCTGTTTCCCCATATCCACGGCCCAGCGCTGTATGGCCGGGTCCTGACGGCGGTTTTTATCAATCAGCAGCGTGACGCCCTGAGTCGGGTGTTGTTCTGCAAACACAAAGTCAGCAATTTCTTTAGCCGGTTTCATGGTCACCTCAGAATGAAAGTTCGGTGTCGTCGCTGAGACGCACGAGCGTTTCGGTCACGGCCGTCACGCGCTTTGCCGTACCGGGGATCTGGTCACCTTTCACCACCTCGGCGATACCGCCGCTCGGCAACAGCAGGCGTGCGCGGAGCTGGCCGGGCTTACCGTAAATCTCGACCAGCCGGATGCCGGCAGACTTAGCGTTCGATGAGCTGCTCTCTTTCACCTGTGCAGAGGATGGCGGCATCTGCCCGGCCTGCGGGTAAGAGGAGAGTGGCGGAACGACGGCTGACAGCGCGGGCGCAGACGCGACGGGCGTCTGACTCTCCCGCAGCTGCTGCTGCAGTCGCGCCGTCTGTACCCTCTGCTCAAGCAGCAGATTTTGTGCCTGAGCGGATTCCAGCTCGCCCAGGGTGACGTTGGGCGGAAGAGAATCGCTGTCTGCTGCCTGAGCGTGATGCATCAGCGTCCATGACAGCAGCAGACAGATAACTGCAGGGCTATTTCTGCGCATAAACGCTCCCCTTAATGGTGTAACTGAACTTCGCCTGTTCGTTCATGGTGATGGCCACGCTCGTCAGACGAATCCCCGTCGCATCCAGCCCCTGAAACAGCAGATCGGGCAGCAGGCGGGAGTTGATGATGAAGGTGAATTCCCGCCAGTCCTGCGGTGCTGTTTTCATTTCCTGCCCGGGGGCAAGAACAGGCGGCTTGACTTCATCAAACTTCACATCAATGTTTCGCCGCTGCAGATGAGAGATAAAGCGCATCAGAAGCGCATCAGTACCGGGTAGCTTTTCATCTTCAAACATCCCCGCGTTAACCCGGGCAGGGATAAACACATCCCCGTTTTTGCCGCCTTCCTGAAGATTGAAGACCGCATCGAGGCCAAACAACGCTTTGACGCGTCTGGCAAAATCACTCACCGTCGCGCCCGGCGTGGCGGTGTAGCGCAGGCGGATGCCCTTCGGAATGCATTCCGCATCTGAAACGCGCCAGCCGGCAACAGAGGCGTACAGCGGTTCACGCGTCAGCCAGCAGAAGCTGAGCATCACAGGCACCGGCAGCTGATGCGCCCAGGGATGCGGCGCTGAGGCAGGCAGTACAGGTTTTGCCGGCGTCATGGCCATCCTTGCGCGGAGCGCGGCTTCATCGGCGGCCTGTCTCGCCCGTTCGCTGAGGGTGTCTCTGGCATACCAGCCGGCATACAGCAACACCATCAGCAACAGTGAAGGGAGTGCGACTTCCGCCGGGCTCAGGCGACGGCGGAGACGGCAGCGTTTGAGCTGAGCGCCTGTGAGGCCTGATGTAACAGACAGAGCGTCGATGTTCTCGTCCGCTGCAGCAACACAGTGGAACTCACCCGGTTCGTATTCGTTGAAATGCAGGAAATTTCTGGCGGCGGACTCTGCATCAGCCCGGGTGCCGGTGAAGTCGCCCATGACCGAGAGGTGCCCGTTGCTTATGGCAAGAAACACCCAGCTGTCATGCTCACGGCTCAGCCGGTATATACCCCAGGCATTGCCGCTTTCTTTGAGCTGAAAGGCCAGAGCCAGTGAATACAGGCCGCTGCGGGTCCGGCCCGGAGAAACATTACCCACCAGAGCATGCGGACGGGCCCCCTGAATCCGGTAGTGCGTGTCCGCTGCACGGGTGCCGTGGCGGAGCCACTGAATACCGGACTGTGCCTCCTCCCACTCCATACCGGCCACCCATTCGCGGCGGTTTTTTCTGTCCCTGACCGTTACGCCGGAGCTGAGCAGGCGTGACGCTTTTTTAGAGATTTTCATCGTTATTGCCCAAGTAGAACCGGTGTAACCATGATGACGAGCGTTGAACGACTCTTCGCGCCGCTCTGACCGCCGCCCAGAAGGAAGTTCTCAGGCGTAAACGTCCCCTGCTTGTTGGAGGAGGCGTTCTGCTGTTCTGAGCCGGTGAGCACCAGCGTCTGCCCCGCGCGCAGATTGACCTTACGGGCAAGACCCTCGGTGGCGGTGTTAGCCACGTCGTTACGGGTGTTCCCGTCTTTGCTGATAAAGCTCTGAATGTTTGGCGGCGTGGTGTAGCTGAAGGCAAACTGCAGCTGGATATCGCCATTTTCCTGCACAAAAGGCAGCATGGTAATGAACAGGCCGGTGGTAATGCTTGTTACGGTCTGGCTGGACGTCACCCCCACGTTGGCCACCGCCGTGGAGCTTGAGCTGTTGAGCATCCCGGTATTGTTGGACAGCTGGTAGGCTATTGGCGTCAGGTTGGCCGTCGGATCGGTCTGGTTCAGCGCCATCGTGACCGTACCCTGCTGCTCAAGCGCCCTGAGCATGAGTTGTGAGCCGGAAAATCTTTCAGCCCCGCCGGTTGCACTGTTCAGGATGGACAGACCAAAACTCCCTGCATTGGCCGGGGCTCCGGTAAAGGTGCTGCCGACGCTCGCGCCCAGCCCTGACACCGTTTTGGCAATCAGCCCCCAGTCCAGACCCCGGTCGACGTTTTTGGTCTGGGTGACGCGAACTATCTGCAGTGTCAGCTGTACCTGACGTTTCAGTACTTTATTCTGGTAATCGATATACCGGCCGACCCTGTCCAGTACGTCAGGCGTGTCGGTCACGCTGAGCGTGCCGGTTGCGTCAGACAGCCAGTAGCGGCCGCTTTTTGGCGTGAGTATCTGTTCGACCGTTTTGCGGATATCGTTATACAGGTCGCTGTTCATGCCGTAGTTGGTTTTCTGATTCGAACTGACGTCGCCTTTGGTGCCGCCTGTTCCGCTCTGGTTGCCCAGCTGAGCACCCGCCCCGGAGGTGATGGACGCGGAGCTGTCGACTTTGGTATTGAGGATGGCGAGCTGAAAGGTGCGCGTGTCCTGAATAAAGAAATCCACACGCCCCGTTGTGCGGCGAACGGAGAGGCCCAGCGTACTGGCGGCAATGTTCAGGGCTTCCTGCGCATCGCCCTGAAACCGCGTTCCCTGGAACAGGACGGGTTCAGACGTCGACATGACAGCGGGCTGCGCCTGCATACCCATCTGTGCCAGCGGCACCCGACCGTTGTCGTCCGGTGCCGGGAGGCGGCCGCTCATCTGTGACGTGACGACGCTGCCACCGGCGGACTGCAGAAGTGCTGCTGAAACCTCCGGCGAGATGTAAACCCGGAAGCCACAGAGGGCATTAATGCGGCTGGCTACCTGCGGCAGCGTCAGCCCTTCGGGACTGTTAAAATACACCGGACAGGGCGGCATTCTGACGTCGTCCGGCGCCGCAATGGCCGACAGAATGGGTTTCAGGTTAACCCAGGGCTTATCCGCCCACACCACAGCCGGCTGCGTCATATCCAGGCGACTTTGCAGTATCCGCTGTGCCGTGTCGCCCTGCGTATTGTTGTCTTTTTCAATGGTGGCCACGTCTCTGACCGAGCACGCAGAGAGCAGCACGGCCATGGTCAGCAGCGTCAGTTTTAATGGGGTGCGCGACATCCGCTGCTCCTCAGTTCAGGTAAACAATGCTCCCTTCCGTCACGCCGGACGGAAGGGAAAGATTCATGTCGGTGCCGTCGTACATACGCAGACGGCCACCCGAAACGGTCAGCGCCAGCGCAGAGGATGTCGACTGATTACGGAGCGCGGCATAAACCCCCGGCGTGTCCGCGACCCAGACCCACAGCCTGCCGTTCTGGATCACGCTCTGAATCCGCTCATCAGGGGGCGGCATCATGCCGGTCGCTGCCGGCGAAACGGGTCCGTCACCCACTGAGCGGCCATGCCGCCAGTCGTTCACCGCATCAGCCGTTCGCAGCATGTCGGTGGCGAGCCGCGAGGGTGCTGCCACGGTCACTGACTGCGTGACAACGTCAGAATTACGACGCTGGGCGTCACTGGCCATCAGCCAGAAGAACATGGCCAACGCGATAACCGGCATGGCAAAACCCATTTCAGCGCCCTCCGGGCGTGGGGGTGTCACTGACGGACACCAGGCACTGAATGCGGTTTGCTTCGGCAAACAGCGGCTTTTCAGCGTGGCGGTACAAGTCAAATACCTGCACCAGAACCGACTCGAAATTGCCGTGAAACACCAGAGGGGCATCGATGCGGTAATCCAGCGTGACGGGCCAGATCAGGACCCAGTTGCCGCCACTGGCGCAGGGCGCTTTTGCCGTCCAGGCGGTGAGCGCTTCTTTAAGCGTGGTGCCCGGCTCAGCCCGCCAGGTCTGACCCGTGGCAGGCGGCGTTACCGGCGTACCCGTCGAATAAGTGGGTACGATACGGCTGTCCGCAGCGGGTGCCGGTGTGACAGCCGTGGACGGCTGCTGATGCACGACGGCAGACGCTTTCGGCGCGGCATTCACTGTAGTCAGGGGGACTGTTCTGGTTTTGACGGCTGCCGGCGTACTGACGACGTGATTCTGCTGCATTGTGGTGTGCGCAGCAGCTGCGGTTCCTGCTGAAGCTGAAGGGGCCGGCTTCTGTGAAGAGGCCGGTAAACTGCCTGAGGTTACTGACGACTGACTCTGCTGCAGTACCGGCGAGGGTACGCTGAGGCTCTGTGGTTTGAGCCCTGAGGGCGTGACCACGTCGCCGGTGAAGGGGTTTCTGGCAAGCCCGGATGCAGGAGTCTGAACTGATACGGCTTTAGTCTGCACAACCGGAGCTACGTATGGCCTGGTGACCGGGGCGCTGACCGCCGGGCGAATGGCCGGAAGGCTGGCAGCCGGCACTGAAAAACTGCGGTACTGGTCGCGGAGCCCGAAGCAGACTTCGCGGTTTACTTCGTCCACCTTCAGACGCCAGGCGGGACCCGCAACTACCTGAAGCGCTTCGCTGAGCTTCAGCGGGCCGATGGTGCGCTGAACGGCGGGCAGCGGACGGCTCAGAAGTTCAGAAAACTCAGCGCTCGTTGCAGAACACAGTGAATAACCTGATTCCAGCAGTAGATAGCGAAATCCTTCACCGACTGTGCTGACCAGCTGCGCCGGCATGGTGATATCGACAACCTGATTCAGCGGGTCCAGCTGCGCATCGGCAGGGCGGGTGCTGACCAGGGTGTAGCGATCGTAACGCACCACCTCAGGAGAGCGGTTACGGTAGATATCATCAAACCGGGCCGGTGTGCGGCTGCGGGAATACACCGATGCGGTGTCTGTCGCGGCTGCATTCACACAGCCTGCCAGCATCACAGTGCAGGCAATGATGCCGGCACGTTTAGCGGCCTGTCCGGAAGGTACTGCCATCAGGTTCAACCCCAAGAATAGTCTTAATCAGGACTGCTATTCTGGCTGTGACGTAAAACCGGACAATTCAAAACTCTGACCGGGAAAATAACAAAAAAACCGGAGGCCGGTGATGATGTGAAATGAGAACAGATTTTCCGCTTAAGCTTGCACACCGCCGTGGGAAAAACCAGACTGTGAAAGTTTACCGCAAAGAACACTCCATCCTTAGCGATGGAGATTCAGCCGCCTAAGGGCAGTTTTTCTCCATTAAAATGACTGGGCAGGCTCTTAGCTCATTACCTCGTGAAGGCAATTAAGATGAAGCCAATGGTGTAGGTTTAAGGCCGTATGGGCTGCTATAAATGCGAGAAACGCTGTTTTGTTGATTACCGCTAGGGCATACAGAAGCCTGGGGAACTTAGGGTTTTGATAATCTTACGAATAAAGACAGTGCCATTTAAAGTTATAAGTTTCGGGGATTAAGGTGTAGATTAAAAATCAAACAAAAAGAAATGCCGCTCCAGAGCAATACGCTTGTCCGCCGAAATGGACTTTTACTGCCAGGAAACAGGAAGGTTTATATGTTCAGAAGTGAAGAGGAAAAAATCAACATTGTAATTGGAGAAGCGCTGTTATCACTGCTGGATGATGACGCTGAAGTCAGTAATGAAACGCTCTCGGCCCGGCTGAAGAGGATGCTTAAGATCGAGACCTGCGATGCCCGTCGTCAGGCCATGATTGATGCCATACGAAAGACCGGGGGTTACTTAAACAGTGCGGTAAACGGGGAGTTTAGCGCCGCCAGAGTAAATCCTCTTAATGGAAAGAGCTTCTCAGGACAGCTCAACTCACACTGACAGCGGTTGACCGTTTGTTCGTTCAGAGAGCAGGCGATGATTGACATAAGTCAGTTCATCCTGCGCCTCATCATCTTCACGGCCTTTTCACAGCTTACTCTCACCGCCCAGTCACTGGTTTCATTACTGAGGCGGTTTAACGCGGAAATAATGTCTTCTTCCCTTATGCTGTCTTTTCCGCTGAGCAACTGCCTGGTAACTAAACCTGTCAACTCCAGCGCTTTTTCGTCGGTGTCCTCTCTGGAACCCATGAAGCCTCCGCAAAGCAAATGGCCTTACAGTATAGCATCCTGAGCGAAGCGGCCCGGCAGTGCCTGCTGTGCCATATTTGTGTGAAAGTGTCCGTAAGGCTGCTCAGCTCAGACCATGACATGGAGAACCAGGCAGAAAGGGGATTTCACCTCACCAAATGTTTTGTGGTGCATGGATGATGACTATACCGACGAAGGGCTTTTTTTACTTAATGCCTAATCTAGCGGGTGAAAGTCCGACGCCCTATGTAAAGTCAGTTATAACTAAATCCTATGCTGAGGACGTCGAAAACTGATCTTAATGTTGTCTTTATTCCTTGTTAACGCAGTGTAGATTCTGCTCGCCCACATCAGACCAGTCTCTGTTTTTCCATGCTGCCCGGTAACGTCTGGCAAATCTGAATGCAGGTACAGAACGGTACATAAGCGTAAGAATAATTATCAAAGAAACAGAAAGTCCAAAGATACAGGCAAATATTAAGGCGGCCTGTAACGCCAGAAGAAAATAGTGCTTTCCACCCCAATAAAGATGCAGGCTGTCAATTGAGCCAGGGAGCATGCTGGCAGCGATTACCATCATAAGGAGAGACATTATGAACAATACAAAACTCAGGGTTCGTATCCATTTCCTCAATTTTACTTCGCCATTATTGCTACATATAAAAGGGCCTGACATCGATAAAAATGCAGAAAGATCGGGGTTGTCCGGACGAATGTTTCTTTTATGGGTGTAGTAAAACAGATTTCTCATAAACTGCGGGCTGTAGTTGATTCCAAAAGCCTGCAACTTTGCTTGTGTCTCGTACTCATCAAGGTATCCGCTACTAAACTGCCTTATCAGGGAAAATACTTTTTCTTTCTTGTCAGGTGAAAGCCAACGAAAGGTTCTGAAGAGTTCGATCTTAGACAAAGATTTAAGGCCGATGGTCACTAATCCTAAAGTGACGTAACTAATTATCCTTACTGCAGCATCATATAATGTCATAACATTTCCTCATTTTCAGAAACTGAGTCCTGCCATCCTTAACGGGTTCCTGTAGGTCTCAAATTTTTCACATCTAAGGATAATGCAACATCCATGGCTCGCTTAAAACCAGCTTCGCATGACTAAAATGCATCTGGCAGAAACAGTCCAGGCCATAAGTCTTAACAGCTAACTAAATATGAGGTTTTTCCTATATATCATTGCCATGAGCAACTTCTCTCATGCTTTTCAAACTTCTCCTTTCATTAAAGTTAAAAGTTTAGTAACGAATGTTTTGTCATGCATCACTAAACGTACACCGTTTTACGCCATTAAATTATAGGCTTTTAATACACTCTGTCAGACGAAGTTTACGTTATGACAACATTTAATTTTGCAGGTTAATTCCCTGCACAAAAATTAAGCATTAATTGATTCAATTATCGTATGAGGTCAAAAAATGGCTGGATTTAACTATGGTGGTCAAGGGGATGGTACTGGATGGAGTTCAGAAAGCGGCAGCGGCCCTGCCCCCGGAGGTGGTGGCCATGGAAATGCTGGAGATCACAATAGCAGCAGTAGCGGCGGCAATTCATCTGACGGAGGTATAGTTGCCTCAGTTGAAACCTCAAAAGGTGATTCTTTAGCACGCCAGGCAGGCCTGGACCCTGCTCAGTTCGTTATGTATGTGCAAAATGTTGATGGCAATGTTATTGGCCTGACTGAACAACCTGCAGATAACACCCAGGGCGTAAATCTGGGGCCATTACCCGGCAGTGCTGGAAGCGGGGGTGGGGATGGTGGCACCGGTGGTAATACTTCTGTCGGAGGCGCTTACCTGGGAGATACCTCGGATTCCCGTATTTCAGAATTGAAGAAAATCATTGCTGATAATGCGGTTTATGCAAACAGCACCCAATACGGCAGAAGGATTTATCAGGCACGGCAAAAAACCCGGGAAGCGCAAAGGGAACTGGGAATTATTAACTATACGCGTGAAGACATAGCGAATGCGGTTAAATTCACGACTGATTTTTACCAGGAGTTAACGCAAAAATTTAGTCAAAACGCCTCTCAACTCGCGCAGGAGTTTGCGGAACAGGCTAAGGGAAAAACGTTACGCAACGTGGATGAAGCTTTAGCTGCTTATGAGAGATATAAGGGTTCTCTCGGGGGGCGCTACAGTGCTCAGGACAGAGCTGCAATTGTAAATGCCCTGAAATCGATTCAATATTCCGCAATAGCGGAACAGCTTGCAAAATACTCTAAAGGTCTAGGGTATTACGGTAAACTAGCGGATTCCTATGACCTTTTGCAGGAGGTCATCAAGGCTTTTGAAACTGACCAATGGCGCCCGGTGTTTGTCAAAATAGAGACGTTAACAGCAGGAAAAGTCGCTACTGGTCTGGTCGCTTTCAGTTTTACATTGATAACTGGCGTCCCGCTGGGCATCGTAAGTTTCGCATTGCTGATGGCTTTAACCGGAGCAATGGTTAATGATGACCTTATGAACAGTATCAACGCGAAGCTGGGACTTTAATAAAAACAGTGAAACAGCCTGATTAATTTCAGGCTGTTTTTCTTAATATGAAAGGGGACATAAGACTGAGAGGTATTGCAAAGACGAAGCAAAACACCCAATAGATTGCGTACAGGCCGTTTTTACCTATGTCGTCTTTCAGCAGCCCCTTGTGCCAGAAGCTTCTGTTGGTGAACTTTAAGGCGATGCACTCAGTGGTTTTTTTTGCCACCGGATAAAGAAGGCAACTGATCAAAGCCAGAGCAAAAAGAACCTGTAACTTTTCACTTTCCGGGTGTAGATACCAGTTCCAACCCACGACAAAAAGACAAAAAACACCAAAAATCAAGTTCTTAAAATAATACACTGCCGACATACTCTTCCCCTTTATGTTAGCTCTGATTTTTATCATAAATTCGGCAAAAGGTTAAGTAAGAGTAATGTTCGCTCTTCGCGTTAGGTTGATATGCAAAAAACAACTGAATTGCATTTACTGCACCGATTCAGCTGAAAAATCCACACTTTGCTTAGTCATATCGAACGATTCATAAAAAAGCGCCAGCCAGAGCTGGCACCTGAGTTCATTAAGTTTCAAGCAACATGAATGGGAGGATGCGTAACATCTCCGCGACCAGCCAGTAAACCATCCACTGATATGTCTTCATCGAGTGCATCCCAGTGAATGCCACGCTTACTCAGCTCGAAGTCGTTTCTGTCGCGATCTGAGGCGTTGAGAAGTTTGGGAAACCAGACAAGTGGCACTCCCATCGTTCTGCCATCGCTCAGCTCAACCCACATGGTGCTTTCGTCGAACTTTACCGTTTTAGCTGAAATAGTCATTCCAGGCCTCCACAAAAAGCGTCTGGTTATCTTTAACCAGCTTTGTTAACTCTCTGAGCGTTCTGGAATCAAATCCATCATTAGTGCTCAGCCGGACTTCACCCTGCGTCCAGAATTTAGCTTCACCCTCTGCACTGCGAACATGAATATGAGCAGGTTCGAGGGGGTTACCTTCGTTTGAATAAAAGAAAAATTTGAATCCGCGTACTCTGAGTATAACGGGCATAAACGTTTTACCCTGTGCATGGCTCGATTATGGTGAATAAAAAAGCGCCAGTCAAACTGGCGCTCCTGAG
>Ga0308156_1003731_pt1 | contig 11361 bp, 10 predicted proteins | sample PhyAR2_FD_201041 | JGI IMG/M metagenome (GOLD analysis project Ga0308156, IMG submission 201041) | Phyllosphere microbial communities from UC Gill Tract Community Farm, Albany, California, United States - DLSL A.R2 | ecosystem: Host-associated > Plants > Phyllosphere > Unclassified | place: USA... | reverse complement strand
TCGCTGTCGACCGACTCCTTCATCTCGGCCGCTTCCTTCCAGGAAACGACCCGCGTGCTGACCGAGGCTGCCATCATGGGCAAGCGCGACGAGCTGCGTGGCCTGAAGGAAAACGTCATCGTGGGTCGTCTGATCCCCGCTGGTACCGGTCTGGCTTACCACCAGGCGCGCAAGGCCAAGGACGAAATGGACGAGGCCGAGCGCCGCGCGATTGCCGATGCGGAAGCGGCCGAGCTGGCCGGTGTGTCCGAAGAAGCCGCTGCGGACACCGCTGCAGACCCTGCTGCTGACTAAGCCGCCGCTGCCTGACTGGTGCAAGCCAGTCAGGTCCTGCGTGGACCGTCAGCACCTGCCTTGACCAGGTTCTTTGCAAGACCCGTAATTTCGCGCCGCGGAATTACGGGTTTTTTATTGCCTCACTTCCGGCTCGCCCCGATGATGGCCCTGTGCCAAGCCCCCAACCGCCCGCGCATCCGGCGCCGGGCCGGGCGTTTAGCACAGTGTTTTTACCAGGCCTGCTCTGCCCGCGCAGAGGCTGCCTGGGGCATATCGATTAGTATTCCTTTTGTACCGCAGCGGCACCCAGGCCTTTGTACTCCCCCGGCATGAACCCATCTTCCCGTCCACGACAACCCTCCCGGGCCGCCACGGCAGCCACCCCCAACCCAGGCCCCAGCCTGTCCGCCCAGCTGGTGGCGGTGGCGCGCGCCTTGCAGGAAGTGCGCCAGGGCCAATCGGCCCGTGCCGTGCTGGGCGGCGTAGAGCCCGCGCTGCGCGCCGGCGTGCAGGCCCTGTTGATGGATGTGCTGCGCGTGCTGGGCACCGCAGAAGCCGTGCGTGCCGAGCTGGCCCCGCGCAAGCCCGCCAGCGCGGTCGATGCGTTGCTGTGCACGGCGCTGGCACTGTTGTTGCCCGAGGTGCCGCGCTACGACGCGTTCACCGTCGTGAACCAGGCGGTGGATGCCGCCAAGAAGCGCTCGGCCACCAAGTCGCAATCGGCGTTCATCAACGGCTGCCTGCGCAGCTTCCTGCGCGAGCGCGATGATCTGCTGCGTGCCGTGGCCCAGGAGCCGGTGGCGCAATTCAACCACCCGCAGTGGTGGCTCAAGCGCCTGCAGCAGGACTATCCGCAGGACTGGCAGGCCATTGTGGCCGCCAACAATGCGCAGGCCCCGATGGCCTTGCGCGTGAACCTGCAGCGCTGCAGCCGCGCCGGCTACCTGGCGCTGCTCGATGACGCGGGCATCGAGGCCGTTGTCGGCGTGGGTGAGGCCGGCCTGGTGCTGGCGCGTGGGGTGCCGGTCGATCAGCTGCCGCAGTTTGCGCAAGGCTGGGTGTCGGTGCAGGACAGCGCCGCCCAGATGGCCGCGCCGCTGCTGCTCGATGGCTTGCAGCCGCACGATGGCCGCGCGCTGCATGTGCTCGATGCCTGCGCCGCACCCGGTGGCAAGACAGCGCATCTGCTGGAGTGCGCCACGGCCCAGTGGCCCATCGACATGGTGGCGCTGGAGATCGACGCCAAGCGCGCCGAACGCATTGGCGACACCTTGGCGCGGCTGGCGTTGCAGGCCGATGTGGTGGTGGCCAGCGGCAGCGACGTGCCCAGCTGGCTGCCGGCGGTGCAGGCGCGCCACGGCATGCAGCAATTTGATGCAATTTTGTTGGACGCGCCATGCTCGGCCTCCGGCATCGTCCGCCGCCAGCCCGATGTGCGCTGGCTGCGCCGCTCCACCGACATTGCGCAGCTCGCGGAGATCCAGCGCACGTTGCTGGAGGCGCTGTGGCCGCTGGTCGTTCCTGGCGGCCGGCTGCTGTACTGCACCTGTTCGGTCTTCCATGAGGAGGGCGAGGACCAGGTGGCGCAGTTCCTCGGCCGCCATGCGGATGCCCAACGGCTGCCGGCGCCAGGGCATTTGTTGCCACAGTTGCGCGAGCCCGGTCACAATAGCCTGGGCAGCCTGGCGCGCGACCACGACGGTTTCTACTACGCGCTGCTGCACAAGCCGCCTCGTTGAGCCCGTCCGTATGCGATTGATCCACCACTTTCTTCTTGCGCTGGTGCTGTGCTTTGCTGCAGCGGTGCCGGCCATCGCGTCGGACCATGAGAAAAAGGTCGAGCTGCAGCTGGTGCGCAATGCCGAGGGCGCCTTTGCCACCGTTGCGCTGCAGTTTGCGCTGCCCGACCAGATCGACGATGCATTGAACAAGGGCGTAGCGCTGTACTTTGTGCAGGAGGCCGAGATCATCTCCGAGCGCTGGTACTGGCGCGACAAGACCGTCAAGAAAACCGCCCGCTACCTGCGCGTGAGCTACCAGCCGCTGACGCGGCGCTGGCGCCTGCATGTCTCCAGCATGCCGCTGACCGATGCCGCTGCGGTGACATCGCTGGGCCAGAGTTTTGACAGCCTCGACGAGGTGATGCTGGTGGTCAAGCGCGTGCGCAACTGGAAGATCGCCAGCGCCGACGAACTCTCCAGCGACGTGGACTACCTCGTCAAGTTCAATTTCAGGCTCGACAGCAGCCAGTTGCCGCGCATCTTCCAGTTCGCGCCGTTCAGCAATGACGGCCTGAACCTGCAGATCAAAAGCCAGCTGCCGCTGCCGGAGGCAAGCGCGCCGTGAAAATCGAAAAGACATCGTCGATGCGCGTGGCCTACACGCCCAGCCGTGCGCGCTGGTCGGTGATCGTGGGCCTGTCGGCCATGATCGGCATTGGCCTGGTGCTGCTCTTCTTGCTGTCTTTCGCCACCAACAATCGGGTGCTGTACGAGCGCTACTACGGCGTGCTGCTGGGGGTCAACATCGGGGTCGCCTGCGTGCTCAGCATGGTGGTGCTCTGGGGCGTGGCCATCCTGGTGCGGCGCCTGATGGCGCGCCGCTTTGGCAGCAAGCTGCTGCTCAAGCTGGCGGCCACCTTTGCGCTGGTCGGCGTGCTGCCCGGCGTCGTGATCTATTTCGTCTCCTACCAGTTCGTCTCGCGCTCCATCGAGAGCTGGTTCGATGTGAAGGTCGAAGGCGCGCTCGATGCCGGGGTCAACCTCGCACGCATCACGCTCGACACCACCTCCACCGCGATGGCCGAGCGCACCCGCACGGCGAGCAGCCAGCTGTCCCAGATATCGGATGCCGCTTCCGGCCTGGTGCTCGAACGCATCAAGGACCAGCTGGGCGCCGACGACGTGGTGCTGTGGTCGGCCAACTCCCAGGCGATTGCCAGCACCGGCCAGTCGCGCTTTGTGCTGAACCCCGAAAAGCCCTCGGCCGCATTGCTGCGTACCGCCACCCAGCAGCAGCGCGCGTTTCAGATCGATGGTCTCGAAGAGGTGGCCGACATCAATGGCGCGATCACCGGCGACCCCTCCAAGGTGCGCGTCAAGACGCTGGTGCAGGTGGCCAATGGCGACGTGGGGGTGATCCCCGACGGCCGGTTTCTGCAGGCCACGATGCCGCTGCCCGCGGCCCTGGTCGTCAACGCGCTGAAAGTGCAGGAAGCCAACCGCGAATACCAGGAGCGCGCGCTGGCACGGGATGGCCTGCGCCGTATGTACATTGGCACCTTGACCCTGAGCCTGTTCCTCGCCGTGTTCGGCGCCGTGGTGCTGGCAGCCTTGCTCGGCAACCAGCTGGTGCGCCCGCTTTTGGTGCTGGCCGAGGGCGTGCGCGAGGTGGCATCGGGCAATCTGCGGCCCAAACCGGTGCTGCCTAGCAAGGACGAGCTGAGCGGCCTGACCCGCTCCTTTGCCGAGATGACGCAGCAGCTGCTCGATGCCCGCCGCGCGGTGGAGCGCGGCATGCGCCAGACCGACGAGGCGCGCCAGAGCCTGCAGACCATTCTGGACAACCTGACGGCCGGCGTCATCGTGCTCGATGCCCAGGGCGTAATCCACTCCAGCAACCCCGGCGCCACGCGCATCTTGCGGGCCCCGCTGGCTGCCTTCGAGGGCCGTCCGCTGCGGGATCTGCCCGGCCTGCAGGCGTTTGCGCAAGCGGTGGACCAGCAGTTTGCCCGCCTGCACGATGTGACCGACGAGCACTACCTGGACCACTGGCAGCAGCCCTATGAACTGCATGGCGACAGCCAGCTGCCCAACCAGAACAGCATCAACCTGGTGGCGCGCGGCGCAACCTTGCCCGACAACCGCCGCCTGCTGGTGTTCGACGACATCTCTGAAATCGTCTCGGCGCAGCGCGCCCAGGCCTGGGGCGAGGTCGCCCGCCGTCTGGCCCACGAGATCAAGAACCCGCTGACACCGATCCAGCTGTCAGCCGAGCGGCTGGAGATCAAGCTGGCCCACAAGCTCGAAGGCCAGGACCAGGCGATTTTGAAAAAGTCTGTGACCACCATCGTCGACCAGGTCGACGCGATGAAGCGGCTGGTCAACGAGTTCCGCGACTACGCGCGCCTGCCCGCCGCCGAGCTGCAGGCCGTGGACCTCAATGCGCTGGTGATGGACGTGCTGCATCTGTATGGCGCGGAAAATGCTGTGATCCCTGTGGAGGCAGAGCTGGACAGCGCGGCTCCACGTATCATGGGCGATGCGCAGCAGTTGCGGCAGGTCATCCACAACTTGCTGCAAAATGCGCAGGATGCAACGCAGCAGGCCTGGGTGGGCAACGAGACATCGGCACCGGCGGTGCGGATCTCCACGCGGTTCAGCAGCAGCAGCAAGCGGGTGCGTTTGACAATTGCTGACTGCGGTTGCGGTTTTCCAGAACATATATTACAAAAGGCGTTTGAGCCCTACGTGACGACCAAGCCCCGGGGCACGGGCTTGGGCTTGGCCGTCGTCAAGAAAATTGCGGACGAGCATGGCGCTCGCGTAGAAATCTCTAATCGAGTCGAGGGGGAAAAAATCTTAGGTGCCCAAGTGTCGTTATTATTCGCTATCGAAAAAGAAGTGATGATTTAAAATAACTCTCACACCTGTTGCACTGGATTTTCAAAAAATATGGCAAATATTCTGGTTGTCGATGACGAATTGGGAATTCGGGACCTCCTGTCGGAGATCCTGAACGATGAGGGCCACAGCGTGGACGTTGCGGAAAACGCCACGCAGGCGCGTTTGGCCCGCAACGAAAGCGGCTACGACCTGGTGCTGCTCGACATCTGGATGCCCGACACCGATGGCGTGTCGCTGCTCAAGGAGTGGTCGATGACCGGCCTGCTGACCATGCCCGTGATCATGATGAGTGGCCACGCCACCATTGATACGGCGGTGGAAGCAACGCGCATTGGCGCGTTCTCTTTTTTGGAAAAGCCCATCACGATGCAGAAGCTGCTCAAGGCCGTCGAGCAGGGCCTGCAGCGCAATGTGCCGGCACCCGCCGCCGCGCCACCGGCTGCCGCTGCGCCGGGCAAGCTGGCGCCGACTTTCACGCCGACCGGCTACAGCGCCCCGGTGGTGGCCAGCGTGGCCAACGCCGCCTCGGCCGATGCTGCGCCCAACGCCCACCAGGGCTTTGACCTGGACCGGCCGCTGCGCGAAGCCCGCGACGGTTTCGAGAAGGCCTATTTCGAATTCCACCTGGCGCGCGAAGGCGGCTCGATGACCCGCGTGGCAGAGAAGACCGGCCTGGAGCGCACCCACCTGTACCGCAAGCTGCGCCAGCTGGGCGTGGACCTGACGCGCAATAAAAAGCACTGATTTCAGTTTTTTGAAAACGGGTGCTTTTTTCGGGCTATAATTTCACTCGTGGGCCCGGTAGCTCAGTTGGTAGAGCAGCGGATTGAAAATCCGCGTGTCCGTGGTTCGATTCCGCGCCAGGCCACCAAAACAACAAGCCTCTGCATCAGACATGGTGCAGAGGCTTTCTTGTATGCGCAAGGCATCGCAGGCGCAGCAATTGCCCCCAAGTTGCCGGCCAGGCTCTCCGCTCAGGCTATAATGCTAGCTTGTGTTGGCCCGGTAGCTCAGTTGGTAGAGCAGCGGATTGAAAATCCGCGTGTCCGTGGTTCGATTCCGCGCCAGGCCACCAAACGCATTCTGAAGCCCATCCTCTGCGATGGGCTTTTTTGCGTCTAGGGGCTGCGTCTTTGGGCCCGTGGTGCGGATCCGTCTGCCGCTGACGGCAGCGCCTGCTTGAGCCCCGCCGGGAACAGTGCCGGGCCGCCTGGCATATCCAGCGCAGCCACGTCCCACCAGCGTGCCGTGCACACGCTGCCGCTGTTTTCGCGAAAGCGGATGTTGTCCAGATGCGCGAAGCGTGCTGCATCAAACACCACCTCGGCGATGAACAGCACCTCATGGCCAACGGCCCCGTGGTGGCGGTAGATGTTCTCCATCACGAGGGGCGGGCCTGGAACTTCCACCTCGACCTGCAGCTCCTCGATGAACTCGCGTTTGAGCGCATCCTGCCAGCGCTCACCAAACTCCACGCTGCCGCCCAGAGGGCGCACCCCTGTCAGACGGCCTTCGTCATCGGCGACCCCGGCGGCCAGCAGTTTGCCATTGCGCCAGTGCAGGCCGAGGGCCTTGACTTTGATGTGCTGGGGTGGTCGCCAGGAGGTGGCAGTCATGCTTGCTTCTTTTAAGAGTGGTTTGTCAGTGTTTGTCGCGACGTTAACGCATGCGCTCACACAGTTGCTGTATGACGCCTGTGACAAGCGTCTGGTCCGCCGCTTCTAGCGCAGACAGCCATGCGCTGATCTGCACGGCTTGGTCATCGAGGGCGGCTGGCCGTTCTACGATTAGGTCACTGATAGACACGTCCAGCGCCGCTGCGAGATTCTCCAGCATTTGCAGCGAAGGCGTTGAAGTACCACATTCAAGACGGTGAACGGTCTCGGGCGCGACCTGCAGGCGGCATGCCAACTCGGCGTGTGACCACTTGCGTGACCTTCTGAACTCTGCAATGCGATCCCCAACGAGCCTGGTGATGGACTGGGTCGTGTCGGCCATATTCTTTCAACCTCCATTCGCCCCCACCTTGAAACGTAGGAAGAGAAGGGGGGCAGGCCACGAGTGTCACGACTTCTTCAAAGGATGTCGTCACGAAATACGTGACGACAGCCAAGCGCATGCGTGGCACTGTCTGAGGGGGGATGCAGCCGAGTATTCCCGGTCAGGTTGCCGCTATTTGTCTGATCCCCAGTGCAGGTGAGCCGCGTTGGCGGTGCGTGAAAACGTCCTCTTTCAATCCCCAGGCGAACGCAAGCGCTCACAAAGCTGCTGCACGATGCCGGTGACAAAGGCACGGTCCGCCGGTTTCAACTCGGACAGCCATGCGCTGATGCGCATGGCCTGGTCATCGGGGGCGGTGGAGCTGTGGGCCAGCAGGTCGCCAATGCTGACCCGCAGTACCGACGCGAGGTTCTCCAGCGTATGCAGTGACGGGGCGGATGCACCGCGCTCAAAGCGGCTGATGGTCTCCGGCTCCACATGCAGCCGTTCTGCCAATTGCGCCTGCGTCCACCGGCGCGACTTGCGCAGCTCGGCAATGCGTTGTCCCAAGAGTTGGGCCAAAGGCTGCTCGGCCAGCTTCTTGTTGATCATATCTGTCTAGTTGAAATCCAACAGATATGGTTGTGTGTGGAGCGGAAAGGGGCCAGAATTCAATTTGTGGAATCCAATGTAATTTCACTATATTCGGGGCCGAGGCCGACGTGCGCGCTGCGATCGGGATCCGCGGGCGCAAGGCCACGGCTGCACATCGTCAACCCCAAAGTACCGGAGGACTCAACACCATGCCGCATGCCCCGCAACATCGCCACAGCAGCCTGGCCCCTGAAATGCAGAGGCATAAGGAGCCGGCGCGCCCACGCAGCGTTGCAGCGGCCACGCCGACTGCGGCCGTGCCCTCTGCTGCGCGCCGCCGGTTGGGCCGCAACCAGCTCGGCATTTGCCTGCTGTTTTTTGCCGAAGGTCTGCTGGGCCTGTGGGTGGTGGGATGGCCGGCGCTGAGCCTGTGCATTTTGGGAACGCTGTACCTGGCCAGCACCGCCAGGCGCAAGGAAACAGCGCAGCGCAGAGCTGCTGGCACCAGCCCCTGACGCCTGCCGGAACGCGCAAGCGGCACGGGGCGCGCCGGGCGGGCAGGGCATGCTGACATGCGACCGACTGTATAAGACATGTCAACAAATCTCATCTGACGCCTCTGTGTAATATTTTGCAAGGCCAAGGCGATACGATGGTTACAGATGACTACATCCCCCTCCATCTTGCCCGTCCAGGCGGACCGGCCCCTGCAAGATCTGCTGCCACCCGATCTGTGGAAGCTGCTGGCCAGACACGACATCACGACGGTGGACCAGGTCGTGGCGCTGTACCCCGCTAAATTGCTGAAGATCCACTACCTGGGGCCGGTGCGGTTCCGGCAGATCGAAGAGCTGCTCTTCCCCGGCCGGCGCTACGAGCCCCCGGTGCCGCCCCCGATCGAGACCGAGGACCTGGAAGGCACGTCGCTCGAAGGGCTGGTCTCCCGCCGCGTGCTGATCACACTGCGGCGCAATGGCATCAAGACCGTGCAGCAACTGGTGGCCGCCTATCCACGGCGGCTGGTGGACATCACCGGCTTTGGCATCAAGGCGCTGCGGGAAGTGGAGACCGTCTTCTTTGATGGCCAGCGGTTTGAGCCGATGAAATCCCGAAAGACAATCCAAAACACCATTAAGCGAAGATGATTATGATCTCATCCATATGGCAAATGGTTCTGCGTCTCCCCCTTCGACTCCGTTAGACGGAAAGTTGCCTGCCTCGGTCATCCGGATCCTGGCGCGCAACGGGATAGACAGCGTAGAGGCCGTGCGCAAGGCCTACCCGCAGCAGCTGCTGACGCTCAAAGGTATCGGCTTGCTGAGGTTGCGCAAAATTGAAAAGGCGTTCTTCCCCGGCCACGCCTACATGCCGTCGCATACCCTGGCGGTGCTTCCTTTTGTGTCGGGTTCCTGTCTCAATGGATCGCTGCCGGTGGCCATCGTGCGCGCACTGGCACGCGGCGGCATCACCACCCCGGAGCAGCTGCGAGCGGCCTATCCCGTGGATCTGCTGAAGATCCGCTCGCTGGGCGAAGGCTCGCTGCGCGAGATCGAGCGGGTCTTCTTTCCCGGCCAGCATTACGAGCCGCCCGGCAACACCAAGATCCGTTAGGGGTGGCCCGCAGCAGCGGCAGGCCGGCGGGGGCGGATGCCAGATACCAGACCCTCTGCAATGCGGCGCAGCGCATCGCTGTCTGGCTGGTCACGCGTCGGTGGCCTGGCCCGGCGGCCGCTGCCGAGCAGTCCGCGCGCGGGCGCAGGGCGCCGTGGATGTACACAGCGGGCCCTCCGTTATCAGAGGAGTGGAAGGCCGTTTGGCAACACCTTGGCCACTTGGGCATCCCTGGGCATCCCTGGCCATCTGAAGACCTGCCGTTACCGCGCAAAGTGCAAACCTTGGCTCAAAACCAAAGGCCCGGGCCTGGCGCCATGCCAAACCCGGGCCCCGGCTGGAGTGGTGGTTCGTGGTCAGCCGCGGTGGCTGTGACCGGTTCGGCGCTGCTGCTTGCGGCGCATTGCGCGCATGCCCAGCAGCGCCAGGGTGGCGGCCATCAGCAGCAGCTTGACGGTATCCAGCGCAGGCACTGCCTCGGGCATGGCAGGCGCCGTACGCACGAGGGTATTGACGAAGGAGGCGGTATTGCCCGTGGCGGCGGTCACCAGACTCACCGGCGCAGGCAGGGTCGTGCTCCACGCATAATCCGCAGGGGCCGGCGGCATCGCTGCATTCTCACTGACGGTGCAGCTGGCGCCCTGGGGTACGTTGGTGATCGCGATCGCGCCGGCATTGCTGCCGCTCAAGCTGACGGTCGTGTTGAAGCTGCCATCGGCGCCGCAGTTGGCGGTGAAGCTGAAGCTGCCGCTCACCCCTGCAGCCGGGCCACCGGCCACGGTCTTGCTGATCGTGATGTCGGTGTTGGCGCGCGCGAGGGTGTTGACCAGTTGCGCGGTGTTGGCTGCCGGGGGCGCTGCCATCGTGACCGTCGTGCTCGGTGCCGGGTCTTCGACCCAGAGGTGGTTGGCGGGGGCGGCAGGGCGGGTGCCTTCGGCCACCACGCAGCTGCCGCTGGAGATCACCGGTGTGACCGAGACGCTGCCCGTTGTTGCGGTGTTCAGCGTGATGCTGGCGTTGATCGCCGGTGCGGCCACACCATCGGTGCCGGTGCAGACCACCGAGACCGGGAAGCTGGTGCCGGTCAGATCGACGGGCGTGACGTTGGCAGGCCAGACCACCTGCTTGGCAATCGCGAGTTGCGCGGCATGGCAGGCGAGGGTGGCAGTGGCGGGCGTATTGACCTGGCCAGTGGGCGATACGAAGTCGGTGCCTGGGGTGATGGTGTTGGTGACCGAGGGCGTGTCGATGCAAGCCTGGCGGCCAGCTACGGTGTTGGGCCAGACGACCGGCACGGTGATGGTGCAGCCGCCCGACGGAATCGTGAAGGCGCTGTTGCTGACCACGTTCGAGCCGGGTGACGCACTGAGGCTGTTGGCGGTGCAGGTGCTGCCCACGGTGCCGGTGCCCACCACCAGCGGTGCGGGCAGGTTGTCGGTCAGGTTGACGTTGCTGATGTCGGTGGGTGTGCCGTTGGACAGCGTGATCGTGAGCGCTGCCGTGTTGTCGCTGCCACCCAGATAGAGATCGGTCTTGTCAAAGCTCTTGCTGATCTTGGGCAGGCCGCAGGCGCCATTCTCCGAGGTGGCAGCATTGATGAAGGCTGGGCCTACCTTGCCTTGGTTTTCGGTCCATGGCGTGTAACCAGGCGCCGCGTTAATGAACGGCGAAACATCGACTACCGCGAATACACATGCACCATTGCCTGAGTTCGACTGTACAGTAGGAATCAAGAGGCCATACACGTTGTTGGTCAGCGTCGACCCGGCTGGAGGAAAGCTAGCCGGAGGTGTTCCTGCAGCTAAATAAAGTGCATTGTTTGCGGGAACGTTGTTGATGTAAGTGATGTCTCCTCCAGCGAAAGGACTAAGTCCTGCAAAAGTTGGTGCGTAGGGAGAGTTCGTGTTTAACGGGAATCTGGCGAATCCGGATAAGCTGCTGCCCAGTGAGAATGAGGTCGCTGCCCCCCCGTTTAAAGCGCTTACCATTTTGGCGGCATTAGCACCGTTGGTCGCTTCACAGCAGCCATCCACAAAAAAGACAATGGAGTTGGCCCAACGGTTCGCTACTGCGCTTTGCAGGATCGTCCAGTTGGTGCTATCAACGGGCTGATAGGTGGTTGCAACAACGACAATGTCGTATGGACCTGGAGACGATGTGAATGTCGCTTGAGAGATCGCATTAGGATTGGTGAGGACGGTCATCCGCGTCAAGTTTGCAGCTCCAACAACACCAACGAACTCCGCTTCCAGATTGTTGTTGGCTTGCACCGCGT
>Ga0308156_1003730_pt1 | contig 11363 bp, 8 predicted proteins | sample PhyAR2_FD_201041 | JGI IMG/M metagenome (GOLD analysis project Ga0308156, IMG submission 201041) | Phyllosphere microbial communities from UC Gill Tract Community Farm, Albany, California, United States - DLSL A.R2 | ecosystem: Host-associated > Plants > Phyllosphere > Unclassified | place: USA... | reverse complement strand
GTCCGATCCGCCGCCGTCGGTCAGCCGCACCCGTCCGTTGGCTTCGCCCGAGGCCAAGAAGGCCCCGGCGCGCGCCGAGAAGGTCAGGTCCGCGCTGGAGGGAATGCTGTCGGACAGGGCGATGGCGCCCCTGGCCGTCACGCCGCCGGCGTCCACGTCCAGATCGCTGAGCCGTATGCGCTTCCCGCCCAGGAAGAAGTTGCCCGAGGCGCGCGCCGGACCATAGTTCGAGCCGCTGACCACCGAAATCCGGCCGTCCGACGCATCCGCGCCCTTGCGGAAGCTCAGCGTCAGGTCGGCGTTGTTCAGCGTCAGCGCGCCGGCCGTCACCTGCTGGAAGCCGGCGGTCAGATCGACGCGCGGCTGGGCCAGGGTGCCGGTCAGGGCGCCGCGTCCGTTCATGTCGCCGCCGATCTCGACCGGCCCGGCCGCGAACGGACCCCGCGCGTTCCAGTCCAGCGCCAGCCTCAGCTTGCCGGCGGTTTCGATGATGCCCTTGGCCCCCGCGCGCCCGGCCGCGCCGGTCAGTTCGCCGCGCTCGACCTCGATCCGTCCGCCGTTCAGCTTGCCGGCCAGTTGCAGGCGCGGCGTCTTGCCGAGCAGGCGATCCAGCTCGTCCAGACCCACCGTCAGATTGCGGCCCCGTCCGTCGAAGTTCAGCACCCACGGCGCGCCGGCCCGCGCCGACGAGGCCCGGATCGGGCCGCCGAAGGCGCCGCGCGCGTCGGGCAGCACGCGCCTGGCGTCGGTCAGTTGCGCCTCGCCGCGGAAGTTCATCCCGCCCAGCAGATTGCGCGAGCCCGAGCCGTTCAGCGTCAGGCCCTGGCCCTGCAGATCGACCTTGGTCAGCAGGATGGCGCCGTCCTTCATCCGCGCCGCCTTCATCTGCACGCGCGGGGCCGGACCCAAGAGGCCCCCGATGATGCCTTCGCCCGATCCGCCGTTGGCGCGAATGTCGCCATTCAGATCGATGCGGCCGTTCTTGACCGCGACGTTCAGCGGTCCGGCGATGCGCGTGGCGCGATAGCTGGCGACATTGGCGTTCAGCAGGGTGACCTGGCCGTCCAGCGTCCAGGTCTGGGCATCGCCCTTGAACAGGCCGGAATAGGCGGCCGGTCCAGCGACATCAGACCCGACAAGCCGGCTCAGCGAGGCTGTCTGAATATTGAGGCTGATCCCGTCAGGCGAGCTGCGATCGGAGTTGCGAATCAGGCCGCGCGCCTCGGACTGGACGTTGTCGGAAATCAGCCTCCACGCCACGCCCTGGCTGGCCTTGTCCGGCGTCGGAACCATGGCGAAGCCGAACCGCGCGGTGCGGCCGATCTTGGTGACGAAGGGCGCCAGCAGGTCGGAGTTGCTGAAGTCGGCGAAGCCCGCCACGCGCGATCCCTTGTCGCCGAAATGGCCTTGGACGATCAGGGGGACGAACTGTCCCGTCTGGACCCGCGCATTGACCACATCGGCGTTCAGAACCGCGACGGCCGAGAACGGCTGATCCGGCGAATAGCCCAAGGCCCCGGCCAGTGGTCCGCCCTGGGCCTCATTGGCGCGCAGGTTCAGGCGCGTGTCTTCCAGCTTGCCGCCGAAAGTCGCCGCCAGACGCAGGAAATCGCCCGGCCGGTTCAGACTGTCGGCGTTGACCGTCGCGCTCTTGGCCCCGGCGCGTGGCAGGCTGGCGTTCCCCGACAGGCTCCAACGACCGTATTCCTTGGAGAACCCTTCCATCAGTTCGATATTGGCCGCGAACTTGTCGATCCGGACCGAGATCGGCTGAGGGCTCGGCGGTTCGCCGGTGGGCGGCTCGACCACGGGCCGACGCAGGACGCGAATGGTCTCGGCCTTGATGTCGTTCGCATGGAAGCTGCGGCCCAGCAGGGCCAGATACGACCAGTCCATGCTGAGGTTGTTCGCCTCCAGCCAGATGCCCTGACTGTCGGCCAATGTGATGCGGTCGATGGTGAAATCGCTGAGCAGATCGCCCTGCAGCCCATAGACCTTCAGCCGGCCGTAGCGGCTGATCTTCAGGTCCTGAAGCCGTTGCAGCACCATGTCGCGACCGCCGTCCGAGGCGATATAGGCGCGCCCTCCGACCAGTGCGGCGGCGATCAGCACCAGCAGTCCGGCCAGCACCACGCCCACGCCCAGGGCGATGCGTCTGACCAGCCCGCGACGCGGCTTTGCGGGCCGCGCGGCCTTGGCCGGCGTCGTTGCGCTTTCAGGCGTGGCTTCGGGCGGTGTATCGGTCAAAACGCCTGCCCGATGCTGATGTAAATCTGGAAGGCCGAGTCGCCCTCACGCTTGTTGAGCGGCATGGCGACATCCGCCCGGATCGGTCCGAACGGCAGCATGTAGCGCACACCCACGCCCGCGCCGTAGCGCATGTTGGTCAGGTTCGGCGTCTCCTGGAAGCCTACGGACCCGGCATCGACGAAGGCGACGGCCTGGAAGCTCTGACCGATCGACTGGCGCACTTCGAAAGAGGTTTCAAACAGCGACAGACCGCCCCGCGGCGTGCCGTCCGGCAGCTGCGGATTGACGTTCTGGTACGAATAGCCCCGCACCGAACCCCCGCCGCCGGAATAGAACAGACGGTCGGCCGGCACGTTCAGCTCGCTGCCGCCGACGATGGAGCCGATCTTCATGCGCCCGGCCAGGATGGTGCGATCACCCGCGACAGGGAAGTAGGCCGTGCCTTGCGTTTCGGTGCGCAGGAACAGGATGTTGCTCTCGCCGGTCACCGCCGTCGGCTGAACCGCCAGATTGACCCGCCAGCCCTTGGTGGGATTCAGCGGATCGTTGGAATGGTCGATGTAGGCGCTGGTCCGCGCGGTGATGATCGCCAGATCACGGTCAAAGGTCACGCGCTGGGGGGGCAGGGTGGTGAAATCATAGCGGGTCTCGCTGTAGCGCCCGGCGTCCAGCCCGATTCCGTAGTTGAAATAGGAGGTCTTGCCGATCCGCTGCTGGAGGTCGGCGTACAGAACCACGGCGGTGCGCAGATAGGCGTCTGTATCCTCGTTGACGACCGCCGCGCCCAGCTTCAGCGTCCGGCCGGGCCGACGCCAGTGAGGCAGGGACAGGTCGGCGCCGATCCGGCTGTCGATGTCAGCCAGTCGCGCTTCCAGCCTCAGCGTGTCCGCGCGGCCGAAGCGATTGTAGCGGGTCTGGATCACGTCCACGCCCGCGCCCTCGGCTGTCGACCAGGTGGCGCCGGCCTCCAGCACGCGACGGGGGCGGTCTTGCAGGCTAACCACGACGGGGCGATGACCATCAGCGGTGATCTGATCCAGCGGCGACAGCGCGACGCTGACGCCGTCATAGACGCCGGTGTCCAGCAGCCGGCGTTCCAGCTCTGCGACCATCTCGGGATCGTAGCGATCGCCCTCGTTCCACGGCGCCAGGCCCGCGACCCAGGCGGGATTGGTGCGCCCCTGGCTGGTCAGTCGCACGCCGTCCAGACGCACCAGCGCGCCGGAGGCGATGCGATACTCGGGCGCGACGGTGAAGGCCGCGTGATCCACCACGACACGGCGCGGATTGGCCTTGGCGTCGGCATAGCCGTCACGCACCAACGCCGCCACGGCCCGACCTTCGCCCGATATGACGTCCGCCGCCCGCCCCGGATCGCCGGCCTTCAGGGCAATGGCGTCTTTGGCCTTGTCCGCCGCCTCGGCCTCCGGGGCGGGATCGGCCCACTGGATCGTCGGATCGGTCAGCAGGAAACGGCGCCCCGGTTCGACCGAAACCACCGCGATCGGCGTCTCCTCGCCCTCGACGATGTCTTCGACGACCGGTTGATAGTAGCCTTCGGACCGCAGCAGGGCGGTCGCCGAGGTCACGGCGCTTTCGGCGCGACGACGCGCCTCAAAGCGGCTGGCCGGCGCGCCATCCACCTCGCCCACGGCCCGCTCCAGCGCCCGCCGCAGATCGCCGTCCATGTCGCCCCGGATCTGCGCGCGGGGTTCCGCCGCTGCTGCATGGGCGCAGGCCGAAAACGCCGCGAGGGCGACCAGCAGGGTAGGCCTGAACGTCAAACTCGATCTTTCGTCAAAAGGACGCCCCCCGGCATACCTGTTCGTCAGTAGAACAGGGTCTCGCTCTCGGGCTGGACCGACTGTTCCGACGTGCGTTCCTCAGGCGGAAGCGTCGTTGACGGAGGGGGCGTGGGCGTCGGGTCCTGAACCTCTGGCGCGGGCGGAGGGGCCTCTTCCTTGACCGGCGGGGGCGCCGGCTCGACCGACATCTCGCGATAGTCGTCGTCCGAATGCGAAGGACGGTCGTCGCAGGCCGACAGCGCGAGCACGCTTGCGGCGGCGGCCAAGACAAAAATCGAGCGTGTCATGAAAGTCCCCGGTCTCCGCCGACCAAACGCCTGTCGCGCTAAGCTGTTCCCTTAGCGCCGAAATCTGCGTCGGTCATCCTGCGGGATCGGACCATTTTGTGACCATTTGATCCAAGGTCAGTTCGAACTTGGGGGCGGGCGCAGCACTTGCGCCGTCGAATCGGGGCGCGGCTTGCGGCAGGCCGTCGTGGAATGTTCCACGCGCCTGATTGTGCGGATGATCCGGCGCCTCGGCCAAGCTAAGCACCGGCGTGACACAGGCTTCGGTCCCGGCGAAATGGGCGCTCCAGTCGTCACGGTCTCGGCTTGCGAACAAGGCGGCAAGCCGCGCCTGCAGGGTCGGCCAGGCGGCGATGTCGTATTGAACCGCTTCGGCCGGATCGATCTCCAGGCCGGCCAGCAGCGCGGCGTAGAAGCGCGGCTCCAGCGCCGCCACCGCCACGAACCCGCCGTCGCGACAGGCGTAGCAGCGATAGAAGGGCGCGCCGCCGTCCAGCAGGTTGGATCCGCGCCGGTCGCTCCACAGTCCCCGGCCCCGCAACGCCTGGAACAGGCCGCCCAGCAGGGCCGCCCCATCCGTCATGGCGGCATCCACCACGCGTCCCTTGCCCGTCGTCCTGGCCTCCACCAGCGCGGCCAGCACCCCGACCACCAGCAACATGGCCCCGCCGCCGTAATCTCCGACTAGGTTCAACGGCGGGGAGGGCGGACGATCCGCCTCTCCCATGGCGTGCAGCACGCCCGACAGGCCGATGTAATTCAGATCATGCCCCACCGCATTCGCCAGCGGCCCCGTCTGGCCCCATCCGGTCACACGTCCGAACACAAGCGCGGGCTTTCGCGCCTGGAGGGCGTCGGGACCATAGCCCAGCCGCTCCATGACGCCGGGCCGAAAGCCCTCGATCACCGCGTCGGCCCCATCGATCAGCTGCAGGATGCGCTCGCGATCAGCCGGTGATTTCAGATCGACCGGAACGGCCGCTCGTCCCCGATGCAGGACCTCACCTCCGACCTCGTCGAAGACCGCCGGTCCGGCCGAGGCGTCGCGCGTCAGACGCACCATCTCCGCCCCTAGGTCCGCCAGCATCATTCCGGCGAAGGTGACCGGCCCCAAGCCGTCGAATTCGATGATGCGGACGCCATTTAACGGTTTCATGCCCAATGAGTAGCAGACCGGGTCTTGACCGGAAGGCCGGATTACAACAGAAGGCGCCCTTCGACGGTTCGGGCCAGCCCGGACGTCGCGCGGTGCGTCCTTAGCTCAGTTGGTTAGAGCATCTGACTTTTAATCAGAGGGTCCTCGGTTCGAGCCCGAGAGGACGTACCATTTAAAGCCCGCTTCGGCGGGCTTTTTGCTGTCCGGGCCTTGCCTTCAGTGGGTCGCGAAGCGACCCGGCGCAGTCGCATCTGACGCGATCGGAGCGTTCGATTTGTCGAGATATTTCGACAGGGTGGCGACCAGGGCAGGCAGTTGCAGCGGCTTGGCCAGATGGTCGTCCATGCCGGCGTCGCGACACAGCTGGATCTGGTCCGGCTGAACATTGGCGGACAGGGCGATGATCGGCAGTCGGCGTCCGCCGCCCTGCTCGATGCGGCGAATCTCGCGCGTGGCCGTCAGGCCGTCCATGACCGGCATCTGCATATCCATTAGGACAAGGTCGTAGACTTCGGACTGCACCGCATGCACCGCCTCGGCGCCATCGCTGGCGGTGGCGACCTCTAGTCCCATGCCGACAAGGATCACGCTGATCAGTTCGCGGTTGGCCGGTGCGTCGTCGGCGATCAGCACGCGGCCCTCGGGCATGACGCTGAGGCGCGGCCCTTCGTCTTCCGATCCGCCCTCGGCGATGTGCAGCGGGACGGTCACCTTGAACTTCGATCCCAGGCCCGGCTGGCTCGTGACGACGATATCGCCGTCCATCGCCCGCGCCAGTCGCCGCGAGATCGCCAGCCCCAGGCCGGTGCCGCCGTAGAGCCGTGTCGTCGACCGATCCGCCTGCGAGAAACGTTCGAACAAGTGGGCTTGGGTCTGTGGGCTCATGCCGATGCCGGTATCGGTCACCTCGGCCGTCAGCCGCCATGCGCCGTCTGCCTCCAAGGCTCCGCCGACCGACAGGCTGACCGAGCCCTGGCTGGTGAACTTCACCGCATTGCCCAGCAGGTTCAGCAGAATCTGCCGAAGACGGGCCTGATCTCCCATCAGGCGATCCGGCATGTCCGGCGCCAGATCGACGTGCAGCGCCAGACCCTTGGCCAGACACTGGGCCTCCATCATCTGGACCGTCTCGTGCGCCAGGGCGGCCGGGTCGAAACGCTGGGGCTCCAGCTCGATCATGCCGGCTTCAAGCTTGGAATAGTCCAGCACGTCGTTGATGACCGACAGCAGGGCCTCGCTGGCCGTGGCGATGCGCGCGACATAGCCCTTCTCGGCTTCGGGCAAGGCCTCGCTGGCCTTCAGCAGGTTGGAAAAGCCGATGACGCTGGTCAGCGGCGTGCGCAGTTCGTGGCTCATGTTCGCCAGGAACTCGCTCTTGGCCGCCGCCGCCGCCTCGGCCCGGTCGCGCGCGGTGACCAGTTCGTCGGCCAAGATCTTGCGATCCGTCATGTCGCGGATGACCACCACCACCTCCGACGGCTTGCCCGCCTCGGCGGCCAGGGCGCGGAAGGTGCATTCGACCCAGACGATCGAACCGTCGCGATGAAGGGCGCGGTGCTCCAGGCGGCACGGCTCCTTGGTGTGGATGGTTCCCAGCACGGCCCGGGTCACCATCTCCCGGTCATCAGGATGGACATAGTCCATGGGCCGGCCGTTCATCTCTTCGGTGGTCCAGCCGAGCAGGCTTTCGATCGCCGGCGAGATGTATTTGCTGGTGCCGTCTGGACGAACGCGGGTGATCACATCGCCCACGTTTTCGGCCAACAGCCGATAGCGCGCCTCGTCACGCTGAGCGCGGGCGATCTGGGCCTGCTGGTCGGTGATGTCCTGAAACACGCCATAAAGGACCTTCACGACCCCGGCGTCGTCACGTTCGGCGCGCGCCTGGGTCAGAACCGCACGCTCCTCGCCATCAGCGCGGATCAGCCGGAGACGCATTTTGTAGCCATCGCCGGTCTCGGCCGAGTGTGCGATCGCCGCCAACAATCCGGGCCTGTCGTCGGGGTGATAGCGGTCGATGGCCGAATCGACCTGGGGATCGAAGGTCTTGCGATCCAGGCCGTGGATGCGGAACACCTCGTCGGACCAGTGGACCTTGCCGCTGGCCAGTTCCAACCGCCAATGACCGACCCCGGCCATGTTTTCGATCAACTCCAGCGTGCCGTGGCGCTCATCGCTGACGCGACCGACTTCCAGCGACGCGATGATGTCCTCGGCCATGGCGCCCAGGGTGCGCAGCGTCGCGATCTGGGCGTCGGAGGGATGAGGGCGGGGTTGGCGATCCATGACGCCGAACGCGCCCAGCGGCTGACCGTCCGGGCCGCAGATCGTCACGCCGGCGTAGAAACGCAGATTGTACGGAGCCGCCACCAGGAAATGATTGCGGGCTGCGGGGTCCGCCAGGCCGTCTTCGACCACGAGGACGGCGCCCTTGCCCTGGCGCAGCAGACGGTCGCCGAGGGTGCGTTCGCGCGGCAGGCTTCGAACCAGGTCGCGATCGCTGCACCACAGGACGGCGTTCTCGCCGCTGACCAGGGTGACGACGGCGGCGGGCGCATTAAAAACCGTGCAGGCCAGTTCCGTAAGACGTTGGAACGGACCAGCAGGGGCGTCCAGGGCTTCCAGGCTCTTGGCGATGTAAGGCACGACCGAACTCCAACGACCGGTCAAAGTGACCTAAAATCAGAGAATTCTTCGTTACCGATCGCTTCCGCCGCTACGCTTTAATCACCAGCCCAAGCGTGGTCTAAGCCAACCCATGAAACGCCTTCTTCTCGCAGTCAGTCTTGTTGCGCTTTCCGGTTGCAATGCCGGTCGGTCGGCGATGGGCGGCGCCGAACAGGTCGGGGCGGGCTTCGCGGCGGCGGCGACGGCGCCGCTGGAGGACTTCAACCTGCGTCGTCAGATGATCCCGACCGTGCTGCTTCAGGCCGAAGCCAATCCCTACGATCTGCGCAATCTGAATCAGTGCACGACCATCGGCGCAGAAGTCGCACGGTTGGACGAGGCGCTGGGACCCGACACGGACGAACCGCCGCGTCAGGACGGCTCCTATCTCAGCGAGCGGGCGGCGGACGCGGCGGCCAAGGCGGCGCTGAACGCCATTCGCGACACGACGACCGACTTTATTCCCGGCCGGAACTGGATTCGTCGACTGAGCGGCGCCGAGCAGCATTCCAAGCATGTTCAGTCGGCCATCCAGTCTGGCCGGATGCGCCGCGCCTTCCTGAAGGGGATGGGCATGCAGCGGAACTGCGCGCCGCCGGCGGCGCCCAGCTGGTTCAGGCCGCACCCCTAGTCGTCAGCCGTTCGACGTGTGGCGGGCGTGGAAGTCGCGCCTGAACTGCTCGAACCGACCCTCGGAAATCGCCGCGCGCATGGCCGCCGTCAGCGCCTGATAGAACGCGATGTTGTGCCAGCTCAGCAGCACCTTGCCCAGGATTTCGTCGGCGCGGATCAGGTGGTGCAGATAGGCCTTCGAATACTGCGATGACGGGCCGTCGATTGTCGGGTCCAGCGGGTCTTGGTCCTCGGCGAAGCGGGCGTTCTTCAGGTTCAGAGGCCCGTCCCAGGTCCAGGCCTGACCGTGACGGCCGGCGCGGGTCGGCAGGACGCAGTCGAACATGTCCACGCCGCGATACACCGCCTCGACCAGATCGACAGGTTTGCCCACGCCCATCAGATAGCGCGGACAGTCGGGCGGCAGCATTTCGGGCGCATAGTCCAGCACCTCGCACATGGCCTGATGGCCTTCGCCGACCGCCAGACCGCCGATGGCATAGCCGTCGAAGCCGATCTCTTGAAGCTGTTCCGACGACTGGCGGCGCAGGTCCTCGAAGGTAGACCCTTGCTGGATGCCGAACAAGGCCTGGTTCTCACGCTGGCCGAAACGGGCCTTGGAGCGCGCGCCCCAGCGGATCGACAGCTCCATCGCCTTTCTGGCTGCATCCTTCTCGGCCGGATAGGCGACGCACTGGTCCAACTGCATCGAGATGTCGGCGCCGATCCGGTCGGCCTGGATTTCGATGGACCGCTCGGGCGTCAGAACGTGTTTGGAGCCGTCGATGTGGCTGGAGAAGGTCACGGCCTCCTCCTTCACCTTGGAGATGCCGGCCAGGGACATGACCTGGAACCCGCCACTGTCGGTCAGGATCGGCTTTTCCCAGCCCATGAACTTATGAAGGCCGCCCAGCCGCTCCATCCGCTCGGGGCCGGGGCGCAGCATCAGGTGATAGGTATTGCCCAGCAGGATGTCGGCGCCGGTCGCCTTGACCTGATCCACCGTCATCGCCTTGACCGTGGCGGCGGTGCCGACCGGCATGAAGGCGGGGGTGCGAATGTCGCCGCGCGCGGTCTTCAGCACCCCGGTGCGGGCGCGGCCCTCGGTGGCGGAAATCTGGAAGGGGAAAGGCATTCAGGCGATCAGTCGTTCAAGTTGTTCGACGCGCGCCAGATCCTTGGGGCGGCCGAACAGGCGATACAGGGCGATGTGGTCCCGGATGTCCGGGACGAACAGGGGCGTGTCTTCGACGAAGACGCGGCGGCGCGAGCCGAAGGCGACCGGCGTCCAGTCGCCGCCGTCGCGGGTCTCCAGATCGGCCATGACCTCGACCAGGATCGGCTGATCCGGCGCGCGCCCGAAGACGGCGGAGCGGAACAGACCTTCGCCCGGATCGGGTATCACCACGCCGCCCAGCGCGCCCAGCAGGCTGCGCGCATCCCGCGGCGCACACAGCACGTCGATGTCGGGTACATGGATGTCGGTCAGGCCGTAGAGCGCCATCGCCGCTCCGCCGAAGATCCACCACGGCTCGCGCAGGTCGCGCGCGGCCTCGCCGACGGCGATCAGGCCGTCTTGAAGATCATGCGGAAGGTCGTCGGGTGACACGGGGCGGGCTCGATTTCGTCAGGAGGCGGCATTTAGGCGTTCCGGCCGCGATTGACCACCCGATCACCAGCCCAGCGACGCCTCGCCGCGCAGGATGGCCTCGGCCTGGGGGGTGTGCTTGCCGCCCTCGCGGTCGTGCAGGATCAGCGGCGGCAGCAGCCGCAGCGGCGCGCGCCCGGTCTTGATGGCGTGCACCAGCACACGCTTGGCCGGCTCGTCCGCGAAGGGATGGATGGGCCGCACGGCGAAGGAACCCGCCTTTTCGCCCAGTAAAGCCAGCAGATCGGCCAGTCGGTCGGCGCGGTGAACGACCACGATGCGCCCGCCTTCCTTCACCGCCTTCAACAGGAAATCGGTCCACGCCTTCAGCCCGTCGTCGGCCATCCAGGCGCCCCGCTTGCCTTCGGCCGGGGCGCGCAACGCTGTGGCGTCATCGAAGAAGGGCGGATTGGATATGGCCCAGTCGGCCGGCGCTACGCCCAAGGCCCGAAACCCCGCCGCCACGTCGCCGTGACGAATCACGGCGGATACGGCTGCTCCGTTCAGCGCCGCGTTCTCGGTCGCCAGCGCCGCCATCGCCGGATCGCGCTCCACGCCCGTCAGGGTCACGCCCGGTCGTCGCGCCGCGATCTGCATCAGGACCGCGCCGGCCCCGCAGCCCGCCTCGATCACGCTCTGGCCTCCCTCCGCCGGGACCGCCGCCGCCAGCAAAGCCGCATCCATCCCGGCGCGATAGCCGCGCGCGGGTTGACGCAAGCGCACCCGGCCGTTCAACAGGCCGTTCTCGACGATCGTCGTCGGCAGGGTTTCGACCGGCTCCAAGCCTCAATCTCCTTGACCCCCAAGGGGTCGAACATCATTGTGCGCCGCAACTCGCGGGGGCAAGCCGGCCCGGCCGCAAAAAGCCATTCCCGCGGCCCGCCGCGCCAGTGAAAGAGTATTCGTTTGGACGTCGCCATCGCCGCCGCTCACCGCCC
>Ga0308156_1003724_pt1 | contig 11384 bp, 11 predicted proteins | sample PhyAR2_FD_201041 | JGI IMG/M metagenome (GOLD analysis project Ga0308156, IMG submission 201041) | Phyllosphere microbial communities from UC Gill Tract Community Farm, Albany, California, United States - DLSL A.R2 | ecosystem: Host-associated > Plants > Phyllosphere > Unclassified | place: USA... | reverse complement strand
ATCAGCGGTGCGAGCGGCAGCGCGCCCATGCCCAGCACACCCGCCGCGCTGTTCGCCCGGCCGAGCAGCTGTGTCGGGGTGGCGACCATGAAGTAGCCCATCATCCCCGCGTTGAGAGCGGGGAGCAGCAGCACCGAGGCGCCGAGCACGACGACGATCGCCCAGGGCTCGGTCACCATCGAGAGCAGGATCGAGCCGATCGCGCCCCCGGAGAGACCCGCGATCGCGAGCACTCCGGTCCGGATGCGGGGCACGAGCATCGGCGCCACGATCGCCCCGACGAGCATGACCGCACCGACCCCCGCGCCGAGCGAGCCGATCAGGAGCTCGGAGTATCCCGCCTGCTGGAGCGCGTACATGACCGTGGTGATCGCGGCGTTGAACCCGAGGTTGATGATCGTGATGATGACGAGAACGCCACCCAGGTCGGGTCGGGAGAACAGCCACGTGAACCCCTCGCGCAGCTCGGCCCACGCGCTGGTCTTCGTCGGCGCGGCGACCGCGGCGGCATCCGCGCTCAGCTCGGTGGGAAAGCCCAGGCCGTCGCGCGCATCGACGGCGGGTCCGTCGGCGACGTGCCCTGCGGCGGCCGCATCGTCGGCGTTCTCCGACCCGAGAGCCTTCGCCCGCGTGCTCCGCCCTCGCAGCATCCACGCCGTGATCGCCGCCACCGTGTGGCACAGCGTCATCGCGACCCCCACGAGCCACCCTCCGACGCCGAGCAGGAGGCCGCCGAGCGGGCCGCCGGCGAGCTGCAGCGCGGCATCCCTGCCCTGGTTCGCGGCCTGAGCCCTGCCCATCGCGTCGTCGGGGACGAGTTCCTTCAGCGCGCTCTCGCCGGCGACGTCGAACAGTCCGCTCCGCGCGGCGAGCAGCACGTTGGCCGCGAGGAGAGTGCCGAAGGTGAGGGCGTCGGCGATCGCGAGCACGGTGAACGCCCCCGAGAGCAGGATGCCGAGGAGCGACCCGAGCAGCATCAGGACGATGCGCGGATGCCGGTCGGCGAGGATGCCGCCGGCGAGGGTGAGCACGAGCCGGGCGACCATGCCCGCACCGCCGATGATGCCCGCCTGCGCGGGGTCGTTCGTGACGATCAGCGCCAGCAGCGGGATCGCGAAACCGAAGAGCGCGGCGGCGAGACCCTTGCTCGTGTCGCTCACGAGCCAGGTGAGGTATCGGGTGTTCCGCCACAGGCGGTGGGGCGCGGTCACGGTGGTCATAGGCTCCACCGTAATTGCGCACGAACAGTTGCGCAAGAGTCATTGCGCAACTTTCTCTGCGGATAGACTGCCGGAATGAGCGAGGGCGCGGAGGGCGAGCGGCAGCAGGCTGATCAGGTCTGGATGACGTCGGCGATGCTCAAGGCCTACGCGCATCCGCTGCGCCGCCAGATGATGCGCCTCTTCTCTCGGCGCGAGCACCTGCGGGCGGCCGACGTCGCCGCCGACCTCGGAGTCCCCGCCAACAGCGCGAGCTTCCATCTGCGCGTGCTGGCCGACGCCGGGCTGATCGAAGAAGCGCCCGAACATGCCCGCGACCGGCGCGACCGGGTGTGGAAGTCACGCAAGGGCGCGATGAGCGTCGGCGGGCCTGAGCATCCGGTGCCGGACGAAGCACTGGGCAGCGCCATGATCCGATCGATCGCCGACGACCATCAGGCCATGATGGCGCGGGTCATCGCGTGGACCCCCGAGTATGTGTCGGGGCGCACCGCCGAGGTGCACGCCGCGTTCTCGCAGCGCATGGTGCGGCTCACGGAGGCGGAGTTCGATGCTCTGATGGATCGTGTGCAAGATGTCATCGCGGAGGCGGCGGATGCTCACGACACGACCGATCCCGACGGACGGCCGTGGCAGATCGACATCCTCGCCGCTGACGACACGATCTGACCATCCGTCGAGCGGTGTCGTTCGGGCGTTCGAGCGTGCCTAGGAGGTCTCGTCCTCGGGGGCGCGCTGACCGCTGAGGATCAGGATGCGGCGCAGATGCATCGCCGCGAGCACACCAGGACCCATCGAGCGCCGCACGTCGATCGTGCGGTCGTCGACCGTCTCGAGCAGTTCGCGGATGGTCCGCGCGGCCTCACCACGCCTCCGGTGGTCCTCCGAGGTGAGCGGCTCCTGCTGCGCGATCACCTCGGCCACCGCGTGGCAGGCCGTCGACAGGGGGTCGGGCAGCGCGGGGTCCAGGTCGAGTGCGCCGGGGCGGTCCCAGATGGTGTCGGCGATCTCGTCGGAGATGTCGCGGATGAGGTGCGCGATGCGGTCGAGCGCCTCGAGTTCCGCGTGGATGTGCCGCGTCTCGCCGCGTCGTCCGCGCGCCCTGACGTTGCCGCGGCGACTGTCGTCGGCCTCGGACAGCGCGGTGCGCAGTTCCGACGTCGTGTCGGCGAGAGACGCGGCATCATCGGCCCACTGCTCGTGCTCGGGTGGCCAGGACTCGGACACGGCAGATCCAATGTCGTGCAGATGCGCGCTCAGCTGCTCCCGGAACGCATCGACGCGGGCCGCCGCAGCCAGGGTCAGGGGAGCGGGGGCGAGCACGACGTTCACGATGAGGCCGATCACGATGCCGACCGCCATCTGCACGAGGTAGCCGAGGGAGTAGTCGTCGGCGTTCTGTCCGCCGACGATCAGCACGAACAGCGCCGCGACGGGCACATACTCGCGTGCGGCCCCGAACCAGCCCGTGCCCGCGATGAGCATCCCGACGCCGACCACGGCGGGCACGGTCCACCAGGTCGGGCCGATCGTGAGCACGACCAGCAGGGCCAGGCCGATTCCGGTGGCGAGGCCGAGCAGGGTCTGCAGGCCCGATCGCACCGAGCCCATGAGCGTCGGATACATGCTCACGAGTGCGCCGAGCGGGGCGTAGTAGGGGTACTCGTCGGTGACGCCGGGGGTGTGCGGGGCGATCAGCCACGCGAGCCCGACGGCCAGGGTCGTCTTGGCGACGAGCAGCAGGCGTGCGGGGTACACGGCCTCGCGGATCTCGTGCGCGGCGCCCGAACGGCGAGCGCGCAGTCGTGCGCTGATGGTGTTCACGGCATCCCTTCGTCTCCTCCCCTGCAGAGTGACGCTATCCGTCGGCATCCGCTTCTCCCAACGGGTTGCGTGCGGAGCGGGGTCCGGGGTATCGCGACCGGGCGCGACGACGCCGGCCGCCCCGTGAGGGTGACCGGCGTCGTCGAGTGGCCGTGCGATCAGGGGATCGCGCGCCGGAAGGCCAGGAACGAGACGCCGCTGAGCACCACTGTGGCGACGAGGCCCCACAGGGCGAGGCCCAGCGCTCCCGCGTCGAGGATCCCGATCCAGACCTGCTCCCACAGCTCGAGCCGGGTGGCGAGGAACGCGAGCCCGACGAGGATCAGCGCGAGGCCGACGCCGACGATCGTCAGCACCGTGGGTCCCCAGCTCTTGTAGATCGTCGCGCCGGTGAAGCCGAGGATGAAGAGGAAGAGCGCGAGCGTGAAGTACACGATGAACGCTCCGAGCGGCCCGGCCTCCCACAGCCACGGGAGATAGAACACGTAGCCGTTCACCCCGTATCCGTTCGTCATCGTCTCGATGGCGCCTCCGATCAGGAACAGCACCCCCATGAAAGCGCTGCCGAGGATCGCCGTGAGCAGCGTGCCGAAGAAGAAGTCTCGGCGCGTGATGCTCATCGCCTGCGAGAACGGGAACGTCAGCGTCATGGCCGAGATGCCGATGGCGAAGAAGTACCAGAGCGGAGCCTGGCCGCCGCCGCCGTACTTGGGCCCGTCGGTCGGGATCATCGCGTAGATGAGCACCGAGAGCACGACCGCCGACCCGAGGACGATCAGCGGCACCCAGATGAACGTCTGACGGTTGATCAGCTGCAGGCGGATGACGTTGAGTGTGCGTCGCATCAGCGCACCTCCTCCTTCACATCGGTGGCTCTCGTGGCGGATTCCGCCCTCTGGGTGAGCCGGACGATCAGCTGCTGCAGCGAGACGGGGGCGAGGTCGAGACCGGAGGCCGTGACCTCGGCCCGCTCGGCGGGCGACAGGTGTCCGAGCACGGTGACGGAGGCCACGCGGCCCAGCGCCTCGCGGTGCAGCACCTCGCGGTCGGCCGCCCAGGCGTCGACCGTGGCGGCATCGCCGACCACCGTGACGGCGCGGTCGCGCACGGCATCCGTGTCTTCGTTGAGCAGGATCTGCCCGTTGTCGATCACGATGACCTTCTCGATGAGGTTCGAGACCTCGTCGATCAGGTGCGACGACAGGATGATCGTGCGCGGGTGCTCGGCGTAGTCCTCGAGCAGCCGGTCGTAGAAGATCTGTCGGGCGACCGCGTCGAGGCCCAGGTACGGCTCGTCGAAGAACGTGAGCTCGGCGCGGGAGGCGAGGCCGATGATCACCCCGACGGCCGAGAGCTGGCCGCGCGAGAGCTTCTTGATCGTCTGCTTCATCGGCAGCTGGAACTGCTCGATGAGCTGGTCGGCCAGTTGCTGGTCCCAGTTCTCGAAGAACAGGCTCGCGGCCCGGAACGCGTGGCGCGGATAGGCGTCATCCGGGTACTTCTGGCTCTCTCGCACGAAGCACACCCGGTTCAGCACCCGGGCGTTCTCGTAGGGGTGCTCGCCGAAGACGCGCACGGTTCCCGACGTCTCAAAGTTCTGGGCGGTCAGGATCGACATGAGCGTCGTCTTGCCCGCGCCGTTGCGGCCGAGCAGTCCGTAGATCGCGCCCGCTTCGAGGCGGAGTGAGACGTTGTCGAGCGCGTGCTTGTCCTTGTAGCGCTTGGTGAGGTTCTGCACCTCGATGACGGCGGTCATGCGGGGGTCTTCCCTTCTGCCTGTGCGGTCTGTGGTGCCTGTGGTGCCTGTGGTGCCTGGGCCGCGCGTTCGCGGAGCAGTGCGGCGAGGTCTTCGGCGCCGAGACCGAGCGTGCGGGCCTCGGCGAGGAGCGGGTCGATGTACCGATCGGCGAACGCGTCGCGGCGTTCGCCGAGCACGATGTCCCGCGCGCCGGCGGCGACGAACATGCCGATGCCGCGGCGCTTGTACAGCACTCCCTTGTCGGTGAGCATGGCGACTCCCTTCGCAGCCGTCGCAGGGTTGATCCGGTAGAACGCGGCGAGCTCGTTCGTCGACGGGGCCTGCGTCTCCTCCGTGAGCGAACCGTCGATGATCGAGTCCTCGATCTGCTCGGCGATCTGGAGGAAGAGCGGTCTGCCTTCGTCGATCACGAGTCCTCCGAGTGGTTGGTGGGTTACTTACTCGACTATGTAACCACTAAACCTTGCTCGTGTCAACGGTGTCTCGGTCCGACGCGTGGGCTCGGGTGCGGGAGCGATGCCGCACCGCGTGGTTGTGCGGGGTCGATTGTGCGCCTCGCGACGGTGCGGGGTCGATTGTGCACCGCGCGGGGCCGTTTCGGGTGCGCGAGTGACCCCGCATGCGGCGCGGGTGCGAAAGTGACCCCGCATGGACAGGGATTGGGAGCGGGAGCGGGAGCGGGGGCGGTGGATGCGAGAGCGGCGCGGGGATGGGTGCGGATGCGGAGTGCGGCGCCAGGCCCCGAGAGTCGTGGAGCGCCGGCTGGTGGTCAGCTCCAGAGGGCGGCCACCCGCGCCTCCGCCTCGCGGGTGCGCGCTTGGGCGCGCGCAGCCGCGGTCGTGGCACTGACGAGCGCGGCCCGCATATCAGCCGCGCTTGTGGTCCAGTCGCGCTGGGCGCGGGTGTAGGCCTCGTTGGCGCGCCCGGTCCATGCGTCGTTCAGTTCCGCGACTTCGGCCTCGAGCTCGTCGAGATGGTCGCGGATGCGCTGCGCGGTGTCGGCGAGGGCGGCGATCGATTCGGCGAGTGGTTCGTGTTCGACGCGGATGCGCATCAGTCGGCGTCCTCGGACGTGGGCTTCGGTCGGGTGAGGTCGAGTTCGCGGAGTGTGTAGGGCTGGGAGATCTTGTCGGTGAGGAAGTAGGTGTAGAAGACGACGGCGGCTTCGTCGGCGGTGAACATCTCGTTCGGATGGACCGTGACGCTGTGGCGTCCGTCGTCGTAGTGGATCGTTTCGGTCGGCTCGGCGGTCGAGACGGTGCCGGGCTTGCCGACGGCGTACTGGTGTGCGGTGCCGTCCGAGTCGACATAGCGGACCTCGACGGCGAGGGCGTCTGCGGTTCCGGCGCACTGGATGTATTCGGAGCTGGTCGGGATGCTGTCCAGCAGGTCGGCACCCTCCGGGGCCCGCCACAGGCTCCATGCCCAGAACGACGAGCCGTTCATCCGATTCAGGACGAACTGAATCTCTTGCGGATACGAGCGAAGGTCGTCCATCAAGGCGCCCCGAATGAAGCCGTTGATCTGGCGAATGTGTGTGGGCTTGGTCATTTCACGGTCTCCAGGATCACGCCTGTGATTCGGATCCTTTCGCCGTTCCGCGACTAGCCCGCGTGCCCCACGCACGGAGATCGTCGGTCTCCACATCTGCCATCGCGCCTCCTCCGGGCTACGAATGACAACGCTAAAGCCTCATATGACGACAGCGTGGACGGTCACTGATCGTATTCCGATATTTCCGGGGTGGGGCTGGGACGCGACAGATCCGGGGGACCGATTCCGACTCGGAGGTCACGCTGCAGGCCGGCTGCGGCGCCCGACGGGGACGGGCTCAGCCGCGCAGATCTCGGGCGCGCAGCGCGAACGCTGACGCCAGAGCGAAGGCGACCGCGAGACCCCACGTCAGGGCGAGGCCACCGAGATCGACGCCTTCGGCGAGCGGCGACTGCCGATAGACCCAGGCGTAGGGGGAGAGCGCGTTCAGCCAGTCGAGGTCGTCGGACTGCTTCGCCAGCGCCTGCAGGATGTACCCGACCACGGCGACGCCCGCGCCGGCCCCGGTCGCCCACATGCGGCGGCCGGTCGCGGCGCCGGCCAGCAGGGCGGCGGATGCCGTGAGGAAGGCGAGGCCCGTGAGCGCGGCGCTCGCCCCGACGATGCGCCAGCCCTCGAGGCCGAGCTCGGACGAGCCGTTCAGCGCCCAGACGACGAGGCCCGAGAAGGCGCCGAGCCACAGCAGTCTGACCAGCACGGCCGATGCCGACTCGAGCGCGTACTGACCGCGACCGATGCCGTGTGCGAGGTCGAGTTCGGCGCGTCCGCTCTCCTCGGCACCGGCGATGGCCGCGGAGCCCCAGATCACGGCCGCGATCGTCAGCAGCAGGAAGCCCATCAACCCGTAGAACGTGCTCTGGGTGTACCCCGCCCCGCTGGAGATCTGGTCGTATCCGATCGTCTCGACGAGCTGCTTCGGGAGCGCCGAGATGATGTCCTGCATCTGCCCGTTGCCGCCGATGCTCGGATACAGCGGCAGGTAGAGGAAGAGCACGGCGGCGAGGCCGACCGTCCACCCGAGAAGGCTCCGCCACGAGTCGCGCAGGCTTCGCCGGAACACCGGCAGGACGCCGTTCATCGCTGCCCCTCCGCGCCGTACAGTCTCAGCACCGACTCCTCGAGATCCGGCTCCTCGACGGTCAGGTCGCGCACCTCGAACGGGGCCAGGGCTTTGATGAACGGATCGATCGCGCCGTCGATCGTTCCCGACAGGTGCAGGATGCCGTCGGCATCCTGAACCTCGAGACCGGTGAGCCCTGGAACCCGATCGAAATCGGCGCGGGCCGCGGCGGCGTCCGTCGTCGCGAGCTCGGCGCGCACCCGGCGGATCGACCCCAGGCGCAGCGAGGCGACGTCGCCGTCGGCGACCACCCGTCCGTTCGCGAGCACCGCGACCTCGTCGGCGGCCTGCTGGATCTCGCTCAGCACGTGCGAGCTCAGCAGCACGGTCTGTCCGGCATCCTTCGCCTCGCGCACCATCTGCAGGAACTCCCGCTGCACCAGGGGATCGAGCCCGCTGGTGGGTTCGTCGAGGATCAGCAGCTCCGGCCGGTGCATGAACGCCTGGATGAGCCCGACCTTCTGCTTGTTGCCCTTCGACAGCGTGCGCACGGGGCGGGAGAGGTCGAGTCCGAGACGGTCGGCGAGGTCACGGGCGGTGCGCAGGGTGGCGGCCGAGTCGCGCGTGCCCGAGACCTGGGCGTAGAACGACAGGGTGCGGTGCCCGCTCGCCCGGCCTTCGAGGTGCAGTTCGCCCGGCACGTAGCCGATGCGACGTCGCAGGGCGGCGCCGCCGTGACGAGGGTCCTCGCCGAGGATGCGCACGGTGCCGGATGACGGGCGGATGATGTCGACGAGCGTGCGCAGCGTGGTGGTCTTGCCCGCGCCGTTCGGGCCGATGAGCCCGAAGACGGTGCCTGGTCGCACGTGCAGGTCGAGCTCGTGCACCGCGACGCGGCTGCCGTAGCGCTTGTGCAGACGGTCGATCTCGATGGTGTCGGTCATGATGCGTCTCCTTCCGTGGTGGGTGCCTCCGTGGCGAGTGCGCCACGAGCGCCGTCGAGCAGCGCGGTCGTCGCGTAGATGCCGTGTGTGAGGAGTTCCAGGGTCGGCAGCGTGGTGCGGATCAGGCCCGCGGGGCTCAGCTGATCGGTGCCCAGGGCGCGCGCGATCTGGGAGCGCATCACGACCGGGCCGAGGCCGATGAGGGTCACGAGCAGCGTGGTCATCTCGGGGTCGCTCATCGGCTCGAGCATGCCCGCGGCGCGCTGCTCGTCGAGCACGTTGCGCGTGCTGGCGAGGAAGCTGTCGAAGAGCCGATCGGCGGCGGGCGAGCCGTCGACGAGCATGCGCGACAGGTAGTCGATGTAGGGGCCGTAGCGGTCGAGGTCATGCAGGGCGGTGCGGATGCGATCGCGGGTCGGCGCCTGGATGAGGTCGTGCTCCTCGTCGATGAAGACCCCGACCACGTGCTCGTCGCACTCGGTGCGCAGGGCGTTCTTGTCGCCGAAGTGATGGACGATCAGCGCGGGGCTCACGCCGACCTCCTTGGCGATGCCCCGCATGCTCGCGCCGTCGTACCCGTCGCGCGCGAAGGCGACGATGGCCGTGTCGCGAATTCGGGCCCGAGCGGTGAGATCATCCGAAGCTGAACGCATGTACAGCAGACTAAACACACGTTCAGTCTGCGTCAAGAGGCGGCGCCTCTAGCCTGGAGGGGTGGACTTCCCCTACAGCCGCCTGCGCCGCTGGCCCGACGTCGAGGCCGACAACCTGCAGGCCCACGACGCGACCGACGCTCTGCTCGTCGAGCGCGCACTCTCTCTCGGGATCGACGGGCGGGCGGTCGCGGTCATCGGCGACGAGTACGGCGCGATCACGCTCGCGCTGACGGATGCCGGACTCGACGGCATCCGCGTGCACCAGGACCTCGCGACCGGACGCCGCGCGCTCGCTCGCAACGCCGACGACCTCGGGCTCGCCGGATTCTCATCGCACGAGCTCGATGCATCGCTGCTCGACGGGGCCCGGCTCGTGCTGCTGCAGCTGCCCAAGGCGCTCGCCGAACTCGAGGAGATCGCCGACGCCGTGGCCCGCTGGGCGGCGCCCGATGTGGTGCTCGTCGCGGGTGGCCGTGTGAAGCACATGACCATCGCGCAGAACGAGGTGCTCGGACGCAGCTTCGGGCAGGTGCAGGCCCAGCGCGCCGAACGCAAGTCCCGCCTGGTCGTGGCGTCGGAACCGAAAGAGGTGCCGGTCACGCAGCCTTTTCCGGTGACGGCGCAGCACGACGGGCTGACGCTTGTCGCACACGGCGGCGCGTTCGCGGGCGCACGTCTCGACATCGGCACACGAGTGCTGCTCGGGGTGCTCCGCGCCGAGGACTCACCACTCGGCCCGGGCGCGCCCGTTGAGCAGTCGGGCACTGGTCCGATCGTCGTCGACCTGGGCTGCGGAACCGGCGCGCTCGCCGCGTCGTACGCGCTCGGTCACCCGGACGCGCAGGTCGTCGCCACCGATCGGTCGGCCGCGGCCGTCGCCTCCGCCCGCGGCACGATGATCGCGAACGGGATCGCCGACCGCGTCGCCGTCATGCACGACGATGCGGGATCCGAGCTCGCCGACGCGAGTGCCGACGTCGTGCTGCTCAATCCGCCGTTCCACCTCGGCAGCAGTGTGCACACCGGCGCGGCGACGCGTCTGTTCGAGGCCGCAGCCCGCATCCTCCGCCCCGGCGGCGCGCTCTTCACGGTCTACAACTCGTCGCTCGGATATCGCGCCGAGCTGACGCGCCTCGTCGGTCCCACCGAGCAGGTCGAGCGCACTCCGAAGTTCACGGTGACGCGCAGCATCCGGCGCTGACAGGCCCCCGTAGGCAGGAGCGATCGGCGGTCGCCACGCCCGACCGTGGGGCCATGGCCGAAACCCGCGCAATCCCCCGGTCAGCCGTGGAAACTGAACGACGATCGAAATGGCGGATTTGCCCCTGACCGGCCATTTCGTTACGTTGGTCTGCGGGCCTGACGGTCCGAAGACCAGTCCGCGGCCACGTCCTTCTTTCGATGAGCTGTGCTGCGAAGAGGCGTGGGCGTACGGTCGATGCTCTATCGCGGCGGATCCGAAATCCGCCGTCCGCGCCGCCACAGCATGCACTCGAAACGGCCCTGAGATCATCACCCGGGCGTAACCGAAGCAGGCTCAGCCGCACCGCCGAGCCGCGGGGGAAACGTGTCCGAAATCGCTCTAGAAGCGCGCAATCTGTACAAGGTGTTCGGCAAGAGTCCGAGCGCCGCCGTCCGTCGACTGAAGGCCGGTGAGAGCAGAGCCGAGGTCGGCGACGCCGGAACCGCCGCCGTCATCGACGCGAGTTTCACAGTCAACAAGGGCGAGATCTTCGTGATCATGGGGCTCTCCGGCTCCGGCAAGTCCACCATCATCCGCATGCTCAACGGCCTGCACGAGGCATCCGACGGTTCGGTCGTCGTGAACGGCGACTCGATCACCGGCATCCCCGCCGGCCGGCTCCGCGAGATCCGCCGCGACCGCATCTCGATGGTCTTCCAGCACTTCGCACTGCTGCCGCACCGCACGGTCGCCGCGAACGTCGCCTACCCCCTCGAGCTGAAGGGCGTCGGCAAGGCCGAGCGTCTGAAGAAGGCCGAGGAGATCCTGTCTCTGGTCGGCCTCGAGGGCCAGGCCGAGAAGCTGCCGTCCGAGCTCTCCGGCGGCATGCAGCAGCGCGTCGGCATCGCCCGCGCCCTCGCCGCCGACACCGACATCCTGCTGATGGACGAGGCGTTCAGCGCCCTCGACCCGCTGATCCGTCGCGAGATGCAGGAGCAGCTGCTCGAGCTGCAGGAGAAGTTCCAGAAGACGATCGTGTTCATCACGCACGACCTCAACGAGGCCATGTTCCTGGGCGACCGCATCGCGGTGATGCGCGACGGCCGCATCGTGCAGATCGGCACGCCGGAGGACATCCTGACCGACCCGGCGAACGACTACGTCGAGCAGTTCGTGCAGGACGT
>Ga0308156_1003721_pt1 | contig 11394 bp, 12 predicted proteins | sample PhyAR2_FD_201041 | JGI IMG/M metagenome (GOLD analysis project Ga0308156, IMG submission 201041) | Phyllosphere microbial communities from UC Gill Tract Community Farm, Albany, California, United States - DLSL A.R2 | ecosystem: Host-associated > Plants > Phyllosphere > Unclassified | place: USA... | reverse complement strand
TTGCTTTAATTGCATTTAAATGATCTCCCCCCAAATAAAGCACGCTAAGGATACATTGTCTTAAGCAAAAATGAAGCCAAATTTGATCAACGGTTAAAAAAAGGCCCACCGAAGTGGGGCGCTAAAAACTAAATTATTAATGTGTATTTTGTGTCTTTATTGTTTGGCTTAAATGAGGGGTCCGCGAGCTGCGAAATGTAGGTAAATGATTAAATAACAAATTCAACAAGATAGCAAAAATACAAGTTGAACTAATGCCTGAATGGAACAAAGTTTGTACCCAAACTGGGAAATGAGCATAAAATTCATGGTTAATAATTGGGATCATCCCTGCCGATAAAGCGGTCGCCACAATAATTAAATTTTTCTGATCGTTATAATCTATTTTTGCCAAAGTGCGAATTCCACTCGCCGCAACTGACCCAAATAAGACCAAACCTGCACCACCAAGTACGGGCATTGGAATCGCGGCAATCAAACGACCCATAATAGGGAGTAGACCCAAAACAATTAGAATGAATCCGCCTGCTGCCACCACAAAGCGGCTTTTGATGCCTGTAATCGCAACTAGTCCAACATTTTGGGCAAAAGCGCTTTGCATGAATGAACCAAAGAGAGGAGCGAAAGCACTTGAAAACATGTCGGCACGTACGCCATTGGCGATACGTTTAGCATCTACTTCCGTTCCTACAATGTCTCCGACAGCAATAATATCGGCTGTGGTTTCCGTCATAATGACTAAAGTCACAATCAACATTGACAAGATTGCGCTGAGCTCGAATGTTGGCAAACCAAATGCAAATAAGTGTGGGAATTGTACCCATGCACCAGAGCTCACTTGACTAAAATCACCAAAACCCATGAAGTAGGCCAGTATAGTGCCTGCAACAATCGCCAATAAAATCGATAAACGGCGAATGCTGGCTTGAGGCAGCATATTTAGAACAATCACAATACCTAAAGTAAGTAAGGCCAAAGAGATATTTTCTACGCTACCCCAGTCGGGCGTTTTATTGTTCCCGCCCATCATCCAGCGAACTGCGACAGGTAATAGAGATAAACCAATAATCGTGATGACACAGCCCGTCACCACAGGTGGGAAAAATCGAATAATTTTAGAAAAATAAGGCGCAAGACATAGTCCAATCAGAGACGCCGCAATGACCGCACCATACACCGCAGGTAAGCCGCCTCCTGTGGTAATAATGGCCACCATGGTTGCCACACCAGCAAAAGATACACCCTGAACTAAAGGTAATTTGGCGCCTAGATATTTGGTTCCAATGGTTTGAATCAGTGTTGCCAATCCACCGACAAATAGGGCTGCTGCAATTAACATTCCGACTTGTGCTGAGCTTAGTCCTGCCGCTGTTCCAATAATCAGGGGTGGGGCTACAATGCCACCGTACATGGTCAGCACGTGCTGTAACCCGTACGCAAAACTTTTGGATATTCCTAAATATTCATGCTCTGGAGAAATAGAGGTTTTTTGCTGACTATTCATATTTTTCTCCTATCTATATTCTGTTTTTAGCTACCGCGATAAGTGGAGTAAGCAAATGGGCTGATCAGTAAGGGAATGTGGTAATGCTGATTAATGTCTTCTATAAAAAATTGAATGCAAACACGTGGGAAAAAGGTTTTGACTTGTTGTGATGAAAAATAAGGCTCAATTTCAAATTCAAGTTGATAAGCCCCTTTAGCCAAGTCTTTTATTCCAAAATCACTCACTCGACCGTCTGGGTTGGTGGTTGCGTTTGCAATCAGCTCATGGGTTTCTGCATGGAATAACTTCACTTCTACGTGTGCAGCCGGTTTGCCTAAATTCGTATCTAAAATATGAGTGCTGATCATGCTTGTATTTCCTGAGACAGTCGTAATAGAGCAATTGCTGCGAGTTGCTCATGTACAATTATTTTTTCTGTGGCTAAATCATTTTGAAGACGTTCATGCAGATTTTTTAAAATCTCTTCGCTACTGAGGCCTGCCGCTTTAATTAAAAAAATAAAGCCAAACTTTTGTTCGTAATCGAGATTGCCTTGCAGTAGGGCTTGCTGCGTTTTCTCATCTAGAGAAATGCCAGCTTGTTCTTGATTTGAAAAATGTTGCTCTTTTGCATTGAGCTGATTTTTTGCCTGCCGTTCACCAATTTTGGGGTGGGTTGTTAAAGCTTGTTCGATTTCCTGCCAAGTCCACATTTGACTTAAATTTTTTGCATATTCCACAAGAGATGCTTTTGATAAATAGGGACGTTCTGAGATGATTTTTTCGGCCCATGCGGGAATGTGGACACAGTTTTTTAACAAAGTCTTGAGTTGTGCAGGTTGGGCTTGATTAAACTCGGCTAAAAACACTGTTATTCCTAAACTCATTGTCGTGATATAGAGTTTTAGCAATAACAGTGCCAATAGTGGTTTGTGATTCGCTTATGAATTTTGAAAATTAAAAATCAATTATTCAGTTATGTGATTTTTATACCAATGTTCAGCAATATCCTGACGTCGACATATCCAGACTCGATCATGCATTTGAATATAATCGAGGAATTTTTGTAATGCTTTAAAACGGCCGGGCCGCCCTAAAATACGGCAATGCATTCCAATTGACATCATTTTTGGTGCAGTTTCACCTTCTGCGTACAGCACATCAAAGCTATCTTTTAAATATTGGAAAAACTGCTCCGAGTGATTAAATCCACCCGGTGAACAGAACTTCATGTCGTTACATTCCAAGGTATAAGGAATAATTAAATGTGGGCGGGATGCACCAGAAACATCGGTCAGAGTCACCCAAAAAGGCAGGTCATCACCATAATAATCAGAGTCATATTGTATTTGTGGGAACTCTGCAAGTAACTGACGAGTATTGGGGCTATCACGTCCGGTGTACCAACCTATCACTTTATTTCCAAACAAGTTTTCTAAAACAGATAAAGCTTGTTCCATATGCTGTTTTTCTAGTTCGATATCAGTATCTTGATAGTGAAGCCAGCGATAACCGTGAGACACTACATCATAATCAGCTTGCTTAATGGCTTCCACAATATACGGGTTGCGGGCAAGCGCCATGGCAACTCCGAAAATGGTCATTGGAAGCTTACGTTTTTGAAATTCGGCATGAATACGCCAAAAGCCAGCACGTGAACCATATTCGTACATAGAGTCCATCGACATATGTTTGGCTGGGTAGCTTGCAGCACCAATAATCTCTGATAAAAACTGTTCTGAGCCATCATCGCCGTGCTCAATATGTTTTTCGCCACCTTCTTCATAATTAAGAACAAACTGGACGGCAATTTTGGCGTGATTAGGCCACTGAACCTGTGGCGGTTTTCCGTGATAACCGATTAAATCACGTGAATAAGGAGATTTTTGAATTTGCTCAATGAGCTCGGCTCCAGATAGATAAGATTCAGGCACGATTGTTCTCCTTTTGTTCGAATTTTCATAAAAATTTAAAAAATCAGCTTGCATATTTTTATAGATGGACTGATATTGAAGATAGAAGATCTTCTAAAACACTCCAAAACAATACGGTCAAGTGAGGAGATAAAAAACCATTACACCGTCAAAATGTACAATTGAACTCGATTTATGCATGCTTAAAACATGCCAAGATAAAAAAGTTTTGCATAGAAAAGATCCACAGTAAGAAAGAGAGGATGGTATTTATGAATATTGAAATCCGCACAGATAAAAACATCCATAATAGTGAACGTTTAATTACTTATGTACGTGCAGAACTTACTCAAGAATTCCAACGTCATAGCGAACGTATTACACATTTCTCGGTTCATTTTAGTGATGAAAATGGGGATAAAAGTGGCGACAAAGACATCCAATGTATGATCGAAGCACGTCCTTCAGGTTTGAAACCAGTTGCAGTGCACCATAAAGCAGGCAATATTGATGCTTCAATTCATGGCGCGATTGAAAAATTAAAACGTAGCCTCGAACATACTTTTGAGAAAAAAGAACACCCGAGAGGTGGGCAACCAGAATTCATTGATGATGAAGTTTAATTAAAAAAGCTAAAAAGCCCTTCGGGGCTTTTTTTATATTTGATGAAAATAAAACTATTCACAACATTAGGTTTGCAATGCTATGCAATCAACCTCTAAAATCTGGAGAAGAGATTAGGCATAATAGCCCTAATATATTTTTGAGAGATGGTCATGTTAACCACCCAGCAGCAAGCTTTAATTAAAGCCATAGAAGAATTAGAACTCGCGCAAGTGCAGAAATTACTTGCTGACGGACTTGATCCGAACTTTATTGATCCGGAACAAGGACCACCTGTATCAATTATCTGTGACGGAATTTTTAAATGGTGGGAAAATGTATCAGAAGCTTATGAAGCAGGTACACCATTATCAAAAGAAGAAAAGCAACAAGCATTGCAAGTTTACCTCGATATTCTCGAAGCTTTGATTCAGGCCAAAGCCAATGTATATCTTTGGGATGCAGAAGAGTTCTATGGTCCGTTATGGGATGCTGCAAGCTCAGCATGTGCGCCAGCCGTTCAACGTTTACTTGATGAAAAAGTAGATCCAAACACACGTGATGAAGAAGGACTCACTATTTTATCTTCGATCAGTCAGTTATTTTTTGATTGTGATTTTGATGAAATAGATTGGTCAGAATCGCTTGAAGAAGAGCGTGAAACATTAGAGTTATTGCGCCGTCATGGGGCTAAAATGACAAAAGAATTAACTGCTTGATTGGATATTAAAATGAAAATAGTACAAATTTTAACTTTTGCCCTGACTACTGTTGCTGCCGGAAGTACTTTCGCAGCAGAGTTTTCCTTTGACCGTCCAGGTTCAGGCTTTGGAACAGGGATCACACCAGTAGGTAAGTTAGCTTGGGAGCAAGGTTTACCTAGCGCAACTTATACAGAGTCGACTGTCGATGGTGTTAAAGAAAAGACCGTAACTGTAAATGAGGATATGCTATTCCGTACAGGTTTGGCTGATGGCTTAGAATTACAATTAGGATGGCAAGGTCCAGCATGGACTCAAACAAAACGTGCGGGTAAAAAAACTGATAATTCAGGTTTTGGTGATGTAAGCATCGGTTTGAAAAAAGCAATTGATCTAGATGATGAAAACTTATCAATGGCTGTGTTAGCTGAAGCGATCATTGCAACTGGAAATGATGAATTTACTGCTCATGATGATATTTATAGCCTGAGTTCAGCAGTGGCTTATAAATACAATGATTTGGTCGGCACATCAATTACCATGCGCTACGAAGTACAAAATAGTAACTGGGCAGTAACTGCAATCCCAACCATTGATTATAAAATCGCAGGTAAGCTTTCAGGTTATTCAGAATTTGTTTACCGTAAAGCTGAAAGCCAAGACTATGAATATGGTCTAGGTACAGGTTTAGTTTATGCAGTTAATAATCGTACTCAGCTTGATGCAAGTGTAGGGGTCGATTTAGAGGGTCAAGACAAGAGCTACCGAGGTGGCTTAGGCGTGGCATTCTTGTTCTAATCAAAGCAATTTAAATTTATGTTAATGAAAAAGCTTATTCATCAGGGAATTCTTTCTTTTCTAGCAGTTGCTGTTTGTGTGTTTAGCCAATTGGTTTCTGCACAAGATAAGCTACTCTCACCCGAACAAGCTTTTTCATTTTCGGTTGAATCTTCTGAGTCGCATACTGCGAATTTATCTTGGCAGATTCAGCCAAATTACTATCTTTATCAGCATAAATTTACCGTACAACAAGGTACGCAACCTTTAGCTTTAAAGTTACCTAAAGCGATTGCTCAATATGATGAAAATTATGGGCAAAGTCAGGTTTACTACCATCAAGTTAATTTCCAAATTAAGACGAAATCGTCTGAACATTATAGTGTGACTTGGCAGGGCTGTGCCAAAGATCGGATTTGTTACCCACCACAAACCATTGAGTTTCAAACCGATGCAGATGGTTTAGTTGGTGTACAAAACCAAGCTGGAACAGCACCAAAACGATTGCTGGATTTGGCAAATACACAGACAGACGCTTCTTCAGATTCAAAACTTTTAGAAAAAGAGCAGAGTACAGAGGCAGTAGTAGATCCATCCACACCACAAATTGCACAAGATCAGATCTGGTCAGCGAAGTTAATTGAACACTCACTTTGGTATGGGATTTTATTATTTCTAGGTTTAGGCATGTTGCTCGCATTTACGCCATGTTCTTTACCGATGCTTCCTATTTTAACTTCGTTAATTATTCGAGAGCATAAAGGCTTAAAAGCTTGGGCTATTGCACTTACTTTTGTTTGTAGCATGGCATTGGTTTATGCAGGTTTAGGTTTAATTGCTTCTTCAGCAGGCTTGAATTTCCAACGCTGGCTACAACAGCCTGCTACTTTAATTGCTTTTAGTTTGTTGTTTATCGTATTTGCTCTGAATCTATTTGGTTTGTTTGAACTTCGTTTGCCGCAAACATGGTTAAACCGACTTGATCGCATTCAGTCAATGCAACAAGGCGGAACTTTAGTAGGTGCGGGCGTCATGGGTGTGGTTTCTGCGCTCTTGGTGGGTCCTTGTATGACTGCACCACTCGCTGGAACTTTATTATTTATTTCTCAAACACAAAACCAATGGCAAGGCGCTTTGCTTTTATTCTGTCTAGGATTTGGGATGGGAATTCCTTTATTGCTCGCGAGCATATTAGGTGCAAAATTTTTACCTAAAGCGGGCGACTGGATGCATCAGATTAAAGTAATTTTTGCTTTTTTGATGTTGGGTTTAAGTCTCTACTTTATTCGTCCTTTATTGCCAGATTGGGGCATGCAAGTACTGAGTCTTGTATTAGGACTCGCTTTTATTGTCTATTCGCTTTATCAGCTTTTCTGGAAAAAGGGACAGCTACAATGGCTCTACGCGATCTTATTGTTAGTCGTTACACCTTTTGTAGCCTATAACCAATATCAACATATTCAAAATCGAAATTTGCAAAGTTCTGACCACATGGCCGAGTGGCATATTGCGGCTAGCGCGGCAGACTTCCAAAAGATTTTAGCAGCGGCTCCAGCTGATCGGGCCATTGTGATTGATATCTATGCAGACTGGTGTGTTGCTTGCCAACCGATTGAGCACCGTATTTTAAAAGCACCTGAGGTTCAGTCTGCTCTTGCACCTTATTATTTAATTAAGCTTGATTTGAGCCATTATGATCAGTCACATGAAGCTCTACTCAAACAATGGAATATTTTAGGGCCACCAACTTATCTATTTTTAAACCCAGAGCAAAAAGAAATTCGTGCTTTGCGTTTAACTGGTGCCTTTAGTCAGCAAGAGCTTTTGCAGCAACTCGTGAGCTTGGCGAAATTAAAAGAATCATAAGGTATTAATAGCTTCAATCTGATGAAATGTGCGCACCTGATTACGTCCCGAAGCTTTTACCGCATAGAGTGCTTGGTCTGCCTGCCGGATAACAAGATAAGGGTCTTGTGCAAAATCTGAACTACTTATTCCAAAGCTCGCACTAATATGAATGGGATTATTTTGAGTACTAAAAACTGGCAGTTCTTCTAAAGCATGGCGACAACGCTCAGCAATTTTTTCTGCTTGAATAATATCGGTATGGGGCAATAGTAAAATAAATTCTTCTCCACCAAACCTGCCAATAATATCTTCATTACGCAAGTTTTTTGACAGACATTGAGCGATTTCAATTAAAACCTGATCGCCTTGGTGATGCCCGTAGATGTCATTAATTTTTTTAAAATGATCGATATCGAGAAGTACCACCGCATAATCAAATTGCTGTTGGTGTAGCGATTCTAAATGCGTGTTTAAACTACGTCTGTTTAATACATTGGTTAATGGGTCAAGTTGACTTAAACGTTGAATATAAGTTTCGCGCTGGCGCCATTGGGTCAGTAATATTTCAAATAAAACAAAACAGGCCAATAAAATCGGCATAATAAAAAATGCCATACTTCCTAACCAAAAGGGGTTAGTTTGAGCATGTTCCATGGCTTTAAAATTAAATAGGGGGGCATACGCTAAGGCATCCGTCATACTCAAATACGTACATACCGTTAAAATAATCGTCGCAGGTATAAGGGCGCTATAAACAATTTTTCGGTCGAATAACACGAGTCCTACACCAATGGTACCTACATAACCGACCATAGTGGCGGGGCTAATACTGCCAATTAAATATCCATCGTGACATAGCATGAGTGCAAAAAATTGCACACTAATGAAAGGAATAATTCTTTGCGCCCATTCATAATTTTTATAGCAATAGCAGGAAATAATCAGTAAAACTAATAAAAATAGAGTGAATAGATTGAGCCGGATTTGCGACTCAACTAAAGGTAAATTTGCCCATTGCCAGATATCTGGAGTAATTAAAATATAAGCTTTCCACAAGATCCAACTAAAATTCATTGCACAGGCAAGTGTGAGCATGAGTGCGCTTTTTTGTAATGGCGTCCAGTTGATGATGTGATTATGGTGGATGAAATCGATTATCACCTGTTTTATTCTATGTATTGGACGAGTGATTAAACGACTTTTCATAATAAGTAAGGGCTCCTAAATATAGATGCCTCTTTGTTGGACCATCCTAAAATTGGATTGTTTAAATAATTTATGTTTTAAACATAACATGATTTTCAATTTATATATGATGACTTTTTTATAAAGAAAATGATGTGAAAAGTTTTCGGGACTACTCACATCATTTATAGATAAATTAAGTTTTATCGAGTTCATGGGCAAATTCAGCAATATCTGCTAATGCTTGTTTAGCCTCATCAAACCATGCATTAAACATCTGGAAGTTATGCCACATACCCGTATAAAGTTTGAACTGAACTTTAACACCAGCATCTTCGGCTTTTTCTCTAAAACGCTTGGCATCGTCTAATAATATTTCTTTAGAACCCACTTGAACCAAAGTCGGCGGTAGGCCATGCAAGTCATCGAAAATAGGCGAAACACGTGGGTCATCGGCTGCAATCTGATTGCCAATATAATGTTGGATTCCTGTTTGCAGGGCTTCAAGCGAAAGCAAAGCATCATGTTTCTGGTTAAATCTTAATGATTCGCTTGTCAGCGTTAAATCTAAAAAAGGCGACAATAAAATCAGACCACTTGGCATGAGCTCAGGTTGTTCTTTTAGGCGTAAACAAAGTGCTAATGCTAAATTAGCTCCACACGAATCACCTGACAAAACAATATCTTTAGGTTGAATACCTTGCACCACCAAAGATTGATAGATGTCATATAGAGCTTCAGTTGCCTCAGGGTATGGGTGTTCAGGTGCAAGCGGATAATCTACATGAATAACTTGCATTTGGGTGCGGGCAGCCAAATCCGTCATAAAAGCATGGTGTGTTTTGACACTGCCCAGAAAAAAAGCGCCGCCGTGAATGTGGAAAATCAGTTGAGTAGCATGATCTTGCGGTTTGATTTCTTCACCTTTAATGCCGGCCAGCCGAATTGGGCGTACAGAGACATTTTTTTGTCGTGGAAAAGCACGACACATTTGGTCTAGAACAGGCCGTAGGGCAGTAGGCGGTAAATTTAGCTGACTTGGCTTGCGAATTGTTGTTTTAAGAAAAGTTTCTGTAAAGTAATATTTCCAAACATTTGATATATTCATAGAGCATCCATTTTTATGCTAGTTTCTTGTTTTCTTGTAAATTTTATTTTGCAAGATTACAAGGTTACACGAAACAGTCACATTCAAAAATTGCAATATCTTTGCGACTTCTGAATACTAAAATCTTGAAAGACCCAAGGATATTACAAAAATGAAAAAGATTGCTTTAGCTTTAGGACTCATTGGTATGGCTGCATTTGCCAATGCGGCTGATACACTCAATGGAACGGTATGGAAAACAATTGATGATCAGACCAATAAGCCAAAAGCCGTAGTTAAATTTACGGAACAGAAGGATGGAACCTTAACTGCTACCATTCAAAACATTTTGACACCAGGCGAAGAAAACGCTTGTACAAAATGTGAAGGTCCGTACAAAAATAAACCGCTAAAAGGTGTCACCATTGTACATAATTTAAAAAATGTAGGTGGCAACAGTTATGAAAACGGTACGATTTTAGATCCTAAATCTGGCAAAACTTACAAATTAAAAGGTGAGTTAGCAGATGGCGGTAAGAAGCTTAAATTACGTGGCTATATTGGCGTTTCTGCACTTGGTCGTAACCAAACATGGATTCGCGCTAACTAAAAGTTTTAATAAAAAAACGAGCCAAATGGCTCGTTTTTTTATGCATGGATATTTTGATATATGGCTTCATCAAAACCGACGATAAAACCTTGTGATGTTTGTAAAACGGGTCTTTTAATTAAACTTGGTTGAGCAACAAGTGTTTCAATAAGATGGTCTTCACTGCTTAACGCACGCTTTTGTTCTTCTTCTGATAGCTTGCGCCAAGTGGTTCCTTTTTTATTAAGAACAGTATCTTGCCCAATTTCTTTTAACCAAATTTTTAGAGTATCTGCATCGATCCCTTGTTTTTTATAATCATGAAAATCATAGTTAAGCCCTTTGGCTTGTAAAGCATCAAATGCTTTTTTCATTGAGTTGCAGTTTTTGATTCCATAAATTTTTAACATTTTATCGGACCATGTCAAAAAGAGAGAGCACACAGCCTAACCCAAAAAGCATTTGAGCACTACTTTATACAGATACTTTTAAAACAAATGAAAAATTATGATTAATCGAAAGAGAAATGTCATGTTATTGTCATAAGACAAAGCGATAATGGGCTTAATAAGAAGAAGTTAAAACTAAAAGAACTTAGCGCAAAAAATAAGAGATTGAAAAGAGAAAACCCGCATTTAATCATCCTGATCATGCGGGTCTCATTTCAACGTCCAATGTCACATCCTTGCAAATAAACTTATCATAAGTTTATTTTATCTTCCTACGGCGTCCTATCCTTTTGCGTCATCCTGACTGCTTCCCTGTGCCGTGCAGCTATAATGCCGTTAAAGCTGTGTAAGAAAAATACTCAAAAACGACAGATGCTGTAAGCGAAAACGACAAGTTAAGTGAACAGTTGTTCACTTAATCTTGAATTTTATAGTCAATAATGACTGGTGCATGGTCACTAAACCATTGATCTTTATAGACCCATGCGTTAACTGTACGTGCTTGCCAGTCTGGTGAGCAGGCTTGGTAGTCAATACGCCACCCAACATTTTTTGCACGAGCTTGACCGCGATTTGACCACCATGAATAAAGTTCGGCTTCTGCGCGAACTACACGGAATGTATCAACATAACCAAGTTCATCATAAATATGATCAAGCCATGCACGTTCATGTGGCAAACAGCCAGATGATTTTTGGTTACCCGACCAGTTTTTAATATCAATTCGTTTATGAACAATGTTGTAGTCACCACAAAT
>Ga0308156_1003716_pt1 | contig 11405 bp, 6 predicted proteins | sample PhyAR2_FD_201041 | JGI IMG/M metagenome (GOLD analysis project Ga0308156, IMG submission 201041) | Phyllosphere microbial communities from UC Gill Tract Community Farm, Albany, California, United States - DLSL A.R2 | ecosystem: Host-associated > Plants > Phyllosphere > Unclassified | place: USA... | reverse complement strand
GCGATCGAGCCGTCGGCGCGGTGGCGGAAGAACTGCGGGTGGGTCGTCACCCAGGGGTGATCGGGCGCCGCCTGCAGGGCGAGGTCGAGCGCGACCTCGATGCCCAGGGCGTTGGCCTTCTTCACGAAGGCGTCGAAGTCGGCGAAGGTGCCCAGGTCCGGGTGGATCGCGTCGTGGCCGCCGTCCTTCGACCCGATCGCCCACGGCGATCCGGGGTCGCCCGGCGCCGGGGTCAGCGTGTTGTTCGGGCCCTTGCGGTTGACCTCGCCGATCGGGTGGATCGGGGGCAGATAGAGCACGTCGAAGCCCATCGCCTTGACGCGCTCGAGGCTCTTCACCGCTGTCTTGAACGTGCCGCTCTTGACCTTGCCGGTGCGGCTGTCGACCTTCGCGCCCTCGGAGCGCGGGAAGAACTCGTACCAGGCGCCGGTCAGCGCCCGGCGGCGGTCGGCGAACAGCGGGAACGGACCCGCGACCGTGAGCAGATCGCGCAGCGGATGCGCCGCGAACAGCGCCTGCGTCTCGGGCCCCTCGAGCACCGCGAGGCGCGCCTCGACGGGGCGGGTGGCGTCGCCGGCAGCGGCCTCGGCCGCCTTCACCACGGCCTTCTCGGCCGCGGAGAGCGTGTGCTCGGTGCGGATCCGCTTGAGCAGCTGTGTCGCCTCGAGGAACATCAGGTCGACGTCGACCTCCGCGCGGATCTTGATGCCGGCATCGTGGGTCCAGGTCGCGAGCGGGTCGGAGAACCCGCGCACCTCGAAGGCCCATTCGCCCTCGACGTCGGGGGTCGCCCAGGCCTCGTACCGGTCGGTGCCGGTGCCGATCTGGCGCATGCGGATCGGCTCGCGGCGCATGCCGTCGGGGCCGATCAGCGCGATCTCGGCGCCGTGCTTGTCGTGCCCCTCGCGGAACACCGTCGCCTGCACGGGGAACGGCTCGCCGACCGTGGCCTTCGCAGGGCGACGACCCTGGTCCACAACCGGGTGCACGTCGATAACAGGGATACGTCCGACCATGTCCCCAACCTGGCACAGCCGGGCATCCATGGCCACTCAGGGCCGAGACCTTGCGTCATCCTTCATCCGGGTGTAACCCGCGCGTCCTGAGCGGCGCCCGGGGCACCCGCGATCGGCCCGGGATCCCGCCATCCGAGGGGCCCCATGCCCCGTGCGGGCCTCGGGTACCGGGGTCGGCGATGGTGCGTACTCATTCATCTGCTCGACCTGTCGCGCCGCGGGGGCGCGGCGTTAGCGTGGGGCCATGCGTGCGATCCGCCGACTGACCGTCCGACCCGTCCTTCCCGAGGCGCTGTCCGCGCTCGGAGAGCTGGCGGGGAATCTGCGCTGGTGCTGGGACATCCCCACTCAGGACGTCTTCGCGCACGTCGATCCCGAGCTGTGGCACTCGACGCACGACCCCGTGCGCCTGCTGGGCTCGGTGCCGGCATCGCGCTTCGACGAGCTCGCCGCCGACGCCGCGTTCTGCGCGAAGCTCGAGCGCGCGCACCGCGACCTGCGGGCCTACCTCGCCGATGACCTCTGGTACCAGCGCGACGTGGCCGACGCTCCGCGCACCATCGCCTACTTCTCGCCCGAGTTCGGCATCGCCTCGACCCTGCCGCAGTACTCGGGCGGCCTCGGCATCCTCGCCGGCGACCACCTCAAGGCCGCCAGCGACCTGGGCCTGCCGCTCATCGGCGTGGGCCTGCTGTACCGCCACGGCTACTTCGACCAGACGCTGTCGCGCGAGGGCTGGCAGCTCGAGTCGTACCCGCTGATCGACCCGGACGAGAAGCCCCTGACGGTGCTGCGGGAGGCCGACGGATCGCCCGCGGTCGTCACGCTGGCGATGCCGGGCGGGCCGGACCTGCGTGCCCGCATCTGGGTGGCGCGCGTGGGCCGGGTGCCCCTGCTGCTGCTCGACACCGACATCGATCCGAACCCGGAGCACTACGTCGACATCACCGACCGCCTCTACGGCGGCGGGGCCGAGCACCGCCTGCGCCAGGAGCTGCTGCTGGGCGTCGGCGGCGTGCGCGCGCTGCGCGCGTTCAGCCGCCTGACCGGCGCCCCGGTCCCGGACGTCTACCACACGAACGAGGGCCACGCCGGGTTCCAGGGGCTCGAGCGGATCCGCGAGCTCACCACCGGATCGGACGGCGGGAGCGCGGGCCTCGACTTCGACGACGCGCTCGAGATGGCGCGCGCCTCGACGGTGTTCACCACCCACACCCCCGTGCCCGCGGGCATCGACCGCTTCGACCGGTCGCTGATCCAGCAGTACTTCGCCTCGGACGGCGGTGTGCTGCCCGGCGTCCCCACCGACCGCGTGCTCGCCCTCGGCGCCGAGGACTACGAGGGCGGCGACCCCGGCATGCACAACATGGCCGTGATGGGGTTCCGCCTGGCCCAGCGCGCGAACGGCGTCTCGCAGCTGCACGGGCACGTCAGCCGAGACATGTTCAACGGACTGTGGCCCGCGTTCGGCGAGGCCGAGGTGCCCATCGGCTCCATCACCAACGGTGTGCACCTGGGCACCTGGGTGGCGCGCGAGTTCCAGGAGATCCTGCAGGAGTACGGCGCCGACATCGACGGCGACCCCGAGGCGTTCGCCCGCGCGCTCGATCCGCTGCCGCCGTCCCGCGTCTGGAGCGTCAAGCACGAGCTGCGCGAGCGCCTCGTCCTCGACGCCCGCGAGCGCCTGTGCGCCTCGTGGCTGAAGCGCGGGGCCGTGGAGGCCGAGCTGGGGTGGATCGGCGATGCGCTCTCGCCGGACGTGCTGACGTTCGGCTTCGCCCGCCGCGTCCCGTCGTACAAGCGCCTCACGCTGATGCTGCGGGATCCGGACCGCCTGAAGCGGCTGCTGCTGGATCCGGAGCGTCCGGTCCAGCTCATCATCGCGGGCAAGTCGCACCCCGCCGACGACGGCGGCAAGCGCCTGATCCAGGAGCTGGTGCGCTTCGCCGACGACCCCGAGGTGCGCCACCGCATCGTGTTCCTTCCGAACTACGAGATCGGCATGGCGCAGACCCTCTACCCGGGGTGCGACGTCTGGCTCAACAACCCGCTGCGCCCCTACGAGGCGTGCGGCACGAGCGGCATGAAGGCGGCGCTCAACGGCGGCCTGAACCTGTCGATCCTCGACGGCTGGTGGGACGAGTGGTTCGACGGCCAGAACGGCTGGGCCATCCCGTCGGCCGACGGGCTGGCCGACCCGGACAAGCGCGACGACCTCGAGGCCGCCGCGCTGTACGACCTGATCGAGCGGGAGGTCGCGCCGCGCTTCTACGACGTCGACGGCGAGGGCGTGCCGGCGCGCTGGCTCGAGATGATGCGCCACACGCTCGAGTCGCTGGGGCCGAAGGTGCTGGCCACGCGCATGGTGCGCGACTACGTGACCACGCTCTACGCCCCCGCGGCCGCCGCGGCCCGGCGCCTCAACGGCGACGCCGCGTACGCGGGTGCCGTCGAGCTCGCCACCTGGAAGCGGCAGGTGCGCGAGGCGTGGCCGAGTGTGCGCGTCGAGCACGTCGAGTCGCACGGCGTCGACACCGCGGCGGTGGTGGGCGCCTCGCTCGAGGTCGTCGCCCACGTCGCGCTCGGCGGCCTCTCGCCGGACGATGTCGAGGTGCAGCTCGCCTACGGCCGCACCGGCGACGACGACCAGCTCAGCTCGCTGCAGGTGACCCCGCTGGAGCTGCGCGAGACGTTCGAGGGCTCGCGCGCGGCGTTCGCCGGATCGGTGCGCCTCGACCGCGCGGGCGCGTTCGGGTACACGGTGCGCGTGGTGCCGAAGCACCGCCTGCTCGCCTCGACCGCCGAGCTCGGTCTGGCCGCGCTGGCCTAGCGGTTCCGGGTGCGAGCCGGGTCGCCTCAGACGGACTTGACCACCACAACGGTGCGGCCGTCGACGGGGAGCGGCTCGCCGATCTTCACCCGGGTGCCCACCGCCACGGCGGGGTCGGTCGAGAGCACGACCTCGACCTCGTCGAACCACTCGTTGACCGGGTGGAGGATGTCGACCGGCGGCGGCCCGGCGTTGAACCACAGCACGAACGAGTCGTCGATGCGCTGCTCGCCGCGCGGCCCCGGCTCGCGCAGCGGAGCGCCCGAGACGAACATGCCGATCGTGCGGAGGCCGCCGTCGCCCCAGTCGGAATCGCGCATCACACGACCGGCCGGATGCAGCCACGCCAGGTCGTGCGGGCCGCCCGGGATGGCGGGGCTCCCCTCGAACCAGTGCCGCTGGCGCAGCGCCGGGTGCTCGCGCCGCAGCCTCAGCGCGGCCTTGGTGACCTCGTAGACATCCAGCCAGGCGTTGTCGGCCGACCAGTCCATCCACGAGATCTCGTTGTCCTGGCAGTACGCGTTGTTGTTGCCGCCCTGCGTGCGCCCCCGCTCGTCCCCCGCGGTCAGCATGGGCACGCCATTGGACAGGCAGAGGGTCGCCATGAGGTTCGCGACCTGCCTCCGTCGCAGCGCGAGGATGTCCGGATCGGTCGTCTCGCCCTCGTGGCCGTGGTTCCACGAGCGGTTGTTGTCGGTGCCGTCGCGGTTGTCCTCGTTGTTGGCGTCGTTGTGCTTGCCGTCGTACGAGACCAGGTCGCGCATCGTGAACCCGTCGTGCGCGGTGATGAAGTTGATGCTGTTCGAGGCCGTGCGGCCGTCGTCGGCGTACAGGTCGCTCGAGCCCGCCAGGCGTGTGGCCACGGCGTGGATCGGCGCCTGCCCACGCCAGAAGTCGCGCATGGTGTCGCGGTACTTGTCGTTCCACTCGGCCCACTGCGGCGGCATCTGGCCGACGAGGTAGCCGTCCATCGAGACGTCCCACGGCTCGGCGATCAGCTTCACGTGACGCAGGACCGGATCCTGGTCGATCGCGATCAGCAGAGCGCACTGGAAGTCGATCTCATACCCGGTGCGGGTCAGTGCCGACATGAGATCGAACCGGAAGCCGTCGACGTGCATCTCGGTGACCCAGTAGCGCAGCGAGTCGAGGATCATCCGCAGCGCGAGCGGGTTCCAGGCGTTGACCGTGTTGCCGCAGCCGGTGACGTCCCAGTAGCGGTCGTCGAACCGCCCGTTCTCGCCGATGACGCGCTTGTAGAAGCCGCGGTCGTCGAAGCCGCGGAACGACAGCGTCGGGCCGTCGGGCCCGCCCTCGGCGGTGTGGTTGTAGACGACGTCGAGGATGACCTCGATGCCCTCGCGATGGAGGGCCTTCACCATGTGCTTGAACTCGTCGACCTGGCCGCCGCGGTCGCCGGAGGACGAGTACCCGGCATCCGGCGCGAAGTACGAGAGGGTGTTGTAGCCCCAGTAGTTCGTGAGGCCGCGTTCGGCGAGCCAGGGCTCGGAGAAGAACTGCTGCACGGGCAGCAGCTCGACGGTGGTGACGCCGAGGTCGCGCAGGTACGAGGTGACGGCCGGGTCGGCCAGGCCCGCGTACGTGCCGCGGATGCTCTCGGGGATGCGGTCGTGGAGCTTCGTGAAGCCCTTCACGTGCAGCTCGTAGATGACGGTGTCGCGCCAGCGGTGATGCGGGCGGACGTCGTCCTCGTCCTCCCAGTCGAAGGCGCCCTCGATGACGACGCTGCGGGCGGTGTACCCGGCCGAATCGGTGTCGTCGCGCTCGAGCGGGCGATCCTCGCGCGCGCCGTGGATCGGCTGCTCGGGCTTGATGGTGCCGCTGGTCGCCTTCGCGTACGGGTCGAGCAGCAGCTTGTGCCGGTTGAACCGGTGCCCGTTGGCCGGATCCCACGGCCCGTCGACACGGTAGCCGTAGCGCTGGCCGGGCCGGATGTCCGGCAGCGCGCCGTGCCAGATGCCGAGCATGTGCTCGGTGAGGTCGTACGCGGTCTCGCGGTCGTTCTCGTCGAACAGGCACAGCTGCACCGCGGTCGCATCGGGGGTGTACACCGCGAAGTTCGTCGACTCGGGCGACCACGTCGACCCGAGCGGCCAGGCGCGCCCCGGCCAGACGGGAGTGGCCTCGCCGAGCTTCTTCCAGGTGACGGGGCTCACTGTCCGTCCCCGCCCTCGGCGGGCGGGCGCGGCGGCGACCAGAGCACAAGATCCGCGCTGCGGCGCACGCGCGTGCCCGCGCGCAGGGTGATGACGGATCCGGTCGCCCCGGCCGCGAACACGCGGGCCCCGGGGCGGGCGGCGCGCTCGTCGCGCAGGGCCTGCTCGAGGTCGCGGCACCGGCGGCGCAGCGCCCGCACCTCGTCCTCCAGGTCGAGGACGCGCGCGATGCTGGCGAGGCTCATCCCCTCGCCCGAGAGGCGCGAGACCTCTCGCAGCTGCTCGACGTTGCGCGCCGAGTAGCGGCGCGATCCGCCGCGGGTGCGGCCGGGGACGACCAGTCCGATCCGGTCGTACTGGCGCAGCGTCTGCGGGTGCATGCCCGCGAGCTCGGCGGCCACCGCGATCGCGAAGACGGGCGTGTCGTCGTCGATCTCGTAGGAATCGCTCATCCCGTCCCTCCCTCTCCGGTTCGAAAGGCCGATCCTGGCCTCAGGCTAACCCTGGGCCCGGCCCATCAGCTCATCGCGCGGGTTGATCTGCGGGCCGACCTCGACGAAGCGCGCGAGCGCGTCGCGGGCCTCGTCGTCGAGGTGCGCGGGCACCACGACCTGCACCTCGGCGAGCAGGTCGCCGGTGCCTTTCTGCGACGCGATGCCACGGCCCTTGACGCGCAGCACACGCCCCGACGGGGTGCCGGGGGCGACGCGCAGCTTGACGGGGTCGGCGCCGAGGGTCGGGACCTCGATGGTGGCGCCCAGCGCGGCCTCGGGGAACGTCACCGGCACCACCACACGCAGGTTCAGGCCCTCGCGGGTGAAGACCGGGTGCGGGCGCACGGCGATCTCGACGACGATGTCGCCGGGCTCGCCGCCGTCCGGTGACGGGCGCCCCTTGCCGCGCAGGCGGATCTTCTGCCCGTCGGCGACACCGGCCGGGATCTTGATCTTGAAGGGCTTGCCGTCCTCGCTCTGCAGCGAGATCGTCTCGCCCTTCGCGGCCGTGACGAAGTCGATCGTCGTGCGCGCACGCACGTCCGATCCCTTCTGGGGGCCGCCGAACCCGCGGAAGCCGCCGCTCGGGCGTCCGAAGCCGCCGGATCCGAAACCGCCACCGCCGCCCTGGTTGAACATCGCGAAGATGTCGTCGAAGTCCTGCGACGCACCGCGGTTCTGGGTGAACTGGCTGAACACGTCGTCGAAACCGCCGCCGGCACCCGCGCCCGGGGTGAACCGTGCGCCGGATCCCATCGCGCGGATCTGGTCGTACTCGGCGCGCTCGGTCTCGTCCGAGAGCACGGCGTACGCCTCGCTGATCTCCTTGAACTTCGCCTCGGCGGCCGCATCGCCCGGGTTGGAATCCGGGTGGTACTTCCGCGCGAGCTTGCGGTACGTCTTCTTGAGGTCGGCGGCGCTGACGTCCTTCGACACCCCGAGGACCTTGTAGAAGTCCTTCTCGAACCAGTCCTGGCTGGCCATCTTCACCTCTTACGTCAGACGTCGGTCACTGCAATATCGAGTCGCGAGCGCTCGCTGGACGAGCGCGCGGGCCGGCGCCGCCGGCCCGCGCGGACATCACTCGGCCGGAACGGCCACAACGACCTTGGCCGCGCGGAGCTCGATCTCGCCCAGTCGATAGCCGAGCTCGACCACCTCGAGGATCGTCGCCTCGGTGGTGCCGGGGATCGGCTGCTGGAAGATCGCCTCGTGCTGCTGCGGGTCGAACGCCTCGCCGACCGCCCCATAGGCGACCAGGCCCATGCGCTCGGCCACACCGCGGACCTTCTCGCCGATGGCCGCGAAGGGCGAGCCCTCGGTGAGGTCGCCGTGCTTGTCGGCGCGGTCGAGGTCGTCGAGCACCGGGATGAGGCCCTTCACGGCCTCGCCCTTGGCACGGGCGATCTCGATGTGACGCTGCTCTTCGGTGCGGCGGCGGTAGTTGGCGTACTCGGCCTGCAGTCGCTTGAGATCGTGCAGGAGCTGCGTCTCGTAGTCCGAGTGGTCGGCCTCGGCCGCGTCGTCGGTCTGCGCGGCATCGAGGATGTCCTCGATGGTGAGCTCGGGCTCCTGGGTTGCGGCGTCGGTCCCCTCCTGCGCCTCGGGGGCGGTCGCGTCCTGCGCGTCCGCCCCCTCGGCGTCAGGCTGGACCTCGTCGCCGTTGGGCTCTTCGAAGTCCTTGCCGGTCATCAGTTCTTCTTGTCCTCGTCGTCCTCGACCACCTCGGCGTCGATGACGTCGTCATCGCCCGCCGTGTCGCCGGCCGGAGCGTCGGCCGTCGGGGCCGCCTGCTCGGCCTGCGACTGGGCGTAGATGGCCTCGCCGATCTTGCCCTGGCTCGCGTTGAGCTTGTCGAACGCGGCCTTCACGGCCTCGTCGTCGTCGCCCGCGAGGGCCTTCTTCAGGTCGTCGACGTCGCCCTGGACGGACTCCTTCACGTCGGCGGGGAGCTTGTCCTCGTTGTCCTTGATCAGCTTGTCGATCGAGTAGGCGAGGGTCTCGGCCTGGTTGCGGACCTCGGCGGCCTCGCGGCGCTTCTTGTCCTCGGCGGCGTGCTCCTCGGCCTCGCGCACCATGCGGTCGATGTCCTCCTTGGGCAGCGACGAGCCGCCCGAGATGACCACCGAGGCCTCCTTGCCGGTGCCCTTGTCCTTGGCGGACACGTGCACGATGCCGTTGGCGTCGATGTCGAAGGTGACCTCGATCTGCGGGATGCCGCGCGGCGCCGGGGCGATGTCGGTCAGGTCGAACGTACCGAGCGGCTTGTTGTCGCGCGTGAACTCGCGCTCGCCCTGGAACACCTGGATCGACACGGACGGCTGGTTGTCGTCGGCCGTCGTGAAGGTCTCGCTGCGCTTGGTCGGGATGGCCGTGTTGCGCTCGATGAGCTTGGTCATGATGCCGCCCTTGGTCTCGATGCCGAGGCTCAGGGGGGTGACGTCGATGAGCAGGACGTCCTTGCGCTCGCCCTTCAGGACACCGGCCTGCAGGGCGGCGCCGACGGCGACGACCTCGTCCGGGTTGACGCCCTTGTTGGCCTCCTTGCCGGTCTCGCGCTTGACGAGGTCGGCGACGGCGGGCATGCGGGTCGATCCGCCGACGAGCACCACGTGGGCGATCTCGGAGAGCTTGACGCCGGCCTCGCGGATGACGTCCTCGAACGGCTTCTTGGTGCGCTCGAGCAGGTCCTTCGTGAGCTCCTCGAACTTGGCGCGCGTGAGCGTCTCGGACAGCGACACGGGGCCCGACTCGGTCAGCGAGAGGTAGGGCAGGTTGATCGAGGTGCTGGTCGAGGACGACAGCTCCTTCTTCGCCTGCTCCGCGGCCTCCTTGAGGCGCTGCAGGGCGATCTTGTCGCCCGAGACGTCGACGCCGGTGGTCTGGCGGAACTGCGTGATCAGGTGGTCGACCACACGCTGGTCCCAGTCGTCGCCGCCGAGGCGGTTGTCACCGGCGGTGGCGCGGACCTGGATCGTCGAGAAGTCGTCGTCCTTGCCCACCTCGAGCAGGGACACGTCGAACGTGCCGCCACCGAGGTCGAAGACGAGGATGAGCTCGTCCTCCTGGCCCTTGTCGAGGCCGTAGGCGAGCGCGGCCGCGGTGGGCTCGTTGATGATGCGCAGCACGTTGAGGCCGGCGATCTCGCCCGCGTCCTTCGTGGCCTGGCGCTCGGCGTCGTTGAAGTAGGCCGGGACGGTGATGACCGCGTCGGTCACGGTGTCGCCGAGGTACTGCTCGGCGTCGCGCTTCAGCTTCATGAGGATGCGCGCCGAGATCTCCTGCGGCGTGTACTTCTTGCCGTCGACGTCGAACGACCAGTCGGTGCCGATGTGGCGCTTGACCGAGGCGATCGTGCGGTCGACGTTGGTGACGGCCTGACGCTTGGCGGTCTCGCCGACGAGCACCTCGCCGTCCTTGGTGAACGCGACGACCGACGGGGTGGTGCGGAAGCCCTCGGCGTTGGCGATGACCTTCGGCTCACCGCCCTCGAGGACGCTGACGACCGAGTTGGTCGTTCCGAGGTCGATACCCACAGCACGTGCCATGTTGCTCTCCTTCTTGACGGTGAAGTCGTTGTGCGCGGGTTGAGCCGCGATGACTCAAGGATAGAACGCCAGATCAGCCGTGTCAAAGCGAAGTTGATATGGATCGACTCAAGTTTGGATATGGATCGGCTGAGCGTGTGGCGACACCGGCGGTTCACGCTCGGGCCATAGCCTCATCGCATGAGCCCCGAGCACGACGACGTCCCGCCGGCCACCCCGCCCACCGTGGCGCGCACGGGCGCGCTCGGTCCCATCGGCCGCGGCGTCGCGGGCGAGCCCGCCTCGCGCAAGACCGTCGTCTCGTGGGCGATGTGGGACTGGGCCATGCAGCCGTTCAACACCGTGATCCTCACCTTCGTCTGGATCGCGCTATACCTGACCTCCCGGCAGTTCCTCGATCCGGCGGTCCGGGAATCGGGTCTGCTGGCCGACGGCACCTACATGAACTGCAACGAGTCGCAGAACATGGGCAGCGCGTACTGCCAGGGGCTGACGGATCTGTCCGAGTGGTGGGGGTGGGCGAACTTCGCCGCGGGCATCCTGATCCTGGTGCTCGCACCCGTACTCGGCCAGCAGGCCGACGCCCGCGGCAACAAGAAGAAGTGGCTCGTCGGCGCGACCATCGCGATCGCGCTGGTGCAGTTCTCGCTGTTCTTCGTCGAGGCCGACCCTCGGTACTTCTGGTTCGGCGCGTTCGCCGTCGCGCTGGGCGCCGTGATCTCGGAGATCGGCAACGTCAGCTACTACGCGATGCTCTCGGAGGTCTCGACCCCCGGCACGGTCGGGCGCATCTCGGGCCTCGGCTGGGGCATGGGCTACATCGGCGGGGTCGCGGCCCTGATCGTGTGCATCCCCGTGCTCTTCGGGCTCGGCCAGGACAATCCGCTGTCGTACAAGCTCGTCGCCGTCATCTGCGCGGTGTGGACGCTGGTGTTCTCCATCCCCATGTTCCGGAATGTGCCCGAATCGCCCGCCTATGCGGAGGCCGAGAAGGTCGGCCTGCTGCGCGCCTACGTGGTGCTCGGCCGCAACCTGGCGAAGCTGTTCCGCACCAACCGCCCGACGTTCTGGTTCCTGCTCGCCGCGGCCGTGTACCGCGACGGCCTCGCGGGGGTGTTCGCCTTCGGCGCCGTGCTCGCCGCGCAGGGCTTCGGGTTCTCGTTCCTCGAGGTGATCGTGTTCGGCCTGGCCGCCAACCTCGTCGCGGGCGTGTCGACGATCATCGCGGGCCGCATCGACGACGCCATCGGGCCCCGCAACCTGATCGTCATCGCCCTGTCGGGCCTGGTCGCGATGGCATTCGTCGTGTACCTGCTGCGGGATCTCGGGACGATCGTGTT
>Ga0308156_1003715_pt1 | contig 11406 bp, 10 predicted proteins | sample PhyAR2_FD_201041 | JGI IMG/M metagenome (GOLD analysis project Ga0308156, IMG submission 201041) | Phyllosphere microbial communities from UC Gill Tract Community Farm, Albany, California, United States - DLSL A.R2 | ecosystem: Host-associated > Plants > Phyllosphere > Unclassified | place: USA... | reverse complement strand
AAACGGAGGTATCTAATCCTCCAGAATAGGCCAATATTACTTTTTCTTTCATACTTATTAACTCCTTTTCCGCGTGTTTTCAAGTGATTGAAGCTATCTTATCAGAATAAAAATAATAAATCAAGGGGAAAATTAAATATTTATACAAAAAAGTGGTGATTATCAGGTTTTTATACTATTATCGGTGATTAAGGAAAAGAAGTGAATGCTCATTTTATTAATGAAATTTTATACACAATATTCATAAAACTATTCAGTTTTAGAAGCCTGCAGCAACAAGTTTCGTTTTTCAGAGAAAATGGCAGAAAACGAATGGAGAAAATTTTCAAAAAGAGGCGGAATTACGTTGACATTAGGCTTTATAGAAGGTATTATGTTATATGGTATTGTTTGCCCCACAAGAGCCCCGGAAACTCAAGTGTATGTCAAACATTCGTGAAATTGAATTGGAGGAAAAAATTGTGCGTACAACATATATGGCCAAACCAGGCGAAGTAGAACGTAAATGGTACGTAGTAGATGCAACAGATGTTCCTATGGGTCGTCTTTCAGCAGTAGTAGCATCTGTCTTACGTGGTAAAAATAAACCAACATTCACACCTCATGTGGATACAGGCGATTTCGTAATCGTCATTAATGCAGAAAAAATCAAATTAACAGGTAACAAAGCAAGCGATAAAATTTATTACCGTCACTCAAACTTCCCAGGAGGATTGAAATCAGTCTCTGCTGGAGAATTACGTGCTAAAAATTCTCGTCGTTTGATCGAAACTTCTGTAAAAGGCATGCTTCCTAAAAACACTTTAGGCCGTAAACAAGGAATGAAACTTCATGTTTATGCTGGCGCTGAACACCCACATGCTGCACAACAACCAGAAGTATTGGACATCACAAACTTAATCTAATAGGAGGGAATTTCATTGGCACAAGCTCAATATATCGGCACTGGCCGTCGTAAAAATGCAGTAGCCCGCGTACGTTTAGTACCAGGTACTGGTAAAATTACTGTTAACAAAAAAGATGTTGAAGAATACATCCCACACGCAGACTTGCGTGAAGTAATCAACCAACCATTCGGCGTTACAGAAACTAAAGGTTCATACGATGTTTTTGTAAACGTAAATGGTGGTGGATACGCTGGACAATCAGGTGCAATCCGTCACGGTATCGCACGCGCATTGTTACAAGTTGATCCTGATTTCCGTTTAGCTCTTAAACGTGCTGGCTTACTTACTCGTGACGCACGTATGGTTGAACGTAAAAAACCAGGTCTTAAGAAAGCTCGTAAAGCTTCACAGTTTTCAAAACGTTAATCGTTGGTATACCAATGATTTTAAGCACTTTTCGATTTTTCGAGAGGTGCTTTTTATTTAGGATCTTGGAAAAGAGTTTGAAATTTTTTTGTCAGAGCGAAATCACAAAATATTTAGTAAAATTATGTTGAAAATCAGGCGTAATGTATGGACTACTCAGACTGACTATATAAAGTGTGAAATTCTGAGTGATAAATTTGTAGACTATATTACTTTATTTATGATGAAAGAATATTACTTCTTTTCGATCAGTATACATATTATTTTGGGACTATTTTAAGATAACCCTAAACTTGTTTGTTTTAGTCTTGCGTAACATTAAAGTTCTGTTAGTAAGATTTCATTAAATAGCATATATATTTTTTGTTTTATATAGTCGACATTACTAATCAATCACTAAAAAAGATCAGATTTAATATCATATTGTATACGTAATTCTATTAATTTTCTTTTTTTTATGTAATTTAATTGTATTAAGTATAGGCAATACTTATATTTACTTTTGGTATTCTTAAATAAGAAGGTGGGAGTTTATGTCTATAGATTTCTTTGGAGAAAAGTTGAAAGCGATTCGCAAGTTAAAGCGTCTTACACAACAACAGTTAGCACACAGATTAAATGTTAGTAAAGGAACTGTATCTGCGTATGAACAAGGATTGTCACACCCTTCAATCGAAACACTTGTAAGAATCTGTGAGGTATTAGACACATCTTCAGATTATTTACTTGGAATATCTGATGAATTATCTTTTAAAATGGGGGGCTTGTCAGAGAAGCAAATGGAAAGTGTTTTACAATTTGTAGCTCTGATCGAGCAAGCAAACGCAATTGTAGATAAAAAATAATTTTGTGAGTTTTTAAACAAATCATTATTTATATTACTTAAAGAATATACGAAAGAGGAGTTATGTATGGTTAAATCGATTTTACTAGATCCAAGAGATATTGCATTAGATATGAAAAATCCTAGATTCTCTCTTTTCAATTTTAAAAATGAAAAAGAGGTTATTGATTATCTTTATGAGTATGAAGATATTAAAACTTTAGCACTTCAAATAATTAGAAATGGATATATCTCACTAGGAGAGAGAGTAATTGTTCTTGAATCTTCGAAAAAGGAGAGAACTAAATATATTGCCTTGGAAGGAAATAGAAGAATTGCGGCTTTGAAAATAATATTTAATGAGACAAATCGTTTTAGTAGTGCTGATAGAAAGAAAATTGAAAAATTAAATGTTAAAGATTTTTTTGTCGCTTGTGATATTGTAGATGAAAAAGAGGAGGACGAAGCAAGATTTAAAATTACAGCTAAACATATTGACGGAATAAAAGCATGGAATCCCACTGATAAAAGAGTATTTTATGACAACTTATATACTCAATATAGAAATAATGGCATTTCTAGCAAAAGTGCTTTAAAAGCAATAGAAAAAGTAACTCCTGAAACACAAACAAAAATAAAAAATGCTTTAAGAAGGCATAGATTTCTATCTATAATTTATGATGAGACAAAAATTAATTATCCCCAGTTGGGGTATTTATCTCATTTAGACAGCGATGTTCTTACATCAAGAGTACAGCAAAGAATCAAAGAAACTTTGGGATTACTAGAAGATGAGGATTTCTTTTTAAAAAGTAAAGAAGGAAAAGAAGATGAATTTAAAGCAATACTAAAATCATTAGGGGAAGCAACTTGGATAAATAAAACTTTAAATACGAGGACATTTGGTACACAAAATATGTGGGAAAACATATTAGAAGAAGATGTAGTAATACCTGGATTGAGTGATCTTATCCAAAGCTATTTTCAAACAAAAGAATCTCGTAAAGTAGCAACACCTGGAACAGATAAAGTGTCAGAAACAGACGAGGATGAGTCTTATCAAAAAAAATCTGATCAAAATACAAACGAAGATGAAAAAGAAAAGAAACCTCAGAATGGTAGAAATCCAGATTCTGACAAGTCGTCAGACGGACAAGAGGATGTTGAAAGAAAATACAAAATGTTTATATCCAAACAAAGCATAGAGGTTGAGAGTTTAGACTATGATTTATTACAAAACATTGATATCTTAGATGAGAATAGTAATCATATTTCCAAAAATAGTTCTATATTTAAAAGTGTTATTTTCAAGGCAGAAGATAATAATATCGCAATAAAAGGAACTCGAATAATGGATTTATCAGAAAATGGTAGATATAAAATAAAAGTTGAATTTTTTGATGTTGAAAAATCATTTTCTCTTTTTTTAAAGATACCAAGAAAAAGAAAACAAACAAAAGAGCATAATGATTTGTTTTCTAATAAATGGTTTGATGATTCTGTGGCTTTGTTATCTTCTAAAGAGGAGTACGCAAACATTGTTTCTGTATTAAAATGCTTAAGTGAAAATAAGGATATATCAAAAAATAGTGATAATTTCGTTATGCTATCTTTCTTGATTAGAATACTAGTTGAATATTCTTCAAAAGCTTATTGGGACAAGTATAGATCTGGTCAAAATACACCTAGTACTCTTACAACATATATTAGCAACATCTCGACAGATTTATATAATAAAAAGATAATTAATAAAGAAGAGAAAAAATCATTTTCAAATGGGAACGATTTGGAAACTCTAAATGGTCAAATACATGATTATAAATCAAATATTAGTTCAATTTCTATTGAGACAATTTTTAAATCCTATAAGATCTATCTTGATAAATTATTTTTAGAATTAAATAAGTAAGTAACTTTGATATGGAGATGTTTTCATGAATAATTATAGTCCTTTGAGATATCCCGGAGGGAAGAATAAAACTTATAGCTACGTTAAACATTTGATAAAAAAGAATGGAGTAGAAACTTACATTGAGCCCTATTGTGGTGGAGCTGCGGTTGCATTGAAATTGTTATTTAACAACGATGTGAAAAAAATTATGATTAATGATTACGATCGTTCGATCTATGCAATGTGGTATTCAATAATAAACTATACAGATTCATTTATTGAGAAAATAGAAAATGTAGTTTTTACTATGGACGAATGGGAAAGACAAAGAATAGTTCAAAAGAATAAAGAAACTGCGGATTTACTTGAGTTAGGTTTCTCGACATTTTATCTAAATAGAACAAATAGATCGGGAATTATTAATGCGGGACCAATTGGTGGAAAAAAACAAACTGGGGATTATAAAATGAATTGTCGTTTTAATTCAGTTATTCTAAAGGAAAAGATTAGACTAATCTCTAGGTATAAAAATAGCATAAAGCTTTATAATCTGGATGCTATTGAGTTTATAAAGAGAAATATCGTAAAAACAAAGAAATCATTAACCTTTTTTGATCCACCCTATTTTATCAAGGGAAAAGATTTATATACCAATTTTTATGAATTTCCAGATCATGTTGAGTTAAGCAATACTATCAGTAGGTATATGAAAAACCAAAGATGGATATTGACATATGATGTCCATGATGATATCCGGAAAATATATTCTGATTTTGAATATTTTACTTATCAATTGAATTACAGTGCTGGAAGTTCTAAGAAAGGATCAGAGTATATCTTCTTGTCAGATAGTTTATCATCAGCGGAAATAGAAGATTATTTAGTTATTAAATAAAAAAATTATAACGTTGATTTCTAATTGTATGAAATTTAATCAGTCTTTAAATGTAAGTTATTCTCTAACTGCTAACACTAAAAGGATTTAAAGTTTATAAGGATCTAAGTATTGCAAATAATATTTCGGAAAGCTCTTAAATATCCACAGTTTTTCAAAATATAATTTATATACAGATTCTATCAGATAGCTTCAGTTTTTAGGCACTTTTTTTCAAGGTCAAAAAAGTTAGATATACCTCCGAGATAGTTTTCAACTTACTTAAAAATAAAACCTAACTTAATGTAAATTCATGATCTAAATTTTTCTGATGGAGATGTATTATTGTCTGTCATTAATATAACTGATCTTGTATGTGTATTTATCTCATGCGTTATATTCGTCTAAGAAGCCCAGGAACCAATTATAAGGATTAGAGGCAGTGACGCACTGAATAACTAAAGTGATAAATAATAGTGAATAAAGACGTTGCTTATAAAGAAAACAAATATTGTAACAAACACCAATTGGTATCTATAAAAGTACCATTTGGTGTTTGTTACACTATTCTCTATGGGATTGATGGGCAATTCTGATGGGAAATTAAGTGATATCCGATGTTTAATACAATCTAGCTTTATCATCTTTTAACATAATAAACTAACTAAAAAATGCGATAATCATGTTTTAATATTTATGAAAACTTCTTATTTATATTCAATCGTCAAAATATCGCGGATATCATCTATATTCAAAGCTTTAGCAATTCGTTGATGTGCTCACTATTGTCATATTGTTGTTTTAAACTTATTTAGTAATTTAAGACAAATCCTCATCCCGTCATTAATACAAACAGAAAATCGTAGAGGAAAAATTGGCTTAATGAGCGTCTACTCATTTCTTATAATCATTTAAAAGTGTTATTACCGTGAAATTGTGTTATCAATGCTCACTGGTTTTATAAGTAGTTCTGACATCAGTCATATTTACTAAATAATCAATACTAGTATCATAATAATTTGCTAACTTTATCAACATTTGAATAGGGATATCCAGTTCACCGTTCTCGTACCGAGAATACGTGGACTGTGAAATATTTAAAAGAGTAGCAATTTGGTGTTGGGTTAAATTGTTGTCTTCCCGCAGATCGCGGATTCGCTGAAACATTCACGTCACCTCGATACTATTCTGAATTATGCTCTTATCGCATATTGACTTTTATGCGTTTTGCGCATATTATGTTGTTAGTTACGAGGATAAGGCTTTTGATGGTCTGTTAAATTAAGCAAGTAATCGACGCTAGTAGAATAAAAATCTGCAAGTTTGATCAGAGATTGGGTAGGAATGTCTAATTTTCCTGACTCATAGCGGGAGTAAGTTGTTTGGCTGATATTCAGTAGTTTAGCAAGTTGTTCTTGATTCAAGTCTTTATCTTCGCGTAAGTCACGAATTCTATGATACATAAAAATCACCTCAACCTTATTTTAGGTGAGTAATTTTGTGCTACGGTATATTATGCGTTAAACGCATAATTGTTTTGGATTTTCTGTTAAACATCAATACATTTAGTAACTTACATAGGAAATGAAAGGAGGGAGTACTTGAAAAGCAGAAACTAATTTATCTCTATGTAATTGCCATCTTTAAAGAGGGGACCATATAGAGGAGAAGTCACTTGGTTGTTACAGACAGGACGAAACACATCAGGAGGAAGCTATGTTCCAAGAAAAAATATTCAATCCAGCAATACTACATGAAAACCGCTTGTCGTCTCGAACCAGTTTTTTTAGTTATGAAACAGTCGCAGCAGCTATGCAAGGGGATCCGCAGGCATCTTTTGGATATCAGTCGTTAAATGGTCTGTGGGATTTTTATTTGGGTGAGGCAGAAAATCAAGTTGTGTATGAACAAAAAATTGAGGTGCCTGCTCATTGGCAGTTTCAAGGGCATGGAAAACCAATTTATACGAATGTCCAGTATCCTTTTCCAATTGATCCGCCATTTGTTGCGATGGATAATCCAACTGCCTTTTATCGAAAAGCATTTATTGTGGAGGACATCGATCTTGCGTACGTACTTCACTTTGAAGGCGTGGAATCGGTGTTTGAGGTGCATGTCAATGATCAGTATGTTGGCTACAGCACCGGCAGTCGTTTGGTCTCTGAGTTTGATATCACACCATATCTTCAAAAGGGCAAAAATTTGCTTAGTGTAAAGGTGAAGCAATGGAGCGCGATGAGCTATGTCGAGGATCAAGATATGTGGTGGCTTGGCGGAATTTTTAGAGAAGTCTACTTGTTTTCCCGTAAGCCGCAGTCGATTCAAAATGTAACGATCCAAGCAGATTTATGCAATCAATACAAAGATGGCTTCTTGGAAGTTTCGCTTTTCTTTCAACAAGCACCGCCAGAGCAGTTAGAACGTACGATAGAAATCGAATTGCTAGATCAAGAAAATGTAACCGTTTTAAAGAAAGCTGAGAGACGCCAAGGAGGAGCAAAAGCGGATTGGACGATTTCCGCAACCATTGAAGAGATAATTCCTTGGAACGCAGAAGAACCATATCTATACCATCTTTTGGTGAAACAGTATCAAGGCGAGGAACTGATGGAGGTCATTCCGCTCCAAGTCGGCTTTAGACAGATTTCCATAGTTGACGGTATTTTTCGAATCAACGGAAAGCGAGTGGTGCTAAAGGGCATCAATCGCCATGAGTGGCATTGTGAGTCTGGCAGAAGCCTGACGGTTGAGACGATGGAACAAGATGTGCAGATGATGAAAGCATTCAATATCAATGCTGTACGGTGTTCTCATTACCCAGCAGACACAAAGTTTTATCACCTGTGCGATCGTTATGGGCTGTACGTCATTGACGAAGCAGACATTGAAACCCATGGGATGGATATCACCCAAAGGATCAATGAACTGAGTAGTAGTGAGGAATGGTTACCGACGTATTTAGACCGAGCAAAAAGAATGGTCGAAAAAAATAGAAACCATCCTTCGATCATTTTCTGGTCGTTAGGAAATGAGTCTGGCTATGGGGAAAACCATTTGAAGATGGCGCAGCTGATCAAGGAATTAGATCCCAGTCGTTTGGTTCATTATGAAGGCGAAGCACGGCACTTGAAAGCCTTGGGAGAATGGCAAGCGTGCCAAGCATCTGATGTCGTTTCGACTATGTATACATCTGTTGGAGAAATGGCAGAACAGGGGGAACGTTCACTAACACAACCGCATATTTTATGTGAATATGGTCATGCGATGGGCAATGGTCCCGGTGGATTGAGTGATTATCTGGAATTGTTTTATCGCTATCCTCGGTTGCAAGGCGGCTTTATTTGGGAATGGATCGACCATGGCATCAAGAGCATAGATCGCGTTTCTGGTGAAACGTACTACAAGTATGGTGGTGATTTCGCAGAGGAAATCCATGATGGCAACTTTGTGATTGATGGATTACTATTTCCAGATCGTACGCCATCCCCAGCATTGTTCGAGTATAAGAAGGTGATTCAGCCTGTCAAAATCACCTTCCAGCTCTCAGAACAGGCCTGTCACATCACCAACCGTTTCGACTTTCGAAATTTAGCGTCTTTACAGGCAGTCCTGCAAATCAAGGAAGACGATCAGGTGATTTTCTTACAAGAGCTGCCAAGAATCGACCTTCTGCCTCAGGAAGAAACGACCATTTCCCTGCCAGAAGAAGCTACGCTGAGCTTAGCGGGAAGAGCACAGGCAGTGGTCACGCTGTTTTTCTTTGAAGAAAGTGCGCCAGATTTTTCTTTAGAACACGCAGTTGCTTGGGAACAAGCCATCATTGATCAACCAATAAAAAGTGTACAAATACCTAAAGCGGATGCCTTTCACTGTTCAGAAACGGCCGATGAACTGAGGATTACTTTGGCTGAGCAGACCTATATTTTTCATAAGAAAACAGGTTCCTTGAGCCAGTGGCTCATCGAAGGGCAAGCCTTGCTTACTGAACCGCTTGAAATGAACTTTTGGCGGGCACCGACTGACAACGACTTGTTAGGTAGTGAAGAGTTTGGTTCGGCAAGCATCGCCAAGGAATGGGAAGTGTTTCGCATTCGCCACTTAAAGGAGCGTGTGCTCGCGTTTACCTATGAACAGCGCCCTGATGAAATAAAAGTCGAGATTCGCCGCAACAGCATGCCTATTTCCCTCGACTGGGGAATTGAATTGTTCTTTACGTATCGTCTTTCATTGGCAGGCGATATCCGTGTAGCAGTCCAAGGCACCCCGTTTGGCAACGGACCGAAAACCCTGCCGCGAATCGGTGTGCAGCTGATGATCAACAAAGAACATCAGAACGTGCAGTGGTTGGGACTTGGACCGCATGAAACCTATCCTGATAGTTGCCAAAGCGGGTTTTTCGATTGGTGGGAAAGAACCGTTCCAGAGATGCACACGCCGTATGTGCGGCCGCAAGAAAATGGCAACCGCATGAAGACCAAATTCTTCCGTTTATCTAAGCCTTCCGGAGCGGGACTGACTATTTCCAGCAAATCGCTGAATTTTAGTGTGCATCACTACACCCAGAACAATTTGGAACAAGCGACCCATACCAATCAATTAGAAACCAGCGACGCAGTTGCCTTCAACATTGACTATGGGGTGCAAGGACTAGGAAGTGCCAGTTGCGGTCCCGGTGTTTTACCGAAGTATTTATTGCAAAATCAGGCATTTGCCTTTGATTTTCAGATGAACTATCAAAAAGAAGTGGAAGGAGCATGACAATGAAAAAAATAGCTTTATGTATGGCAATGATTGGACTAGGAGGCTTAGCTGCTTGTGGGAATGGCAGCGATACGCCAGAGCGTGAGGGGGGCGAACAAAACGGCGCAGAGGAAATCACCATTTGGGCGTGGGACCCAAAATTCAATATCGCAGCTTTTGAGTTGGCGGAATCATATCATCAAGAAGAAAACCCTGACTTCAAAATCAACGTCACCGAGATTTCCCAACAAGACAGCGTACAAAAAATGAATACCATCTTTAGTTCAGGCAGTACCCAAGGATTGCCCAATATCGTCTTGATTGAAGACTTTCGCGCCCGTAATTTTTTAGAAGTGTTTCCAGAGTATTTCGTTCCATTGACTGAGTATATAAATGTTGACGATTTTATGGATTACAAAATCGAGGTGTCTTCAATCGATGGCGAGCAGTATGGGATGCCGTTTGATTCAGGGGTAGCAGGCGTTTACTTGCGAAAATCGATCATTGAAGAAGCGGGCTTGGAGCTGTCAGACTTCACCAATATCACTTGGCAAACCTTTAATGAATTGGGGATCCGTGTGAAAGAAGCAACTGGCAAACCATTGCTGTCCATCGATATGAACGATCTAGGACATTTGCGAATGATGATGCATTCCAGTGGTTATTGGTATACCGCAGAGGATGGTGAAACGCCGTTTATTGACGGCAATCCTTCTTTGAAACAAGGGCTTGAAGATTTGAAAATGCTGCTTGATTCAGGAGTAATGACAACGCATAATGGCTGGGACCAAATGCTAGCAGGTTTTAACAGCGGCGAAGTAGCGGGCGTTTTACAAGGCAACTGGATCACGCCATCGGTGAAAGCGGAAGAAAGCCAAAGTGGCGATTGGGCAGTCGTTCCAGTACCGAAGCAAGAATCGATCGAAGGTTCTGTCAATGCGACAAATCTTGGAGGCTCGTCAATTTATGTGTTGGATATCGATGGGAAAGAAGAAGCCCTAAGCTATATTGCTGACGTATTCGGCAAAAATATCGCCTTTTACGAAGAGCTGATTCAAACCGTTGGAGCAATCGGTTCTTACGTTCCCGCTTCACAAGGAGATGCGTATCATGCACCAGATCCTTTCTTTGACGATCAGGCTATCTATCAAGATTTCATGAACTGGGCAAATGAAATTCCTTCGGTAAACTTTGGGAAAAACACTTATGCGTTGGAAGACATCATGAATCAAGGCTTTTTGGACTATGTCAATGGAGCAGATTTGGACGAAGTCTTAAAAAATACGCAAATGATTGCTGACAATCAATTGAATTAACACGGACTGAGGGGCATGTACGATGAAAAATAAATTATTTTATAAAAAAGGAGTGATCACGGGGTGGCTGTTTATTGCTATCCCGACACTCTTAATCTTCTTTTTCTCTTTTTATCCAATGATCCAAGCATTTCTATTATCCTTGCAATCAGGAAGCGGTAACGGGCTGACCTTTAGCGGACTCGCAAATTATCGGCGACTGTTTTCGGATCAAACCTTTTTGACAGCCACGAAAAATACCTTGATCTTTTTGGGCTTTCAAGTGCCTGTCATGGTCTTGTTGGCCATGTTCTTTTCCGTCCAGCTCAATCAGAAAGCCCTAAAGCTGAAGGGCCTGTTTCGGACGATCATTTTTTTGCCAGCAGTGACTTCATTAGTCGCATACTCCATGGTCTTTAAATCACTGTTTGCAACAAATGGCGTGGTGAACGCCCTTTTAGTGAGACTGT
>Ga0308156_1003714_pt1 | contig 11407 bp, 10 predicted proteins | sample PhyAR2_FD_201041 | JGI IMG/M metagenome (GOLD analysis project Ga0308156, IMG submission 201041) | Phyllosphere microbial communities from UC Gill Tract Community Farm, Albany, California, United States - DLSL A.R2 | ecosystem: Host-associated > Plants > Phyllosphere > Unclassified | place: USA... | reverse complement strand
CATCAACAGTTTTTTCATCGTCACTCCCGGGGTTTGCCGCCCGCTTGCAAGCGGGCCAGTTCGCGGTGTTCGTAGGCGATGTAGGCTTCCATCATCGCGCGGTAGATGGCCTCGATCACATCGGGTTGGCCGCCTTCGAGCGCCGCGCGTTCGCGCACGCGGCTGACGATGGTCTCGATGCGCTCTTCATCACGCACCAGCGCGGGGTTGTTCTTGACCTTGGCAGCCTGGGTCATGTAGCCGCCGCGCTCCACCAGCAGGGGCACCAGGATGTCGTCGAGCGCATTCACATTGCGGCGCACGTCGGCCATGGTGTTGCAGTCTTCTACTTTGTCGATAGCGCGGGTCATTCCAGTCCTTCCTCAACGAGTTCGGCCGCGCGCAGCAGTGCGCGGGCCTTGTGTTCGGTCTCTTTCCATTCCAGCTCGGGCACCGAGTCGGCGACCACGCCGGCCGCCGCCTGCACATAGAGCATGCCGTCCTTGATAACGCCAGTGCGGATCGCAATGGCCAGGTCCATGTCGCCGGCAAAGCTCAGGTAGCCGCAGGCACCACCATAGATACCGCGCTTGACCGGCTCGAGCTGGTCGATGACTTCCATCGCATGCACCTTGGGCGCACCCGACAGGGTGCCGGCCGGAAACGTGGCCTTGAGCACGTCCATGCTGGTCATACCGTCCTTCAAAATGCCCTCGACATTGCTGACGATGTGCATCACATGGCTGTAGCGCTCCACCGCGAAGGCCTCGGTCACCTTGACGGAGCCGGTCTTGGCAATGCGGCCGATGTCGTTGCGCGCCAGGTCGATCAGCATCACGTGCTCGGCGCGCTCCTTGGGGTCGTTCACCAGCTCCTGCTCGGTGGCCTTGTCCTTTTCCGGCGTTGCAGCGCGCGGCCGCGTGCCGGCCAGCGGGCGGATGGTGATCTTCTGCCCTTCCTCAACCTGCTCCTGGCGCACCAGAATCTCGGGGCTGGCCCCCACCACCTGGAAATCCCCAAAGTGGTAGTAGTACATATAGGGGCTGGGATTGAGCGAGCGCAGCGCGCGGTACAGCGACAGCGGGTTCTCGGTATAGCGCTTCTGGATGCGCTGGCCCACCTGCACCTGCATGAAGTCGCCGGCGGCAATCATCTCCTTGGCCTCCAGCACGGCCTGGAGGTAATCGGCCTTGGCAAAGCTGCGCTCGGACGGGTAGCTGTCACCGGCCTTGATTTGCGGCACGCTGACCGAGTAGCGCAGCTGCTCCTTGAGCTGGCGCACGCGCTTCTTGGCCTTGGAATAGGCCTCGGCCTCGGCCGGGTTGGCGTAGACGATCAGGTAGAGCTTGCCCGAGAGGTTGTCGATGACAGCGACCTCTTCGCACTGCAGCAGCAGGATGTCGGGCGTGCCCAGCGTGTCGGGCGGGCAGCTGTTCTCGAGCTTTTTCTCGATGTAGCGCACCGCGTCATACCCGAAATACCCCGCCAGACCGCCGCAAAAGCGCGGCAGACCGGGCGACAGCGCGACCTTGAAGCGCTTTTGGTAGTCGGCAATGAAATCCAGCGGATTGCCTGCATGGGTCTCGACCACCTGGCCATCGGTCACCACCTCGGTGCGGGCATCGGCGCCAAAGCCGCTGGCGCGCAGCAGGCTGCGGGCAGGCAGGCCGATAAAGCTGTAACGGCCAAAACGCTCGCCTCCGACCACGGATTCGAGCAGAAAGCTGTGCTTGCCATCGTCATGCGTGTGGCAGAGCTTGAGGTACAGGGAGAGAGGGGTTTCCAGATCCGCAAACGCTTCTGCGACCAGAGGAATGCGGTTGTAGCCTTGGTTGGCCAGACTTTTGAATTCGAGTTCGGTGATCACGAAGAACCATCCCCAGCTTGAGCAGCGCACGCTGGATGTGTGCGTATCGTGCGCTGCAGTTCATCTTTGGTGGGCTGGCCTTGCAACCAGCCCTCGGGCGCACGCTGGGGCGTGTTACCCAGCGGCAATCAAACAGGCATAGATACAGGCTTACGCCAGGGCCAAGCTCCCCGGTCGGAACGACCTGTAATGACTGCGTGATGGATGAACATGGCGCCTAGTGTAGCAAACGAAACCACAAACGACAGTGTAAAAACCAGAAAACCGGGGATTTCAGCGTGGCAAGCCCGCCGCCGTCCCCTGCCCGGTCTGCAGACTGCCCCGCTGCAGCCGCTGGTGCTGGCAGCGCCTGGGCTGCAAAGCGCCCACCAAGGTATCGACGACCTGCTGCGCCTTGGCCGAGTTGTCGCCCGAGAAGTTGCAGACGTAGACATCGAGCGTGACATGGCCCAGCTCCGGCCAGGTGTGGATCGCCACATGCGACTCGGCCAGCAAAACCACGCCGGTCACACCACCGGGCTGGCCGTTGTGGCCGGGAAACGGCACCCAGCTGTCATGCATGCGCGTCAGCCCCGCATCGGCCACCGCCTGGTTGCACAGCGCCGCGAGCGCCTGCGCATCGACCAGCCAGGCCGCTGGGCACTGGCAGTCATACAGGTCGGCGGTCAGGTGCAGTCCGTCCACAGAAAGCGGCCTCAGGCTTGCAGCTCGCTGAGCGCATCGACATAGCCGGCCGCTGCCACCTGGCGGATCGGCTGGGCGTGGTTGTAGCCATAGCTGACCAGCACCACCGGGCAGCCAGCGTTGTGCGCTGCCTCGGCATCGTTGCTGCTGTCGCCCACCATCAAGGTCTGGGCCGGCTTGCTGCCCAGCGCCTCGCAGGTCTTGAGCAGCGGCAGCGGATCGGGCTTCTTGCGCTCGAACGAGTCACCGCCAAACACATGGTCAAAATAGTCGCGCAGCCCCTTGGCGCGCAGCAGCGGCTCGGCAAACGACAGCGGCTTGTTGGTCAGGCAGGCCATCTTCAGCCCCTTGGAGCGCCATTGCGCCAGCCCCTTCTCCACGCCGTCATACACCCGGGAGAAACGGCCATTGATCGCCAGGTAGTGGTGCTGGTAGCGCTCCCAGGCCTGCGCATAGCGGTTGTCGATCTCGGTAGCCGGCACTGGCTGGCCGCTCGCTTGGTGCACCTGGGCCAGCACATGGGTCAGCACCGCGCGCAGCAGATGCTCCGACCCCTTGCCCACCATCGGCTCGATGGTCTGCACATCGATCGCCGGCAGCTGCAGATCCGCCAGCATGCGGTTGAGCGCCTCGGCAAAGTCCCCCATGGTGTCGACCATGGTGCCGTCCAGGTCGACGATGACGGCTTCGCAGCGCTGCAGGGTTTTGTTTACATCAGTCATGACAGATTTATTGGGCTATGCACGGTTTCCGAGTGTTCTTTATCCAGTGGCGAGGAATTTTAGCCACCATGCGCAACAGAACGCGCCTGCATGGCCACAACCGATACCACTTATCTGCCGAATTCATCCGCTCGCCGGAACATCGCCTTCACGAACAACGCCACTGCATAGAATGGTTTTCTAAGTCTATAGATCGTTGCAGAAGACAGCTACCATCGGCATGCTTGCACACGTTTTTCGCGGAACGAACTACAGGTGTCGAGCCGCCCAGCTTGTGTCCTGAGGAAGCGGCGATGGGGACAGGTCGCGGCAGCGACTCAACCCGAAAACAGTAAAGGCATTCATGTACGTGCATCCACGCATTCGCGGCTTCACCTTGATCGAGTTGATGATTGTGGTGGCCATCATTGGCATTCTGGCTGCCATTGCCTACCCGAGCTACAAAGACTATGTCTTGCGCAGCAAGATCGCCGATGCGTTGGGGGTCATGGAGACGCTGCGCACAGATATGGAACGGTTTTATCAAGACCACCGCACATACGCGGGCGACACGGCCCCTTGTGCAAGCACACGCTCAGCGGATGCCTTTGATGTAACCTGTACCGGAACCAGGGACAGCAACGAGTTCACCATAGCAGCTACCGGGAAAAGCATTGCATCCGGATTCACCTACACCATCAACCAGCTCAATGAGCGCAAGACGACAGCTGTTGCATCAAACTCGGGCTACAACACCTGCTCGGCAGCAAACGGATGGATGATTCGTAAGGGGCAGGCATGTCCGAGCTGAATCCCGAACGGCCCCTGCGTCAACGCGGCTTCACACTGGTTGAATTGATGGTCACCATGTCTGTACTTGCCGTTATGTCCGCCATAGCGCTTCCTTCGTTCCAGGTTTTCATGGCGGAAAACCGCGCACAAGGCAAAGCGGTCGAGTTAGCTGCTGCGCTTAAAACAGCACAGACTGAAGCGCTGCGACGTAACCGTCAAGTTGTATTCACATTGACATCCAGCGTTGACCCTTCCACCACTCTCGCGGGTAATGCGCAGGGCAAAAGTTGGGCCAGTGCCGCTTTGCCTTTGGCCAATAGCTCCGATTCCACGACACCAACAGTCATCAACGTCGGCGGGTTTACTGAAAATGCGGCCGATGTTGCGCTGAAGGCATCGTCAGCAGGCATTTGCTTTTTGCCCGACGGAACGCTTAAAGCCAATACTGCCACTGGAATAACCACTGCGAACTGCACGGTGGACTCCAGCACCGGCGCCAACGTACGTGTGTACGCGTCCAAAGGAAACAAGGTTTGGCAGGTGATTGTTACACCGATGGGACGTATTTCTACGTGTTTGGGTAAGGAAGACGCTAGCGGTAGCTTTGCATGCGTCTAGAGGCAGCACCATGAATTCAAATACAGAATCATCCGAACGAGGCTTCGCCCTGATCGAAGTCCTCATATCGCTTGTGATTTTTTCACTGGGCGTGGTAGGCATGATGGGCATGCAAACGCGAGCGCTCCAAGCGAGTACCGATGCCCAGGACCGCAGCATGGCGGCGCTGCTTGCCAACAGTGCCACCAGTGAAATGTGGGCTATTAAAACTACGATTCTCAGCGATGCAGCCGTTGATGCATGGAAAGAGCAAGTCAGCGCATCCCTCCCCCGGGGAGAAGGTGAGATTACCCCAAATACCACCGGCACTGATGCCACGATATCCGTGAAATGGCTTTCCAATACCCGCAAAGCTGCAAGCGCTTCGGGTGCCACCGACGGAGAGGAGAAGAACCAATTCATCACCAAGGTGGTCATTCCCAAATGAAACGTCCTCAACGCACTACCCAGCGAGGCATGACGCTGATCGAATTGATGGTCGCGCTGACGGTCGGGCTTTTCCTGAGCTTGGCCGTGACATCCATCATCGTTGTAACGCTACGTCAGCAAAAGATTACGGCTGCAGTGAATGAACGGGACCAAGGCTCCAACCTATCCATCATCCAGCTGGACCAAGTGATCCGCAGCGCAGGCTCAGGCTTCTCGAATGCCTGGGGATTGGGTTTTTTCGGATGCGGATTAAGGGTTTCCAAATCGGGGGCCGCCTTGGTACCCGCCACCCCTGCCGCCCCCTTCAATAATGTCGTGAGCCTGAAAAATCCTGTAGTAGCGCCATTGATCATCGAAAAAGGCGTCGGAGGTAACGAGTCGGACGTATTGTTCGTTATGGGTGGTAATGGTTCTATGGCAGATGTGCCGCGTTTTGTCACCAACCTGACGGATACCAGTCTGGCATTTGACACCGCGATTGGCTATAAGACCAATGATCTTTTATTGGTGGCAACCGATGGATTGCACGATTGCTATGTGTCCCAGATCAGTGCCACAACGTCGGCAGGGACGACTACGCCGCCACCCATCATTGATACAGTGACACTGGGCGGTGCTTATTACACCGCAGGGCAAACCGGTGCTACCAGCACCTTGGCACAGCTGGTAAGCACCAACGGTGCGTATGCCACAGCCATCGGGAACACTGCGGCAGCGTACCCTTCGATGCTCCTGCTCGGCACAGGAACCGATGGCTCGCTCTATGAGTACGACTTGCTCCGCACCCGCGCAACCGCTCCTCAGCCAATTGCGGAAGACGTCTCGCACCTTTTCGCTCTTTATGGCGTGGACACCAACGCCGACGGGAAGGTGGACAGCTGGGTCGACCCTGGTAGCGATGCGTGGAAAGCCTCCGTTGTTGTGGCCTCCAAGCAGAAAATTCGCCAGATTCTCGCGATACGAGTCGCAGTCGTCACTTTCACCCGAGGCGTCAAGCAAGCCAATGTCAGCCCTGAAAAGCTGTATGCCTTTGCCAGCCTGGGGGACTCGCTGAAAAGAGAAATCACATTGACGGATGAGCAACGCATGCTCCGTTATCGGGTGACCGAAAGCGTCATCCCATTGCGCAACAACCTGCTGATTGACCCATGACTCTCAAACATGCCCCATTGCCATTGCGAGCGAGAGGACCACAAATGAGGCGCTATCGCTCAGAGCGCGGCTTCTCGCTGTTCTTTACGTTGATCGCACTGGCAGTGCTTCTGGTCGCCACGGCCTCCATCATGCGATCGAGCGGTCTCAACCTGTTTTCGGTCGGCAATATATCGTTCCAACAGGATATGGTCTCCAGAGCAGAGCAGGTGAATGTCCGAATGTATGAGCTCTTCCGACCCGGTGGCGCACTGGCTACCAACAGCAGCTTGGCGGCGACCAGCACCGCTAACAACTACAGCGCTCTCGCGTTGTCAACCAATAGCCAGGGTATACCGCTGGCGCTGATCAACGACACTACCTTTGAAAGTGTCGGCGTTGCAAGCAATGACATCAGTGACACCGACAGCAATACAAAAATACGCTATGTCGTCGAACGGCTTTGTGACCAGGCTGGTGACGCTTCCACCTTAGGCGTGAAGCACTGCGTTAAAAGCCCGGACAGCAAGCCCATCTTGGGCGGCAGCAGCACCCAGGCGGGGATGGCGATTCCTCCAAGCTTTGCGCCGATTTATCGCGTCAGCATCCGGGTTCAGGGACCCAGAGGTTCGGAAACCTACATCCAGAACACCTTTCTGAAGCCCAATTAAGAGGTATTTATGACAAACATCAACATGAAATTGCTGCGGCTGATCGGTATTGTGGCCCTCGCCACAAGTAGTACGACCGCAATTCATGCGGTGCCCCTCGCCGATGCGCCCCTGTTTTCCACCATGAACGTGCCAGGCAACCTGGCGCTTGCACTGTCGGTCGAGTACCCCACAGCCATCAGCGTTGCCAATCTGGGTGACTATGTGCATGCCAACACTTATTTGGGTTACTTTGACCCTGACAAGTGCTACAGCTACACGTTTGTGAAAGATGATCCAGATTCCAGCTACTTTCAGCCAGCTGGCAAGGCTAACAACCATACCTGTTCCAGCAAATGGAGTGGCAACTTCATGAACTGGGTCAGCATGCAGACCATTGACCCGTTCCGCTGGGCTCTGACGGGCGGCTATCGGGCTACCGATACCTCCACAACCACAATTTTGCAAAAGGCTTACGGCTCTGCACAAGGTTCTGCGTCTGGCAACTATCCTTACCGCGGTACCGACCTTGGAACCGGGAACAAATTGACTGGCACTGACGTGGTAAAGGTCACGCCGATGACAGGCACCCGATTCAATACCCGCCTGTGGGGCAAAGGTATTGACATGGTGTTTTCCACTGCCAATAGCACCAACTACCAAAATGACAGCCCAAGCAATTTAAAACACTACGGAGACGGCACCAGCAGCAGTAGTAATTATTACGTGAAGATCCGCGTGAAGGTGTGCGAGAACACCACTGCGAGCGGGGGGCTGGAAAGTAACTGCACCAGATATGGCAATAATTACAAGCCCGAGGGCTTAATGCAAAAATACTCGGACAAAATCCGATACAGTGCATTCGGCTATCTGAACCAAGGCGGCGCCAGCCGCCAAGGGGGCGTTTTGCGGGCAAAAATGGGATTTATCGGCCCGACCCAACCGGTCGCCATGTCCACCACACCGGAAACTAATGCTACCAAGGAGTGGGATGGAACTACCGGCATCATGGTCCCGAACCCTGATTCTGCATTGGCCACTGCGAGCAGTGTCAGCAACAGCGGCGTCATGAACTACCTAAACCAGTTCGGCAATTACTCCAAAGGGTATATGTCGTATGACAATGTCAGTGAAATGTACTATGCGGCCGTCCGTTATTTTCAAAATAAGGGAAACGTTCCTGAATGGACCAATGGCGCAACATTGGCTCAGAAAGATAACTTTCCAGCGGCCACCAACTGGTCTGACCCGATCATTTATTCTTGCCAAAAGAATTTTATTCTCGGCATTGGTGACAGCAATACCCACTACGACGTTGCAACCCCACAAAACAATGGCATCCCTAATGCTGTGACGCGTGCTGTTCCTGCGTTGGTCACGGCAGATAATTTCAACAAATCTTGGGATTGGACCGGATTGGTAGAAAATGCGGAAGGGGATGATGTTAAAAGTCGGAACAGGCGCTGGGGATCCAGCCCTGGTTCGGAATTTATTGCTGGGCTGGCCTATGGCAACCATGTTTTTGACATTCGCCCGGAGACAGGCATGCCCGGCAAACAAACCATTGAGACATATTGGATGGACGTGATGGAGGGCCAGTATGCTCAAGATAAAAACCCCTATTGGTTGGCAGCCAAGTATGGTGGATTCAAGGTGCCGGACGATTTTGACCCCGCCAATCCCACGCTGGCGGAAAATACCTGGTCTTCCGGTGAATCCATCACGATGTACCCACGGGGCCAATTCAGCAGCTCCAACCCTAACTCCAATACGAGAACACGGTTGCGCCCCAAAAACTATTTCCTGGCCGGTAATGCCGGCCAGATGGTGCAAGGTCTGACCAATGCATTCAACAGCATTGCTGCATCGGTAAATGCGTACACAACTGCAGTAACACCTACGTCGAATGTCATTTCCGCCTCCGGCACTACCTCCTACTCCGCCAGCTATGGCAGTGAGTACTGGACGGGAACCGTGAAAGCGGCCACATTGGCATTCACCAGTGCTGGCTCATCATTGACCGACCTGTGGTCTACCGACACCAGCTTGCAGACGCAATTTGCTGGGACGGGTTGGAACACGGGCCGCGTTGTCATCACCTGGGACAAGAACCATGCCACCAGCGCGCGTGGTGTGCCGTTCAGAACGGCCAGCCTGTCAGCTACCTTGAAGACAGCATTGGATACGACCTATGTTGCTGGAGATGATTCCAGCAACTACCTGAACTACCTGCGCGGCGACAAGACCAATGAAGTGGGTACCTCAGGCGGAACCAATGCTTACCGTATGCGGATGAGTCCACTGGGGGATATCGTCAATTCCAAGATTGTGCTGTCCACCGCACCTAAGATGCCCTATACCGAGGCCTATAACTTGGGCTACGCCGCATACAAGACGGCGCAGTCATCGCGCACACCCTTGGTGCTGTTTGGTGCCAATGACGGCATGCTTCATGCGCTCAATGGCAGCACCACAGGTACCAATGCGGGTAAGGAAGTATTTGCCTATATTCCAGGGCAGACTTTTTATGGACCCGATGGTACAACCTCCACGCAGGCTAACAGCAATGGCCTGGCGGCCATTGGCAACCCTGCCTATGTCCACCGCTACTATGTGGATGCCACGCCGCAAGTGTTCGACATCGATTTCAAGAGCACCAATGGCTCCACCTTGTCCGATAACACTTGGAAAACGATTGTGGTTGGCGGCCTGGGCAAGGGGGGGAAAGGTTTTTATGCCATTGACATTACAAACCCCTCGGACATGAGCACCGAAACCAGCGCTGCCGGCAAGGTTCTATGGGAAATCAGCAATACCACCACGGGCTTCTCCCATCTGGGCTACAGCTATGGGTCGCCCATCATGGTCAAGACTGCCAAATACGGCTGGACGCTCATTCTGACTTCGGGCTACAACAACGATGATGACCTGGGATACCTGTTCCTCGTCAACCCTGCTACAGGCGCGTTGCTGGAAACCATCAGTACTGGCGCGGCCGCGCCCGGCTTGGCACAGGCCTCCGCCTTTATCAATGATTACACCAATGGCACGGCAGATGCCGTCTACGTAGGGGATCTGAATGGAAAGCTATGGCGTTTCGATTTGACCAAGGCTACTGGCGCCTATGACACGCCAGTTGTTCTGTTCCAGACCGCCTCCCCCGATACTGGAGCACAGCCCATCACCGTGGCCCCCATACCTGAGATCCACCCCAATACCCGCGCCCGCACTATCTTGTTCGGCACTGGAAAATTGCTGGATGGTCAAGATATCTCCCTCAGCCAGCGTCAAAGTTTCTATGCGGTTCTGGATGGCGACAACAAGGTATTTGCACCCGCACCCACCAGTGCATTGACACGTGCTGAACTCACGCAAGTCTCCTCACTGACCACCGCAGTGACACTCCCTGCGGATTCTCGCGGCTGGTACTACGACCTGGGTGTGACCAACAATATTGCTTGGCGCATTGTTGTAACACCAACCGCTGCGGATGGCGTTGCACTTTTCACGGCCACCCTGACCAGTGGTGATGCTTGCAGCCCCGCAGGCCAGGGCCGCGCTTACGCAGTCGACTACGCGCGTGGCTTCTCCGTGCTCAAGAACCCTAACAACAACGGTGAGATCGTTGAGTTTGTAGCACTGAACAGTTCACCGACTGACAACGTGCTGTTCAAAGTGGATGGCGTGTTACGTGGCTTGATTGGGGATGCCACAGGCCAGACCACCGAGCTGAAGCTCAACACGCCTGGCGCTCTGGGCGTACGCTTGATCAACTGGCGCGAAATCAAGGCAGTCAACTAAGGGTCCGCAACAGCGCTGCAATAGGCGCTATCAAAAAAAGGCTCCGGCAACCCATTGCCGGAGCCTTTTTATCGCCCATCCTCAGGGCAAAACCATCACCCCAGTGCCACCCGCATCTGGTCGATCACCGCCTTGTAGTCGGGCTTGCCAAAAATCGCGCTGCCGGCCACAAAGGTGTCGGCCCCTGCATCCGCCACGCGGCGGATATTGGTTTCCTTGATGCCGCCGTCGACTTCCAGGCGGATGTCCTTGCCGCTGGCGTCGATACGCTTGCGGGTGGCTTCGATCTTGCGCAGGGTCGAATCGATGAAGCTCTGGCCGCCAAAGCCGGGGTTGACGCTCATCAGCAGAATCAGGTCGATGTCCTCGATCACCCAGTCCAGCACGTCCAGCGGCATCGCGGGATTGAATACCAGACCGGCCTTGCAGCCCTGTGACTTGATCGCCTGGATGCTGCGGTGCACGTGGGCCGAAGCATCGGGGTGGAAGCTGATATAGTCGGCGCCTGCCTGCGCAAAGGCGGCGGCCAGCTCGTCCACCGGCTGCACCATCAGGTGCACGTCGATCGGCGCCGGCGTGCCGTCAGCCCGGATCGCGTGGGGCTTCAAGGCGGCGCAGACCATGGGGCCGAAGGTCAGATTGGGGACGTAGTGGTTGTCCATGACGTCAAAATGTATCCAGTCCGCGCCAGCGGCCAGTACGTTGCGCACTTCATCGCCCAGGCGGGCAAAGTCTGCAGACAGGATCGAGGGGGC
>Ga0308156_1003710_pt1 | contig 11411 bp, 12 predicted proteins | sample PhyAR2_FD_201041 | JGI IMG/M metagenome (GOLD analysis project Ga0308156, IMG submission 201041) | Phyllosphere microbial communities from UC Gill Tract Community Farm, Albany, California, United States - DLSL A.R2 | ecosystem: Host-associated > Plants > Phyllosphere > Unclassified | place: USA... | reverse complement strand
TCCCTAGCGTCGGGGCATGGCTCCTGCGTTCGTCGTCCAACCCCGGGTTCCGCGGGGCGCCGATCCCGCCGTGCCCGGTGCCCGGCGCGATCCGGACACCTCCGCGGGCGACGCCCCGGCGACCCCGCTCACGGCGCTGGCGCCCTACCTCGCGGACGAGGCGGTGACCGACGTCTTCGTCAACGGGCGTACGGGCCTGTTCGTCGATCGCGGCGACGGCCCGCGCCCGGATCCCTCGTGGCGCGCGTCCGAACGGGAGGTGCGGGAGCTCGCCACGGCGCTGATCGCCCAGGGCGGGCGGCACATCGACGACGCGACACCCTGCGTCGACGTGCGCCTGGCCGGCGGGATCCGGGTGCACGCCGTGCTGCCGCCGGTCGCCACCACGGGCACGGCGCTGTCGATCCGGATCCCGCGCCTCAGGGGAGCCGACCTGGACGCGCTCTGCCGGGGCGGGTCGTTCGGCGACGACGCCCGCCGCTGGCTCGTGCGGATCGTTCAGCAGCGCGAGAACCTGCTGATCAGCGGGGCCGCGGGCACGGGCAAGACGACGCTGCTCGGCGCCCTGCTCGCGCACGCCCCGGCGCACGAGCGCATCGTCACGATCGAGGACGTCGCCGAGCTGCGCATCGCCCACCCGCACCACGTGTCGCTCGAGGCGCGGCAGGCCAACCTCGAGGGCGCCGGCGCGATCGACCTGGCGCGTCTGGTGCGCGAATCGCTGCGTATGCGGCCGGACCGGATCGTGGTGGGCGAGTGTCGCGGCGAGGAGGTGCGCGAGCTGCTCTCGGCTCTCAACACCGGACACGACGGGGGAGCGGGCACGCTCCACGCCAGCGGCCTGCCCGAGGTGCCCGCCCGCATGGAGGCGCTCGGTGCGCTCGCCGGCATGGACGACCACGCCATCGCCCGGCAGGTGTGCAGCGCGATCGGCTACGTGCTGCACCTCGAGCGGCGCCCCGACGGCTCGCGGCGCCTTGCGCACGTGGGCCGCTTCACGGAGGACGGCGGCCGCCTCGGGATCGCCGAGGTCGCGCCGTGGCGCACGGATGGCGTCGAGGTGGCCGCGTGAGGCGGGGGCGCGTGGCCCCGACCGATCCCGCGGCCGTCGCGGAGCGGGTGCTGAGGCTCGCGGTGCTGCTGCAGGCCGGAGCGACCCCGGAGGCCGCGTGGCGGCACCTGGCGAACGCCGGCGACGCCGACGCCGAGCGCATCGTCCGCCGCGCCGCCGCCGGATCCTCCCTCACCGAGGCGATCGAGGCGCAGGCGTCTGCGCCGCGCGGCGAGCCCTGGCGCGACGTCGCCGCCGCGTGGGACATCGCGGCGGCGGTCGGTGCCCCGCTGGCCGACTGCCTGCGCTCCATCGCCGCGGCGCTGCGTGATGCCTGCGAGGCGCAGGACGACGTCCGGATCGCACTGGCCGAGCCCGCCGGCACCGCGCGGCTGATGACCTGGCTGCCGCTGGCGGGGCTGCTGCTCGGGTTCGCGCTCGGCTTCGACGTGCTGGGCGTGCTCTTCACGAACCCGATCGGCCTCGCCTGCCTCGTCGCGGGCGTCGCGCTGCTGCTGGTAGCCCGGGCATGGACGCGCCGGCTCGTCCGGGGGTCGCAGCCGCCCCCGGGGATCCCGGGCATGCACGCCGAGCTCACAGCGATCGCCCTCAGCGGCGGCGCCTCGATCGAGCGCGCCGCGCGCCTCGTCGCCGAGGCGCCGGGAGCACCGCGCGCGGGTGGCGCCGAGACCGCCGAGGTGCTGGCCCTCTCGCGCGACGCGGGTGTGCCGGGCGTCGAGCTGCTGCGCGCCACGGCGGCGCACGAGCGCCAGCGCGCCCGCACCGACGGCCGGCTGCGGGCAGCGAAGCTCGGCGCGCGCCTGCTCATCCCGCTCGGGGTCTGCACGCTGCCGGCCTTCCTCTGCCTCGGCGTCGCCCCCATGCTGCTCGGCGTGCTCACCGCCACCCCGCTTCCGGAGCTGCCCGGGTGACGTCACCCGGGCGATCCGGAGACCCGGCCCGACGGGCCACCAACACCATCACCATCACCACTACCACCACAAGAAAGAAGGAGTCATGTCGCTCTTCCCCTCGCACACGTCCCCCGCCCCCGGTCTCGGCGAGCTGCTCGCCGACGAGACCGGCGCCTCCACCGCCGAGTACGCGATCGTCACCATGGCGGCCGTGGCCTTCGCGGGTGTCCTCGTCGTCATCATGCGCTCGGGCGAGGTCAAGGGGATCCTCACGGATCTCGTGCGCCGCGCGCTGTCGGTCGCGTGACCCGCCTCGGCGGGGAGCGGGACACGGGCGAGCGCGGCTCGGTCGCCGCCGAGCTCGCCGTCGCGCTTCCCGCCGTGCTGGTCGTGGTGGCCCTCGGGATCGGGGCGCTGTTCGCCGCCTCGACGCAGGTGCGACTGCAGGACGTCGCCGCCGACGGCGCGCGGCTCGTCGCGCGCGGTGAGCCCGAGGGCCGGGCCGCGGCGGTCGTGGCGCAGGTCACAGGTGCGAGCGCCGCCGTCTCGTGGAGCGGCGAGCTCGTCTGCGTCACGGCCTCGGCCGCGCCGCGCGTCGCGGGCATCGCCATCCCCCTGCGTGCCGTCAGCTGCGCGCTCGGCGGCGGGCTGTGACGTGGCGGGGTCTGCGCTCGCGGCCGGCATCGCCGGCACCGCGACGGTGCTGATGATCGGGCTGGCGGCGGTTGGCGGGGCCGCGGCCGAGAGCCAGCGGGTGGCGGGCATCGCCGACGCCGCCGCGCTCGCCGCCGCCGACGCGGCCAGCGGCGCCCTCCCCGGCGACCCCTGCGAGCGTGCGGCGGAGGTGGCCGGCGCGCAGCGGGCGTCGGTCGCCTCGTGCGTCCTGGACGGCCTCGTCGCGACCGTCACCGTGTCCACCGCGTATGCCGCGCTGCCCGTCCACGCCACGGCGCGCGCCGGGCCGCCGCCGCTCCCGGGCGCACCGCCCGGATGATCCGATGTCGAAGGAGGCGAGCGGACACACGGGACTCGGTATGTATTGTGTGCAACGACGAAAGGACACCCGTTGTCAACTGGCAAGAAGCTCGTCATCGTCGAGTCTCCGACGAAGATGAGGTCGATTCAGGGCTACCTCGGCGATGGTTACGAGGTGCTCAGCTCGGTCGGTCATATCCGCGACCTGGCCGACAAGCGCGACATCCCCGAGAAGGATCGCGCCGCGTACGGCAAGTACTCGATCGACATCGACAACGGCTTCGACCCCTATTACGTGGTGTCCGACCGCAAGACCAAGACGGTCTCCGAGCTGAAGCGGGCGGTGAAGAGCGCCTCCGAGGTCCTGCTCGCCACCGATGAAGACCGCGAGGGCGAGGCCATCGCGTGGCATCTGCTCGAGACGCTGAAGCCGAAGGTCCCGGTCAAGCGCATGGTCTTCCACGAGATCACGCAGGACGCGATCCGCGCCGCCGTCGAGAAGACCCGCGACCTGGATCTCGCCCTCGTCGACGCGCAGGAGACCCGCCGCATCCTCGACCGCCTGTACGGCTGGGACGTCTCGCCCGTGCTGTGGCGCAAGGTCGGCAGCGGCGCCGGCGGCCAGGCGCTGAGCGCCGGTCGCGTGCAGTCGGCCGCCACCCGCCTCATCGTCGAGCGCGAGCGCGAGCGCATGGCGTTCGTCGCCGCCGACTACTGGGGCATCTCGGCCACCGCCGCCCGCGACGAGCAGGGCTTCTCGGTGCGCCTCGTGCGCCTCGACGGCGCACCTCTCGCCACCGGCCGCGACTTCGACGACCGCGGTCAGCTCAAGCGCGCCGTGATCGTCCTCGACGAGAACGCCGCCCGCCGCCTGAGCTTCGCGATCGAGGCCGCCGGCGAGGCGAACGTCACCAAGGTCGAGGCCAAGCCCGGCAAGCGCCGCCCGTACGCGCCGTTCACCACGTCGACGCTCCAGCAGGAGGCCGGCCGCAAGCTCGGCCTGTCGGCCAAGAACGCCATGTCGGTCGCGCAGAGCCTGTACGAGCGCGGCTACATCACCTACATGCGAACCGACTCGACCAACCTCAGCGCGCAGGCCGTCAAGGCCGCCCGCGAGCAGGCCGTGTCGCTGTACGGCGAGCGCGCCGTGCCGCTCAAGCCGCGTGTGTACGCGTCCAAGAGCAAGAACGCGCAGGAGGCGCACGAGGCGATCCGTCCCTCGGGCGAGGTCTTCCGCACCCCCAAGCAGGTCGCGGGCGAGCTGGGCCGCGACGAGCAGCGCCTCTACGACCTGATCTGGAAGCGCACCGTCGCCAGCCAGATGTCGGACGCCGAGTTCGAGACCACCACCGTCACGCTCGAGGCGCAGGCCGACGGCAAGACCGCCGAGTTCACCGCCTCGGGCACGGTCTACACGTTCAAGGGCTTCCTGGAGGCGTACGAGGAGGGCCGCGACGAGCGCCGGCGCGACGCCGACGAGGACGACAACCAGTCGCTGCCCCAGGTCTCCGCCGGCGACCGCGTCGCGCTCTCAGACGCCGAGGCCAAGGGCCACTCGACGACCCCGCCGCCGCGTTTCACCGAGGCGAGCCTCGTCAAGGCGCTCGAGGAGAAGGGCATCGGCCGCCCCTCGACCTTCGCCAGCATCATCGGCGTCGTCCTCGACCGCGGCTATGCGTCCAAGCGGGGCCAGGCCCTCGTGCCGTCGTGGCTCGCGTTCAGCGTGGTCCGCCTGCTGGAGGAGCACTTCGCCACGCTGGTCGACTACGACTTCACGGCAGAGCTCGAGGACGACCTCGACGCCATCGCCCGCGGCGAGCAGAAGCGCGTCGAGTGGCTGCGCTCGTTCTACTTCGGATCCGGTGAGCACCCGGGCCTGCGCGGCATCGTCGACAACCTCGGCGAGATCGACGCGCGCGCCCTGAACGCGACGCCGCTGACCGACACCGCCACGCTCCGCTTCGGCAAGTACGGCCCCTACATCGACGTGATCGACCCGGCCGACCCCGAGGGCAAGTCGCGCATCGTCAACGTCCCCGAGGACCTGGCGCCCGACGAGCTCACCCCCGAGAAGGTGCAGGAGCTCATCGAGGCCCCCGTCGCCGGCGACCGGGTGCTCGGCGAGAACCCCGAGAACGGCAAGCTGATCGTCGTCAAGGACGGCCGCTTCGGTCCCTACGTGCAGGAGCAGGATCCGGTCGACCCGGATGCCGCCGACGCCGCGACGGGCGAGGTCGAGGAGGCGCCGAAGAAGCGCGGCGCCAAGAAGGCCGCAGCCCCCAAGCCGCGTACCGCGTCGCTGTTCAAGTCGATGTCCGTCGACGACATCGACCTCGGCACCGCGCTGCAGCTGCTGTCGCTGCCGCGCATCGTCGGCACCGATCCCGCGACGGGCGAGGAGATCACCGCCCAGAACGGCCGCTTCGGCCCGTACCTCAAGAAGGGCACCGACTCGCGGTCGCTCGAGAGCGAGAGCCAGATCTTCGACGTCACCCTCGAGAAGGCGCTCGAGCTCTACGCCCAGCCCAAGTACGGCGCCCGCCGGGCTTCGTCCGCGCTGAAGGAGTTCGAGGCGGACCCGGTCAGCGGCAAGCCGATCCGGATCCGCGACGGCCGCTTCGGCGCCTACGTCACCGACGGCGACACGAACGTCACGATCCCGCGCGGCACCACCGTCGAGGAGATCACGTTCGAGCGCGCGGTCGAGATGCTCGCCGAGAAGCGCGCCAAGGGCCCGGCCCCCAAGCGCGGTCGCGCCGCGGCGAAGAAGCCCGCGGCGGCCAAGAAGCCCGCCGCCGCGAAGACCACCACGGCGAAGAAGTCGACGGCCGCCAAGAAGGCCCCGACGAAGGCCGTGTCCGCCGCGCGCTCGGAGGCCGCCAAGAAGGCCGCGGCCACCCGTGCGGCCAACCGCGCGAAGAAGGCGGCGGAAGAGCAGTGAGCGCGACCACCGGCCTCTGGATCACGTTCGAGGGCGGTGACGGCTCGGGCAAGACCACGCAGGCGCGCCTGCTGCAGGAGTGGGTCGAGGCATCGGGCCGCACCGTCGTGCGCACCCGCGAGCCGGGCGGCACCGAGGTGGGCGACCTGATCCGCGACATCGTGCTGCACCACCGCGGCGACATCGCGCCGCGCGCCGAGGCGCTGCTGTACGCCGCCGATCGCGCCCACCACGTCGCCACGCACGTGCGCCCCGCGCTCGAGCGGGGGGAGGTCGTGATCCAGGATCGCTACCTCGACTCGTCCGTCGCCTACCAGGGCGCGGGCCGGGTGCTCGACGCCGCCGAGATCCGCGACCTCTCGCTCTGGGCCGCCGACGGCGCGCTCCCGGACGTCACGGTGCTGCTCGACCTCGACCCGGCCACCGCGCGCGCCCGGCTCGACGCCGCCGACAAGCCGTTCGACCGTCTCGAGGCCGAGAAGGCCGACTTCCACACGCGGGTGCGCGAGGGGTTCCTCGCGCTCGCGGCCGCCGAGCCGGGGCGCTTCCTCGTCCTCGACGCCGCGCAGCCGGTCGACGCGCTGGCGGCCGCGATCCGATCCCGCATCGCGCCGCTCCTCTGAGGATCGTGTCGGAACCCCCGGCTAGGCTGGGGCCCATGACGCCCGCCGCCACTGCAGAGCTTCCGTGGGGCGACGTCTGGGGGCAGGACGACGCGGTCGAGACGCTGCGCGCCGCCGCGTCCGATCCGGCCTCGCTCTCCCACGCGTACCTGATCACGGGCCCCCCGGGCTCGGGCCGGGCGCCGCTCGCGCGGGCCTTCGCGGCCGCGCTGATCGCCGAGGGCGCCGACGACGTCAACACCATGCGCCAGGTGCTCGCCGGCACCCACTCCGACCTCACCGCGCTGCGCACCGAGGGCTCGATCATCTCGATCAAAGAGGCCCGGGCGATGGCGACCCGCTCGTACATGTCGCCGTCCGCCGGGCGCTACCGCGTGATGGTCATGGAGGACGCCGACCGCATGACCGAGCGCACGTCCAACGTGCTGCTGAAGGCGCTGGAGGAGCCGCCCGAGCGCACCGTATGGATCCTGTGCGCCCCGAGCGACGCCGACCTCCTGCCCACGATCCGCTCGCGCGTGCGGGTGCTGCGCCTGCAGGAGCCCGAGGTGGCCCAGGTCGCCGAGCTCATCACCGCCCGCACGGGCGTCGACCCCGTTGTCGCCGAGCAGGCGGCCCGGCACGCGCAGCGCCACATCGGCATGGCCCAGCGCCTGGCGACCGACGAGGCCTCCCGCGTGCGACGCGACGAGACCCTCCGCGGGGTGCTGCGGGTGCGCGGCATCTCCGACGTGGTCGAGGTGGCCGGGCAGATCGTCCAGGCCGCCACCGACGACGCCAAGGCCCTCACCGCCGAGCGCGACGAGGCCGAGCGCTCGTCGCTGCTGCGCACGGTCGGCATCGCCGACGGCGCGCGGATCCCGCCCGCCGTGCGCAGTCAGCTGAGCGCGCTCGAGGACGACCAGAAGCGCCGGGCCACCCGCAGCCTCCGCGACGGCCTCGATCGCGTGCTCACCGACCTCCAGTCCCTGTTCCGCGACGTGGTCATGCTGCAGTTCCGCCCCGACGCCGACCTCATCAACCGCGAGCTCGCCGAGGATCTGCATGAGCTGGCGGCACGCTGGACCCCCGAGCGCACGCTGGTGGTGCTCGACCACATCGCCGAGACCCGCGACGCGCTCGAGCAGAACGTGCAGCCCACGCTCGCTCTCGAATCGCTGCTTGTGACGTTCCTCTCCGGAAAGAAGCCATGATCCGCAGATCCCTCCGCCGCACCTCCGCCGCGCTCGCGATCCTCCTCGCGGGTGCGCTGGCGCTGTCCGGCTGCCTGTACTCGCAGATCCCGCCGAAGGGGGTCGGGGGCGCGTGCGTGTCGACCCCTGCCTCGACCGAGGGCGTCGACGAGGGGCTCGTCGAGTTCTACGACCAGAAGGTCGAGTGGGAGGACTGCGGCAGCGGCATGGAGTCGGCGACCGTCACGGCGCCCCTCGACTGGGCCGACCCGTCCGCCGGCGAGATCGAGCTGGCCGTCGTGCGGCAGCCCGCGACCGGCGACGCCTCGAAGGGGTCGCTGCTGATCAACCCGGGCGGGCCCGGCGGCAGCGGCTACGACTTCGTCGCGACATCCGTCGACTTCGCCGTCAGCGAGACCCTGCAGGAGAACTACGACATCGTCGGGTTCGACCCCCGCGGCGTCGGCCGCTCGACGGCCGTGACGTGCCTCGACGGCGACGAGATGATGCAGTACCTCTACGCGCTGCCCACGCACCCGCGCGGCACCCCCGAGTGGGAGGCCGAGGGCACCGCCGACAACGAGCGGTTCGCCGAGGCCTGCGAGGCCAACAGCGGCGGCATCCTGCCCTACATCACGACCGATCAGTCGGCCCACGACATGGATCTGCTCCGCGCGGTGCTGGGAGACGACCAGCTCACCTACCTCGGCTACTCGTACGGCACCTTCCTCGGCGCCACCTACGCCAAGCTCTTCCCCGAGAACGCCGGGCGACTGGTGCTCGACGGCGCGATCGACCCGTCGGTCTCGGGCACCGAGGTGGGCACCACGCAGGGCGTCGGCTTCGAGGCGGCGCTGCGCACCTACATGCAGGCCTGCCTGGACGGCGATGCCGACAGCGGCGGCGGATGCCCGTTCTCGGGCACCGTCGATCAGGCCATGGGCGACCTCGGCGCCCTCCTCGCCTCCGTCGACCGCACGCCGCTGCCGAACACGGCCGACGGGCGCCAGCTCGGCGCCGACTCGCTGCTGACGGCCATCATCGCCGCGCTGTACGCGCCCGAGAACTGGCCGTACCTGACCGATGCCTTCAGCCAGGCGCTGCAGGGCGACCCCGCGACGGCGTTTATGCTCGCCGACTTCTACAACGGCATCGAGAACGGCGAGTTCACCGACAACTCCGCCGAGGCGTTCCAGGCCTACAACTGCATGGACTACCCGGCCGACGAGTCGCAGGAGGCGCAGGATGCCGCCGACGCGCTGCTGCGCGAGAAGGCGCCGACCATCGCCGCGTACTGGGATGGCCCGGGCGTCTGCGAGGTCTGGCCGCACGAGCCGACCGGCGTGCGCGAGAAGATCGCCGCCGAGGGCGCGGCGCCCATCGTGGTCATCGGCACCACCGGCGACCCCGCGACCCCCTACGAGTGGGCGGTGTCGCTGGCCGACCAGCTCTCCAGCGGAGTCCTCATGACGTTCGAGGGGGAGGGGCACACGGCGTACAACGGCCAGAGCTCCTGCATCGACGAGGCCGTCGACGCGTTCTTCGTCGACGGCACGGTCCCCGAGGACGGGCTGACCTGCACGCCGTGACGCTCCCGGCGGTCGGAGCGGTTGGGACCATCGCCCGGCATCCGGTATGATCGTTCTTCGTGCCACGCGAGTGGCGCGAGTTGCCGCCTTAGCTCAGTTGGTAGAGCGATTCACTCGTAATGAATAGGTCGTCGGTTCGAATCCGACAGGTGGCTCGAAGGCCCCGGACTCCACTCCGGGGCCTTTTGCTTTGCCGTCACGCAGCGCCCGCCTGGCCGGACCCCTGCGGTTGGCGGGATCCTGCCGCCGGGTGTCCGGATCGCGTCTCGCGGCCCCGTCGCGGCCGCCGCACGATGGATCCATGACCGACATCCTCGCCGCCGACGCCCCCGCCACCCCGGACACCGACACCTCCGACGCGGTGGCGTACTTCGCCCGCAGGCTGCGTCACGAGACCGACCCCTCGGACGTCGCCGCCGCGCGCGCCGCCGGCGCGCCGCTCACGATCGTCGATGTGCGCAGCCGCGCCTCGTACGACCAGGGGCACGTGCCGAACGCGATCCACATACCGGGCGGCGAGCTCGCCGATCGTCATACCGAGCTCGCGGACCTGCCGAACCTCGTCGTCTACTGCTGGGGTCCCGCATGCAACGGCGCCACGCGCGCCGCGCTCGCGCTGAGCCTGCTCGGCTACCCGGTGAGGGAGATGATCGGCGGGTTCGAGTACTGGGCCCGCGAGGGCTTCGCGATCAAGACGGCCGAGGGGCGCACGCGCCGCCCGATCGACCCGCTGACCGCACCGGTGTCCTGAGTTCGGCAGAATGGGCGAGTGACCTCCGCCCCGATCCGGCCCCCCGCATGAACGCGGCGCTGCTGGTGGGGGCGATCACCGAGATCCTGATGTGGGTGGGGCTGGGCGCGGCGGTGCTGTTCGGGGCCCTCGCCCTCATCGCGCGCCTGGCCGATGGCACGTGGGCGCCGATCCGCGCCGTCGTTATGGACGAGGCCCTGCGCTGGTTCGGCGACGACGGTGTGCACACCGCGCCGCTGACCCCCGAGCTGCGGGCGGCCGCGAACGGCGACGAACTCGAGGCGTTCCACCGCGTGGGCACCGCGGGCGATGTGCGCCTGCACGAGCGATCCCCGCTGCCGCGCCTGCTCGGCGGCGTCGCGCTCGCCTGCGGCGGCGTCGGGGTGCTCGCTCTCGTGGTTCAGATCGTCACGATGGTCTCCACCGGCTGACGCAGGATCGTGCGTCGCTTCTCGGGCGCCACCCGGCGGGCGTCGCTGAGATAGATCTCGTGGTGACGCCCCGTCATCCGCAGCCCCTGCTGCGGGATGAACTCGGTGTGCATCCGCTCGAGCACGGGCGCCTCGTCGTCGAAGGCGCCGACGTGGAGGGTCTGCACGCAGCGTCCCTCCGAGAGCGTCTCGAGCCGGACGGGCCCGAGATCCAGGCCGTTGACGAGGGCCGCCGGGACCCACTCGGGGATCAGGATCATCAGGGTCCAGCTCCACTGCGTCTTGTCGCGCGCGGTCGTGAAGCTCGTGTGATCGTCGGCCCACCACAGGCCCTCCAGCGGCGGCACGACGTAGTCGCGGTCGACCTCCCTGCGGGAGGCGAACTTCAGCGAGTACGCCAGGGGGTAGAGCCGCTCGACGGCCGCGGTGAACACCCCCGTGTTCGGATCGCCGTGCCCGTCGATCATCAGATACCGCTGATCCGGGACGTCCAGGATCCGAAAGGATCCGCGCACCGCGCGGTACGAATCGAGGGTCCGCTTCAGGTCGACCTTGTCCGGCATGGGGCCATTCTCCCGCCGAAGCGGGCGGCGTACGCTCGGATCATGACCAGGGCACTGCTGATCGTCGACGTCCAGAACGACTTCACCGAGGGCGGCGCCCTCGGCGTGACCGGGGGTGACGCCGTCGCGGCCGGCATCACCCGCCACCTGACCGACCACGGCGGCGACTACGCGGTGATCATCGCCTCGCGCGACTGGCACGACGCCGACAGCGACAACGGCGGGCACATCTCGGACGCCCCCGACTTCGTCGACTCGTGGCCCGTGCACTGCGTCGCGGGCACGGAGGGAGCCGACTACGACCCGGGCCTCGACACCGCGGCCGTCACCCATCACGTGAAGAAGGGGCAGGGCAAGCCCGCGTACTCGATGTTCGAGGGCGTCACCGACGACGGATCCAC
>Ga0308156_1003704_pt1 | contig 11424 bp, 10 predicted proteins | sample PhyAR2_FD_201041 | JGI IMG/M metagenome (GOLD analysis project Ga0308156, IMG submission 201041) | Phyllosphere microbial communities from UC Gill Tract Community Farm, Albany, California, United States - DLSL A.R2 | ecosystem: Host-associated > Plants > Phyllosphere > Unclassified | place: USA... | reverse complement strand
ACCGGTGACGCAGGCCGAGGCGCTGCAGATGATTGCCTCACTCAAGCTCTACCCGCTGCTGCAAGGAGTGCGCGGCCAGCCCGCTGCCGATGTGCAGGCCATGGCCGCCACGGTGGCACGCCTGTCAGAGCTGGCGCTGGCCTATGCCGGCGAGATCGCGGAGATCGACCTGAACCCGGTGCTGGTCCAGCCTGCCGGGGAGGGCGTGATTGCGGTCGATGCGCTGATGGTGGCCGCCCCGCCGCAGGCCTGATGCACAGCGCCACGGAGACTTTGATCGGAACTATGCGATGAAACAGGAAGAGAATTTCGCCCGCCCCGATGCCGCATCGGGCCCGGGCGCCTACCGGCAATATGCGCGTGAATGGCTGCACAGCCATTTGCCCACCCATATGCGCGCCGACAGCGTGGACTACCGCACGCCCAGCCTGGACGAGTGCCGCGACTGGGAAGCGCGCATGTACCAGGCGGGCCTGGCCGGCATGACCTGGCCGGCCGCCTATGGCGGCCATGGCCTGAGCCTGCGCGAGCACCTGGCGGTGAACCAGGAAGTGGGCGCGCTGGCGATGCCCGAGAGCGTCAGCTCGATCGGCAAGGAGCTGGCCGGGCCCATCATCATGGCCGTGGGCACCGAGGCGCAAAAACAAGCCTTTCTGCCCGCGATTCTGGAGATGCGCGAGTACTGGTGCCAGGGCTTTTCCGAGCCCGAGGCAGGGTCGGACCTGGCGCGGCTGCGCACCAAGGCGACGCCCGATGGTGATGGCTGGCTGATCCAGGGCCAGAAGATCTGGACCAGTGGCGCCGCCAAGGCCCATTACTGCCTGCTGCTGACCCGCACCGGCACGGTGGCCGACAAGCACCGGGGGCTGCTGATGTTTGCGGTGCCGATGGACACGCCCGGCATCCGCGTGGTGCCGATCCGCTCCATCGACAACAAGCAGTCGTTTGCCGAGGTATTTTTTGACCAGGTGCGCGTGCCCGATTCGGCCCGCCTGGGCGCTGCCGATGAAGGCTGGAGCGCTGCGATTCGCGTGCTGTCGATCGAGCGCGCCACCAACCGCATGTACCGTGCCTGGCGCTTTGAGTGCGAGCTGCGCCAGCTGGTGCGCGCCTACCAGTCCGAGCCCGCGCTGCGCGCCCGCTTGCAAGAGCCGGGCCTGCGCCAGGTGATTGGCCAGGTGGTCAGCCAGATCGATGGCCTCAAGGGCCTGGTCGAGCGCAGTGTGGAGCAGCTGCACGCCGGCGAGCCGATTGGTGCGCGCGGATCGCTCACCAAGCTGTACTGGTCGGAATGCCACCAGGCCTTTGCGTCGCTGGCGCTGGCGCTGGTGGCCGATATCAACCCCGGCCACAGCGCGCTGGCGCAACGCGCCAAGGCCCATTTCACGCAGGCCTACCTGTTCTCGCGCGCCGAGAGCATCTATGCCGGGACCACCGAAGTGCAGCTGGACGTCATTGCCCAGCGCATTCAACAGCTGACCAAGGACTGAGGGGATGGCGATGCAAAGTGAAGAGCTGCAGCCCGAGGAGTTCGGGCAGGCGGCGCAGGCGGTCATCGCGGCGCTGCAAGGGCAAGGCCCGGCCGAGGCGGCCGCCGCCATGGCCGATGCCGGCCTGTTCGGCATTTGCGCCGATGAAGCCCAGGGCGGCCTGGGCCTGCCGCTGGCATTTGCGATGCCGGTGGTGCGCGTGGCCGGGCAGATGCAACTGTCCTACCCCCTGCCCGAGCAGATGGCCGCCTGCAAGGCGCTGCAGGGCACGCAGGCCGGCGGCCAGCTGCTGCGCGGTGAGAAATCGCTGTGCGTGGTGATGGCTGCGCAGGCCGCTGGCGGCTGGAGCGGGGTGGCGCGCAATGGCCTGCAGGCCGACTATGCGCTGGTGCAGACCGGTGCCGGTTTTGCGCTTTACGACAAGGCGGACTTGCGCTGCCAGGCCGAGGAGATGCTGGACCCGGAAGTGCCCCAACTGTGGGTGTCAACCGCCGGTGCCGCGCCGCTGCTGAGCCTGGATGCGCAGCAGTCGCAGGCCTTTTGTGCCGACACCAAGCTGCTCTGGGCCGAGTATGTGAACGGCCTGTGCGCCGGCGCGCTGGAGCGCACTGCCGATTACCTGCAGGCGCGCGTGCAGTTTGGCCGGCCACTGTCGGCCAAGCAGGCGGTGCGCCACCACCTGGCGCGCATGCGCCTGCTGCTGGAGGCATCCAGTGCCCAGGCCTGGCGTGCGCTGCGTGCGGACGCATGCGATGCCCCGCGCGAGGCGGACAGCGCGTTGGCTGCTGCGCTGAACCAGGGCGCCTGGGTGCTGGAAAAAGCCATCCACCTGCATGGTGGTATGGGGTTTACCTGGGAGCTGGGGCTGCACCGCAGCCTGCGCGAGCTCAAGAAGCTCGACGCCAGCCTGGGTGCCGGTGCGCTGATGCGCGCCGTGGGCGCTGACTTTATCGACCGTTGTGAGGTGACGCCATGACAAGGGCCATCGCGAGAGACATGGAAGGCCGCGTGGCCCTGATCACCGGCGCCGGTGCCGGTATTGGCCGCGCCACCGCGCTGCAACTGGCCGCGCGCGGTGCGGTGGTGGCGGTGAATGATTTGAAGGAGGCGCTGGTGGAAGAAACCGTGGCCGCTATCACCGCGCAGGGCGGCAAGGCCTTTGGTGTGGTGAAGAACGTGGCCACGCGCGAAGAGATGACCGCCGCCGTGGACGAGGCCCATGCCCGCCACCAGCGGCTGGACATTCTGGTCAACAACGCCGCCTGGGTGCGCTACCAATCGGTGAGCGAGATCATGCCCGAGACGGTGGACCGCATGCTGGACATCGGCTTCAAGGCCGTGCTCTGGGGCATCCAGGCCGCTGCGGCCCGTATGGATGCGGAGCGCGGAGGCGCCATCATCAATGTGGCCTCGGTCGCGGCGCTGCGCTCTGCCGGCAGCTCGATGGTGTATTCAGGCATCAAGGCGGGTGTGCTGGGCATTACCCGCGCTGCGGCGGCGGAGCTGGGTGAGCGCAACATCCGCGTGAATGCGGTCTGCCCCTCGGCCGTGCCGACCGAGGGCACGCAACGCAACCGCAATGCCGAGCGCGATGCGGGCCGCGTGGCCAAGACGCCGATGGGGCGCCTGGGCACGGTGGACGACATTGCCGGCACCATCTGCTTTCTCGCCAGCGATGCTGCGCAGTTCACCACCGCGCAGGCGCTGGTGGTGGACGGCGGCATTACCTTCACCAACATCTGAGGCGCCCGCTCCATGCCCGCTGTCTTGATCACCGGTGCTGCCTCTGGCATTGGCCGCGCTGCCGCGCTGCAGTTTGCGCAGCAGGGCTGGGACTGCCTGCTGGTGGACATCAGCCCCGCGATTGCCGCGCTGCCTGCGCACTGCCTGGCGCAGGGCGCCGCCAGTGCGCAGGCCTTTGCGCTGGACCTGACCGATGCGCAGGCGCTGGCCCAGCTGGGCCGCCAACTGGCTGCGCTGCCAGCGCTCGATGCGCTGGTCAACAACGCCGGTATCTCGGACAGCAGCGGCCGGCCGTTGGCCGAGCAGGCGCCCGCGCAGTGGCAGCGCCTGCTGCGGCTGAACCTGCAGGCACCGCAGGCCTTGTTCGACACCTGCCTTCCGCGCTTGAAGCCGGATGCGCGCATTGTCAATGTGTCCTCCGGCGCGGGGCAGAAGGCCATTCCCTGGCGCGGCCTCTACAGCCCCAGCAAGGCCGGGCTGATTGCCTGGTCGCACAGCCTGGCGCAGCGCTACCCGCAGCTGGGGGTGACCACCTTGTGCCCCGGTTTTGTACGTACCGAGCTGGTGCAAGGGCTGATGGATGCAGGCCGCCTGGCGCTGGCCGATGCCGTTGCCAAGATTCCGCTGGGCCGTCTGGCTGAACCTGAAGAAATGGCCGCAGCGCTGGTGTTTTTGGCGCAGCCGCAGGCGCATGTGCTGTCGGGCCTGGTTCTGTCAGTCGATGGCGGATCGGGCATTTACGGCGGCAGCAGCCGCTGTGCGCTGAGCACGGCCGTGCCTGCGCCTTTACAGACGCCGCTGCATCTGCAACTGCAAGCAGGCAGCAATGCCGCCTGTGATGGCGCATGGTTGCAAGCGCTGCAGGCGGATGCGCCTGCGCATGCGGCTGCCACAGGGGAGCGATGCCAAGGGGTGGTCAGCACCCAGTCGCTGGCGCCTGCTGTCAGCGATCTGCTGGAGGCCGTGCTGAGCGCCGGCCAGCAGTTTGCAGCCGCCCATGCACGCGATGCCAGCCTGCTGCTGTTGCTGCCGGCTAGCGCTCCCGGCGATGTACCGGCGTGGCAGCACCAGACGGCGCTGGCTGCCGCGCGCATGCTGGTGGCGACCCTGGCCTGCGAATGGGCCACCCAGGGCCTGCGTATCAATGCGCTGCTGCTGTCGCCTGAACAGGCCACGGAGGCGGCTGTGGCGCAACTGCTGCCGCTGGTCCGTTTTCTGACCGGTGCGCGGGCGCAGTTTGTGACGGGTCAGTGCCTGGATATCTCAGGCACCAAGGAGCGCCACCATGGCTGAACTGGACACCGCCGCCGTCGAGGCCTTGTACCGCCAGGAGCGTGGCTACTGGCGGCCTTGGAACGCGCAACTGCTGGCGCGCCGCCCGGCATTTTTGCAGGCCTATGCGCACTATGCCGGTTACCCGGCACGCAGCGGCAGCCTGAGCGAGCGCATGGTGGAGCTGGTCTATGTGGCGCTCGATGCCTCCGCCAGCCATTTGTTTGCCAGCGGCTTGAAGCTGCACATGCAAAAGGCGCTGGCCTGCGGCGCCAGCGATGACGACTTGCTCGATGTGCTGACCCTCGTCTGCCTGCAAGGCGCAGGCGCGACTGCGGCGGCGCTGAACGAGGTGGCCCAGGTGTATGGTCTGCTGCCCGGCGCAGAGACCACGGCGGGGGAAGACCTGCCGCCAGACCTGTGGGCGCGGCTGCAGGCCATCGATCCCGCCTACTTTGAGCATCTGCAAACGCTGGCCCGCACGGCAGAAAGCGGCCAGGGCCTGAGCGCTGGCGAGCGCTGCCTGATCACGATTGCGCTGCATGCCTGCTTTACCGCCAGCCAGCCCGAGGCCTTGCGCGCAGCGCTGCAGCAGGCCCATGGCCTGGGCGTGGCGCGCGATGCGGTGGTGCAGGTCATCCAGATGGGTGCGCACCTGGCGGTGCATGGCACGGCGCTGGGCATCACGGTGCTGGCTGAGCTGGAGGCGGCATGACACCGAACGACAAGGAGACAACCATGAACCAGTTGCGTAGCGAACGCCGCACCCTGCTGATGGCGGCCATGGCTGCCGCACTGCCTGCAGCCCTTCCCCTGGCGCGGGCGGCCGCACCCTGGCCCAGCAAGCCGGTGCGCCTGGTGGTGACCAGCTCGCCCGGATCGGGCGGCGATGTGTTTGCCCGCTTGCTGGCGCCCGGCCTGCAGGCAGCGCTGGGCCAGCCCTTCTATGTGGAGAACAAGGTGGGCGCCAACGGCATCATCGCCAATGACTTTGTTGTCAAAAGCAATGATGCTCACACGGTGCTGTTTGCGCCGTCGTCGGCCATCGTCATCAACCCCTTTATCCAGCCCAAGCTGCCCTATGACACGCAGCGCGATCTGCTGCCGGTGGGGCAGATTGGGCTGTCGGGCATTTTTCTGGTGGCCAATCCGGAGACCGGCATTGCATCCCTGGCCGACCTGGTGCGCTATGCCAAGGCCAACCCGGGCAAGCTGTCCTGCGGCTCCTGGGGCAATGGCTCGTCGGGCCATCTGGCGCTGGAAGGCCTCAAGGCCCATTACGGCATCGACATCCACCATGTGCCCTACAAGGCGCTGTCCACCGAGCTGTCCGACATCATCGGCAACAACATTGCGATGGGCTTCATGGACATCGCATCGCCCGTGCCGCATATCCGCAACGGCAAGCTGCTGGCCGTCGGCGTGACAGGCACCCGGCGCGCACCGGCCACCCCGCAGGTGCCGACCTTTACCGAGCAGGGCTTCAAGTTCGATGCGGACGGCTGGTATGGCGTGTTTCTGCCGGCCGGCACCTCCAACCCCGAGATGGTGGAGCGGCTCAACCAGGCCCTTGCGCAGGTGGCGCAAAGCGCCGACATCCGCAAAAATTTTGAAGACCAGAACATGGCGCTGCCGGCCGTCAAGCCGGCGGCCGAGTTTGCCCGCTCCATCCAGTCCGATATGAAGATCTGGGGGGGCCTGGCCAAACTCGCCGATCTGAAGATGCCGTAACGAGCGCGCTGGCGCCTGCACCGGGCGCGACAAGCCCGGGCAGCGCTGACATGCCAGCGATGGAACCAGGGGGTAGCTGCGGCAGGGCCCGGCAATCCGCAATCAACAGGAGACAAAAAAATGACCGATTCATACGCAAGCTTCAACCGCCGGCAGATGCTGCTGGGCCTGCTCGCCGCAGCGGGCGCCGGCACAACGTGGGCCAACACCGCCTGGCCCAACAAGGCGATCCGGATGATCGTGCCCGGGCCGGCCGGGTCAGGCGGCGACATCTTTGCGCGCCTGCTGCTGCCGCCGCTGCAGACGACGCTGAAGGAAAGCCTGTATGTCGAGAACAAGGCAGGGGCCAACGGCATCATCGGCAATGACCATGTGGCCAAGGCCCAGGGCGATGGCTATACCTTGCTGTTTGCACCGTCGTCGTCGATTGCGATCAACCCCATCATCCAGCCCAAGATGCCCTATGACGCGATGCGCGATCTGGCACCGGTGGCCCAGATCGGGGCGGCAGGCATCCTGCTGGTGGCCAACCCGGCGACCGGCTTCAAGAACCTGGCTGACATGGTGCAGTACGCGAAGGCCCACCCGGGCCGCCTGGCCTATGGCTCCTGGGGCAGCGGCTCGACCGGCCACCTGGTGATGGAAGGCATCAAGGCCCATTACGGGCTGGACATGCCCCATGTGCCCTACAAAGGCACCGCCGTGGAACTGGGCGATCTGCTGGCCAACACGATTGGCGTGGGCTTTATGGACATTGCCTCGCCGATCCCCCATGTGCGCAGCGGCAAGCTGCGTGCGCTGGGCGCCACCGGATCGGCACGCGGCCCGGCGCTGCAGGATGTGCCGACCTTGACCGAGCAGGGCTACAGCTTCGATGCCGACGGCTGGTATGGCGTGTTCGCCCCGGCCAAGACCGATCCCAAGATCATCGACCGCCTCAACGCCGATCTGGGCCAGGTGCTGGGCAGCCCCGAGATGAAGGCGAAGTTTGCCGAGCAGAACATGCTGATCCCTGCGCACAAGTCGGCCGCCGAGTTCAGCCAGGTCGTCAAGCGCGACATGGCGCTGTGGCAGCAGCTGGCCAAGGTGGCCAAGCTCAAGGTCGATTGAGCGGCGCCGTGGGCGGTCAGCGGCGACCGCAGGCTGCGCCGCTCTGCCCAGACACCCGCTGTGCCGCAACGGCACCGCCAATTTTTGCAGAGTGTCCCTCAGGAAGGTCTTATGTCTTCATGGATTTCTTGGCGCGCTACAGCCCTGGGGCTGGGCTTGGCTTTGTGCACGGCAGCTGGATCGGCGGCCGAGGCGACGGCCGCTTTCCCCAACAAACGCGTGACGATCGTGGTGCCGTATTCGGCCGGCGGCCTGACCGATACGCTGGCCCGGTCGCTGGCGGCCAAGCTCGCTACGCTCTGGGGCCAGCCGGTGGTGGTGGAGAACCGCGACGGCGCGGGCACCATCATAGGGACCAGCGCGGTGGCACGCACCCCGGCCGATGGCTATACGCTGCTGTTCACCAGCTATGCCTACACCTCCAACCCGGTGCTGCGCCGCCAGCTGCCCTATGGGCCCGATGCCTTCCGGCCCGTGGGCCTGCTGGGCTCCAGCCACAATGTGCTGCTGGTCACCAACCGCTTGCGCGGGCAGTCGCTGCAACACTTGATCGACCGCGCCAAGGCCGAGCCCGGATCGCTGAAGCTGGCTTCATCCGGCCCCGGGTCGAGCCCGCATCTGGGCGCCGAGCTGTTTGCGACGAAGGCGGGTATCGGCTTTACCCATGTGCCTTACAAGGGGCAGGGCCCGGCGATGACCGATCTGATGGCCGGTGTGGTCGATGGCATGTTTGACGGCATGTCGTCGTACGCACTGGTCAAATCCGGCAAGGTGGCGGCGGTGGCCATGGCGTCCGAGCAGCGCCACCCGGACGCGCCCGAGATTCCGACCTTCAAGGAGCTGGGCATGGACTTTGTCAGCGGCAGCTGGTTTGGCATGCTGGCACCGGCTGCCACACCCGATGCGGTGGTGCAGCAGATCAATGCCGATCTGCATCGCGCGGTGGAAGACCCTGCAGTGCGCGCGCAGATTGCCAAGACCGGTTTGCTGGTAGCGCTGTCCACCCCCGAGGCCTTTGGCCAGTACCTGCAGGCCGAAACCAAAAAGCTGCAGGCCCTGGTCAAGAGCGGCGTGCGCATCGAGTTGAACTGAGCCGGAGGCACGGGGGCGGGCTGCCGCATAATCGGCTTTTCGCCATCTTTCTGGACCGCGCCATGCCCCTCGACCGCCATACCCTCGCTGCCAGATTGCTCGCCACTGCGTCTTTGCTGAGCGCACCGGCATGGGCCATCAACAAATGCGTTGATGCCCAGGGCCGCACCAGCTTTCAGGATGAGCCCTGCGCGGCCGGGCAGAAGGCCGAGACCATCACCGTGACACCGTCCAGCCAGGGCATCAACCCGCGCGAGCATGACCGCCCGGTCACCAGCCGCCCGGCGGATAACCCACCGGCGTCCGCACCACCGGCAGCAGCACCCGCGGATGCCCCCGAGCCGCGTCCGGCCGATTGCCCCGATCCCGAGCGCATGAAGAGCATGCAGATCGAAGCCGAGTCGATTGCGCTGCCGCTGCCGATCCGCAAGCAAAAGCGGGCGTCGTTTGAGGCGCTGAAGGCGCGCTGCGGGGGGTAGGCGGCAGCCGTCCGGGCGAGGCTTTTGAGCCCTTTACAAGTAAAAATGGACTGCGCTTGGCAGTCCGTTTTCGTTGACCACGGCTTTTGGCCGCTCAATGGCTGCCAATGGACCGGCGCATTCCGAACGCAAACATTCCCAGCAGCGACGCCAGCAAGCCCAACCCGGCAAAGCTCATAGCAGGCACGGCCTTTATAGAGCTATCCGATATGGGCGGAGGGTTGAAGCGTACGGACGCATCGCAAGGGGCGCGATCTCCAGCACAGCTGGCACCGCTGGGCAAGGTCAGGGTGGCGGTAGTCGTCAGCGCTTGCTGGTTATCCAGAATGGTGGCCTCTACAGTGAACTGCAGCTGGGCGCCAGCGCTCAGATCAATGGCGGTGCTCAAAGCGCCACTGGGCAGCGTGGACGGGCAGGCGCTGGCCTGGCCCGCTCCAGCATTGAGTACGGTGCATGACCAAGTGCCAAAACTCATGCCTGCAGGCACTGCGTCGCTCAGGGTCACGCCGTTGGCGGCGCCTGTCGACATATTGCTCACCGTCACGGTGTAGGGTACCTTGCTGCCATTGGCGGGCAGTGCCTCGGTATCGGCGCTGGTCGTCTTGGTAATGTCCAACACGGCAGGCACCGGCGAGAAGGCCACGCTGGCATCGCAAGGCGTGCGGCCTCCGGCGCAGGTGGCGCCAGGGGGCAGGCTCAGGGTGGCAATGTTGGTGAGCGCCTGCTGGTTGTCCACCACCGTGGCGTTCACTGTGAATGCGAGTTCTGCGCCTGCGCTCAGGTTGAATGTTGCGGAGAGATCGCCGCTGGGCAGCGCAGCAGGGCAAGCGCTCGCAGGTGCAGAACCGGCGTTGATCACGGTGCATGACCACTCGCCAAAACGCAGAGCAGCAGGAGCAAGGTCAGTCAAGCCAACGTTACTGGCCAGGGTCGACGAGGTATTGCTAACAGTGATGGTGTAGGGCACGGTACTGCCGTTGGAGGGCAGCGCATCGGTGCTGACCGATGTGCGCTTGGCGATTTCTAGTTCAGGCGGATTGGCAATGGCTGCTGCACAGGGTCCGCTTGGGTTGTTGAAAGACTTGAGGAAGGCATTGCCGACCTTGCCTTGATTGGCTGACCATCCGCCATTGGGTGTGCTGGAATTGGCCCAACCGATATCGTTGGTTCCAAATACGCAAGCACCGTTTCCCGAATAGGAAGTTGTACTGGGTACCAAGACACCGACCGCTGATGTCGTTCCAGAGTTGACGGGTCCGGCGCCGCTCCCCAAGTACAACGCATTCGCATAAGGAACGTTCGTGTATGGGTAATAGCCAAAACTCAGGGTCAGGCTCGCCAAGGCCGTGAAATCAGCGGCGCCGGTTGCAGCCGTGTTGAGGGAATGGCTGTTCACACCGGCGAAAGGCACGCCATTGCCAAGCGCAGGAGAGGGCGAGTTCAACGAACGGTCCAGCAGTGGCCGTACCTGGTTGGCGTTGGTGGTGTTGATCGTGTCGATAAAAAGTACTGCACCGCGGGTGCGGCGGCTCGCAATAGCGGCTTCAAGTTGGGGCCAGTCGCTGGCGTCAATCGTGGAGTACGCGCTGGCAATGACCACGAGATCGTAACCTGGGGCAAACAACTCATCGGGATTCAAGGGCGCGTTATTGATCAGTTCACTGGAATTGCATGTGACCGTTTTGCTAAGGCCAGAAATCGGATCAGTGACGGATTGCGGCGTGTTGCTGCAAGTTGCCAATGTCAACGGGGCAGCGAACTCTTGAATGATCCCATTCATGTAGTTGTTTTCGGGATCAGCCGGGTTGGCATTGCTGCCCCCCGTAGTAAGGATGAGAATATTCTGTGCTTGCGCTGCACCTGCCAGGCTCAGCCCGAGGGCAAGCGCTAGACTGGATAATAAATTTATACTATTAATCACTGGACCTCCTGCTGTAAATTGCTGTCATTCTGGCACGACTAGTGGCGGACGCTAACTTTTGCTGAGCATCGATGATCACCCGGCACTGGCCGCTGTAGCGAGGGCCAGGCCGAAGGTGCAAATCTCTGGCTATCCGTTGATATAGCTATCTATGCTGCTATAAAAATTTCTGATTCTATAGATGCAGAGCCTATACCCTGCGTCTGGGTTCAATAGGCTGTGAGTGTTGGAATTTGCAGGTTTATGAATCTTTGTTTGCAATTTTTTCCTATCAAAAGTTGCATAAAAGACGAAATGATTTGGGTGGAAAGTGAAAGATGCAACCAGAGGTTCACTCCCCGGCGTGTTGGCGCAAAAAAAAGCGCCTCTGCTGAGACGCTAATGGCATGGCGAACTGACAGCCGCGCGTTTAAACCGCCATCGGCGCCGTCAACGGCGCATGGTGCTGGTAGCCTTCCAACCAGAAGTCCGACGGTTCGACCTTTTCCAGCCATTCGGGCTGGTACTGGCCGGTCACCGCGTAGTCGGGGATGCGGTCCGACAGCACCAGCTTGGGGGATTCAAAGGGCTCGCGCTTGAGCTGCTC
>Ga0308156_1003703_pt1 | contig 11425 bp, 14 predicted proteins | sample PhyAR2_FD_201041 | JGI IMG/M metagenome (GOLD analysis project Ga0308156, IMG submission 201041) | Phyllosphere microbial communities from UC Gill Tract Community Farm, Albany, California, United States - DLSL A.R2 | ecosystem: Host-associated > Plants > Phyllosphere > Unclassified | place: USA... | reverse complement strand
GCGGTGGCCGCCAATCAGCTGATGCTGGACGGTTTTCTGCCTGCCGTGAATGACAACCTGTTCGGGGACTTCAAACTCCATGAATTCGAAGTCGCCTAACATCAGGCGGGTCACAGTCGGATCAATGCCCGGCGCAAACTGCGAAAGAGAATTCAGAAGGGACATACTGCGAGTGCCTGTTTCAGATATGACTGACAATGAAAAATAGGAGCGGCCATCTGTCGGGAGGCATGCGAATTTACAGGGCCTGACCGTTCAGGCTGCCTGCAAAAGATGTCCGGACATCAAATATGGTGCAGAAAAGCACCTACCCAGACGTTATTCAGTCCGGATTTTATTCTGCTGCAGATCAGCCATATGATGACTGTTATTTATTCCGGCCAGTGCGATGTTGACGGCCTCTTCCAGCAAGTCATAAGTAACCTCGCCAGTCAGCACCCTGTCCCCGATAATGGTTGTCGGCGTACCTGAGTAATAAAGCCGTCTCATTAACGCCTTATTCACTTCGATAATGTTCTGTGTATCAAGCGGATAAGTTGTGACTTTCATTCCGGCAGCATGCAGGGCTGAATAAATACGCAGGTCGTCACCCATACCGCTGTCTGACATCAGCGCATGGTGAAAAGCATGGAATTTTTCAGGTTCTTCGATCCAGACGGCAAGCGCCATGCGCGTAACAGCGGTTGACGCTTCCGGACCGTATGAAATCAGTTTGTAGGTGATCGCAATCTGAGCATAGGCCTTTAAAAGCTTTTCCAGATTACGGTCCAGTCGTTTGCAATGAATACAGTCGTAGTTCACGAAACTGACAATTTTCAGTACAGGTTGCTCAGCACCGACGACAGGAGAGAGCGGATCGTTCAGCAGTTTATTTCGCATGAGTGCATCTGTCTGCGATGGACGCTGCGGCTGTTCTGCGGTAATGCCAGTGTTTGCCTGATGATGCGCCACTCCGGCAGATGCCGGCCCTTCGCCCATGAGCATCAGCAATAAAACGAATTCATTAAGCATAATCCTGCTCCACAGATAATCTCACAGTTGCCGTAACGGAACGCAGTGACTGCGATTTTCGAAAAGCCTTAAACAGTGAAATCAGCATGGCCAAAGCGGCGTTCAGAATTCTGAATACCGGCAGCTGTGAAAGCAGTTGAGGAAGAAGAGGCAGATAAGGCCTGCCTGCAGGGATGTGGTTCAAACCAGGCTGTCATCAGGGCAGAGAGAGGCTGCCAGCCTGACCGGGATACACCATCAGCATGGATGGATCGAAGGTGCTGGTGGATGACGGTGCTCTGGCTGCCTGCTTGCTGATGCCACTCATGACAGTGGCCACCAGTACCTGGCGACCTTCGTGAGTCATCAGAAGGTTAACGGGCTGCAGTGACTGGCCGCCGGTCGCAGGCGGTATCGGGGGATACCGGCCGGTTTTACGAAACGCCTGCTCACGAAGATGCTGTCTGTCGAAGTCCGGCTGGGCAGGCATCCAGGGTTTATAGGCAACGCCGTGGTCAAGCGCATTCTGACGTGCCAGCCTGTCACGTTCTGCCATTTCGCGACTCTGCGAGACCGTGCTGCCCGGATACATGGCGGCCAGCGTCACGGCTGAGATAATGCCCGGCAGCCCTGTAAGCGCCGCGGTGAGTCCCGTCAGCCCCGCGGTAGCGCTCCTGCCAATCAGCAGGTCAATGCCCCAGCCCGCAAGCCTGAGCGGTGTCAGCAGTGCGCCCGCGGCATGTTTAATGAGCCAGAATCCACCGCTGATACCCGCAAGGCCCGTCACGGCCAGTGCAGCCTGCCCTGCAAACTTCGCCATTTCAGGATGCCGGTGTGCAATGTCTGCCATCTGCTGAAGAGAGTGCGTGAGCGTGTCCAGCCCCTGCGTGAACGTGTCCAGCAGGCCGCCATCTTTCCCCATCACCCGCTGCAGGTCCTGCCATTTCTTGTGAAAGTCGATCGCTTTGCCGTTGTAAGTGCTCCCGACCGCACCATAGGCATCATTCAGGCCGCGCGCGACACCGTAGGCATCGATACGGTGATGGATGGTCTCAAGCTGTTTGTCGATGAGACTGAACATCTTGCCGCCGGTACGCCCGAATATCAGGGCGTTCTCACGCTGCTTCTGTTCTTCGGTGTAATGGTGTCTGCGGTAGAGTGGCAGGATGACGTTTTCATAGTATTCGACAGGCGACTGGCTGAAGAGCTGCGCGTTGATAAGTGGATTACCCCGGAAACGCTTCACGCCGCCCAGGCTGTTTAGCTCTATCTTGCTGGCATCCCAGATACCCATTTTCATCAGGCCATGCGTGACCTGATTAGGCAGCTTCACAATCCCGTTTAACCGGTTATAAGCGGTCATCAGCGCATCACCCGCTGAACTGCCCTTCAGTTCACCGATAATCGTCTCCAGCTCAGCAAACAGGGCTTTATTGCTCAGGTTAAAGGCCGAGGTGCCCGCTTTGGCCATAAACTGACGGTACTGGGTGAAATCGACATTGCCGCCTGAAGACTGGATAGCGCGAAACGCTGCGTCCATCAGTTCATCAAAGCGCTCCGGGCTTTTCAGACCGCCCGCCGTCTCGGTGAAGCGCAGCATATCCATCTGTTTTGCGGTTGTGGCTTCACGCTGATGCTCATCCAGCCCGCGTGAGGCGAAGGTAATACGCGCCAGCACCGGTGCCCGGGCGGCAATGTTGGCCGCTTCAAACGTGGCGGGCGCAATCATGCGGTTTGTGCCGTTTGCGGTGTCCTTCCAGTAAGGCCAGTCACCCACAATCAGCTTGAGATGCCAGTCGTCCACGCCAGAGCTGTTGAGTGCTTCTGACACCGCCTTGCATCCTGCGGAGGCCGTTTCCCCGCGTACCGCTGTAGAGTGCGGTCAGCAGCAGGCCTGATTTACTGGCATTTTCACAGAGTCGGCCACTGGCCGCTTTATCCTGACCGTTTGTCACACGCACACAGTTCAGGTTTGCAGCACCCAGCTGCAGTGAAATGGCAGCCGCCGTGGCCAGGTCATACTGGCGGTCTTTAGGCGTGCCCAGAAAGAAGGCCATGTCGTTATCAGAACGGATACAAAAGGCGCTGTTAACCGGTCCCCAGCATGCCACACCCACCAGCCCCAGCCCGTCGGTGGGTACACCGTTAATGTAACGGGCCCGGGGCGGGACAACCTGGACATAAAGGTCAGGTGCCGTGAGTGCAGACGTGTTGAGGTCGCCGGTTGAATAAATCGGCATGAGAGAGACTCCGTATGCGTGAGCGGATGCTGGAAAAAAAGGGTTATCGCGTGGTCTGGTGCCCGTTCAGGGTGACCTCAAACTGTGTCACCTCAGGTGCGGTGATGGTCCGGGTGGTGGCGTAATTCACGCTGAAAATCAGGTCGCGCCGGTAGACATGCCAGTTCTGTGACCTGTCCGAATCAAACTGCCGGGCATAAAGGAGCTGCGCGGGCGCGCCGTCGTTGAGGTCAATGTGACACTGTTCAGAGAGCGCCGTATCAATGGCACTGCCGATGCGGTCCCGGAGGCCGGGCGCAGGTGCCCAGACAGTAATCTGAAAATCCTTTATCTGCCTGTGCAGCTCTTTTACAGCCGTGCCCGCGGTGGTAACGGAAATACTGAGATGCTCTGCCAGCGGGATGCAGACACTGCTGAGTACAGTGAATGACTTCGGCAGTGCTGCAGACAGCGCGTGTATTGCCCGTCCAGCCGTGGTTCCCGCCCGGAAATGGAAACTGAACGTTTTCCTGTTAAGGGTTATCAGCACGTTTGTGAGTGACGACGCCACACCGGAAACCCCTATTGTGGTGCCGTTCACTGTGAACTGCAGTGTGGGTTTGCCCTTCGCCATTAAACGGAACGGCCTGCCAAGCGCCGTGCTGATTTTACGCTCTGTCGGCAGCGGCCAGACGGAGATGTGCACACCACCGTTATCTATATCCTGCTGCAGTGTTCCCGGCACCGGCCAGCCCGGGTAGATTTTTACTGAAGCGTTAACAATACCGGGTAACTGGCAGCCTCCAGGATACACCACCCCGGCTACCCGCCTCGCCAGGTAGCGGGCGACATCGTCGGTACTGGCCATGTTACACCGCCACCTGAAGCGCCGTAAGACGCCAGCCCATGTCGGTAAGCTCCGTGCCGCTGATGACAAAACGATGCCCGGCGTCATCCGTTATAAAATCCCCGGCATGAACAAAGACGCCTCTGAACGCGGGCATCATAATGTTGTGCCACGCGCTGCGCGTTTCACCCGGCAGCTTCAGCGGGCTGTGCTCACCGCCCCGGCTCAGCACAATACTGGCGGGCCAGCCGGACATGATGAGCGCTTCATTTGCTGCAGTCGTGCCACCGTAATCCTGAAGCCCGGCATCATTACCCGTCTGAGCGGTACGCCGGATACTGACAAGCCGCTCAGCTTTGACACACAGTATAGGCTGTAACAGCGGCATGGCTGCCACGTAAAAGGTCCCCTCTGTGGACACCAGGATATCGCCTGCCTCAAACCCCGCCGCGTCAAAGATACCAATACGGGTGGCCTGTCCGAAACGCGCCGCCCTCATATAGCCATAATCGGTGGTGAATGAGGCCGAAAGCTCCCGTAGCGGTTGCGCATCCAGCGGGCTGAAGGGTGAGGCTGCCCGGTAATGACTCGCCGCACCGCCCAGGCGTTTCGCGGCCTTCCCGTTACCCTGGTTCACCTTCGCCGCCAGCTGATGCGCGTCCATATCAGCACCGGGTCACAGTTGATGCGCCATTACCCAGCGACGGGCCCGGCGGGATCCCGAGTAGTCCGCAGAGCTGACGCCGCCACTGATTGTACAGACGCGTGCGGTCTGAGACTTCTGACCGGTTACGCTGCCATACCGCTGCTTTATCCGTATCAAGATTTTCCGCAGCGCGGGCAATACCGCTCTCCAGCCCTGCCAACGTAATGAGGTAGTTCGCCACAATCTGTTCCTCCTCATCCCGCAGCGTGTTCAGTCGATGCGCCAGCGTCTGATAGCGTCCGGAGGTGACCTGCGCGTACGCCACATCTGAGCGATCGTCCGGAGTGGTATCACCCAGCATCGGATGGCCGATGCCGCACCCACCGAAATGGGGCCGTCGCCAAGTTTTTTGCCGAACAGCACCGGTACGCGGGCGACATGCAGGATGGTCTGCTGGTCACTGCGGGACTGCCAGTGTTCAACATTGAGCCAGGCCAGTTCAGACAGCGGCGGCCGGCCGTTCATAAACCCGCGCTTATCGCCGTAGACCGGAACAAAGGTGATTTTCTTCAGGCTGGTAGTGCCTTCGTCATGCAGCTGCCACTCCAGCACCCCGCTCGTTTCATTCAGCTTTTCGCGATAAATCCGCCAGCGGCCGGGATTCAGCACCCTGACCTGCTCAATATTTTTCACGACAAATTCATTCTGCGGGTCGCGCTCACTGACCGTCTCGACGAAGCGCAGCAGCGTAAACGTCTCCTGTCCGTCGACCCGCTCTGAGTCGTAATCGAGGAGGCTGGTGGCATTCACCCTGGCGAAATAAGGCCGCAATCCGCGCTGGCGCTCTTCAGCCAGAGAGAGCGGTTTATCCGCAGGTGGATGCTCGACAAGGATGCCGCAGAGTCCGTAGGCCATCGCTTCTTCAAAGGTGTCAGCCAGAAAGGAGTGCAGGTTAGTGCCCTGCAGGTCCACATCCCCGAACATCTCACGTATGCGCGCAGGCACCGCGTCTTCATTCCAGGTGACCGGGCGGGAAAAAGGTTTGCCACTCAGCACCTCGACCGTACGCGAAAAGGCCGGGAACAGCGTCGCCACCGCCAGCCGGTTCTGGTAGAACGCCTCTTCTTCGTTAGGCCATCTGGGCAGGTAGGTTTTGCCCGCAGCACGCATGGCGGCCGTGCCGCCCAGCAGCGTGCTGATCATCGGCCAGCATTCGGCCATCGACTCGATTTTGGGCGATCGCTTCCGGACGTCATTGCTCATAATGATGTTCTGTCAGGCAGAGAATGGACGGACTGTTGTACCCTTTGGCTGGAACAGTTCTGTGATGGCCCAGACCAGCGCATCCAGGCGGTCCGGTGATTTCTTCGCGGTAGCGGGCACGTATTCCAGCAGCTGATTTTCGAGCTGGTAGAGGTTGCCGCGGTGCGCCACCCGCCCCTGCTCATACAGCGCAGAAATGGGCTCAGCCCGGGCAAACTTACCCTTACTGGCATGGACACGGACGATGCGCCCGCGGAACCCTGCATTGCGCAACGTATCTTCAGCCATGTCGCCGCCCTGGTTGGTTTCAATGACGATGGCTTCAGCGTGATGCTCTTCATAAGCGCGGACTGCCCGCTTCGCCCAGCCGTTCGGCGAGTATTTCCCGGAGTAATCCGCGTCAGCCGAGAATAACCGGTCATTACCGCGCCCGTAACTGCTCGCCACGACAATACCGGTTTCATCACTGTCTTCGCTGTTGGTTGCCTGCGGGTCAATGGCAACGACCGTCCGGGACGGCTGCAGGGTGATATCCAGCGCACGCGCACCGGACACCATCCCTTCAGTCCAGAGTGCACCGTCGGCATTAAACCGGCGGGGCCGCTGCATGTATTGCGCTTCCGCGGTTCGCCGGTGTGAAAACAATGAGGTGCGATGTGATTCATTGTGCTTGTACGGCCATAGCCAGCCGTCAGCCAGACCATGTTCGATGGGTATCGCGTGTAAGTTTTCCGGGTACACCAGCGAATACTGTTCGCTGTTATTAATCAGCACCGGCAGGTTCAGGTGGTGCCACTGTTCGCCACTCCCACCGCGCAGCAGATAGCCACTCAGGTCGTGGTAGTGAATTCGCTGCATGATGACCACGATGGGTGTGGTCTCAATGGCCAGACGGGAACGGATGGTTTCGTTGAAGCGGGTGTTCACCCCGACGCGTATGGTTTCGCTGTAAGCGTCGTCTGGCTTTACCGGGTCATCAAGAATCAGACAGCCCTGCCAGCCCGACTCCATATGCCCGGCACGAAAGCCGGTGACCTGTCCGGCAGCGGACGAGGCATACACCCCGCCGCCGTATTCGGTCCACCACATGGCTTTACTGTCGGCATCATCGCGCAGCGCCATCGGCCACATGGCCTGAAAGGCAGCAGACTTCACGATGCTGCGCGTGGTAGATGAATTCAGTAATGCCAGGTTGTGGGAATAGGACAGATGCATAAAGCGGGCGCGGCGGTTCAGCGCCAGCCCCCGGCCCATCATGTTAATGGTGGCCAGTTCCGTCTTGGTGTAGCCCGGGGGCACATTGATGATGAGTCGCCGGATGTCGCCATCAATCACCCGGTCCAGCGTCCGCTGTATCACCTGATGATGAGGCGCGACGATCATTCTGCTACCGGTGCGCTGCTTAAAGAAGTAGCGGGTAAAGTAGAGTCCGTCCTCTTCACACTCTATACGGCGTGCAGCGGTCTTGAAGTCAGCAGTCGTCATCCTCCAGCATTTCCCGGCGCGCCTGCCGGTATTCCTCGCGTGAAAGCAGCGCAACCTCAAGCGGGCCGCCGTCTTTGCCTGTCAGTGATGTCGTGGCCTGTTCACGGAATGCCTGCACTGAAATGTGTTTACCGAGCAGCTCTAAATTCCTGACTTTGTCCGGCCACTTAATCTTTTTAAGGATACCGACCATCTCGCGCTCTTCGCCGCGACCTTCAAACATCTCAGCCAGGTCGAATCCGCTCAGATATCGACGCCATGAGGCGGGCCATTGCGACACAGGTTTGATGCTCATGTCATCTCTCATGATGTCGAGCACGTCCATTTCGTCTATCTCAACTAGGCGACGCAGGACATAATCTGCGTTTATCTCTAACCTTTCGTTGCGTTGTGATTTAAGGTCAATGATGCGTTGCGCTACGTCTGGTTTAGTGAGGTTTTCACTGCCAATCTTGCGAGCGGTATTATCACTGTAGCCTGCCCTAATGGCCGCTTGTGTGGCGTTGAGATCAACTAAATACTCTCGACAGAACATCTCCTGTTTGGGAGTTAGCGTAGCCATGAGCCAACCTATCAAAAATAGTAGTAAATAATTTTCGATTCCTTCCGATAGTCAATCATTCAGGGCGCTAATGCGTTCGGCTTCAGTCAAAATGGACAATCAAAGGAATGCTATGAATATTACGACTTATGAAAAGAAAGCACTCAAAGAAATTCATGACTGGAAAAACCCAAACGTGGGATGGTTCGGTAAAGCGCTGAAAGTCATCAATGAACCATTAAACACTGCTGGTAATGCAGTACTTGCTGCACCCTATGTTGGAGAGGCTCTTCAAAAAGCTGTTAAAGGTTTAATCAGTGTTTGTAACGATGCTGCGCAATGGTCTGTAAGGCCTGAAGCAATTCTCGAAGAATTTCGCTCAGATGGGCATGAACATATCCTGACTCTGGACAATATTTCAAAGCTCAAGCTTGAGGATGTCGATAAAACAGTTGGCTGGCTTGGAGCGAAATACAAAAGCTTAGCTCTGGCAGAAGGTGCTGGCGCAGGAGCTGCCGGTATAGCAGGGATTGCAATCGATATACCTACCCTCATTGCCCTAAACCTGCGCGCAATTGGTGAATATGCAACCTACTATGGCTTTGATATTGAAAGGCAAGAGGAAAGACTTTTTGCATTTAATATTCTGGCACTTTCTTCTTCTCCAGCTGACGCATCAAAAAATGTTGCCATGGCCCAATTGGTAAAAATTTCACAGCAGGTTGCAAAAAAACAAACCTGGAAGCAATTGGAGCAACATGCCTTTGTAAAAATCATCCAGCAAATAGCCAGCAGTCTGGGAGTTAGGATTACAAAAGCAAAACTGGCTCAAATTATACCTGTAGCCGGTGCAGTGGTGGGCGGTGGCTTCAATGCTTATTTCACATCAAATGTATGCGACGCTGCCTACTATCTCTACAGAGAGCGTTTTTTAGCCAGAACTCATGGCGATTCAGTAATAAACGAAAGTGTTGAACCTGCAACAACTTTCAACATTGATTTCCCAGATGCACTTGAAGGCGAGCTGGTATAGTTTTGTAATGGATTTAAGACGATTGGGCACCGTCAACATTATGCTTCATGTGCTGGTGGGTGCCTGTTATTGCTGTTTAAGGAGTATTTATGAGCATGCCACACGCTATGGCCAACCTTTTGTTAAATCACCTTAATGGTCAAAACCGGGAGTTAAAGCTTGCCGCACTCTATGCACTTGGTGAAGGAAAATGCACAGCATCGCCAATAATTAATTATTTAATGGACTATATGAATTGCGATGATGTTGAGCTCAAGATTGCTGCTATCAAGGCGTACGGCAGGATTTATCGGTAAAAAACCGCCCGATGGCGGCTTGGTCATTTAACAGCTTTCAACGCCGGGCTTACTGCTTCAATTTCCTTCTGCACATCGAAAGCCGATAGCGGGTCAGTAGATGCGACCATATATCTATAACCATTAGCTGAAATAAATTCACTGATGAAGTAGGTATCATTCAAAGGTGTTGTTACTTCAGCATTAGTCTCCCGCCTATAAAACATGCCTAGTCGCTTGTCTGCTTTTACCGGTACTTCAATGCTGTCATACCGAACAGGCCCTGACCATACTTCTCCATGACGTAAGCCGCCTAGAACGAGATACTCACTAAATTGTTCTTCACCCATACTCATTCCTTTTTTAAATGAAACTGAATATGTCAAAAGACATCATAAGATGCACTCTCAAATGTGCCTGATGGAACTTAGTTGCCAGTCGTGGGAAAAATTACTTTTTGCTGAATTCAACACTATCTGTCGTGCAATCCAGCATTCCAAAGTATTCCCCGATTGCTGACTGACCGCTACGCTGAGTGAAGGGAACCAACCAGATATCGTTCCCGAATGTCATCTGCCCATAATCGATAAGAATCCCGTTCTTTTCAGCGGCGTCCTGAGCGTCAGAGAAGGTTTTCCATTCAGCCTGATCCCCTGTCTTAGCACGAATCACCTTAGCCATGATGGTCTGATTATCATAATGCCGACAGGCTTCAGTCTGGACGGCATCCACTTTCGAAGGCCTGATTGATACGATGATAAGAATCATTACAGCTAATGCGAATAACGCCAGAGCTGTAATCGTGATGACTAAAATTTTGACTACCCTTTTCATATGACCCTCATCCTGAGCTATTTAGATGAGAATCATACCTGATGCTCCTTGTAATGATCACGCTGCCTTGCACGACGGGTGCACTGTATTGCTCACAGATACTTAATCGCCAGTGCTTTCACATCGTCCTTTGCGGCGTCACCCAGCAGAGCAACGCCACTTTCAACAAACGCCAGCGCAGCTTCAAAATCATGAACGCCCACTTTGACTTCAGCTGAAGGTGGCGTCTGCGCTGCTTCGGCAGAGAATTCTGACTGTTCAACGGCTTCGCCATTCAATGATTCTGACATTTCATTACTCCCTTCTTCAGGATGAATAAACTGACCTTTCAGCCAACTGAGGATGTTCATTTCTGCCGTTTCCGTTCGATTTGCCGGATGGCGGCCTTGTCGTGGTTGCACTGTTCCAGAGCGTTAAGCAGACGCTCATTCAGCTCCAGGCTGTCTCCCCAGGTCAACGGGTCAGGAATCAAAGGCACAGCGCAGTCAGCCAGCAGACTCACCGGTATCGGTACTGGCGGAACCGGTACGTACTTTGTCCCGGTGCGCACGCAGCTGGTCAGCAGCAGGACGAGGCACAGGTTCAGTGGCACAGCTGTTCCCCCTGACCAGCTTGTGAATAACCACCACCCTGCGCTCGCTTTCTTCATTGCCTGCCTGATTTGCATCCTGAGTTGCCCGGGCAATGTCGCTGAAGAGGGCTGTTGCCCTGAGGACATTAGTCGCGAGCATCTCTGCTGAAGCTTTTTGCTGCGCCAGCTGCCTGTTCTGCTGAGTGATCACGACCTTCGATAAGGACTGAAGCTTCAGGGCGACGCTTAGCGCGATGACCAGCAGTAGCAGGCCTGTGATGGTAACGGCACCCCACTTAACGCGGCTTAAGGTCATCGCTGCTCTCCGACAGGCAAAGTGCACGCTCAGTTTCGCGACGCTTCATTAGCCCTTTCCACCTCCTGCCACCGGCAAAGATCCAGCGCCGCAGTTCATTGCAGGCACCCGTCGTGTCGCCTGAGTTGAGTTTTCTCAGAAGGGAAGAGCGGGAAAAAGCGTCAGTGCCTGTGTTATAGGCAAAGCTGTAGAGTGCGGCGCGCTGATAATCGCTGAGGGGGACCGTGACCATGCTGTCTACGTCTGCCTGAACGGGTTTCAGGTCTGCGCGTAGCAGGCTGTCGCACTCCCTGTCGGAATAGGTTTTGTTACTGACAATATCGGGGCCGGTGTGACCATCACAGACGGTGAGCACACCGGCGACATCCCGATAGGGAACATAACGACGCCCTTCCAGACCATCCG
>Ga0308156_1003700_pt1 | contig 11432 bp, 6 predicted proteins | sample PhyAR2_FD_201041 | JGI IMG/M metagenome (GOLD analysis project Ga0308156, IMG submission 201041) | Phyllosphere microbial communities from UC Gill Tract Community Farm, Albany, California, United States - DLSL A.R2 | ecosystem: Host-associated > Plants > Phyllosphere > Unclassified | place: USA... | reverse complement strand
GACCGTGCCGCCAAAACCTGGCCACTATTTCCTGATCTCCATAATCATCTGCCTTGACGTTTTTACTACGGCCAGCCTGTAACGCGAATTAACACCCACGGCTGCGCTTACTGCTGTGCCACGTTTTAATCCAGTATACCGTTTTTTTTATCACGGCAGGTCTCAGCGGCCTGCGGCCTCTTCACGTTCGTTTTTCCCCTGCCCCCATACGTTAAATAGGAACTCCTTATGACAGAAAATCATACTACCCTTCTTTCTCTCACCTCAGAGCATGGAATGAAGACCCTTGCTTCTCTCGGCACACTATCAAGGGCTGAATTTGATGAGCTGAACGCGAATGTGGTCCTCAGCGAGGATAGCGACGTTATCTGGCAGCAGGCTCAGAAGGCCAACCAGGATGTGCGCATTCTGGAAAAAGGTATTCTCGCCCGAGCCTCAAGGCTGCTGCCGCAGGCTGTTCGTATGGGGCTACGGCACCCGGATGTGTCCTTGCAGGATTACGAAGAATGGTTTGGCAAACGTGCCGGACAGTTTGCTAATCCCGGCGATGCGGCCTCCATGTTTTCCCCGGCGGCTTATCTGACGGAGCTATACCGCGAGGCGCAGGGGTTGTATCCACTAAATCATCACTATCATATTGATACCCGCCGCCCGGATCTGGCAAGCCTGACGCTGAGCCAGGAAAATATGGACACCGAAGTCAGTGCGCTGAGCCTGTCCAATGAAATCATGCTGGCCCGTATCCGCAACCTGCCATCCTGGCAAGGCGTTGATTCTCCCTTGAATGATAAGAGCAGAGAGCTGCATGTCGGGAAGGAGGATATTAATGACGCGGCAATGAGAAAGTTGTCAACCCATCTAACCAGCAGCGGGACGCCCTATCATCATTATCACGCCTACCTGCGCCAAATTCAGCAACAGAAGGATCCAGACTTTAAGCAATTGCTGAATGCACCGGCAGTGACAGGCCATCTGAGTGGTGCCAGTCTGGCGGCGATTTATTACAATATTCCTCCGGCGCTGTACGAGCTGCTAACAGAAGAAATTCCGCGTGAGCAGGAAGCCATTGAGGCAATGTATGCAAAATATTTTGGCTCTGTGTCACCAGAAACACAGCTGCAACCACAGGAGTTACGTAAGTATTTTAACCTGACGGATCAAGAAGCGGCGGGATTTCTGACCATGACGGAAGAGGGTAACGATGCGGAGTATGTGGACAACACACTGCTTAAATCGGTTGAAGGAGAATTATACCGCATAAATATCATGTCAGGCTCAGGTGGTTATAATTATCTCCGCCTTTACCCACTGGGTGGAAATAAATGGCAGATCGCTTTTTCAGAAAAGTATTATCGCCAAATCAATCGTATCAGTTTCACTTCTCCCTTTAAATTTACATTACGCGCCGCAGATTTGGGTGTGGAGAGATTAGTAAAAGGTCAACATTATACCTATAATTTTCAATGGACAGGGCCAAGCATTCCGTCTGAATTTAATATCGTTTCAGCAATTTATGCCTCTCAAAATGGAGGGTGGACATTTTCAAATCGGTTCTCCATTCAGAAGCATCCTCCATACATCTTCCTCCTCAAACTGAATAAAGCCATTCGCCTGTACAAAGCCACCGGCCTTTCTCCACGCATGCTGGAAGATATTGTCAACAGCGTTAATCCAAATCAGATAACGGATGAGACCCTCGCCGTTCTTTTTCAGACAGCTAACCTCGTGAAGCGTTACTGTCTCGATCATGAAGAAGCATTAGTAATGGCAAAAGGCCTGATTTCCATGATGGCTCGCGCCGGAGAAAACAGCCATTTTAACCGGATATTTAATGCTCCTCCGCTGATTGATGGCGGATTCTACCCCGACATAAAGCAAAGCATTGACCTTAGCCTTAAAATGGCCACCGAAGATGTCGAAATCAAGGCAACACTGAAGCGTGCATATCAGACCGACGACGAGGGACTATTGGCGTTATGGAAAATTTATGCAAAAACCACTACCAGTACCCACCTTTACCTTAATCATAAAGACATTTCTGGCATGTACACGCTGAGTCAATGGGCGCGTTTGCATGGCATGACGCCGCAGATACTGCAACAGCTGCTGACTATGCTGGGTTTACCGGGCGAATTCTGGAAAAACAACGCCAACGAGTGGAACGCCATGCTGTCGCGTCTGCGTACTACGGTAACCTGGCTTGAGTCGCGCGGCTGGACGGTGTATGACCTGGTATTGATGACTCGGGATGTCAGCACAATTCCCTCCGGTACTGAAATACAGAACCTGCTCACTCAGGTAAAGGCGTTAGTGCAGGACAATCCCGACGCTTCAAAAAGTGACTATATCACTCTGCTGATGCCACTGCTAACCGGCGCATTCGGGTTAAATAGTGCCACTGCGGCAGCCGCGCTGTTGCGTTGGATGGACAATGCCAAACCAGGCGGTTTGAACGTGGACGGCTTCTGGACACATTTCCAGGCAGCGAACGCCAGCACCACTGATGCTAAAGTCGTGGCCTTTGGATATGGCCTGGCACAGGTGGCGCTGATTTATCACGGTACGCGCCTGACGCCTGATGCTCTGGCACTGTTTGTGAACAAACCTGGCGCATTGAGCAAATCGGCTGGCGCGGGTACGCCAGTTACTCCGTTACGCAGTGTAGATACCGTAATGGCGCTTGGCGATTTCAGCGACTGGCTAAAAACATTGCCCGACATAGCTGGAGCGGGCAGTGCAGTGGTGACCGCGCTGTCTGCCAAGGGAGTTAACCCTGCCCTGCTGGCGCAGGCCACAGGAAAAGGCGAGTCGATCATGGCACAGGCGATGGCTTCTGCAAAAGCCGTTGGTGATGTCGCGGATGACAAGCTACTGAGCTGTTGGGCTGAAATCAGTGTGGTAAAGCAATGGCTTGAACTAGCCGCTGCCTTCAGCGTCACTCCGGCAGATATCAAGCTGCTGCTAACGCTGGATTACAGCAACCAAAACGCTGTCGAGGCTTGGTTTGTCTGGCGACAAGTGGCGAGCGCCTTTACCGCTGGCCTGACCTTGGCTGAAATGCAGACGGTTACCGCCGCCACGGCTCCAATGCTCAGCGCAGCGCTCAGTGGCTATTTGCTCTCGTCGGATGCGGGGCGCATGGCAGATTCACGTGAGGCGTTGTATCAATACCTGCTGGCAGACAACCTGAACGGCCCGCAGATTAAAACCTCCCGCCTTGCGGAAGCGATAGCTGCCCTGCAGACCTTCCTGCACCGCACGCTGGCCGCCCCGGAAGATGAAAAGGCGTTGGTGCGCATAAAACTAGACCGTCAGTTCTTCTGCGATTGGGTACGCTGGAACGCCCGCTACAGCACCTGGGCCGGGGGTAAAAAATTGTCATATTACCCGGAAAATTATATTGATCCGACCATCCGCTTCGGCCAGACGGCAATGATGGATGATATGTTGCAGACGCTGGGACAGGCGCAGATTAATGCTGACACTGTAGGTGATGCCTTTATGGCTTACCTTACCAGTTTTGAAGAGGTGGCGAACCTGGAAACCGTAAGTGGTTACCATGACAGCCTCGACATTGAGGAGGGCAAAACCTGGTTTATCGGTCGCAATCAGGCCACGCCGCGAGAATACTGGTGGCGCACCGTAGACGAAGGAAAACGTGCGCCTGACGGCCATGTGCCAGCTAATGCCTGGACAGGCTGGACAAAAATCACCTGCTCGCCGCAGCCGGTCGGTCGGCTTATCCGCCCGGCAGTATACAAAGGGCGACTGTATCTGGCTTGGGTTGAGCGTGAGGAGCACATTACGGCGCGTAATAATACGGGCGAAGCCACTGCCTGGGAATACAGCTGGACTCTCAAACTGTCCTGGCTGCGTTACGATGGCAACTGGCGTGTGGCAACCAGCTATCCGCTGCCCGACATGAATAAGCATGAAAAAGATAAAAATAAGATTATCTATGAAGACATGTCGCTGTTTTTTGCCGCTGATCCAGCACGACAATGCCTGACGGTTGGCATTTATGACCGCAAGGAGACTACAACCGATGATAAGGTGAAGGGGCTTAGAGTCCATGACGGTATGCGTATCCGCGAAAATATGATGCATGACCGAACGCCGATTATTGAGCAGGTAATTAGAGGGAGACGTTTACAGCTGGATACACCGACCCGGGTCGGAGTATGTTCAATAGTTGTTCATGAACCTAATGCATTAAATTTATATGTAAGTACAGGAACGCCGGCAGGTTTCAAAAAGTTTGACGTCACCAAAATTAGCGCCACTGCTACCATGGAGCCGCAGAATCCAGACCTGTATAAACTGTCGTTGGATATGAATCTCAGCGTAGAAGCTCTGCGTCCGGAGGTAGAATGTGAAGGCGTCAGAGCACTGGTGAAGCAATACCCGGAACTCGCCAGTGAAACCACGACGGTGCGGGCTTTGGCGCGCAACGGCGATGATGCCTTTCTGGTTCGCAAGGAGGGATCGCTTTGGTGGGGGTATCTGCGTCTGACTGAAGAAACCTTCAAATCAAAAGTATCCTACATTTATGACATTAGCATTATAAAACAGGTCTTCGATCCGCCATTATATAACCAACCCGGCAATGTTATCTGGGACACTGAGCGTAGAATTATAATGGCCAAATATCGTATTGATGCTGGCGACTATTCTCCCTCAACATACACAGTGCGTTTTATTTCTTCCGGTAATTATTGGTATCCTCCAGGAGGTGAAGCACCCTTTTCACGGGTTTTTGCGAATACCGTCATAGACAATATTACCCCGTCAAAATATGTTTTTCCTAAAACGGGTATTATTGCTGGTCAAAATGTTCGGCTCCATGTTTATGCTCCTGATTCATCAACCTACAAAGCAGTGGATTTCTGGCCAAATCAGATCGATTTCACATCAGGCATTAAAACCGTCAAATTCCGTCGCACATTGGGTACATTCAGTATAAAAGACTGGAAGGGTGCGAAGTTAGTCCGGCAAAGATTAAGGTTCCAGTTTGGTCAGGGCTATACGCGCGATTATTTGCTGGAAATCACCACTGAACCCCGGAACCTGACCGCAGACTTTATTGGGACAAACGGGAGCAGTGAAATAGCCGAGTTCCTGCAGCATGGTAGTTATCGTACGCGTCTTAATACTCTGTTTGCCCGTGAACTGACCGAGCGTGCCGCCCTGGGCATTGAATCTATCCTGAATTACGGCACCCAGATGCTACCCGAGCCGCCGCTGGGCGACGCGACCCTGGCCCTCACGTTACCGGCATACGACCGACAAAAACATGGTTCGGACCGCGCCGTACAGCTGTTCCAGATCGCTGGCGGCGCTGATGAGCCGCGTATTCTGCTATGGCAGGGCTTACTCCTTCATGGTCAGGAGACGCCTGTCAACGTCAAGTTCAGCCCGGATAACACCTTCGATAAACAGTCGTTCAACTTTGAAGTGAGTTGCGCTGGCGTAGAGAACCGCAGCAATAATAACCATTACATTAAGATAGACAGTAAAAGCTACACCCCTATCCCTGATGCTGCCTCTGAAGGAGGGGCACTGCTTGTGACAAATGCTATGAATGTTCAGGCAAGCGAGCCGGACGCAGACACTTCGCAGATGATGGATTTTGGCGGTGCTAACGCCATCTATTTCTGGGAGCTATTCTACTATACCCCGATGATGGTCATGCAGCGCTTCCTGCAGGAACAGCGCTTCGATCTGGCTGAAACTTGGTTGCAGTACGTGTTCAATCCCGCTGGCGGCGACTACTTGGGAGGGTATGATGGTAACCCACGTATCTGGAACGTGCGCCCGCTCAATGAAGATACCAGCTGGAATGACGAGCCGCTGGTGTCCTACGACCCGGACGCCGTCGCCCAAAATGACCCGATGCACTATAAGCTGAATGCCTTTATGCGCCTGCTGGATCTCTTTATTGGTCGGGGGGATGCGGCCTATCGTCAACTGGAACGCGACACACTGGCAGAAGCGAAAGTCTGGTACAGCCGGGCCCTTAACCTACTGGGCGAGCAGCCGTGGATCGAACCCAACGCGAGCTGGCAGACACCATCCCTGAGTGACGCCGCCTCTGTGACGGCGCTCTATGATCGCCTGGATGCGTTGATGATGATGATGCAGGGTAAGCAGCGAACATTCGGTGAGACCAATAGTGCAATCATGGGCAAAACCCTGTTCTACCCGGAAGCGAATGATATGCTGCTGGGATACTGGCAGACGCTGCGTATCCGCCTGTATAACCTGCGGCATAATCTGACGTTGGATGGTTATCCGCTCAATCTGCCACTGTTTGCCACGCCAGCTGATCCTAAAGCCTTGCTGTCGGCAGCGGTGGCGGCCGAAGGTGGCGCAGACAGTGGCCTGCCCGTTATCACCGCCATTCCCGCTTTACGTATCACGCCACTGCTGGAAAGTGCGCGTGGCATGGTCAGTCAGCTCATCCAGTTCGGCAATACGCTGCAAGGAATACTGGAGCGTCAGGACGGCGAAGCGCTGGCAGACATGCTCAATACTCAGGGGGCAGCGATTGCCGCCAGCAGTACGGCGCTGCAACGACAGACGCTAAACGAACTCGCCGCTGAGCGCGCCACGCTGGAAAGCTCACTCGCCAGCGTCGAACTGCGCCGCCAGCACTATGAAGCGCTTTACCGGGAAGACGTCAACGTCCGCGAACATCAGGCCATGAATCTGTTGAGCGCCAGCGGAACTCTGCGCACGGCGGCTGAGGGAGTCTTTATAGCAGCAGGGATTGCGCGTGCCGTGCCTAACATCTTCGGCTTTGCTAACGGTGGACATGATATCAGCGGCATCCCTGACGCCGCAGGGCGCGGGCTATTGCTGGCCTCAGGCAGCATGGAGGTAGCGGGAAGCCGTATCAGTCAGGAAGAGGCCTGGCGCCGACGCCGTCAGGAATGGGAAATTCAATACAAGAGTGCAGAAAAAGAGATTGCGATGCTGGAGAAGCAAATTGCTGCACTGGAAGTCCGACAACAATCAGCAAAAATGCAGGTCACCCACATGGAAACGCAGCAGGTCAATGCTGACGCACTGCTGACCCTGTTCCAGGGCAAGTTTACCGGTAAGGCGATGTACAACTGGCTGCGCTCACGGCTGGCCAGCATTTACTACCAGTATTATGATTTGACCGTTTCGCGCTGCCTGATGACACAGAAGGCGTTGCAGTGGGAAAAAAACGACTTCACCCTAAACTATCTGCGCACTGGTACCTGGAGCGGCGCCTGGGCGGGGCTAATGAGCGGTGAAGGGCTGGCCTTATCCCTGGCGAAGATGGAAAACGCCTGGATGAACTGGCAGCAACGCGAGATGGAAATCACCCGTACCGTATCGTTAGCCGAACTGTTTAAGGAAAAAGCCACTGGCGACAGCGCCGATCTGGTCAGGGCCATTGCCGGTGTGCTGGCGGGCGGCGTGGGTGCAGAGGCCAAAGGTTATGGTGTGGTCAAGGGTGCTGGCGACACGCTGGACATAAAATTTGACCTTGCTGGCTTGACGCTCCTGAAAGACGGCTATGCGGGAAATGGCAGTCATACCGTTCGCCGCGTACGCAGCATTGCCGTTACCCTGCCCGCTTTGCTGGGACCGTATCAGAACATTCGTGGCGTGCTCAGCGCCAGCACAGAGGGTCTGCCAGCGGGTGGGAACATCTGCGCTATCTCGCATGCGATGATGGACAACGGGCAGTTCAGCCCGGAGCAGTCAGATCATCCGCGCTGGCTGCCACGCTGGATGCCGTTTGAAGGGATGATACTGACCAACGGAACCACGGAAAATGCGAATCTAATGGTGCTAAGTTTTGCTGATGCGCTGAAAAACCAGAAAGCGTTGCTGGAAAGCCTCAGCGATATTATTTTACACATTCAATACACGCTAAGATAAATGCCCATTGAAGAAATGGTTATGTTTCTTCGACGGATACTTAGCAAGACAATACCCTTAACACTGTGCCGCCTTCCCTAAGGGCGGCCCTTTCACTTCATGGCAAGACCTTCTTTCAGGCAGTTCCATCACGCAGCTTAAACACCATCATGACTGAAAACAGGCAGGCAGTTTTTTGGCCAAATTTTAATTAAAATTGTTGTGTAACAGAAGTGTGAGCAAGACTAAAAATAGCAAAGAATAGTTTTTCACCATCATCGAAAAATCACTAAAGAAATCATAATATTAAAAATCAACCCGGAATTGACGAATCTATCTTTATTTTTTAACTTCATGGTTTTATATATTTATTAACATTCAAACAGCACTATATTTAAAAAATTAGGTTCAACATGAAAAATACAACGATCTATGCTTACCGCAGTACAGCTTTTGATGGGGAAATTTATGTAAAAGTAGCGCACCCCTCGCCATCAGCACAGTATGAAATAACCTTATTCAAGGACAGCATAGCAATACAGTCCGCAACTGGAAAAGTCGCCGCTTTTCACAATAAAGACGCAAGTAGCTATCATGCTGTTGTTAACGTAACAGAAGACAATTGAACAACCTTCACGTTAAAACCTAAAGAAATAAATATACTTATACCAACAAAAAAGAATATTATAAAATCTATAGAATCTAGCAAAAACAAAGACTGCGTAAATGAATTTTATAATGGGGTTGATAAGTATTTTCTGTAAATTTAACTTGAACCTGGCTAGTCAATGCGCTCACTAAAGCAGGAAACTCTGGCGGCGATCCCTTATTTTAAATAAAATAGCAGGAAAATATACTTTTGAGAAATCCTTAAGCAACCATTTACTTGGTGATATTCTGCCAGATGTCTTTAATATTTACATTGATGAAGGTTTTGATGTGTTTAATAAGTTGGCTAACTAGTTGTAAAAGTTATATTATGTTGTCTCTTGCTGTGTGGTTTCCAATACTATTGAAATATTCCCACCACTTTTACCTCCCTTTAAAGCCGAGTGTCAGCCTGAAAACGAAACAGCTGCTGCTGATAAAACATCCGATTTCCTTTCACTTCAAACCCACGTCAAGTACTATCAAAGGGATGACCGTTTTATCAGCATGGCGGCGGAAAAAGTTGGCCATGTGGCATCCGTACGCCATCTTTATTTCGGTGTTTACCGTAATCATGAAGATCTTATCGATAATATTACCGTCCTTAATAGCAGGACATAAACGCAGGACTGTAATCACGCTACGGCTTTTATAGGCTGTATTAGTGCAAGTGCAAATCGCTTGGGCGTAACGGGTATTGCACATGGTTATGATTTCTATTTCTATGACACCGGAAATTTGGATTTGATCATCAGATGATGCTATACCGGGCGATATAGTCAGTCTGGATATTCAGTTTATAGTTGGCCACAAAATATTACCGGTGATTGATAACCGCGGCTGATGGAACAAAATCCGCGCATTAAGAAAAAAATGGTGTGGTCGTAATTCTTGCTGCCGGCAATGGCGGTGCTGATATTAGCATCGAGTCCGGCAACATGAATCATGTTTGGAGACAGCGGTAGCGCACTGGTAGGAGCCTGCGACCATAACAGCGGCGAAAAGATTTATTTTTCCAACTTTAACCATCCTACGTCAGTTATCAACTCGTAGTAGTCGATTAAAACTGGCCACCGCTTTAGAGTTTTTTCAGTGTCGGTATTCCGATTGGTTCGGTGGTAATCTACCGTTATATTCATGCGGCCTGAATAAGCTGTAATACTCGATAATATAATCGGTGATCACACGAGCTGCTTCGCTGAGGTTAATATAACCAGTCACCGGCACCCACTCATTTTTCAGGCTTCTGAAAAAACGCGCCATTGGACTGTTATCCCGGCCGTTTCCACGACGGTTCATATTCTGTTTTAACTGGCATCTCCACAGTAACTGGCGGAACTCCGTGCTTGTATAATGGCTGCCACTGTGGAACATCACACCAGATGGCCTTCCTCGCGTTCCCCATGCCATTATCAGCGCTTTCATGGTCAGTTTGCTGTGGCAAGAATGACATTGCCCGGCCGATTGGTTTTCGGGAAAACAAGTCGAGAACAGCGGCAAGATAAGCCCAGCGTTTGCCGCTCCAGATATAAGTAACATCGCCACACCAGATTTTGTTGGGTTCCGCCACAGTAAACTGGCGATCAAGCACGTTTGGGATGGCAACATGTTCCTGGCCTCCTCGCTTATATCTGTGCTTTGGGTGCTGGCAACTGACCAAGCCAGCCTCCTTCACGACGCTGCTTTACCCAACGCATCATCGTGGAAAGGCCGATATCCATGGCTTTAGCGGCTTCAGCCACGGTGTAGCACTGGTCGACTATAATCTGAGTAGATTCACGTTTGAACTCTGCACTAGAACTTCTTCTTTTCATTAGGACATCTGTGTTGTTCTGAGGTGAGCATATCACCTCTGTTCAGGTGGCAAAATTCAGTAAACCACTACAAACCGATGATCTTTTCGGGATTATCTTTCAGCGAGATGGCGCGGTTTCCGAAACCGTAATCCTCCCAGTGTTTAAGCCAGCGAGCCAGAACATCATGGGCATAATCATATCAGGATATGGGTCTGCGGGATTAGATGTATTTGTGGCAGGGTCACCATAAATTCTGAAAAGGTCATCTGCATCTGAGATGATTACAGGCCGAAGATGCAGTCTGGAGGTGGTTACCCGTTCCGTTATGCGCAGAAGGCGCCCGGACAGTGGAGCCTCTTCATACTGCCAAGTGCAGGTGACGACCCAGCTACTGTCGTCAGTGCTGCCAACAGCGGTGCGAAAGTTCCTGACCGACATAGCGCTTTGTGCCAGAAAGCCGCGGGCATGATACTGATCGCGGGTGATGCGCACGTCCGTGGCGTCCGGCGCGTCGGGATGCCGATGATACGCGAAATCGCGCACGACGAGGCCACGGCTGCAGGTCACGCTGACAGTGGGAGTGCTGCTGAAGATGCGTGCGCTCATAGCGTTCTCCTGTTAATGTCGTTTTTATCTTCGCTGTCGTTACCAGTGGATTCAACGTTCTAACTCTCCGTATAGTCTGCCGGGTTGTATTAAGTGGCAACGCAGCACTATGTGTCTCCAGCACTAAACGCCGTCAGGAAACAGTGCATACAGCAGCTGATGATAGCTGTCATGACGTGACAGGCTGACGAACTGCGGTTAATGCCCTGGAATCTACAAGTGCAGATGCTTCTTTTACTTACCCCGATCCGGCTGACAACACCTCCATTAATGCCAGTCTGGGCAGCTATATTATCAAGCAAATTGAAGCTAAACTGCCTGATTTTTATGAGTATTTCCTTCTACGGGAAAATGTAGATTATATCCAGATGGACTCGCTCGAACAGCTTAAGAGTAATATAAAGAGTATTTGATGATCTGATGGAAAAGGAAATTTCGTTATCGGAATCCATAACAGAACAGTTGTTTGCACTGAGAAATTATAAA
>Ga0308156_1003697_pt1 | contig 11436 bp, 16 predicted proteins | sample PhyAR2_FD_201041 | JGI IMG/M metagenome (GOLD analysis project Ga0308156, IMG submission 201041) | Phyllosphere microbial communities from UC Gill Tract Community Farm, Albany, California, United States - DLSL A.R2 | ecosystem: Host-associated > Plants > Phyllosphere > Unclassified | place: USA... | reverse complement strand
CGGTAAATGTCAAAGTAGTTGTCGCCTCGGTTACGCGGCTTTGCTCTTTATCGACGCGGCTGCGGCCGTGGCAATGGCAGCTTCCTTCTCCGGGTTGAGCGCCACCGCCACGATCGGCGTCCAGTTCCGCGTGGATCCGCTCCAGCGTGCAGGGTGCTTTGCGCGCGCTTGCTGATACACCTGGTGCCTGGCGGCCAGCAGCTGCTTGTCCAGGCCAGCATGGCGCTGCTCCGGCGTCACGTATCTGATGCCGCTGTGTCGGTGCTGCTGGTTGTACCAACCGACGAACCGGCTGGCCCACTCACGCGCAATAGGTAGATCTGCAAATCCCTTCGCCGGATACTCCGGTCGATACTTGGCGGTACGGAAAAGCGACTCGACAAAGGCGTTGTCATCGCTCACCCGCGGCCGCGAGTAAGACGGCTTGATCCCCAGCCAATGCAGCATCGCCAGCACCGTGGTGGCTTTGAACGAGGCACCGTTGTCGCCATGCAGCACCGGACGCTGATCGGTCGGCTGGGTCGCTATGCCTTCGGTCAACGCCGTCCGCTGCACCAGACGGGTTGCGTGGTCGGCGCTGTCACTGTCGTGGACTTCCCAGCCAATGATCTTGCGGCTGTACAGATCCATTATCAGGAACAGATGGAACCAGCGCCCTGCCACGTCGGCAGGGAGGTAGGTCATGTCCCAGCACCATACCTGACCGGGTACGGTGGCAACGTGGGTGGTGGGCGGGCGCACCCTGCGTGGTGCGCGAGCACGGCCGCGATGACCGCTCTGCCCATGCGCCCGCAGGATCCGCGAGAAGCTGGATTCGCTGGCGATATAGCGCCCCGCGTCGGCCAGCATGGGCACGATGCGGGCTGGCGGCATGTCCGCGAAGGGCGCCGAGTTCGCCACCTGCAGCACCTCGTCACGCTCGGCATCGGTGAGCGCATGCGATGGCGCTGGACGTACCGCCAAAGAACGCCGGTCGCTCCCGACCTCGTTGCGTTTCCAGCGCTGCAGCGTGCGCACATCAATGCCGGCACTCTGGCAAGCGATGGACAGTCGTGCGCCGGATTGGTGCGCCTGCTCCACATCGTTTACCAGGCGTTGACGATCTTCCAGACCGGTCATTCGGCCCCGACCCTGGGGAAGATCGCCTCGAGTTTTTTTGATAGCACCAGCAAGGCAGCGGTTTCGGCAAGCGCCTTCTCCTTGCGTCGTAGTTCGCGCTCCAACTCCTGGATGCGGCGGCGATCCTGCCAGCTCTGCCGGACCGGGCCCGCTTCGCCCGGCGTGGCCAGGCTCTGCTGGGCGGCAGTACGCCAGTGCAATAGATCCTGAGGGTACACCCCGTTGCTGCGGCACCACGCGCTCTTGGCCGCCTCGTCCATGCTGGCGGTGGTCAGCACCGCGTCAAAGCGTGCCGCCGCCGTCCAGACGCGCTCACGCGCCGGCTCGGCCAGTGCGTTGCTCAGCCAGCGCTCCAGCGTCGCTTCGGAAACACCAACTTCCAGCGCTACAGCGCTCAGCTTGGCGCTCTCCGGCGGTAACAGCCGGGCTACCACCTTGTTCTTGAACTGCTGTCCGTATCGAGCCACTTCGTTCTCTCATTGTCGCCCCTCGGGTGGATTCTATCCGGGCGACAACTACTCTGACGTAGGGGGCAATCGTGCAGGTATCTACGGCAATCGCGGCAAACTGGCTTCGAGCTGTGTTCGGAACTGTCGACTGACCCGAAGGATCGTGCCGTCAGTGAGTTCCAAGAGAGCGTCCTGGTTTCGCGCGGAACGAAGTGCTGCGATGCGCCTTACATTCACCAATGAGGATCGGTGGATACGGAGAAACCCACTTGGTTCCAACGCCTCCGCAAGACTTGCCATGCTATCGCGGCGCAAATACGTATCCTTTCCCACATGGATGCACACGTAATGGCCAGCTACGTCGACGTAGTCAATGTCTGCCGGCAACAGATAGACCGTCCGATTGCCCGATTGAACCGCTAGACGCACGGTGCGCTCGACCTTTCCATCGAGGCGCTCCCGGACACGGCGCATGGCCAACTGCAGGCGATCTGGGTCCACCGGCTTTAACAGGTAATCCAACGCCCCGGTCTCGAAGGCGCGAACGGCGTGTGCACTGTAAGCGGTGATGAAGACGATGTGCGGCACCAGTTCCTCAAGATGCTGCACGAGATCCAATCCGCTGCCATCCGGCAGCCCGATATCGAGAAGAATGAGATCGACATCCCCAACGTTCGCGCGCTCAAGCGCAGCTTCCAACGTTGATGCCTCCCCTACGATCGTGACGTCAGGTTCGCTCGCCAGCAACCGAATGAGTCGCGCTCGCGCAAGAGAAATGTCGTCAACAATCAGCGTGCGAATCACGGTTGATAGTGTTCCATCAGCGGGAGACGGATTGAAGCAATGAACCGATTCTTCTCACATTGAGTCGTCAACGATGCCCCCGCCCCGTGCGCCAGTACCAATCGTTTCCTGAGGTGGTCCAAGCCAATGCCCAGACCGCCAGATGAGCGCCTGTTGACCGAGTTCACCACACTGATGACAAGGTCCCCGTCTTGAAGGTTGGCCCCAATATTGATCTCGACTGCCCCGTCAGTATCCGCGCCGTGTTGGATGGCATTCTCTAAAAGCGGCTGCAACACCATCGAAGGGACGGATGCGTCCCAAGCACCGGGCTCGATCTCCGCAACGAACGTAATGTTGCCGGATAGCACCTGATGCAATTCGATGAACTCAGCGCATGCCCCAATCTCGTCCCTCAAAGCCACCGCAGGAGCGCTTTCCAGCAACGCTCGAAGCAAGTTTGCGACATGACCCAAGGCCCGGTCAGCTTTGGGAGCCTCATGATATCCAAGCTCGCCGATGGCATTGAGCGCGTTGAAGATGAAGTGCTGGTGTAGCCGTGATCTCAATGTTTCTTCGTTCAAACGCGCCAAAAGCCTCTCTCGCTCGCTTTTCAGGGCCGTATGGGCCAACAGCTGCCCTACGCCCATGACAGCCAGGTAAAGCGGTATGGCAAATAGAGCGGTGGCCACCAAAGCACGCTGACTGCTGCGCAGATCCAACTGCCCTTGCCCAGCAAGTCCGAACATATTCAATACGCCATGCCCCAAGCCCCAACCCGCCCCTGTTAGAAGGGGAATCGCTGGAAGACCGAACAATGCAACCCAAATCAGGTGGTAAGCAGACCGGCCAGCTCCGATGATCCATCGTTCCGAGAGACCGAACAGCATGGGGGTGGCCAATGCCCATGGCGTGTAGCTGCCGACGAGAAACAGGAAGGCATGCAGGAGATCCGAAGCGCTCCGCGCGCCATCTGATGGGCTCGTCAAGACGACGGCAGGTGTGTAGGCAAACGCGAGCACGAGCCAAGACAGCCCAACCCAACGCCATCGAACTCTCAAGATGGACTGATTGCCAGGCATTCAAGTGTTCAAAGACGTGGGAGTGGTGTTCGACTTGGTCAAAGGAGCCGCAGGGATCGAATCATCCAAGCCATTTTCTACTCCCCTAGACAGAATGCAAGAGTAAGCCATGGCACTCCAGGAAGTGGATATGCCCGGCTCTTTATGACGACTCATCGCCAAGCAACCAAGGACAAGCACGCCGAGCGCAGGGAGCATTCTCGTCACCGTCAATGTATCGCCGGGCTTGTCTTTGTCGCCGGCACCTAGGCTCTGGACGATGCCGAGCTGGCCGACGCGCTCTCGGTCCACCTGCAGAGCAGCGCCGCACGTCACATGACAACCTCTACACAGCCTCTGACCAAGTTGATAGCCATCCATCCGGGATAGCCAGCGTACTGCCCCTTCTCCTTTTCGCCATTCGGGCTGATCCCCCTGCCACTCAGGGCGGAGGACGGCTAGATGTGAAAGGCCGGACCCGCCGAGACCGTCGCCGAGCTCACCCTGACCCGAAGCGCAATGAGCAGGCTCGCCAGCAGCATCACCGTTGCGGCTACAGCAAGGACAGCAACAATGCCCCCCATCCCAAACACCAGGCCACCCAAGGCGGCCCCCGCGGCGATGGAGGACTGCACCGCAGCGACCACCATCCCCCCGGCACTCTCGGCCTGATCGGGCACCGCACGCGCAACCCAGCTCGACCAGGCCACAGGCACGCCACCGAAGGCCAGGCCCCAGAGCGCGACCAGGATCGCCAGCCCGCCAACGCCCACCGGCAACAGGAGCATGCCCAGCGCGGCTACGCCCACCAGGGCAGGCATGACCACCAACGTAACTTTCAAACTGCGCTCCATGAGCCAACCGGCCAGTAGGGTGCCAACGAAGTTCGCCACACCGAATCCGAGCAGAATCAGGGCCAGGCCATCGGCGCTCATCTGCCCCAGGCTTTCCAGCGTCGGGCGGATATAAGTGAAGAGCGCGTACTGACCGGTGTGCGCCAGAACGCAGCCCAGCATGCCCACCGCAACGCCTGGCCGACGCAAGAGACCCGCCACCGACTCCGGAAGCGCCGCCTTGCGCGGGGCCATTCGGGGCAGTGTGAACCACTGGAACGCAAACGTGAGTCCACCTACCGCCGTCGCCGCCCAGAAGGCGCTGCGCCAGCCCAGCAACCCGCCGAGGTAGCTCCCCAACGGAACGGACACCACCGTGCCGACCGCAATGCCGCTGAAGATGATCGACAGCGCGCGAGGCACGCGCTGTGGCGGCACCAACCGCATGGCCACGGCCGCTGCCATGCTCCAGAAACCGCCCAGTGCGACGCCCAGAAGGACGCGCATCACCAGCAGGACGCCCATGCTGGACGACAACGCCACCAAGGCGTTGGAGAGGATCATCAGACCCGTGAAACTCAACAGCACCAGGCGCCTGTCGATCGACCGGGTCAGCCGGGGCACGAGCAGGCCAGCGAACAGGGCCACAACCGCAGTGACCGTCACGGCTTGACCGGCCAGCGCCTCCGACACCCCCAGGTCCGCCGCCATCGGCGTCAACAGGCTGGCAGGCAGGTACTCGGCGGTGAGTAGCCCGAAGACACCCATGGCCAGCGAAAACACGGCCACCCATGCCGACGAAGACGGCTCCTCGTTTTCCCTGGCCACAGAATCAGGCGCGCCTGCGGCATCCACTACGTTATTGCTCATCAAAGATCCCAGTGCATTCGTGCAGCCGAGAGTCTAGGGAGCCATGCCAGGATGATCTATGATTGTCTAACCTGTCTTTTTGATCGAAACCCCGGACCGTCTACATGAGCCACGCTCCACCCCAGCCCTCCGACCTGATCAGCGAGCTGCTGACCGGCATGCGGCTGCATGGCGTTCAATACCGGCGCATTCAGACCGGGCCGACCTTTGGGCTTGGATTTCCGCCGAAGCCGGGCCATGCCTATTTCCATTACCTGGCTGTGGGCACCGCGATTCTTCGCGGCGCGGACGGCAGCCAACACCTTCTCTCCGCGGGGGATGTGGTCCTTCTTCCCCGCGGAGAAGGCCACGCGTTGCTGTCGGGCGAGGACCATCCCGTCCAGTGCCTGGAGACGATAGACGCCGCCCCATTGGGTGACACGGTGAGTGGCATAGACACATGCCCGAGCACCCATGCCGTGCCAAGCGCCGTGCTCTTCCACGGATGCATGGTGGTCGATCTGGGGGGCATGCAAGGGTTGAGCAAGGTGATGCCGGCGGTGATGTTGGCCGATGGCAACGGCACTCAGTTTCCCGGGCTGTTGCCGATGGTCGACGCGATGAAGCGCGAGGTGTGCTCCGGACGTATTGGCTTTGCAGGCATCCTCGCCCGGCTGGCGGATGCCGTTGCCGCCATGATCGTCCGTGACTGGGTCGAGCGCGGTTGCGACGGCGCATCCGGACTGGTCATGGCCATGCGCGACCCGCGTCTATCGCTGTCGTTGCTTGCCCTGCACAGGGACCCTGGGCGTGACTGGACCGTCGAAGCGCTGGCTGCAGAATCCAACATCTCTCGTTCTGTCTTTGCAGACCGGTTCCAGGACGTCATAGGAACCGCGCCCCTGCGATACGTGACGGAGCTGCGCATGCAGTTGGCCAGCCAATGGCTGACCCACCAAAGCCTCTCCATCGAGGTCGTGGCAGAGCGTCTCGGCTACGCGTCGCAGGCAGCCTTCAGTCGCGCCTACAAGCGCGTCATGGGGCACTCTCCTGGGGCGACTCGGCGCGGGCGCGCCTTGGCTTCGCCATAGGGGTCCGTTTGGGGTCAGTCGCTCAAGCCGCCTGAGCGTCGTCAGCGGGCTGCAGCCGGTTGGCGATCCCATCGAAGCGCGCCGCCTCTGTTCGAAGGCGATCGGCGGCCGCGCGTCGACTCGCCCTCGCCCGCCAGTCGCCACCACGCTGCAGGTCCAGTGTGTCGGCCTGCTGCCACAGCGAAGCCGCCCGTGCGCGCGCCCAGCGCGCCTTTCCGATGTCTGCGTTCGTCATGGGTCCATGGTGAATACGGGGCGTCGCACGGCGCGATACGGAGGCAACGCTGGCTGACTGTCGTCCTGTCGCCTGACCAGGCACGGCCTGCCGGTGCCCAGCTGCTTGCGGTCCAACCGCTGAGGCCGCCTGACGTGATCGTCCAGCCATTTGGTATCTTGGGCGCCAGCTCTGCACAGATCCCGACCCCCATGCCCCGCAATACCTCGAACAATCCCTCCGCGTCGCTGTTGGACCTCCCTGCCGGCGCGATCCCGTCGGGAAAAGCAACGGACAAGGCACTTCTCAGTGCAGCGACCAAGGAAGCCTACAAGCGCGTCAATCTGCTCCTGAGCGCTTACTTCGAGGATTTCAGCCCTGCGCAGCAGCGCAGGATCCGCGAGGCGATCGGCGCGAGCGCCAGTCCGAAGCCACCTAAACAGGCCAAGGTTCCCAAGGCACCCAAGGCTCCAAAGGAAGACCTGCCGCCCCGGTTCTGGCTGCCCTTTAGTGGTGAGACGTGGTCGGGACGAGGACGCCCGCCAGCAGCATTCCTCGCCTGGGAAGGCACCATCGCCCATACCGAGTGGAAGAAGCGGCACCCCGGCGAGCGATTCCCGACCTACCCGGGCTGATGGCGGCTGCAAGGGCGCAGGCGTTCTGCAGCGCCAGCGTCTTCCTCCCCCGTCCAACCCTTTAAGCAGGAGCTGGAAATGACGCCTCTCGACAAAGCGATCCGTAGAGAACTGCAGGTCGGCGACGACACGTACACACTGACGATCGACCCGAGCGGGCTCAAGCTCGTGCTGAAGGGGCGGAGGAAGGGGTTGGAGCTGCAGTGGACGGAGTTGGTCAACGGCGACGCCGCGTTGGCTGCAGCGCTTCAGGCATCCCTTGCGACCAAGTGAATCCAAGCTGCGGCCCTCAAGTCGGATTTGGCGCTACTACAGCTATCGCGGCACGGCTAATGAGTGCCTTCTTGCCTTCGCAGCAACGGCTAAAGCGCTCATTTTGGGATTTTAAGACCGCGCGATTGCCTGGGCATTTTTCTCATGGATGGCGCCCAGGTCACACACCTCACTGCTTGACGAGGTCACCCCCCGTTTCAGTCGCGGTTGCGCAGCTGCCGACCCTGGGCTATAAAGCTCGAGCCGGTCGCAAAAGCGTCGGTGTTGTGCCCGCATAGCCAATAGGCTCCGGGTACCCGAGGTCCACCCAATGGGGGCGCGGGAATCTTTCGATTCCGGAGCCCGCCATGACCAACAAACGACTCAGATCCCTTCGCGCCAACGCCTTCCAGTCCCAGTCCGGGCGATGCTATTACTGCGGCCTGCCGATGTGGCAAGTCTCTCCCGATGAGTTGGCGCTTCGACCACGCTCTGCTGGCCCGTTCCCATGCACGGCCGAGCACCTTGTGGCTCGCCAAGATGGCGGGAAAGACGTGGTCGGCAACGTCGTGGCTGCACACGCGGCTTGCAACCAACGTCGGCATAAGCATCCTGCGACTGCGCCTTCGCCCACTGACTATCGAACGTTGGTGCAACGCGAGATGGCGAACGGAGAATGGTGGCCTGGGTGAAACCACGGGGTAGGCATCGATGCGCCATGACGTCGAGCCCTCACCTGACACCCCCTTTCTCCAGTCATCAGGTGCTGAAGGGTGAGCCGATCCATAGATAAGGCCCTCTACGAGCCGTCCCAAGGATGGTTTGCCTCCAAAGCATGCATCTGACAAGCGTGGCCGTCAACGACTACAGCTTGCCTGCTCAGCGGCAGAGACCTGGATAGCCGGCTAATGCTGAGCCTCACGAGTGGCGCCGTCGTCGGCGAACCGCCAAGATTTGGCCAACCACGGCAGTGATAAGGATCAGGCTGTTGGTGACCACGAAAACCGTGGACCCCATCAGAGCACTATAGGCGATGAAAAGCACCGAGGCGGTCATCTGACCTACGAAAAGCCACGTCGATACCGCCTCCACTGAGCCGGCCTGGTGCTGCTTGTAGATCTGCCGAGACAGCGTCGCAATGAGCACTGCCGTGGCGGCCCATCCCAGCAGGTCAGCCGGCATGGCCGTCATCGCGCCAGTTCCCGCGATGGCAACAACCCTGCACCCGTTTCGAGTACCTCGCGCTCCAAGGCACGCAGGAAGCCGCTAAAACCTTTGGGCGCCCTGGCTGACCGGCGGGCACTCGTGGTGACCACGGGGCGAGCTCGCCAAGCGATCGTTGCGCCCGACCGCTGAAGTGCCTGAACCAGCGCCACATCCTCGCCCGTGACCAGCGGTGGGAAGCCGCCCACCTCTTGATAAGCGGCAGCGCTGACGCCCACGTTGGCGCCGTGGATATGGCGATGGCCGTCGCGCGCAAGCTCGCGCCCGGCAAATGCCTGGTGCACGGCAGCCGGGTAGTCCAGCCAGTCACGCACCTCCACTACCCCGCAAAACGCATCGGTCCCACAGTTCGCTTGTTTCCAGAGCCAGTCAGACGGGACGTGCGTATCGGCGTCAGTGCTGGCTATCCAGCGCGCGCCCAAGCCCAGGGCATGGTTGGCAGCCGCTGCACGTGCCACGCCCACGCACCGTGCTTCAATCGAGATGGCCACGGCACCGTGGTGCAAACACACGTCAGGTGTTTTATCGGTGCAGGCATCTAGCGCCACGACCGCAACTACGGGCTCGCCTCGAAGTCCAGGATGCCTGGCGGCCACGGTGATTGATTCCAGGCAGCGGCCAATGTCTGCTGCCTCGTTGTGGGCCGGCACTATCACTGCGATCACCGCAGGCCCTCCCTGGTCGGTCCGTGCATCGTAAGGTCCTCCGCCCGTAACGATGAACAGATACCCGCGGCGGCGTAGCCAGACGGTGACCGCAGCGTGGTGAAAATGTGGAGCCCGCCCAGACATCGTTCTCATGGCGGCGGGAGCAGCATGGAGGGCGATACCAAACACGGAGCGACCCATGAGCAAACTGCCCCTCAATCCCGGCGCCGACGTGGATGATCAGGATAAAGCGCACACCCCGGACAAGCTCCGGAACGATGACGCCACGTGGAAAGACAAGGACATGCCTGAGGCGGAGCACACCGCCAAACCGGAAGATTACGAGCGTCCGGCAAAGCCCTGAGGGCCGGCTCCGGCGATTCCACCCCATTCAGGAGAGCCAGATGGCCTTGATCCATTCGATTTTGATGGGAGCCGTCGCGGGAATGCGCGCGATGACCCCTTTGGCCGCCGTGACCAATGCCGCGCGGAGCGGTGACTTGCCCGCCGACAACGGTGCCCCTCGCCTTCTGGCCAACAAGCTCGCCTCCGCAGGGATGCTCGCATTGGCAGGCGGAGAGCTCGTTGGTGACAAGATGAAAACGGCCCCCGACCGCATCGTTCCGGCAGGCATGGTTGCGCGCGTCGCTACCGGGCTCATTGCAGGCGCGGCGCTCGCTCCCCATCGGCAGCGAAAGCTGGGCGCGCTTCTGGGTGCCGGCGTCGCCGTTGGTATGGCCTACGTCACCTTCAACCTGCGCATTCGGGCGATCGGCCGCTACGGTCAGCGCAGCACCGGCGCCGTGGAAGACGCCATTGCCGTGGGCAGTGCTGCCCTCATCACACAATGGGCTGCCGGGGGCGCCAAGCCAAGAGGACGTCGCGGATGAACCTCAATGAGCCCACGTCCCTCGGTCGGCGGTGCTGGGCTATCGCCGAGGGCTACATCCCTGCGTGGAGCAACGGGCCGGAACCAGAGCTGCAAAGCCACGAGACCTGCTGCATCCTCAACACCGATTCCACCGATGCGGCGATCACCCTGACCCTGTATTTCGAGGATCGCGACCCGCAGGGCCCTTACCGCTTCACCGTTCCCGCCCGGCGCACGTGTCACAAGCGCTTCAACGATCTTGAGGTGCCTGCCCCGGTGCCCCGTGGCGTGGGTTTTTCGTGCGTCATCGAATCGGACGTTCCTATCGTCGTCCAGCACACGCGGCTTGATTCGCGCCAAGCCGAGAACAGCATCATGACGACCATCGCCTACCCGCTCTGACCCTCCGGTCGATCAGGCCCCTGCACATCGCATCGACACTACTGGGCCGCCACGTTTACCAGGGCGTCCGCACACTGACCTTTCCTCAACCCCATAGAGGCTCAGCCAATGCCCGTGCCCAACTACCCGAAGCCGCCGTTCAAGGCGCAGCAGCAGTCGTTTCCCGGCAAAACCGACAAGCTCGACCCTCGGCCAGACCACGGTGAGGACAGCTACGTTGGTCACGGCTTGCTGAAAGGCAAGAAAGCGCTGATTACCGGCGGCGACAGCGGTATTGGTGCGGCAGTAGCCATTGCCTACGCCCGGGAAGGCGCCGATGTGGCTATCGCGTTCCTGGAGGGTGAAGAGAAGGACGCCGCCAGCATTGGGGGCCTCGTAGAAGAGGCGGGCCAGAAGGCCGTCCTGTGCCCCTGCGACATCAGCGACGACGCCCAGGCTGAAGCGCTCATCGAGCAGGTCACCCGCGAACTTGGGGGCCTGGACATTCTGGTCAACAACGCCGCGTATCAGCGCTACTACGAATCCTTCGATGACATCACGTTGGACGACTGGCGAAAGACGTTCGATACCAATGTGCATGCCGTCTTCAACCTGACCCGTCTGTGCGTGCCGCACCTGCAGGACGGCGGCTCGGTCATCAACACCGCCTCGGTCAACTCCAAGAAGCCCACCCCGAACATCCTGCCCTACTCGGCCACCAAGGGCGCGGTGGCCAACCTCACCATCGGCCTGGCCGGTCTTCTCGCCGAGAAGGGCATCCGTGTCAACGCGGTATTGCCCGGCCCGATCTGGACGCCCTTCATTCCCGCCGGCATGGCCGCGGAGGAAGTTGAGCAGTTCGGCAGCCAGACCCCGTTCGGTCGTCCCGGCCAGCCGGCCGAGCTCGCCTCGGCCTACGTGATGCTCGCTGCCGACAGCGCGAGCTACACCTCCGGCGCACTGCTTACCGTCTCCGGCGGCGCGGTCACCCTGTAAGGCCTGTATCTCCCTCCTCCCCCAAGGATTC
>Ga0308156_1003694_pt1 | contig 11442 bp, 13 predicted proteins | sample PhyAR2_FD_201041 | JGI IMG/M metagenome (GOLD analysis project Ga0308156, IMG submission 201041) | Phyllosphere microbial communities from UC Gill Tract Community Farm, Albany, California, United States - DLSL A.R2 | ecosystem: Host-associated > Plants > Phyllosphere > Unclassified | place: USA... | reverse complement strand
CCCGGCACGCGGATCACGTCGATGTTGGCTTCGGCAATGCCGTTGCCGGCCAGGCTCTGGCGGGCGCCAGCAACCAGCACATCGGTGATGCGGGCGTTCCAGCGGCTGGCCAGGATGGCGAAGCGCGCGGATTCGGGAGTGCGAAGATCGCCTTCGTAGTGGCTCATATGCGGCTTGGGATTCGATTAAGGGGTAATTCTACCGTGGATGGGCCCCGGCCGTGGCTGGCGGGGGCCCGGGGCGTGCCGACCAACGGTCGGCACCCACCAGCTGCAGTGGGCCGCCCCTTTGTGGGTGCCGACCGTTGGTCGGCACACCGAGCGGGTTACGGGGTGACCGTCTCCACCACTTCAAGGCCGTACCCGGCCAGTCCGATCTGGCGGCGGGGCGTGCCCAGCACGCGCAGCTTGCCCAGGCCCAGGTCGGACAGGATCTGCGCGCCGGCACCGTTGCGGCGCCACTGGCCCACATCCTTGTCCTTGCCCGGCACCACCGGCGCCGGCTGCTGGCGCAGGCGGGCCAACAGCGCTTCGCCGTCGCGCGGGGCCGACAGCACCACCATCACGCCACTGCCTTCCGCGGCGATCGCGCGCAGGGCATCGGTGGCCGCCACGCCGAAGTCATCGCGGCGCCAGTGCAGCAGGTCGGCCAGCGGGTTTTCCACCTGCACGCGCACCAGGGTGGGCGTGTCCGCATCCGGGGTGCCGCGGACCAGGGCGAAATGCAGGTCGTGGGCGATGCGGTCGCGGTAGGTGACCAGCTTGAACGGGCCGAACTCGGTGTCGATATCACGCTCGTCCACGCGCTCGACGGTCTTTTCGGTGGCCAGGCGATAGGCGATCAGGTCGGCGATGGAGCCCATCTTCAGGCCGTGCTCGCGGGCGAACACTTCCAGCTCCGGGCGGCGCGCCATGCTGCCGTCCGGGTTGAGGATCTCCACCAGCACGCCGGCCGGTTCCAGCCCGGCCAGCATGGCCAGGTCGACGCCGGCTTCGGTGTGGCCGGCGCGGGTCAGCACGCCACCGGGCTGGGCAATCAGCGGGAAGATGTGGCCCGGCTGGTGCAGGTCCGACGGCTTGGCATTGGGCTTCACCGCAGTGCGGATGGTATGCGCGCGGTCGTGTGCCGAGATGCCGGTGGTCACGCCCTCGGCCGCTTCGATGCTGACGGTGAAGTTGGTCTGGAACTGCGCGGTATTGGCCTGCACCATCGGCGCCAGGCCGAGGTCGGCGGCGCGGGTGCGGGTGAGCGGCAGGCACACCAGGCCGCGGCCATGGGTGACCATGAAGTTGATGTCGCTGGCCTTGACCAGCTCGGCGGCCATGATCAGGTCGCCTTCGTTCTCGCGGTCTTCGTCATCGACGATGACGACCATGCGGCCGAGGCGGATGTCTTCCAAGATGTCGGGAATGGGGGCGAAGTTCATGGGGTATCTCCCTGTGGGTGCTGACCGTTGGTCGGCACTCCGAGCAACCGCTCGACATAACGAGCGACCAGATCGATTTCCAGGTTGACCGCGCTGCCCACGACGGTGGCGGAGAACGCGGTATTGGCCACGGTGTGCGGGATCAGCGCCACTTCAAAGCCCTCCTCGTCCACTTCGTTGACGGTGAGGCTGACGCCGTCCACGCAGATCGAGCCCTTCTTGGCGATGTAGCGGCGCAGGGCGGCCGGCGCGGCGAAACGCCAGCGCTGGGCACGCGCATCTTCATGGATGGACAGGACCTGGCCGAGGCCGTCGACGTGGCCGCTGACCAGATGGCCGCCAAGGCGGTCGGTCGGGCGCATGGCACGTTCGAGGTTGATGACCGCACCTTCGGCCAGTTGGCCGAGCGTGGTCAGGCCCAGGGTCTCGGTGGACGCATCGGCCTGGAAGCTGCCGGCGTCGAACGCGATGACGGTGAGGCAGACGCCGTTGATGGCGATGCTCTCGCCCATCTGCACGTGGTCGAACGGCAGGCTGCCGACGTTGAAGGTGAAGCGGACATCGCCGCCGATGGATTCGCGTGCGGCCAGACGGCCGACGCCTTCGATGATTCCAGTAAACAAGTAACGTTCTCCGCGAAAAGTGAGCGAAAAACGCCGCAAGGCAAACAGGCGGGCGCAGGGCCGCAAAGGCCCTGTGGCACCGTCTTCTTTCATCCGGACTATGACCGTCGGCTCCGGCATTGGACCGGATCTGCTGACCCCCGACGGTAAGGCCGGGGCGCTCGCGGGCTCGTGCTTGCGCACCTACCGCCGGTGGGGAATTGCACCCCGCCCTGAAGACGTTTGTGTACCGGCGAACCGGCCCGCCAAGTGTAACAGCAAGGCCTGAACGGGGCCGGATGCCCCCGGGGGTCGGACCCCTTTCCGCAGGAAAGGGCTCTGACCCCACCCGGGCGCGTCCGAGCCTGTGACGGCCGTCGCTCGCATTTCGTAAAACTTTCATTAAAATCGGCGGTCGGACGACATGAGGTCGCCACGGACTGCCGCACAGGTGGGCCGCCAATGGACTGAAATTCACAGGAATTCCCATGCGCAAGATCCTGATCGTGGCCGCCCTGCTGGCCGCTGCCCCGTTCTCGGCCTCCGCCGACGCCCTGAGCTACACCTACGTCGAAGGCGGCTGGACCCAGGTCAAGACCGACGACGACGTGTTCAACGACCCGAAGGTTGATGGTGGCTACGTGCGCGGTTCGATCGCGCTGGCCGAGCAGGTGCACGTGTTCGGCGGCTGGAACTACGGCAGCAAGTCGTACGACTACGACTACGGCTCGATGAAGCTCAAGCTGAACCAGCCGGAGCTGGGCATCGGTTACCACATGCCCTTCAGCGACCGCGTCGACTACACCGCCGACATCGCCTGGGTTCGCCAGCAGGCTGAAATCACCGTCAAGGACGTGGACTACGGCCGCTTCAGCGTGAAGGACCACACCAACCTGGTGCGCGCCACCATGGGCCTGCGTGGCAAGCCTTCGCGCATGACCGAAGCCTGGATCAAGGCCGGTTACATGGACGGCGGCAATGAATTCAAGGGCACCTGGGTCGGCACCGTCGGCGGCCAGATCAACTTCACCCGGACCTGGGGCCTGGTGGGCGAGATCTCCGGCTACCGCGACGTCACCCAGTACTCGGCCGGCGTGCGCGCCAGCTTCTGATTGCCCGATCCTCGTCGTGCGATCGAACGGGCTCCGCAAGGGGCCCGTTTTTTGTTGGCCGTCGCGCGCAATACGCTTGGCTGCGGCACGCCATCGAATGCAATGACAATTGCGCTAGGCTTGCCGCCCTCTGGAACAGGAACACCGTCATGAAGACCCCGATCCGCGGCCTGCTGGCCACCGCACTGCTGTGCGCCCCCTTGTTCGCCGCGGCCGCCCCGGCGCAGCTGACGCCCGAACAGACCTTCGATCTGTACGCACGCGCATTGCTGGAAGACGATGCCGCCGCCACGCGCACGCTAAACGATGCATTGAAGCCGGCCTTCGACGGCCAGGACTCGGTAACGCCGGTGCCGGGCATGATGGCCCAGGCGTTGGCCGAGCCGTGGCAGATCGTGCTGGACGTGGCCGGAGTGAAGGGCGATCCGGCAGCGGCGGAAGCGATGTACGCCAAGGTGCTGAAGGCCTCGCAGTGCCGTGCCACGCGCAGCACGGTGGAAGACAACGAATTCGTGGACGACCAGAAGATCGCCAAGGTTGATTTCAGCTGCCAGCTGGCCGACCTGGGCAGCGTGCAGCCGTTGTTCCTGGCCAGCCTGACGGGTGAGGACAAGGCTCCGCGCGCGCGCTTCACCGAGGCCTATACCCAGGCCCTGCAGAGTGGCCCGCGCAAGGCCGTGACCGGCACCCTCACCCTGTACACCGCCAAGGACAAGGGCTACTGGTACAGCAGCAACTTCGATGATCTGGTGGGCCCGGTGCTGGATGCGCTGGCGCCGTTCGATGGCTGGATGCAGGACGTTGAAGCAGCCAAGGCAGCGAAGGTGACCGGCGTGCCGGCCTGCGATCTGCTGCTGCAGCAGCACCGCAGCTGCGTGGCGAAGATCGCACCGGACCAGATCAGCGGTGTGGATGCGATGACCGAAGAGTTGAAGGCCAAGACGCAGGTGATGTCGGCCGAGGAAATGACGCAGGAGTGCAAGGCACTGCGTCCGATGGCCGAGATGATGTGGACCGATGCGTGCGCGTGAGAGGGTGACACTGGGACGCTTTCCAGAGCGTGGCAACCGGCTACCGTTCTATTTCAAACAAATCTGATAGACGGTACCTGACGACCACTGCACACTCGCAAGCCGTTCGTCCCAAGGCTCTAGTGATGCGCCTCCTGCTTTTATCCCTGCTGCTGGCCACGGTGCCAGCAGCAGCTCAACCAGCGCCGCTCTCGCCGGAATCCACCTTCGACCTGTATATGCGGGCGCTGGTAGAGAACGACCGCCAAGCGTGGCGGGAGTTCCACGCAACCGTGGGACCTGCACTGGACACGTTCCGCGGATGGGAAGACGAAACTTCACCGTTGTCCAAAGCCTTTCCAGACGCTGCTCTAGAATGGGTGGCCGATAATGCTGGGGCGGTCGATGCCGCTCAAGCCCAGCAGGCGTGGATTACCGCGGTTACCCGCAGCTCGCGCTGCCGCGCTTTGAGTAGCGATACCTGGCACCGGCTAAGCGACGGCTATCGCGTCGCCACCGTTCGCTTCACCTGCCGCGTGGGCGATATCGAGCGACTGCGCTCCCTGTTTGAGGCCTGGCAGTTTGACGATCAGGATGAGAGAAACGATCTCATTTGGTCGTCCTATGTCACGCTTTTGCGCGATGGCCCGTTCCGGGCTCTCAACGGCACGACCCAGCTGGTGATGGCCCCCGATAGCGATATCTGGCATAGCGAGGAGCTTGACCAGCTCTCGATCCATGGCCGGATTGAGAAAGATATCAGCCGGGTGCTGATGGAGGCATGGGTACCGATGGTCTACTGGTGGGGTCAGACGCTTACAGCGAGCGGAAAACACATGACACTGGTTGCCGATTGTGACGGCATGATCCAGCAGTATCAGCGCTGTGCGGCCCGCTTCGCACCGAATGAACTGCTGGGCGCCTACGAACTGGCAAGGCATATCAGCGCACAGCACAGGACGGTAGCGGACAGCGAACTGGCACAGCAATGCCTGGCACTGCGAGCCAAGGTTGAAGCCCTGTGGCCAGAGCCCTGCAATTAGCCCGCAGATGCCCCCGCAGTTTGCACCTATGTTCGCCAATACCGCGTCTACCTTGAACATTGTCATTTCGGAAAAATTGCATGGACGGCCCATCAGAGGTCGGGCAATGCTTCCCGATCCTTCGCCAAGGGCGATCCTTGATGCGTACGCTTCTCTACTTCCTGGTCCTTGCCGCCTTCCCGGCTGCAGGCAGCCCCGCTTCCCTCACACCTGAAGCGACGTTCGATCTATACGCACGCACCGTGCTGCAGAACGATGCCGACTCACAGCACGAGTCGATGCACGCATTGGACCCGCACTGGGCGAGTTCCGCGGGAAGCATCCCGATGTCCCTGCGATCGCATGGGCCCTGTCCCGCCAATCGCACAATGTTCATTTTCAGGGTGTCAGCCCGGATGAGGTGAAGACCGCAAGACGGCACTGGGCTATCGAGGTGCAGCGTAGGACGTACTGTCGCGCTATCCACAGCAAGGTCAGGGATCATCTTGACGAGGGCTTTCGCGTGGCAGATGTCCATTTCACCTGTCACGTGGCCGATGTGGATGCACTGAGCTTGCTCTACGATGCTTCATTGTTTGACCGGGACGATGCTAGCGACATCCGCTTCTGGTCAGCCTATCGCACGCTGTTGAGCGACGGGCCTTTCCGCGCGGTCGACGGAGACACCCGATTGATTTCGGCACCGGGGAGCAGCACATGGCACAGCGAAGGGCCAGGCGTTAACACCGTCTACGGCCAGGTCGAAAAGGATGTGGGCGAGGTCCTGATGCGCGCTTGGTTGCCAATGCGAAGGTGGCTGTTCGAGACAATGCGTCGCGCTGAGAAGCAGACGACCGGCGTGGCCGAATGCGATGAACTGGTCCAACGGTATCGCCGCTGCGCCGCGCGTCTTGAACCACAGAAGCTAGCTGATGCCGATGCTCTGGCGCAGAGGCTGAGTATCGAACACAAGGACGTGGCGGGCACCGAGCTCGCACAGCAGTGTGTGGCACTGCGCCCGAAGATCGATGCAATGTGGCCGGAGCCCTGCAAATGACGAACCAGACGTCACGACACCTGACAGGTCGCGCGGCGCTCTTGTTTGCCTGCGTGGTGTTACCGGCCTTCGCAATGGACGCACCGGACAGGCCTGCTCAAAACCGTCTTGACACAAGCACACCCGAGCAGAGCTTCAGTCTGTATGCACGGTTCACGGAGGGTGACCCGCATGCCACCGAAAAATTCGCGGCACTGAACGAGGTGCCAGCACATGATCTTGATGAAATGCGCAGTGCGATGATTCACACGATTATGTTCGGTGATACACCGCACATAGGCGAGGAGGCACAGCTGCGCGAGGAATACGTCCATGAACTGAAGGCGCGAATGCGCGCTATGCAGTGTCGAACCATCGGATCGAAGCAAGAAGTGCGTGAGGATGTGCACTGGGCCACAGTGGACTACACCTGCCAGTTGCCGGACATTGCTGCGGTGACACCAAGGCTGACGCGGGTGGAGTTTCAAATGCAGCTGGAGGAAGATTCGCTCACAAGACTGCGCATCGACCTCGATAGGTTGCGGAAAGCACCCAGCATCGCTAGGACCGGCAGCGTGAGTTTTTCACAGGACGCGTCTACGAAGGAGTGGGTGCCGAGGGACCTACCCTCGTTGCATACGTGGATTTTGATGATGGCTCCGCTGTCGGGTTTGCCGGGCGAACCAACCGAACCAAGCGAAGTCGATCTCTGGGATGCCATACATTGATAGTGAACTGATGAGCGCGCATGCGCCCCGCAGGACCTGCCGCCCACGCACGAGCGCATACAGATGCTGCTGACGTCACCGGAATAGGCCCGCGCTGCGCCTCGCATCCACGCATCATGCATGTTCCTGTTCGCCATCATCCGGGGCTCGGATTTCGGACAAGTTGCATGGACGTGGGCACTGCAGGCGCTGATCCTCGAGTGTTATTCCGCTTGCCCACGCCCTGCCATGTTGAAACCGTTGCTCGCCCTGCTGCTTGGCGCCCCCCCTTCCCTGGTCGCTGCCGAACCTCCCCCACTTTCGCTGGAAGACACCTTTGATACCTACGTGCGGGTGCTCACTCAGGGAGACGAGCAGGCCGAGGCAACGTTGCGGAACAGTCTTCTGTCCGCAAAGGACCTGGAACCGGCAGACGTGGACAGAATCATCGACAGTGTCTCCTCCATAGGAAACTTCTCCGCAAGCTTCAGCGGGACGTCGCTGGAGCCTATCGCCGATGCCCTGAGGGCACGCCAACGCGCGGTGTCCTGCGTAACGACGGCGATAGCACCTACCGACGTCGATGGCGCCGGTCATGTCACGGTGAACTACCGCTGCGCTCTACCGGATGTGTCTGGATACTTTCCGGTCTACCGCAAGATGTACATGCAGCGTAAGGCGGACGCAGATGATCCTTCCCGCGCATCGAGGTTCATCAACGACTATGCACGCGCGTTGATGGAAGCACCTACCGTTCCGTATGACGGCCAGGCCGTTTTTCTTCAGGCTGGCGACGATGGTCGTTGGACCAGCCCCACGCTATCCCTCCTTGGCGTCATTCTCACCAAAAGCCTTCTGCCGCTCTCCGAGTGGAGAGAACGGATCGAAGCGGAGGCGGCCGCGGCGTACTCGGGCATCCCGGCCTGCGACCTGATGTTGGACGCGCAACTGAAATTCGTCGAGCGCTATGACCGGGATAGCACCCTGCTACGTGGCACGGCGCTGCAGGATGCCGTGGACGAAAAAGTGAGAACGCTGGGGCCGGAGCTGGCCGCTGCGTACTGCCGGGGGATCCTGGAACGGTTCCGCGAAGAATGAAGAGGCGACCTTGGTGAATGCCTGTGGCAACGGTGACCGAGCGAGTCTGCGCAGCGCGATGTTGTTGTATGCGATGGTCGGACTCGGCGGATGCGCCCTCCCGCCGAGTGACGAGATCGCGCCCGGACAGGCCCGCAGTCGCCTGCAGACTGAGAGTCCGGGTTACAGAGAAGAAGACGATCCCGTCACATGCCACCAGAGCATTACACGCGCAGCAGCAACCGCAGATCCTCACCCACCTGGCGCTGGTCGACCACATGCAATCGACGCTGTTGGTCCATCACCTCGATGCCGAGGTCGGCCAGCAACGGGCGGCCGCTGTCGCCCAGCAGTGTTGGAGCCTGGTACATCAGCAGTTCGTCGACCCAGCCACCACGCACCAGCGCGCCGGCCAGCGTTGCGCCGGCTTCGGTGTGCACTTCGTTGATGCCGCGCTCGGCGAGGAGTGCCAGTACCGCGCCCAGATCAAGGCGGCCGTGGCGGACAGCGACGCTGGCGAATGCTGCATCGGCGGCGTCGGGCGGGCTGACCATCGCATCGTGCAGGTACAGCGTCGGTGCTCCACCTTCGCGCACACGGCTGCATTCCAGTGAACGCAGGCGCGAATCCAATACCACGCGCAGTGGTGGCATCACGTCGACATCGGCCAGGCGCACGGTCAGCATCGGGTCGTCGGCGAGCACGGTGTCGGCGCCGGTGAGGATCGCGCCAGCGCGCGCGCGCCAGTGCTGCACATCCTCGCGAGCGGCGGGGCCGGTGATCCACTTCGAGCTGCCGTCGGCCATCGCGGTACGGCCATCGAGGCTGGCGGCCAGCTTCACCCGCAGCCACGGACGACCGCGCTCCACGCGCGACAGGAAGCCCTTGTTGAGTTCGCGCGCCTGTGCCGCCATCAAGCCCTCGGCGACCTCGATGCCGGCGTCACGCAGCAGGTCGAAGCCACCGCCATCGACTTTCGGGAACGGGTCGCGCATTGCCGCGACCACGCGCGACACGCCGGCTTCGATCAGCGCCAGTGCGCACGGCGGCGTACGGCCGTAATGCGCGCAGGGTTCCAGGGTGACGTAGGCGGTGGCACCACGCGCTTCGGTGCCGGCTTCGCGCAGGGCGAATACTTCGGCATGCGGGCCGCCAGCGCGCTGGTGCCAGCCCTGCCCGACCACGCGCTCGCCATGGGCGATCACACAGCCGACCATCGGATTGGGACGGGTGGTATAGGCACCGCGTTCGGCAAGCCGCAATGCGGCGGCCATGTGCAGGTGGTCAAGGACGGTGAACGATATGCTCATGCCGCCATGGTACCGCCGTCAGCACGGTGCCAGCCAAGGCCCAGTAGATCCACGCCATGCGTGGATGGGCGGCACGGCGCCAACCAAGGTTGGCAGAGCCCAGTAGATCCACGCCATGCGTGGATGGGCGACACGGCGCCAACCAAGGTTGGCGGCTACCGAAGCAGAGGCCGTCAGCCCTTCTTTTTCTTGGTCAGGGCAATCACATCGCCCAGCAGCTGCAACTGCTCGGTGCTGGAAGGCAGGTCGCGCTCGAGCTTCTCGATTTCTTCGCGGAAATCGGCGACATCCTCAAAGCTGCGATAGACCGAGGCGAAACGCACATAACCGACATGGTCAAGCTTGCGCAGTTCGTTCATCACGAACTCGCCGACTTTGATCGACGGCACCTCGCGTTCGCCGCTGATGCGCAGCTGGTGCACCACTGCGCGCACCGCCGCCTCGATCTTCTCTTCCGGCACCGCACGCTTCTGCAGCGCGCGGTCAAAGCCGGCGCGGACCTTGCGGGCATCGAAGGCTTCGCGGGTGCCATCGCTCTTGACGATGGCCGGCAGCTTCAGTTCAACGGTTTCAAGCGTACTGAAGCGTTCGTTGCACGCCTCGCACTCACGCCGACGGCGAATCGTCGCGCCGTCTTCGGAGACGCGCGAGTCGATGACCCGTGTATCGGCATGCTGGCAGAAGGGGCAGTGCATTGAACGCCTGGCTCAGGGAAATACCTGCTGCCACGGTCGTGGTAGCGTCGCAACGGTACCTGAGAAGGGGTTTTGCAGCAAATGCAGGCGGCAATCAGCCTTGTCCGGCAAGGCCCGGAGCGCGACGCAACCACACCAGATGCGCAGCCGGCACCAGCAGCGGCACGCCCAGCACCAGATAGCCCAGTACCTGCCAGGGGCTGCCGGCAAACAAGCTGAAAAGCACCACGCCGATCACCGCCAGCGCCGCCATGGCGCCCAGCGCCAAGCCGATCCAGAGAATACGGGCGGTGTGCCGCAGGCCATCGCGCCCTAGCCGCAGGTAGCGGATGCTGAGCCACAACCAGGTGAGCAAGCCGATCACACCCGCCAGCGCCCACAGCAACAGCACCGCACCTTCGTCGCCGCGCATCAGGCCGTGGCGGGTCAGGAAGGTGTAGATGCCGAAGCCGGCGACGCCGCCACCGGCCACCAGTGCAGGCAACCCCAGCAGCAGGCATTGGGCGATGTACAGGCGTTTGTGCAGGCGCTCATCCATGCGTTCGAATCTCCTTGCAGGTCGCTCGCTTCACGCGCGCGGTCGCTGCCACAACAGCATGGCGGCCGGGACCAGCATCGACGGCCCCAGCAGCAGCAGACCGGAGCCTTCTGTGTGAACCGTGACGCTCCACCACGCCGCCAGCCCCAGCGGCGGCAAGGCGGCCAGACCTCCGGCCAGCAACATCCACCACCAGACCGGCCGCACCCGCAGGCCGGCACGTCCGTGCATCAGGTAACCCGCACTGAGCCACAGCCAGGCCAGGCAGCCGGCCATGCCGGCCAGGCCCCACAGCGGCATCAGCGTCACCGATGCCAGGGTGCCGTGACCAAACTGGCCCAGGCCCATCAACAGCAGCAGCATCGCTGCGGCCCCGCCGCCTACCAGGCTGGGCAGGCCGAAGAGCACAGCCAAGGCTGCATAAAGATACTTGAGGCGGCGCTCATCCATGCGCGGGTACTCCGGTGCCGGGGTCAGAACCCTTCCCGCAGGGAAGGGCTCCGACCCCAGTGCCCGATCAACCGTAGACCGGGTACTTGCGGCACTGCGCGCTGACCGCATCACGCACGCGGGCGATCACGGCCTCATCGGCCGGGGCGTCGAGCACGTCGGCGATCCAGTTGGCCAGGTCCACGCAGTCCTGTTCCAGGTAACCGCGGGTGGTCACCGCCGGGGTGCCCAGGCGCAGGCCCGAGGTCACGAACGGCGAACGCGGGTCGTTCGGCACCGAGTTCTTGTTGACGGTGATATGGGCCTTGCCGAGTGCGGCTTCCGCGTCCTTGCCGGACACGTCCTTGCCGATCATGTCGACCAGCATCAGGTGGTTCTGGGTGCCGCCGGAGACAATCTTGTAGCCGCGTTCGATGAGCGTGTTGGCCATCGCCTGCGCGTTCTTCACCACCTGCTG
>Ga0308156_1003693_pt1 | contig 11445 bp, 7 predicted proteins | sample PhyAR2_FD_201041 | JGI IMG/M metagenome (GOLD analysis project Ga0308156, IMG submission 201041) | Phyllosphere microbial communities from UC Gill Tract Community Farm, Albany, California, United States - DLSL A.R2 | ecosystem: Host-associated > Plants > Phyllosphere > Unclassified | place: USA... | reverse complement strand
CGTGATCATGGTGGCCACCTTCAAGTCGCTGCGGCAGCCGCTGCTGCTGCTCGTCTCGGTGCCGTTCGCCGCGACCGGTGCGATCCTGCTGCAGGTCGCGACCGGTGTGCCGCTGGGGGTGGCCTCGTTGATCGGCGTGCTGATGCTCATCGGCATCGTGGTCACCAACGCGATCGTGCTCGTGGACCTCGTCAATCAGTACCGCACACGCGGGTTCTCGACCCACGACGCGACCGTGGCCGGCGCCTCGCACCGACTGCGGCCGATTCTCATGACGGCGCTCGCGACGATCTTCGCGCTCACGCCCATGGCGCTCGGCATCACGGGCCACAGCGGGTTCATCTCGCAGCCGCTCGCGATCGTCGTGATCGGCGGCCTGCTGTCGTCGACGGTGCTGACCCTGATCGTGCTGCCCACGCTGTACAACCTCGTCGAGGGCGCCCGCGAGCGTCGCCGCGAGAAGAAGGGCCTGCCGCCCGAGCGCCACCACGCGGACGCGGATGCCGAGGAGCGCGAGCCGATCGTCGTGCCGTCGGCCACCTCGCAGATCGCCGTTGTGCCCGCCGGCGAGGCGCTGCCCGCTGCGCCCACCGTGCAGGCGCCGCTGCGCCGGCGCGACCGCCGCGGCTGATGCCGGAGGGATGCCCGCCCCGACCCGGCGGGCATTCTTTCAGGCGTGATCGGTATTCTGAAGGGTCGGCTTGGGATGCCACGCAAGAAGCGTGGGTGTATGTGGTCCTTACAGGCCGCATGAGAACACCTACGGAAAGGTGCGTACTTCCGCATGCCCAAGAACAAGAAGCCCGCCGGCGGACGTCCGGCCCAGAACTTCGATCCGCGCTACGCCAAGAAGAAGCCCGGCGGCCCGTTCCGCGGCAACGACGGCGCCCGTGGGCCCCGTCGCGACGAAACCGTCGGCTACCGCGCCGAGCGCCCGGCCCGCGATGGCGAGCGTCGTTCGTTCGACCGCCCGGCCCGCGATGGCGAGCGTCCCCGTTACGACCGCAGCGAGCGTCCCGGCTTCGACCGCGGTGCGCGTCCCGCCCGTGATGGCGAGCGTCGTTCGTTCGACCGCCCGGCCCGCGACGGTGGTCGTCCCTCGTTCAACCGCGACGAGCGTCCCCGCTTCGATCGCGATGCGCGCCCGGCGCGTGATGGCGAGCGTCGTTCGTTCGACCGCCCGGCCCGCGATGGCGAGCGTCCCCGTTACGACCGCAGCGAGCGTCCCGGCTTCGATCGCGGTGCGCGTCCCGCCCGTGATGGCGAGCGTCGTTCGTTCGACCGCCCGGCCCGCGACGGTGGTCGTCCCTCGTTCAACCGCGACGAGCGTCCCCGCTTCGATCGCGATGCGCGCCCGGCGCGTGACGGCGAGCGTCGTTCGTTCGACCGCCCGGCCCGTGATGGCGACCGCCCGCGTTTCGATCGCGACGCCCGTCCCGCCCGTGACGGCGAGCGTCGTTCGTTCGACCGCCCCGCTCGCGACGGCGGCCGCCCCTCGTTCAACCGCGACGAGCGTCCCCGCTTCGACCGCGATGCGCGCCCGGCGCGTGACGGCGAGCGTCGTTCGTTCGACCGCCCGAACCGCGATGGCGACCGCCCCCGCTTCGACCGCGACGCCCGACCGGCGCGTGACGAGCGCCCCGCCCGCGAGGAGCGCCCGCGCTTCAGCAGCGACGGCGAGCGCAAGTGGGCCGAGCAGCGCACCGAGCGCTCGCAGACCCCCGTCCGCACCAAGTCGCACGAGGACCGCATCGATGTCGTCCACGAGCGCCTCGAGGCGCAGGCCGTTCAGGCCGAGGAGACCGCCGATGTGACCTTCGGCGACCTGGGCTTCGGCGACAACATCGTCCGCGCCCTCGCCGCCCTCGGTGCCGACAAGCCGTTCCCGATCCAGGCGTCCACCGCCCCGGCGATCCTCGACGGGCGCGACGTCCTCGCCCGCGGGCGCACCGGATCCGGCAAGACGATCGCCTTCGGCGCACCGCTGGTCGAGCGCATCCTGCGCTCGAAGGCCGGTGTGCGCCGCGAGTTCGGCCGCGCGCCCGTCGCGCTGATCATGGCCCCCACGCGTGAGCTCGCGCTGCAGATCGACCGCACGGTGCAGGCCATCGCCCGCAGCGTGGGCCTGTTCACCACGCAGATCTACGGCGGCGTCCCGCAGGGCCGCCAGGTGGGCGCGCTCAAGAAGGGCGTCGACATCGTCATCGGCACCCCTGGCCGCATCGGCGACCTCGCCAAGCAGGGCAAGCTCGACCTCTCGCAGATCGTCGTCTCGGTCCTCGACGAGGCCGACCACATGTGCGAGCTCGGCTTCCTCGAGCCGGTGCAGGAGATCCTGCGCCAGACCAAGTTCGGCGGCCAGAAGCTGCTGTTCTCGGCGACGCTCGACCGTGAGGTCGCGGCGCTGGCCGACGAGTTCCTCGTCGACCCGCAGGTGTACGAGGTCGCCGGCGAGACGCAGGAGACCGGCACGATCGAGCACCGCGTGCTCGTGGTCGAGCACCGCGAGAAGGCGGGCATCCTCGATGCGCTCGTCGACCGCGAGGGCAAGACGCTCGTCTTCACCCGCACCCGCGCCTACGCCGAGATGCTCGCCGAGCAGTTCGAGGGCGCCGGCATCGACGCGATCTCGCTGCACGGAGACCTGAACCAGCAGAAGCGCACGCGCAACATCGAGCGCTTCTCGAAGGGCCGCGCCCGCGTGCTCGTCGCCACCGACGTCGCCGCCCGCGGCATCCACGTGGACGACGTCGACCTGGTGATCCAGGCCGACGCCCCCGACGAGTACAAGACGTACCTGCACCGCGCCGGCCGCACCGGCCGCGCCGGCAACTCGGGCCGCGTCGTCACGCTGATCCCGCGTCAGCGCCGTCGCCGTATGACCGAGATGCTCGAGCGCGCCGAGATCGAGGCGCCGTTCGATGACGTCCGCCCCGGCGACGACATCATCGATGAGCTCACCGGCGGCATGACGCTGGCCGACCTCACCGCGTAAGCATCAGGATCCGGATGCCGCCCTCGCACGTCGAGGGCGGCATCCGTCGTTGCCGGGCCCGCGACCGTTAGGCTCGGTCTCGTGACTGCGAAGACGCCCATCGACCCCACCGGCATCCAGATCCACCTCCGTCGCGAGGGCGGTGGCGGCGAAGTCACCGCGCACATCGCGCAGGTGGGCGCCGCGCTGCGCGGCCTGTCGGTCGCCGGCGTCGACATCGTCACGGGCTACCCCGAGGGTCAGCCCACCCCGTTCGGCTCGGGCATCGTGCTCGCGCCCTGGCCCAACCGCATCCGCGACGGCAAGTGGAACGACCAGGGCACAGAGCGCCAGCTCGACCTCACCGAGGTGGCGCTCAACAACGCGATCCACGGCCTGCTGCGCTACGCGCCGTACGAGATCGAGGAGTCCGACGGCGCCGTCACCCTCCGCGCCACGGTGTTCCCGCAGCACGGCTACCCGTACACGCTGAACACCAGCGTGACCTACACCCTGACCGATGCGGGCGTCGAGGTGACGCACGAGGTCGTCAACGTCGGCGAGGGCGACGCCCCCGTCGCGCTCGGCACGCACCCCTTCTTCTGCATCGGCGGCGTCGAGACCGCCGACCTCACGCTGACCCTCCCGGCCAAGACCGTCTTCGAGGTGGACGAGCGCCTGCTGCCCACCGGCGAGGTGCCCGTGGCGGGCGAGTGGGACCTGCGCGGCGGCGCCCGTCTCGGCGACCTCGATCTCGACACCGGCTTCGGCTCGCTCGATCGCGACGCGGACGGTCGCGCGCGCAGCATCCTGACCGCGCCGGACGGCCGCACGGTCACCATGTGGCAGGACGAGAACTGGGGCTACATCCAGGCCTTCAACACCGACCAGTACCCGGGCCACGCCCTCGCGGTGGCGATCGAGCCGATGACCTCCCCGACCGACGCGTTCAACTCGAACCAGGATCTGCGTCGACTCGCCCCGGGCGAGACGTGGACGGCGACGTGGGGCGTGGAGTACCAGGGCTGATCCGAAACGCCGGGGCACCTGTGCCCCAGGCGGCGCTCGGGGTGCCGGGCGACAATGGAGCGATGAGCTACGCACGGCGGGTCGCGGCTCGTCGCCGGGCGGTGCATCTGCGCCGCGCGCGGCGAGTGGCGCTGGTGGCGCTCGCCGCCGGCGCGCTGCTGGCCGGCGAGGTCGCGATGCTCAGCCAGCTCGTCGAGCGGGGCGGGGCCAGTGCCGCCGAGCGTCTGCCGGAGCCCGCGCCGACGGTCGCGGCCGATCAGATCATCCCCGTGCCCGTGATCGTGCAGGCCACCGCCGGCGACCCCGCCGACGCGCCCAAGGGATGCGCCGACGGCGCGCTGCAGGCGAAGGGGCCCCAGGCCCTGCTCGACGCATTCGGCGGCGCGGCCGGCATGCAGGCGGCGATCCTCGACGGCGACGCCCCGTGCGTGCCGCTCGACGACCCCTCGCTGCCGTGGGTGGTGGTGAACAAGACGCGGCCGCTGCAGCCGAACGACTACGCCCCGGCCGACGTGCGGGTGCCGCCGTCGCACATGGTCGAGGGCGAGCTGCGCGCCGACGTGATCGACTCGTACGAGCAGCTGGTGGCCGCCGCGGCCGGCGAGGGCGCCGGTGCGATCTCGCTGTTCAGCGGCTACCGCTCGTACGGCGTCCAGGTCGAGACGTACGGATCGCAGGTGGGGGCGCGGGGCCAGCAGGGGGCGGACGCGCTGTCGGCCCGCCCGGGGTTCAGCGAGCATCAGACGGGCCTCGCGGTGGATGTCGTCGCGTGCGACGGAGGGTGCAGCACCATCTACGAGTTCGGCGGCACCCGGCAGGGAACCTGGGTCGCTGAGAACTCGTGGCGCTTCGGATGGATCGTCCGCTACGGCCCCGATCAGACGCCGACGACGGGCTACGAGCCCGAGCCGTGGCACCTGCGCTACATCGGTCCCGAGCTGGCCGCGGTGTACCACGAGGGCGGCTACGCGACCCTCGAGGAGTTCTTCGGGCTGCCGGCGGCGCCCGACTACGGCTGATCGGGATCCGCGGGATCGGGGCCGTCCGGGAGTACAGTCTCGGGCACACCCCTCACCCCTTTGGAGAGACGATGAAGTTCTTCCAACGACTGGGCAGATCGCTGATGCTGCCCGTTGCCGTCCTTCCCGTGGCAGCGATCCTGTCGGGGATCGGCTACTGGATCCAGATGACCGCCGGCGCGAACGTGGCCTCCGCGTTCTTCGGCGCCGCCGGCGGAGCGCTGCTCGACAACATGGCGCTGCTGTTCGCGGTCGGCGTCGCCATCGGCATGGCCGACAGGCCCGACGGCACGTCGGCGCTCGCCGGGCTCGTGTCGTGGCTCACCGTGACGACGCTCCTGAAGCCCGAGACCGTGCAGGTCCTGACCGGCGCCGCCGACCTCGGCGATGTGGACGCGGCGTTCGGCAAGGTGCAGAACGTGTTCGTCGGCATCATCTGCGGTCTCATCGGCGCCTGGGCGTACAACCGCTTCAAGAACACGAAGCTGCCCGACTGGCTGTCGTTCTTCTCGGGCAAGCGCTCGGTCGCGATCGTGTCCGCCGGCATCTCGCTGATCCTGGCGATCGTCCTGTTCTTCGTGTGGCCGCTCGTGTTCGGCGGGCTCGTCACGTTCGGCGAGTGGATCGTCACGCTGGGCCCGGTCGGCGCGGGCATCTACGGCATGCTCAACCGACTGCTGATCCCGTTCGGCCTGCACCACGCGCTGAACTCGGTGTTCTGGTTCGACGTGGCCGGCATCAACGACCTCGGCAACTTCCTCGAGGGAGCCAACGGCGACGGCGTCTACGGCGTCACCGGCCAGTACATGACCGGCTTCTTCCCCGTGATGATGTTCGGCCTGCCGGGGGCCGCGCTCGCGATGTACGTCACCGCGAAGTCGAGCCGCAAGAAGGTCGTGGCCGGCATCCTGCTCTCGGCGTCGATCGCCTCGTTCTTCGTGGGCGTCACCGAGCCTCTGGAGTTCTCGTTCCTGTTCCTCGCGCCGTGGCTGTACGCGCTGCACGCGCTCTTCATGGGCATCTCGCTCACGATCTCGGCGCTGCTGCCCGTGCGCATGGGCTTCGGCTTCTCCGGGGGCTTCATCGACCTCGTCCTCGGCTGGGTCAACCCGCTCGCTCAGAACCCGTGGCTCATCCCCGTGATGGGCGTCGGGTGGTTCCTGGTCTACTTCTTCGTGTTCCGCTTCATGATCCTGCGGTTCCGGCTGAAGACCCCCGGCCGCGAGGACGACGTGGACGCCCTCGAGCCCGGTTCGTCCGACGCGGGGACCCGCGGCACCGCTTCGGGGGCCGTGCCGACGGGTGACTCGAAGTACGCCAGCATCGCGTCCGGCTTCATCGCCGGCCTCGGCGGCGTCGAGAACATCACGTCCCTCGACAACTGCGCCACACGCCTGCGGCTGGAGGTGGCCGACACGTCGAAGGTCGACGACGCGGCCCTGCGCCGCGCCGGGGCGGCCGGCACGATGAAGCCCGGCGGCAGGAGCGTGCAGGTGGTCTACGGGCTGAACGTCCAGTTCGTGAAGGACGCGATGGAGGACCTGATGGCGGGCCGCGAGGTGGCGGTGGCCGAGTCGATCGCCGCGCCGGCGACGGTGGCGGTGCAGACCCTCGCGCGGACGGTGGTGCGCCTGCGTCAGCCGATTTCGGGGCGCGTGGTTCCCCTCGCCGAGATCCCGGATCCGATGTTCGCCGACGGCACGATGGGCCCGGGCGTCGGCATCGATCCGACCGGCGACACCGTCGTCGCGCCGGCGGCCGGAACGGTGACCACCCTGTTCCCCTCGGGCCATGCGATCGGCCTGACGCTCGCCGACGGCGTCGAGCTGCTCATCCACGTGGGCATCGACACGGTCGAGCTGAAGGGCGAGGGCTTCCGCCCGCTCGTCGCCCAGGGCGCCCAGGTGAAGGCGGGAGACGAGCTGGTGATCTTCGATCCGAACCGGATCAGGGCCGCCGGGCTCTCGGTGATCACCCCCGTCATCGTCGTCAGCGACGAGAACGCGGTGATCGAGTTCGTCTGATCCCTCGATCCCGGAGCCCGCGCGTCAGAACAGGCGCGCGGGCTCCGGCGTTCTCGGGGCGGGACGCGCCGCGGCTCTGCCCCGCGACGTCGTGACCACCCGCGACGCGGTCGCGGCCTGCGACGGCGCCGACGGCCGTCGCCACGGATCGCCGTCGCTGCGGCCATCGAGCCGATGCGCGCGGATCAGCGGCCGGATCCGCTGCGAGAGCATCGTGCGGTAGGCCGGGGGCGCATTGACGGAGGCCCCGGGGTAGAGGCCGCGGTAGAGCGGCAGCACCTCGGGGTGCTCGCGGGCGAGCCACTGCATGAACCACCCCTTCACCCCCGGCCGCAGGTGCAGCGCACCGTGCACAACGCGCGACGCCCCCGCCGCCTTCACCCGTGCCAGCGCCGCATCGAGCGCCTCCGGGGAGTCGGTGAGGTGCGGCAGGATCGGCATCAGGAACACCTGCACCGCGAACCCCGCGTCGGCCGCCGCCCGCACCGTGTCGAGGCGCGCCTGCGTGGTGGGGGTGCCCGGCTCGATCGCCTGCTGCAGCTCGTCGTCGTAGACGGCGATCGACATCGCGAGCGAGATCGGCACCTGCCGGTGCAGCTGGGTGAGAAGGGGCAGGTCGCGTCGCAGCAGCGAGCCCTTCGTGAGGACCGAGAACGGCGTCCCCGACTCGGCCAGCGCGGTCGTGATCCCGGGCATCAGACGGTATCGCCCCTCGGCGCGCTGGTACGGATCGGTGTTGGTGCCGAGGGCGACGTGCTCGCGACCCCAGCTCGCGCGCGCGAGCTCGCGGCGCAGCACCTCCTCGACGTTCACCTTCACGACGATCTGCGAATCGAAGTCGGCCCCGGCGTCCAGGTCGAGGTACTCGTGCGTGCCGCGAGCGAAGCAGTAGACGCAGGCGTGGGTGCAGCCGCGGTAGGGGTTGATCGTCCAGTCGAACGGCATGCTGCTCGATCGCGGAACGTGGTTGAGGGCGGACTTGGCGGCGACCTCGTGGAACGTGACGCCGGCGAACTCGGGCGTCGTCACCGAGCGGACGAGCCCGTCGAGCTGCTCCATGCCGGGCAGGGCGTTGTCGTCGCCGACGCCCAGCTGCTGTCCCTGCCATCGCATGCATACATTGGAACAGATCTTCGAGACTCGGTCAACCGGGGATCGAAGCGAAGTTCGATCCCCGGTTGGCCCGGCTCATTCCCGGCGTCGCGCCAGCACCGCCCGCTGCAGCAGCACGAAGGCGAGCAGGATGCCGCCGGTGATGATGGTCGTCGCCTCCGGCGGGATGCCGCCGTCGCGCGTGATGAGGACGTTCATCAGGCCGAGCACCAGCGCTCCGATGACCGAGCCGAGAACGTAGCCGTACGCGCCGGTGAGCACCGTGCCGCCGATGACGGCCGCCGCGATGGCGTCGAGCTCCCAGCCGATGCCGGTGATGTTCTGCGCGGTGCCCAGGCGAGCCGTGTAGAGCACGGCGGCCAGGCCGGCGAGCGATCCGCTGATGACGTAGACGAGCACCTTCGTGCGGGGCACCGGCAGGCCCATCAGCAGGGCGGAGTTCTCGGATCCGCCGATCGCGTAGACGGTGCGGCCGGTGCGCGTGCGGTGCAGCACGAAGTACGCCACGGCGACCACGACCGCGGCGATCAGCACCGCGGGGGTGATGACCAGGTCGTTCACCTTCGGCCCGTCGACGATCTCCCACTCGGCGCCGAGCGCGCGGATGGGGGAGCCCTCGGCGAGGCGCTCGGGGGTGGTGCTCAGCAGCGACGCCAGACCGCGCCCGAGGAACATCATGGCGAGCGTGGCGATGAACGGCTGCACCCCGAAGTAGCGGATCAGGATGCCCGACCCGAGTCCGAAGGCGGCGCCCGCCCCGATCATCACGACGATCACGAGCGCCGGATGCCATCCCGCGTTCGCGAGCATCACGCCGGCGACGGAGGAGAAGGCGATGACGGATCCGACCGACAGATCGATGCCGCCCGTGACGATGACGAACGTCAGGGCGACCGCGAGCACGATGAGGTGCGCGTTGTTGATCAGCAGGTTCGAGAGGGTGCTGAACTGCACGATCCGGCCGTACGCGACCTCGCCGTAGATCACCATCCCGACGAAGATCACGACCGAGGCGACGGTCGGCAGGGTCGACGGGTTCGCCGTGGCCATGCGGCGCAGGCGCGGGGCGAGTCCGCCCGTGGTGCCCTCGACGGGCGCTGCGGCGAGCGAGGTCATGCCGCCACCTCCTCTTTCACGATCTCGACCCGCGGGGCGGGAGCGGCGGGGGTGCGGCGCCGGCGGAACCAGCCGCGCACACGACTCGACTGCAGCAGGCACAGCACAACGATGACGATGGCCTTGAACGCGGGCGTCGCCGACGACGAGATGCCCAGGAACAGCACGGTCTTGTCGAGCGTCGCGATCATCAGCGCGCCGACGAACGCCCCCGCGAGCGAGAACTTGCCGCCCGCGAGCGACGCGCCGCCGATGACGACGGCGAGGATCGCGTCGAGCTCGAGCTGGTTGCCGGTGCGCGAGATGTCGACGGTCATGACGCTGCCCACCGACATGAGGCCCGCGATGCCGGCGAGCACGCCGCTGAGGATGTACGCCGTCAGCAGCAGGCCCTTGGGGCGGATGCCGGCCATCCGGCTCGCCCTCGGGTTGATGCCGATGGCCTCGATCATGAGGCCGAGCGCGCTGCGGCGCACGACCCACGCGACGACGAGGACGATCGCCACCGCCAGCAGGAAGATCACCGGGATGCCGAGCACGTAGCCGTTCGCGATCCAGCGGAACGGGTCGTTCGAGGCCGAGGTGTTCTGCCCGCCGGTGATCACCTTCGCGATGCCGCGCCCCGCGAGCATCAGGACGAGCGTGGCGATGAAGGGCTGCAGCCCGACGTAGGCGACGAGCACGCCGTTCACCGCCCCCAGCGCGCCCGCGATCGCGAGCGACAGCCCGACGGCGGTGAGCGCGGACCCGACGGACGACGGATCCCCGGTCTCCGAGAGGAACTGCATCGAGGTGGCACCGGCTACGGCCATGAGCGACCCGACCGACAGGTCGATGCCGCCGGTGGCGATGACCAGCGACATCCCGATCGCGATCATCATGATGGGCGCGGCGTACCGCAGGATGTCGATCAGGTTGCCCACGAGGTTGCCGTTGGCGGGGTTGATGGAGATGGCGAGGTAGCCCGGATCCTTGATCACGTTCAGCGCGAGGAGCGCGACGATGGCCACGATCCCCCAGAAGAACGGCTTGTGGACCAGGTCACGCCACCAGGACGTCTGCGACGCGTTCATCGCGCCCCCTCCTCTGCGTCGATCGAGACCACGGTGTCTGCGTCGATGTCGTCGAGTTCTGCCGCGGCGGCTTCCGTGCCGTGCGCGGCGATGATGTCCACGATCTCCTGCGCGGTGACGCCTTCGCCACTCTGGATCTCGCCGATCTTCCGGTGATCCTTCAGCACGACCATGCGCTCGGACAGGCGGACGACCTCCTCGAGCTCGGAGGAGATGAACACCACCGCCATGCCGTCGTCGGCGAGCTCGGCCACGGTCTCCTGGATCTCGGCTTTCGCTCCCACGTCGATGCCGCGGGTCGGCTCGTCCAGGATCAGCAGATCCGGTTCCGTCGCGAGCCAGCGTCCCAGCAGCACCTTCTGCTGGTTGCCGCCGGAGAGGTTCTTGATCATGCGGTTCGGGTCGGCGGGTCGCACGCCCATCCGGGTGATCCAGGTGGCGACGAGCTCGTCCTGCTCGCGGCGGGACATGGGCCTGGCCCAGCCGCGCTCGGCCTGGACGGCGAGGATGAGGTTCTCGCGCACGGTGAGGTCGCCGACGATGCCCTCGTCGCGGCGGTTCTCGGTCGAGAACGCCACGCGGTGGGCCAGCGCGTCGGCGGGGGACTTGAGATCGACCCGGCGTCCGTCGAGCTCGACGGTGCCGGCGTCGGCGCGGTCGGCGCCGTAGAGCAGGCGGGCGAGCTCGGTGCGCCCGGAGCCGAGCAGCCCCGCGAACCCGACGACCTCACCGCGGTGGATCTGCAGGTCGGTGGCCTCGACGGATCCGCGCCGGGCGATGCCCGAGGCGGTCAGCAGCGGCTGCTCGTCGTCGGCGCGGGCCGACGTGCGGCGGCTCCCTCCGAGCGAGCGGAGCGTGTCGAGGTCCTTGCCGATCATGGTCGAGATGAGCGCGTGCCGGTCGAGCTCGGTCGTCAGGTGCTCGCCCACGAAGCGGCCGTTGCGCAGCACCGTGAGGCGGTCGCTGATCGCGTAGACCTGGTCGAGGAAGTGCGAGACGAACAGGATCGCCACGCCCTCGGCGCGCAGCGCGCGGATCACGGTGAACAGGCCCTCGACCTCGGCCGCGTCGAGGCTGGAGGTGGGCTCGTCGAGGAT
>Ga0308156_1003691_pt1 | contig 11458 bp, 10 predicted proteins | sample PhyAR2_FD_201041 | JGI IMG/M metagenome (GOLD analysis project Ga0308156, IMG submission 201041) | Phyllosphere microbial communities from UC Gill Tract Community Farm, Albany, California, United States - DLSL A.R2 | ecosystem: Host-associated > Plants > Phyllosphere > Unclassified | place: USA... | reverse complement strand
TTCGCTTAGTCCACCGCCCGGCATTCCGTCGGCTGGCGGCCTTCGACCGACCAGGTGGCGAGGACGCCTTTGCCGCGCAGTTCGACGTTGGAGGCGCGGTACCAGATGCCGTCGGCGGCGCGTTCCTGATAAAGGTCAATGGCCTCGCCGGAAGAGTTGCGGATGGTGGCCATCTGGCGCGGGTTGTCGAAATCGACCGACAGGCGCTCGCCGTTGTCGCAAAGATAGACGGTGTGCACGACGCGGTTCAGTGTGCGGTCCTGGATTTCGGCGCCGGTGCGCTGGCGGGCGGTCTGGGCTTCGATGGCGCGTTCCTTGACCTCGTCGCCGGTGCGCGGAGCCTTGTCGGGATCGGCGCCGCAAGCGGTGAGGAGGGCCAGGGCGGCCAGGCCGCTGAACACGATCGACTGCGGCAGATCCGGCTTGAACAAGGTCTTTTCCCTCCACGGCCCCGCCCAACGGCGCAGCTTTTCGCGGCGTTCTAACGTGCGCCGCCTGTCGCCGTTCCCCGTCGCAGACGGAAGAACGACTTGAGCAGCGACGACGCTTCGTCCGCCAGAAGGCCTGAGTCCGTCGTCGGGCGCCAGTGGCATGTGGGTTGTTCGAACAGGCGCGGGCCGTGGAGGACGGCGCCGCCCTTGGGATCGTCGGCGGCCCAGACGACGCGGCCGATGCGGGCGTGGCTGATGGCGCCGGCGCACATGGCGCAGGGCTCCAGCGTCACATAGAGAGTCAGGCCGGTCAGGCGATAGTTGTCCAGCGCTGTCGCCGCGCGCCGCATGGCGACGATCTCGGCATGGGCGGTGGGGTCGCGAGCCGCAATCGGACCGTTGGCGCCGGTCGAAATTACCTCACCTGACGCAGGATCGACAAGAATTGCGCCCACGGGCACCTCTCCTGCGTCCGCCGCCGCTTGCGCTTGGTCCAGCGCCATGCGCATGAACCGCTCATCATGGTCCGCCATACAGACGACAACGACAAGAAGCCCCGCGCCCGTCAAGACGAACGGTCGCCCCGGCCCTTTAAATCCTCCGGTCCCCGCAAGAGCGGCGACGGGACGAGATCATTCGGCGACAAGCCGCGCGGCCCTCGCGAAGACGGCGCCAAGCGGTTCGGCGACAAGGCCGACCGTCCCCGCAGCGACAAGCCACGCAGCGACCGGCCCCGCACCGATAAGGGCGGCAAGGACGGCAAGTCCAAGACGCCTGAGACGCCCCTGCGCGCCGAGCGAATCGCCAAGACCATAGCGCGCGCCGGCATCGCCTCGCGCCGCGAGGTCGAACGGCTGATCGGTCTGGGCAAGGTGGCGGTCAACGGCCGCATCCTGGATACGCCCGCGACCCTGGTGACGCGCGACGACGTGATAACCGTGGACGGCAAGCCCATTGGTTCGACCCAGGCGACGCGCGTCTGGCGCTATCACAAGCCGGCGGGTCTCTTGACCAGCCATAGCGATCCGACGGGTCGCCCGACGGTGTTCGACGCCCTGCCGGCCGGTCTGCCGCGCGTGATCTCGGTCGGACGGCTGGACCTGGCGACCGAAGGGCTGCTGCTGCTGACCAACGACGGCGAGCTGAGCCGGGCGCTTGAGCTGCCCTCGACCTCGCTGGTGCGTCAGTACCGGGCGCGGGCGCGGGGCAAGATCACCCAGGAACAGCTGGACGCGCTGAAGGACGGCGTGGTCGTGGACGGCGTGTCCTATGGTCCCATCGAGGCCAAGCTGGACAAGGCCAAGGAGTCCAAGTCGGAGGACGGCAAGGCGCCGGCGAACCTGTGGATCTCGGTCTCGATCACCGAGGGCAAGAACCGCGAAGTCAGAAAGGTGCTGGAGTCCGTCGGCCTGACGGTCAACCGGCTGATCCGCCTGGCCTATGGCCCGTTCCGCCTGGACGTGCTGCCGGTCGGATCGGTGGAGGAGGTCGGGCCGCGCGTGATCCGCGAACTGCTGGCCGAATACATCCGGCCCGAGAACCTGCCGACCGGCAATACGGTCGAGACGCCCGCGCCCATCCCGGGCCGCCGGGTGTCCACGCCCATCGTCAAGGGCCGGTCGGGTTCGGCTATGTCTGATCCCTCGCGCAAGCCCAGCCGCGTCCGCGCCGCCGAGACGGCCCAGGCGGATGCGGTCGAGCGCCGCGAGCGTCCGCCCAAGAAGGAAGGCTGGGCCAAGGCCGCGCCCAAGTTCGAGCACTCCAAGAGCTTCAAGCCGCGCGAGCGCACGGCCCCGGCCGGGGACCGCCCGGCGCGTGAGGATGGAGATCGGCCGAAGCGCGCCTTCAAGCCGCGCGACGACCACTTCATCGACGATCGGCGCGGCAAGCCCGGCGCCAAGCCGACGGGACGCGCCGGTTCCGGCCCCCGCGCAGGCGGCCGCGACTTCAAGCCTCGCGCGGGCGGCGGCAAGCCAGCCGGTCCGTCTGGAACGAGCGGACGCGGACCCGGCGGCAAGCCCCGTTCGCCGCGCTGAGGCCTGAGCGAGCGAGGGGGACATGACCGACCAGACGGCGGACGTCGTTCCGCACAAGGATCACAGCCTGGACCGGCTGCTGCTGTTCTCGGACGGGGTGTTCGCCATCGCCATCACCCTGCTGGCCATCGAACTGCATGTGCCCGAAGGCTGGAACGGACAGTGGGCCAGCCTGTGGGCCGAGCGGTGGCCGATGTTCACGGCCTTCGCGCTGAGCTTCGCCATCATCGGCGTCTTCTGGAATACGCACCGGAGGGTGTTCGCCCGCATGACCGGCTTCAGCAACGGGGTGATGCTGTTCAACATGCTGGCCCTGGCCGGGGTGGTGTTGATGCCGTTCGCCACGACCTTGCTCTACGAACAGCCGCGCGACGGTGAGGGGGCCTGGATCTATCTGAGCCTGGTGGCGCTGGTCGGCGTGATGCACGCCGGCGCCTATGGCTGGGCCGCCTTCGTGACCGATGCGATCCGGCCGCGGCCGCACTGGGCGGTGCGCGCCACGGTGGTCGTGACCCACGCCCTGATGCCGGGACTGGCCTGCGCGCTGAGCTTCTTCCTGATGGCGAGAGGCGTCGGGATGCTGGCGGCCGTGACGGCGCTGGCGCTGGGTCTGTTGATCGCCGGCCGGGTGTGGGTCGGACGCCGCTTTGGCGGAGCCGCCTGATGCGGATCGTCGCCGGAAGCCTGAAGGGCCGGGCCATCGTCGCGCCGGAGGGGCAGGGCACGCGCCCGACCTCTGACCGCGCGCGCCAGGCCGTATTCAACGTGCTGGAGCACGCCGCCTGGGGCGAGAGCCTCCAAGGCTTGCGGGTCATCGACCTGTACGCCGGCTCGGGCGCCCTGGGGTTCGAGGCGGTCAGCCGGGGGGCGGGCTTCTGCCTGTTCGTCGAGACGGACGACGGGGCGCGCGGCGCGATCCGCGAGAACGCCGACGCCTATGGGCTGATGGGGCGCACGCGGGTGCATCGCCGAAGCGCGACGGACCTCGGCGTGCGGCCCGGCCCGATCGCCGAGGCGTTCGACCTGGCGTTTCTGGACCCGCCCTATGGCCAGGGGTTGGGGGAGCAGACGCTGGCCCGGCTGATCGAGGGAAGCTGGCTCAAGCCCGGCGCCCTGGTGGTGTTCGAGCGTGGGTCGGACGAGCCGGAGATCGACACCCCCGGCTATCGGCGGTTGGACGCGCGCGACTATGGCGCAGCCAGGGTGCTGTTCCTGAAGGTTTCGCCGACAGCCGAGTGAGTGGCGACGCTGCCCGTCTCCCAACGGGTGGGGGTTACAGCTTGGCGACCAAAGCTTTCGCCGCCGCCGTCACCTCGGCCCAGGTGATTTCGAAACCGTCGTCGTCGCCGAAATAGGGGTCGGCGACGGCCTGACCCTCGCGGCCGGGGACGTGGTCGAGCAGCAGGCTGAGCTCGGCGGTCGCATCGTCGGGCCGCAGGCGGCGCAGGTTTTTCAGGTTCTCGTGGTCCAGGGCGATCACATGGGTGAAACGGCGAAAGTCCGCCTGCGTCACCTGCCGCGCCTTCAACCCCGAAATCTCTACCCCATGGCGCCGCGCCGTCGCCTGCGCCCTCGGGTCCGGCGCCTCGCCCGCATGCCAGTCCCCGGTCCCGGCGGAATCGACGATCAGATCGAGGTGCAGCCGCTCGGCCTCGGCGCGCAGGGCGGCCTCGGCCAGAGGCGAGCGACAGATGTTGCCGAGGCAGACGAAGAGGATGGAGGGCATGGGGCTAATTTGGGGAAAGGAAGTGAGGTGCAAGGTCTGGAGTAAAGACTGGAGACACAACGCGTGAGTGTTACGACCGCGCGGTTCGCAGGCGGAGAGTGTTGTTCGTACGGGCGAACTCATGTAGCCCCGTCGGGCAGGGGGAGAGTATGATTTCAAATTTCAAAGTATCGTTGGTTGCGCTTATGGCAGGTGCCTCCCTTGCCGCCTGTGGCGGCGGAAGTGGAGGAGGAGGAGGTCCTGGAGGTGGTGTCGTGACGCCCCCGCCACCCCCGCCGCCTTACGCATCCAACTGCTCGGCTACGCCTTCTGCGCTTTCCTGCCAGTCTGGATCGATCCAGGTGGTGGGGCCTCAGGTCGGTGTTCGTTCCAACGGCGCATCGACCAATTCGGCGTATTCGTTATTTACGATCGATCGTCGTGGGACCAGCGACACGAGTGACGATGTCTACAGCTTTAGGAACCTTGAAGGCGCGTCGGTTACAGACAAGCGCTATTCCAATCCGCAGAGCCGCAACGATGGGCTCGGATCAGTGCGCGTCGCTACGAATGTCGTGCGTGACATCAACGGCGCACTTCTCCCTGGCGACAGCAGCACGCTGACCCTCTACGACATCACTTCGGTGCTTCAAGGCGGACTGGACTACGTCCAGCTCGGACGAGTCTCTCCCAATCCGGCGGGCGGCGCCTATACTTATTTCGCCGTCGGCCAGGCTCAGCCCACCATGATCATGCCGACCACTGGCACAGCACAGTATGAAGGCGGAACTCGCGGCCAATATATCAATGGCGCCGGTGTATCCTACGCTACCGCGAGCGATCTGAGCCTGACCGCGAACTTCGGCACGGGCGCCGTGACGGGTTCGGCATCGAACTTCAGGATGATCGACGCAAATAGTGCGTCGGCGAGTCCACCCTACAGTCTGAATTTCAACATCACCGCCACCATCTCCGGCGCTTCGTTCTCTGGGGCAGCGACCGGATCGGCGATGACGGGCGCTGTAGATGGCGCGTTTTACGGCGCGGGTGCGCCGACAGAGGCAGCCCTCGGCTTCTCGCTGAACGAGACCGGCGGCGGCGGCGGAAAACTGGTCGGTGTCGGTGGCTTGAGAACAAGGTGACATCGCAGTCGCTTTGGCGATGTCTGCAACTCGTCGCGTTCCTATTCGTCGTCTCCCAGACTTCTCAGGTTCAAGCCGCGAATGACACACAAAGGTCTGCTCCAGCCAATTCCGTGCCGGTGCGCGATTTCGCCTCGTCCTTGGCTCAGGCTTTGGCGGAGGACGATCTCTGGTTGGCGTTGGCGCTCCTGGACGCCAGGCCGGACATTTCGGAGATTGCGGACGGTATTCGCCTGAAGGCAGCGTTACTGGCCCGGTTGGGACGAAATGACGAAGCGATGGCGCTTTTGGAAGGCTGGATGGCCGAGAACGGCGCCGATGCATTGGCGCGGTTCCAGGTCGGGGAAATCCATTTTGCCGCCGGCCGCCTTGGACCGGCGAGGCTGTCGTATCGTCTGGCGCTTTCGGGCGCGCTAGATCCGGTACGCGCGAAGATCGTGCGGGATCGTCTGGCGACGATAGAAAGTGCGCGAAATCTTCGCGTCTCGGTCACGGTCTCTGTGGCGCCGGACAGCAATTTAAATAGCGCTACCAGCGCCGGAACCATCGACCTGTTTGGTCTACCCTTCACGTTGTCGGAAGACGCGAGGCGGCAATCAGGCGTAAGCGCGTCAATGGCTGTAGGGGTCGAGCGTAAATGGCTCATCAAAGAGGCGTTTTCCATTCAAGGGGGAGGATCGTTCTCTATTCTGGACGCACCAAACCGAGCCTTCGATCAGCACCAACTGAATCTGTTCATCGGCCCAGAACTTCGTTTCGGGATCAGACGCTCCATAAGCGCGGCAGTGACCTATCGGGAGATCGGCCTCGGCGGGAATCCCTTCGAATCGGCGCATGGGGTTCGTGTTTCGGGGACGGCGTATCTCGACGCAAAGACGGGATTTGCCGCTACGGCCTATATCGACAGGATCGATAATAGGTTTGGAGACAGCCTCGATGGTTGGAGCTTTGGCGGTCAACTCAGCCGTACGCGATACCTCGGGCCGAATGCGCTGTGGCGGGCCAGCCTGACGACTGCGTCATATGATCTGGTCGGAGCGGAGGCGGACTACACCCTAATGCAGATTGCAGCTGGCCGGCTTACGTCCCTACCATTTGGCATATCAGCCTATGTCGAGCCCTATGTTAGGCGTCGTGCATTCGAGCGACCATCGACTGTGTTCGGCGTTCGTCGCGATGATCGCGAACTCGGCCTCACGCTACGGCTTTCCAAGAGAGACCTGATTGTTCGTGGCGCCTTTCCTTACGTCCAAGGCGTCACATCAAGATCGTGGTCGAACGTATCGTTAGGCGATTATTCAAGACAGAGATTAGAATTCGGGCTAACTCGGGACTTCTAAAACAAGGGGGCTCCTTCATCTTCTCCCGAATAGCTTCTCCAGATCGTGCAGCTTCAGTTCCACATAGGTTGGGCGGCCGTGGTTGCATTGGCCGGAGTGGGGGGTGGCTTCCATCTGGCGGAGCAGGGCGTTCATCTCCGGCGCCGAGAGGACGCGGCCTGAGCGGACACTGCCGTGGCAGGCCATGGTGCCGCAGATGGCGGCGAGGCGTTCCTTGAGCGACAGGGCCTGGCCGTGTTCGGACAGATCGTCGGCGATGTCGCGGATCAGGCCCTGAACGTCGGTGTCGCCCAGCATGGCCGGGGTCTCGCGTACCAGGACGGCGCCGGCGCCGAAGGCCTCGACGATCAGGCCCAACTCGGCCAGTTCCTCGGCCCGCCCGGCGACGCGTTCGGCCTCGGCGGGGTCCAGATCGACCACCTCGGGCGTCAGCAGGGCCTGGCGGGTCACGGCCCCCTCGGCCATCTGGGCCTTCATCCGCTCATAGACCAGCCGCTCGTGCGCCGCGTGCTGATCGACGATGACCAAACCATCGCGGGTCTGGGCGACGATATAGTTGGCGTGGAGCTGACCCCGCGCGGCGCCGAGGGGGTAGTCGAGGGGGTCGGCGGGGGCGTGAGCGGTGAATCGTGACTCGTGACTGATCGGGGCGGCATCGGTGGATTGCGACTGCCATGACGGGCCGTCCCAGCTGGGTTCGACGCGGGCGCTGCGTTCGTTGAGGCCGGGGAGAACTTGCGCGGCGGCGGCGGGCTGGGACCAGCCGGTCCAGCCGCTGAACCCTTGCGCCGATGGGGCGCTGGGGCTGTAGGCGGGGCCGGAGGTAACGCCGGTGTGGGGCTGGAAACCTGACAGGGCGTCGGCGGCGACGGTTGTGGAGGCGCGGTGGCCGGCGGCGTGCAGGGCGTGCCGCAGGGCGCCGACGATCAGGCCGCGCACCAGGGCCGGATCGCGGAACCGGACCTCGGCCTTGGCCGGGTGGACGTTGACGTCGACATAGAGCGGATCGATGTCGAGGAAGAGGACGGCGGCTGGGTGCCGGTCGCGCGCCAGGAAGTCGGCGTAGGCGCCACGCAGGGCCCCTTGCAGCAGCCGATCCTTCACCGGGCGCCCGTTGACGAACAGATACTGATGCGCCGCATTGCCGCGCGAATAGGTCGGCAGGCCTGCATAGCCGGACAGGCGCACGCCGTCCCGCGCCTGATCGATCAAGAGGGCGTTGGCCTCGAAGTCGCGGCCCAACAGGGCGGACAGGCGTTTCAGACGGCCTTCGTCGCCGGGGTGTTCGGCGGGCAGGCGCAGGGTGACCTTGCCGTCCAGCGACAGGGTGAAGGCGACGGCCTCGTGCGCCATGGCCTGGCGCTTGATCTCTTCGGAGATGGCCATGGCCTCGGACCGTTCGGACTTCATGAACTTGAGCCGGGCGGGGGTGGCGTAGAAGAGGTCGCGCACCTCGACCCGCGCGCCGTGCGGGCCGGGGAAGGGGGCGGGGGCCAGGGGACGGGTCTCGCCGCCCTCGACCGTGATGGCCCAGGCGTCGGTTGCGTCACGCGAGCGGGTGGTGATCGACAGGCGGGCGACCGAGCCGATGGAGGGCAGGGCCTCGCCCCGGAAGCCCAGGGTGTGGATGCGCAGCAAGTCCACGTCGCCGGCGTCGTCAGGCTCCAGCTTGGATGTGGCGTGGCGTTCGATGGCCAGCGGCAGTTCCTCGCGTGGAATGCCCTTGCCGTCGTCGGCGATCAGGATGCGCGACAGGCCGCCGCCGTCGGCCTGGATCTCGATATTGCGACCGCCGGCGTCCAGGGCGTTCTCGACCAGTTCCTTGATGGCGCTGGCCGGCCGTTCGACCACCTCGCCTGCGGCGATGCGGTTGACGGTTTCGGGCGAGAGGCGGCGGATGGGCATGAGCAGGCGAAGATAGGGCGCGGGGGGGATTCGCGCCATGCACGATCCTTTCCCTCGCCCGTTGGGAGAGGGTGGCCCGAAGGGTCGGGTGAGGGGCGGGCGGTAGGCCAGTTCGCAACCCCGCGACCCTCACCCTTTCGCGCGCAGGCCGATCGCTGACGCTCTCGGGCGCTCAAGCCCTCTCCCAACGGGAGAGGGATCAATCTTTGGTCTTGGACTTGGCGGCCTTCTTCGCCGGAGCCTTCTTGGCGGCCGGTTTCTTGGCGGCGGCCTTTTTCGGAGCCGCAGCCTTCTTGGCGGGCGCCTTCTTCTTGGGCGCGGCGCCGGCCTTGGCGGCGAGGAGAGGCAGGGCGTCTTCCAGGGTCAGGTCTTCGGGCGCCGTGCCTTTCGGCAGGGTGGCGTTGATCTTGCCAGACTTGACGTAGGGACCGAAACGGCCGGCCATGACGTGGATCGGCTCGCCCGTTTCCGGGTGGGCGCCCAGGTCCTTGAGCGGCGCCGTCGCCGCGCCGCGACCGGGACGACCGGCGCGTTTCTCGGCCAGGAGGGCGACGGCGCGGTTCAGGCCGACCTCGAACACCTCGTCGATGTCCGAGACATTGGCGTAGGTGCCGGCGTGCAGGACGAAGGGTCCGTAACGGCCCAGGCCCGCCGTGATCATCTTGCCGTCCTCGGGGTGGACCCCGACCTCGCGCGGCAGGGCCAGCAGGCGCAAGGCCTGATCCAGCGTCAGAGAGGCCGGCGACCAGCCCTTGGGCAGGGACGAGCGTTTGGGCTTGTCGCCCTCGGGCGGGGTGATTTCGACATAGGGGCCGAAGCGGCCGATCTTCAGCTGGACTGGCTGGCCCGTTTCCGGGTCGACGCCCAGTTCGCGGTCGCCGCTCTCGGCCGAGCCGTCCTCCGCCGACGGGCTGGCGACGGGGCGGGTGTATTTGCACTCCGGATAGCGGTCGCAGCCGATGAAGGCGCCGAAGCGGCTGGTCTTCAGGCTGAGCTGACCCTGGTGGCACAGGGGGCACTCGCGCGGATCGGTCCCGTCGCCCTTGTCCGGGAAGATGTGGGCGCCGAGGCTTTCGTTCAGGGCGTCCAGAATGGCCGTGGTGCGCAGTTCGCCGGCGGCTTGGGTCGCGGCGTGGAAGTCCTGCCAGAAGTTGCGCAGCAGCACCTTCCAGTCCAGCTGACCGGCCGAGACCTCGTCGAGCTGGGTCTCCAGCGCGGCGGTGAAATCGTATTCGACCCACTTCCTGAAGAACTGCTCCAGGAAGGCCGTGACCAGCCGTCCCTTGTCCTCGGGATAGAAGCGGTTCTTGTCGACGCGGACGTATTCGCGGTCGCGCAGGGTCGACAGGGTCGAGGCGTAGGTCGAAGGGCGGCCGATGCCCAGCTCTTCCAGCTTCTTGACCAGGGTGGCTTCCGAATAGCGCGGAGGCGGTTCGGTGAAATGCTGGTCGGTGCGGATGGCGTCGACCTTGGCCTTGGCGCCTTCCTTGAGCGCCGGCAGGCGGCTGGTGTCGTCGCTCTCGTCGTCTTCGGCGCCCTTCTGCTTTTCGTCGCGGCCTTCCTCATAGACGGCGAGGAAGCCGTCGAAGGTCACGACCTGGCCGGTGGCGCGCAGACCCGTCTGGCCGTCGGCGGTCTCGATGTCGACGGTGGTGCGGTCCATCCGGGCCGCCTCCATCTGCGAGGCGACCATCCGTTTCCAGATCAGTTCATAGAGGCGCTGAAGATCGGATTCGAGGCGCAGGCTGTCGGGATGGCGGGCGATGTTGGTCGGCCGGATCGCTTCGTGCGCTTCCTGAGCATTCTTGGCCTTGGTCTTGTAATAGCGCGGTTCTTGCGGGACGAAGGCCGGGCCGAACGCCTGGCTGATGACCTCGCGCGCCTGGGCGATGCCCTCGGGCGTGGTCTGGACGCCGTCGGTCCGCATATAGGTGATCAGGCCGCCGGTCTCGTCGACGCCCTCATAGAGTTTCTGCGCCGCCTGCATGGTGCGCTGGGCCGAGAAGCCCAGCTTGCGCGCCGCCTCTTGCTGCAGGGTCGAGGTGGTGAAGGGCGGGGCCGGATTGCGGCGGACGGGCTTCTTCTCCACCGCATTAATGGTGAAGTCGCCGGCCGCGATGGCCGCGCGGGCGGCGGAAGCCGTCGCCTCGTCCTTGATGTCCAGACGCTGGATGCGCTTGCCGGCGTGCTTGACCAGGCGGGCGGTGAAGGGCGGGCTATCGGCGTTCAGGTCGGCCTCGATGGACCAATATTCCTGAGCCTTGAACTTCTCGATCTCCATCTCGCGATCGACGACGATGCGCAGCGCCACGGATTGGACGCGGCCGGCCGAGCGGGCGCCCGGCAGCTTGCGCCACAGGACCGGCGAGAGGGTGAAGCCGACGAGGTAGTCCAGCGCGCGGCGGGCCAGATAGGCCTCGACCAGCTCCATGTCGATCTGACGCGGATTGGCCATGGCGTCGAGCACGGCGGACTTGGTGATGGCGTTGAAGGTGACGCGCTGGACCTCTGTGTCCTTCAGCGCCTTCTTCTTGTTCAGCACCTCCAGCACGTGCCAGCTGATGGCTTCCCCTTCGCGGTCGGGGTCGGTCGCCAGGATGACGCGGTCGGCGCGCTTGGCGGCCTCGGCGATCTCGGACAGGCGTTTGGCGCCCTTGGCGTCGGCCTCCCAGTGCATGGAAAAGTCGTCGTCGGGCAGGACCGATCCGTCCTTGGACGGCAGATCGCGGACGTGGCCGTACGAGGCCAGGACCTCATAGTCCGAGCCCAGATACTTATTGATGGTCTTGGCCTTTGCGGGGCTCTCGACGATGACGAGGTTCATAACGGTCCGGTCTCGGGAAGGGGCGCGAACGTGGTTGGAGCGGAGCCGTGAGTCAATCGCACCTGTCGTCTTACA
>Ga0308156_1003689_pt1 | contig 11460 bp, 11 predicted proteins | sample PhyAR2_FD_201041 | JGI IMG/M metagenome (GOLD analysis project Ga0308156, IMG submission 201041) | Phyllosphere microbial communities from UC Gill Tract Community Farm, Albany, California, United States - DLSL A.R2 | ecosystem: Host-associated > Plants > Phyllosphere > Unclassified | place: USA... | reverse complement strand
AAATATTGTGCGTAAAGAACTGAATAATTCAAGTTGTTCAATTACCTCCTCTTCAACAGTCTGCTAACAATTAAACATTATTAGCCATTGGTATGTTGCCTAAAGTGTCTGGTATTAAATATAAAATAGTCCCCTGTTATCCTAATCCATTCATTTATTTCAACTGAAAGTTCTATAACCTTTTTTGAATATCAGTTTATTATATCAGGATTTATCATATAGTAATAGGTAGCAGCTGATAATAATAAAATTTGTAATTTTACCCTATTGATTACGGATGATGGTTCTTTAATTCAAGATAAAAATCCTTATTCGTGGCATTGATAAAAAAGTACTCAAAAAAGTGCGTTTAAGTGGTCTGGGGCCAGTTGGTTCAGTTCCCTCCCTCCGCTAAAAAAATTGCCATGAAAAATCTAAATTCATGGCAGTTTTATTGAAGTGTTATTTTTAAAGATTTGAGCGCAATATTCTAGCCTAAGTTCAAATCCCTCCTCCTCCCTAACACTATTTTGTAGATTTAAATTTAGATTAGAATTGGCATTATAAAACAAGACTTTTCTTAATGTGTCAACCTAATTCTTTTAAATGATTTAATTTAAATAATCCAAAAACAGTTTTAGCGCAATTTACCCATTGAATTTTCAAGGTTATATATGATTCAATGATTTCAACTGATTAATGTAGTTTTTTTAAATTGTTTAGGGGATGTTTTCTGTTTTTAAAACATTGCAAATTTTTTGTTTAAATATCTAAGGAAAAAATCTTATAAGTATCAAAAGGAAGTAATAAAAAATTGTATATTTGCCTCTCAATGAAAAGAACAGTAAACATATCTTCTCAAGTTACTCCGCCTTGATCTTAGGCTAAACTGTTTAATTTTCCCAATCTATTTTTATTGGTCAATTTTGTCGCGCCCGAAAGGTTTATTGCCTATCGGTGTCCGTTATTATATAATTTTTTATTCTATATCGTTATGCAAAAGATTTTCAACCTATTTGATTTCAAACAAAAAGTAAATTATAAAAACGAAATTTTAGCAGGGTTAACTGTCGCAATGACTATGATTCCTGAATCCTTGTCCTTTGCTATTCTTGCTGGTCTTTCACCATTAACTGGATTGTATGCCGCATTCTTAATGGGATTGGTAACAGCCATTCTAGGCGGCAGACCCGGTATGGTTTCTGGGGGTGCTGGCGCAACTGTAGTCGTTTTGATCGCTTTAGCAGCATCCCATGGTGTTGAATACCTTTTTGCTGCGATAATATTAGCCGGCATAATGCAATTGTTAGTTGGTCTTTTTAAGTTAGGGAAATTCGTTAGGTTGATTCCTCAACCAGTAATGTATGGGTTTCTAAATGGACTCGCCATTATCATTTTTATGGCACAAATAGCTCAATTCAAAGTCTTTGAAAACGGAGCAGAAACCTGGATGACAGGATCTTCTTTATACATTATGCTTGGGCTAACGCTACTGACAATTGCGATTGTTTTTTTTCTTCCGAAGCTTACTAAAGCCATTCCGGCTTCTTTAGTAGCTATATTGGCTGTATTTGGTATTGTTTATTTCTTTAATATTGAAACAAAAAAGGTAATTGATATAGCATCAGTCAGTGGTTCATTTCCATCATTTCATATTCCCAAAATTCCATTTAATTTAGAAACCCTGACAGTTATTTTTCCCTATGCTTTAGTTATGGCAGGTGTTGGATTAATTGAAAGCCTGTTAACACTAAATATGGTAGATGAAATTACCAACACAAAAGGTCAGTCAAACCGGGAGGCTGCAGCGCAAGGTATTGCAAACATTACAAATGGCTTCTTTGGTGGTATGGGAGGATGTGCAATGGTTGCACAAACTTTGGTCAATATTGGTGCCGGCGCCAGAGCAAGACTTTCCGCCATTATTGGAGCTTTAGCTATTTTATTGATCATTTTAGTAGGAGGTCCAATAATCGAGCAAATTCCTATGGCTGCATTGGTTGGTGTTATGATGATGGTAGCTATTGGAACATTCGAATGGGTAAGCTTCCGTATCATTAATAAAATGCCAAGACATGACATTTTTATAGGAATGTTGGTCGCAATTATAACTGTATTATTACATAATCTGGCCCTGGCTGTTTTAATCGGTGTAGTTATTTCAGCATTGGTTTTTGCTTGGGAAAGTGCAAAACGTATTCGAGCTAGGAAATTTTTAGATGAAAATGGCGTTAAGCACTATGAAATTTTTGGGCCGCTATTCTTTGGTTCTACGACTGCGTTTATGGAGAAATTTGATGTACTTAATGACCCTGCGGAAGTTGTAATAGATTTTAAAGAAAGTAAAGTTGTTGATATGTCTGCAATAGAGGCTTTAAATAAAATTACGGAAAAGTACCGTGTAAAAGGGAAAAAATTACATCTACGCCATTTGAGCCAAGACTGCAGGCTATTACTTAAAAATGCGGAAAGTGTGATTGAGGTAAACATTATAGATGATCCAACATATAAGGTCATGACCAACAAATAACCTTAACCAAACTGAAAATAAAAACAAAAAAACGTTCAAGTTATCCAACGCTATTAATATTAATTGTAATGGCGTTGGGTTTTGGAATGGATTCTTTCAATTTTTAACATTGATAAACTTACAACTCTTTAAAAGAACGTGCTGTTATTAAAGTGGCAATGAGTAATTATTCACTATCATTTTTTTGAGGTTTATTTTAAGTTTAAATACTATAAAATTTTTGAAATGAATCCCTATTTCTGAATTTGGCTTTTTTAAATTTTGATGTTCAGATTATCCATTTTTTACCATTTTGTGAAGTGCATTGTTATTATATAGCTATATAAGTTGAAAACGTTTTCTATGTCTACACAACCAAACAAAAAAAATGTTTGACTTTTAAATTATTAATCGTAATATTGCAATATTATGGGTGTTACAAGAACTGATATATTTACTGATGAACAAAACAGACTAGCTGTTATACTAAAGGCATTAGCACATCCTGCACGTATTGCAATCTTACAATATATAATTTCAGCTGAAGCGTGTATTTGTGGTGATCTTGTCGAAGAACTTGGATTAGCTCAGCCAACTATTTCTCAACATCTTAAGGAATTGAAAAATGCAGGAATCATCCAAGGCAATATTGAAGGGGTTAAAGTTTGTTATTGTATTGAACCAACTAATTGGAGAATTATCCATCGTGAATTAGCACAATTCTTTTCTTCATTTCAAGAAGGCGGTAATTGTTGTTAAAAAATTTGTATTTATATATCGTAATATTGCAATATTGTATTTATAATAATAAAAATAATGACTATGAAACTTTCAGAAATTAAAGCAATCCTCGCAAACGCAGAAAGCGTAAATTTTCAATTGCCAAATGGAAACCTGGTACCGGAACATTTTCATGTAACAGAGGTTGGTGTAATCACTAAAGACTTTATTGATTGTGGTGGCACAGTACGTCATGAGAAAGTTGCCAACTTTCAACTTTGGGATGCTAATGATTATGAGCACCGCTTGAAGGCTGGAAAATTGCTCAGCATTATTGACCTCTCTGAAAAAGTGCTGGGTATGGAAGACCTGGAAATTGAAGTAGAATACCAGTCAGAAACCATCGGTAAATATGACCTTGGTTTTGATGGAACTAATTTTCAGCTCTTATACAAACAAACGGCTTGCCTTGCCATAGATAAATGCGGCGTGCCTGAAGAAAAATCTAAGGTTAATCTATCCTCATTACCTACGTCTGGAAGCAGCTGTTGTACTCCGGGTGGTGGATGTTGCTAATTTCAGGGGATGCAGTACCGCAATATGCACCCCATGGATTGGGGATCAGTAAAAGACATTTAGCTACAGGGAATAGCAACCGGAGACGCGACGTTTCAAAAAGAAGCGCTCGATTGGGAAGAATGGGATAAGGCTCATTTGCCTTTCGGAAGAATTGTTGCGCTTGAAGAAACCGGAGTAATTACCGGATGGGCTGCGCTTTCTCCAATTTCTTCCCGCTGTGTATATGCTGGCGTAGCTGAATTAAGCGTTTACATAGCTACTGCTCATTCTGGCAGGAAAATTGGTACCGGCCTGTTAGAAGCCTTAGTTGTGGAAAGTGAATACAAAGGCATCTGGACACTTCAGGCCGGTATATTTCCGGAGAACAAAAGAAGTATCCGTATCCACGAAAAGAATGGTTTCCGGGTAGTCGGATATCGAGAAAAAATCGGCCAGATGGATGGCATTTGGAGAGATACATTATTATTATAAAGAAGAAGCAAAATCATCTAAACATGAAGAAAATATTAGTACTCTGTACCGGCAACAGTTGCCGTAGCCAGATTGCAGAAGGTTATTTAAGATACTTCGCAGGGGATAAAGCTGAGGTGTATAGTGCCGGCGTAGAAACACATGGAGTGAATCCCAAAGCCATTGCTACCATGGCAGAAGATGGAATTGATATCTCTGGTCATACATCCAACAACATTACCGAATACCAAGGTATAGACTTTGACTATGTTATTACTGTGTGCGACAATGCTAAAGAACGTTGTCCCTTCTTCCCTTCCAAAGCACAAAAGTTCCATGAGAACTTTACCGACCCGGCAAAGGCAATTGGTACGGAAGAAGAGATCAATGAAGCTTTTCGTAGCGTCAGAAATACCATTAAACAGTATGCCCAACAATTTATTACAGACCATATAACTCAATAAGATGTCCGCAAATAATTGTGCTCCTGCACACGAACGAAAAAAACTAAGTTTCCTGGACCGCTATCTTACGCTATGGATATTTATGGCCATGGCAGCAGGTGTAGGTATCGGTTATTTTATCCCATCTTCTGCGTCCTTCATCAATTCATTTTCCAGTGGCACGACCAATGTGCCTTTAGCTATCGGCCTGATCCTGATGATGTATCCCCCATTAGCAAAGGTTCGATATGAGAAAATGGGTGAAGTATTTAAGAATACTAAAGTATTGGGAACCTCTCTTTTCTTGAACTGGATTGTGGGACCTATTCTCATGTTTGTTTTAGCAATTGTTTTTATGAAGGGTTATCCCGAATATATGATCGGCTTAATCCTGATCGGCCTGGCCCGATGTATCGCCATGGTGGTAGTCTGGAACGAGTTGGCTGAGGGCAACCGGGAGTATGCTGCCGGGCTCATCGCACTGAACAGTATATTTCAGGTCTTACTATACAGTGTGTACGCCTATATTTTTATCACTGTATTACCACCATTTTTTGGCATCAAAGGGCTGGAAGTAAATATTACTATCAGCGAAATAGCTAAAAGTGTGGGTATATATCTGGGTATCCCTTTTGCTGCCGGCATCATCAGCCGTTATGTTTTGATCAAATTGAAAGGCTTAGACTGGTTTCAAAACAAATATGTTCCTTTTATCTCACCCATTACACTAATGGCCCTATTGTTTACTATTGTGGTGATGTTCAGCCTTAAAGGAGAACTGATCGTGCAGATCCCGATGGATGTAGTACGGATTGCCGTTCCACTGGTTATCTACTTCCTGATTATGTTTGTCGTAAGCTTTTTTGCAGGCAAACGAATGGGCGCTGACTATTCTAAAAGCGCATCGATCGCCTTTACTGCCGCAGGAAACAATTTTGAGCTAGCGATTGCAGTAGCCATAGGTGTATTTGGGATTAACAGTGGACAGGCATTTGTGGGGGTAATCGGTCCCCTGGTGGAAGTGCCTGCACTGATCGCTTTAGTGAACCTTGCATTCTGGTTAAAGAAGAAATATTTTAGTCCATCACCTGTAAAACAATAACCTATGGAAGTTGCGTTCATAACATCGATTGTATTGTTAATAGGCTTTGCTGTCCTGGCCATGTTCGATGGCGTTTACTTGCACCTGATCCGCTATAAGCTATATGCTCATGCCGAAAGCCGGAATGAACACATTTCTCATACCATTAGGGCAATACTATTTCCGGCCATTCTTTGGTTCCTTTATCTGGGAACTAATGATACGGCCTTTTATTTGGGTATGACTATAGTCTTTTTAGATTTACTTGTTTTAGGAGCCGATGCATATATGGAAAAGGAAAGCCGCGCTTTTATGGGCGGTCTGCCTCGTTGGGAATATATCCTGCACCTAGCGGTAAATGGCTTTCACTTTGCAGCAATAGCTGTATTTGTTGTGATAAAAGTAAAGCTTGAGCCAAATGGTTTTACCCTGGTACATCAGTTTAGTGAAATCCCGCAATATCAATTGTTCCGCAAAATAGCTATTCAGCTCATACCTGGTGGAATATTATTAGGACTAATACACTTCGCTCTACTTTTCCCTAAACCAGTTCGCTATTATAATTCATTGGCTGCTAAATTCAAATGTTGTTAATCCATCATCTTAAAAATTTAAAATGAGAATCGCTTTATTTTCGGATATCCATGCAAACCTTCCGGCGTTGGAATCCTTTTTTACTGACGTAGCTACCCGAAATATCGATGCTATGTATTGCCTTGGTGATTTAGTCGGCTATAATATCTGGCCCAATGAGGTTATCGATGAAATCCGCAAACGAGGTATCCCTACGATTGCCGGTAATTATGATTGGGGAATCGGCCGCGCCAGTGATGATTGTGGTTGTGCCTATAAAACTGATGTGGAAAAGGCTATGGGTAAAATCTCCATTTCCTATACTAACGAGATCATAAAGGAGGAACAGCGAAATTATCTGCGAACCTTACCCGCACATATACGTCTGGAATATCAACTGAACGATGAGAAGTTTAATGTTTTACTGGTCCATGGAAGTCCACGTAAAGTAAATGAATATTTGTTTGAAGATAGGGATGAAAAGAGTATGCTTCGGATCATGGAACAAGCTAACGCTGATATTATGTGTTTTGGACATACGCACCAACCTTACCATCGCATTTTGAATTCGGGTACTGACGAAACAGCCCATTTTCGTCACGCAATCAACATAGGTTCGGTGGGCAAGCCAAAAGACAAAGACCCGAGAGGAGGCTATGTAATTCTAACCATTAGTCCGCAAACTGTACTAAATGATAAAAACAGTGTTCAGGTGGAGTTTATACGATTTGAATACGATATCGAAAAAGCAGCAAAGGCAGTGGAAGAAAGCTCATTGCCGAATGAATATGCAGACATGTTACGTAAAGGATAAAATATGACTATAGCACTATTCTCTGATATACATGCCAACCTTCCGGCTTTTGAAGCCATGCTTCACGATATGGATAAACGTAATCCCGACGCCATATATTGCTTGGGTGATTTAGTAGGCTATCATATTTGGCCTAACGAAATTATCGCCGAAATAAGGGATCGAAAAATTGCCACATTAAAAGGCAATCATGATGAAAAAGTTGAGTGTGTCCTTACAACAGAAGATAGCCTCTCCTTGTCTGGGAAAGACTATGCGTATCATCTAATCGGTCAGGAAGAAAGGACTTATCTTAAAACTCTTCCTTCACATATTAGGCTTGAATACAAAATCAATGCCCAAAACTTTAATATCGTGATGGCCCATGGAAGTACGAGAAGCATTAATGAATATATTCTGGAGGATACCGATCAGCAATATATAAAAGAAATGATGGAAGAGGCACAAGCGGATATACTTATTGTGGGGCATTCCCATAAGCCTTATCATCGAACACTTCTTACTGTTGAAGGAAAGTGCAGACATATTATTAATACTGGTTCTGTTGGTAAACCAAAAGATGGAGATCCGAGGGGGTGTTATGTATTATTAACTTTAGATAGTATATACGCAGAAAATGACCAGGACAGTTTAAAGGTGGAGTTCATACGTTTCGATTATGATATAGAAAAAGCTGCAAAGGCAATTGAAAATAGTCTGTTGCCTAATGATTTTGCAGAAGGTTTGCGTTTTGCTAGATAAGGTTTTAAAATAAAAACGTAATTTTACAATTGAAAAAAATCGGATTCTTGCTCTTTGAGATAAGAAAAATTTGTTTAACTAACAGCGATTTATGGATAAATCTAAAAAATCCATATTCGTGGCACTAATAAAAAAGTACCCTAAAACGTGCTTTTAAATGGTCTGAAAGCAGGTGGTTCGAATCCCTCCCTTTCCGCCAAATGATACAAATGCCACGAATAATCGCTATTCGTGGCATTTTCGTTTTTAGCACTATAAAATACGCGCTGGAAGCGGCTTTGACCCATAAGGGTCGAATCTCTTACTTTCCGCAAAGCGAAAAAAGCCACCGTATTGCTGGCTTTTTTTATTTAAAATGGACAACGTGTCTCATTTACGGAGGCTAAACGACCAAAAGTTTAAAATAGTAAAATATATTACTTTTCCATTTCTTTAAGTGCCCATTTTGCCATCGCATCAATAACAGGTATTAAAGCTTCACCCGATTCGCTAAGGATATATGAAACGTGTGGCGGCACTATAGGTTTAGCCCTGCGGATTACCAGACCATCATGCTCCATTTGCTTTAAATGTTGAATTAGCATCTTCTCGGTTATTGCCGGTATTGCCCGCTTCAACTCGCTATAACGTTTTTCCCCATTTGAAAGATGATATAATATAATCGGTTTCCAATATCCTCCGATTTTTTCCATGACATAACTTACGGGACAGTTATCAAGCGCATATTGCTTATTCTGCTGAATGGTGGATGTTGTCTTAATAGCTGTCATGATACATACTTTAGGGTAAGTACTTGTATATAAGTAAGCGCAAATATACCTTTGTTTCGATAAATAAAAAATGTTTTGTTATGAAAATTATAATAACAGGGTCTTTAGGAAATGTTGGTCGCCCCCTTAGTCAGCAATTAGCAGCGGCGGGACAAGATATTACAGTCATTAGCAGCAGCGCATCCAAAAAAGCCAATATTGAAGAGTTAGGCGCTAACGCAGCAATTGGTTCAATGACGGATCTGGATTTTTTGGTTGAAACTTTCGAGGGTGCTGATGCAGTCTTCTTAATGACACCCCCCAATATGGGCGGTATAAATATTGTAGAAAAAACAGTGAGTGTGGCTAAGAATTATGCTGAAGCGGTTAAAAGAACTGGCGTGAAGAAAATTGTTATGCTAAGCAGCATAGGAGTCGAATCCGCGGTGGATAATGGGCCGATTAAAGGTCTCCATCTTATTGAAAAGCTTTATAACGATTTAGAAAATACGGAGGTAACCTTCTTAAGAGCAGGCTATTTTTACGCCAACTTCTTTAATGATATTGCTTTAATCAAAAATGCAGGAATAATTGGAGCAAATTTTCCTGAAACGACATTGTTGCCTGTTGTGCATCACTTTGATATAGCAAAAGCTGCAGCTGAGGAATTAGTTGTCAGCTCGCCAGGCAAAAAAGTAAGATATATTGTCAGCGATGTTCGTAATGGGGCCGATTTCGCTAGAATTTTAGGAAGTGCAATCGGGATGCCTGCCCTGCCCTGGGTCCAATTTCAGGATGAAGAATCATTAAATGGAATGCTGCAGGCGGGACTTCCACAGGAGGTAGCCGAACTCTATACAGAAATGGGATTGGGTATAAGAAAAGGAGTTTTGCAGCAAGATTTTATCGAGCATGGTTCGGTTGTAAGCGGAGTGATAAAACTGGAGGAATTTGCAAAAGAATTTGCGGTAAATTTTAGTTTTTGATCTCATTTTACCTTGCCTGTTTTCAACTTTGGAGGCAAATGAGAAAATTTCAGATAAAAAATCCGATTGTACTATCCCTAAAAAGTTAGACTAATCTAAGCAGTGTTTTAAATACCGGCCATTGCTCACCGACTTTACCTTAGATCTTGCTTCCTTTTACCGATCCATTTATTGCTTGTATGGTTTCTGCAAACAGGCGATACGAATTTAACCTGGCATCGTGCGCAAAGATAGGGGAAGTCGCCATGATCTCATTGACACCTGCCTCCTGCAGAAACGACGAAAGGGACGACTGCAGCGTTTTAGGACTGCCGACGAACGAATAAGTGAGCATCTGTTGGGCAGAGAGTTTTTCGGAATTGCTCCACACCTCATTCATGTCATCAAGGGGCGGCTGAAGTGGTTTATAGTTCCCGGAAACGATTCCCAGAAACAATTGTTGTAGGGAAGTAAACAATCGGTGGGCCTCTGCGTCGGAATCAGCAGCTATCACATTTACACATGCCAAAGCATACGGTTCACGCAATTGGGCCGACGGCTTGAAGTGCTGTCGGTATAAAGGTATCGCAGTCTTAAGATGCCTCGGTGCAAAATGACTGGCGAAGGCATAAGGCAATCCCATCTCAGCGGCTAATAAAGCACTTTCGGGACTTGATCCCAGAACCCAGATCGGTAAATCGAGTCCTTCTCCGGGAATGGCTCTTACCGGGCTGGTACTGTTTTCAGCAGAAAAGAAAAGCTGCAGGCGCCTAATGTCTCCGGGAAAATCTGGCTCCACCCTGAAATTCTCACCGCGGATGGCCAGCATTGTCAATAGATCCGTGCCGGGCGCCCGTCCCACACCTAGGTCGATGCGGCCTGGATAGAGTGAACTCAATGTACCGAATTGTTCTGCTACGATCAAGGGAGCATGGTTTGGCAACATGATGCCCCCCGACCCTACCCGAATCCGGTTTGTAACACCTGCAATATGCCCGATCAGAACTGCTGTTGCTGAACTTGCTACATTAGCCACATTGTGATGCTCGGCCAGCCAGAAACGAGTGTACCCTAGCTGTTCAACTTCACGTGCAAGATCAGCACTTTTCTTAAAAGTATCGCTTGGCTGGTCACCCTGTACGACAGTTGCCAGATCCAGAACTGAATATTTGATCATTGAGAAGCCTTTTCTATTAATTATTCTTCTACAAATTTGTGGTTTTGATTTGAAATTGTGAGATGGTTCTCATAGTTTGACAATTGACAGATGAAATGATGACATGCTCCCAGAATGAGTCCGTATCAAACTATCAAAACTCTAGAAAGATGGGACAATCTAGATTAGAAAAGAGTTGGGAACAACAAAACGAACAACTCAGATAGACCTATCTAAAGCATTCATCTTATAATTATATTCGAAATGCTTATCATCGGAAAAATTGCCGATGAACTATTATTATACGGCTTTTGGCTACAATCAGTCCGGCTTTTGGCTAAATCATCATTGAACTATTATTCTAATTTTGCTTGATATTAAAACAAAAAAAATACGTATGTTATCAAAAAACAAAATTGCAGTCGTAACAGGTGGAAGCCGGGGTTTGGGAAAAGACATGGTGCTCAGTCTTGCGAAGAATGGGCTAGATATCATTTTTACCTACAACAATCAAAAAGAAGCTGCCGATGAAGTAGTAAAACAAATTAAGGACTTAGGGCGCCAGGGAATTGCGATGAAGCTTGATGTTTCAAAATCTTCTGGTTTTGATGTATTTGTGGAAAATCTGACAGCTGAATTGCAGTCCCATTTCGACACGGACAAGTTTGACTTTCTTATCAATAACGCCGGTTTTATGCTTC
>Ga0308156_1003686_pt1 | contig 11475 bp, 9 predicted proteins | sample PhyAR2_FD_201041 | JGI IMG/M metagenome (GOLD analysis project Ga0308156, IMG submission 201041) | Phyllosphere microbial communities from UC Gill Tract Community Farm, Albany, California, United States - DLSL A.R2 | ecosystem: Host-associated > Plants > Phyllosphere > Unclassified | place: USA... | reverse complement strand
CGCTTTATAGGCAACATCTTCCCAAGCTTTGTCAATGTAACGCTTATGAACGGCTTTTAAAATCCCATAGGCAAAACCAGCCGTCGCAGAAGCCTCCACATACGAGCTAGGATCATCTAACAAGGTGTGCCACAAACCACTTTCATCTTGCATTTCTTGCAAGGCAGCTAGTTGGTCTAAGAGGGTATTGATCAAGAAGCCTCGTAACGCATCTCCTTCTTGCAAGTCGAGAATGTCAATGATCTCAGGAATCGCAATGGTGATCCAGCAGTTGCCTCTTGCCCAAAGCGCTTGCGCATAATTGTGGCGTTCTTCAAAGGTCCAGCCGTGGAACCAAAGACCAGTTTTTTTATCCACTAAGTATTTGATATGGATCATAAATTGTTGTTTTGCTTCTTCGATATAGGCCGGACGATTCAGCAACATGCCAATTTTCGCCAAAGGCAAAGCGGTCATCATCAAGGTATCGTCCCAAAGCTGGTTGCGATTTTCTGGTCCATAGGTCGCATGCTGCAGACCATTTTCATCGGTTCGCGGCATATCATGCATGACCCATTCCGCCCATTGTTCAAGGTACGGCAAGTAACGAGAATCTTTGGTGTCTTCATAAAGATACGCCATTGCCAAAAGCGGCGCCATCGTGTTGACATTTTTAGGCGGCGCGCCTTCTAACATCCGCTGCTCAAACCATTCTTCCACAACTTGGAGCGCTTTGGGATTTTTGGTGATTTGGTAGTTTTTATAAATGCCGTATAGTCCCACCCCTTGCGGCCAGTTCCAAATCCCCCAGCTTTTATCATCAACGATCAAGCCGTCAAAGTCTAATAGAAATTCGCCATTATCATCCTTGATCGTCGTTAAATTTTCGATCATGCGATCAATTTTTTCTTCTACAACACGTTTTTCCACAAATAACTGTTCTAAAATCACCATTGGGTTCATCCTCTCATTTCTCTTTGATAGATTGATCGTAACACGCTTACATTTACACAAAAATAGCAGTTATTGACACTTTACTATCTATTCTTGTATGATAAAAACAAACGAGTACGAAAGGAGCCAATCATGGAGAAGCAAAGTGCGGATACGATGATCAACGATCGTTTTGAGGCCTTTCATATCAAAGACATCGTAGAAGAAAACAATACCCTTTATCATTACCATAGTTTTTATGAGATTCACTGTACCTTAAAAGGATCAGCGGTCTTCTTTATCGATGGCGGAGAATTCCCTCTAGAACCTGGTACGATCATCTTGATTCCTCCAAACGTCTTGCATCGAATCGTTCATCAAACTTCTGATTTTTTCGAGCGAACCTACCTGTATATCAATCCTAGTTATCTCGCTGCCCTCTCCACTACCCAAACAGATCTCACTGCCTGTTTTCGTAGCAACGGCGGCATCAACAGTCGTATTTTATCGATCGATGCCGACCAACTAGACCAGCTATTGCGTCCTTTACGCAAAAAAACGGATAGCAATTATGGCACCGACTTACTTTATCAAAATCATTTGATTGCGTTTTTGATTTCCATCAATACGATTGCCTATCAGGAAAAAGAACCGCTATTTTTATCCGACTCACTCTATAAAAATAAAGACATTTTGGCTGCTATTACCTATATCAATCAGCATTTGACCGCTGATCTCTCCTTAGAGACCGTCGCCAAAGCCCTTTTCATGAGCCCATACTCGCTTTCAAGGACCTTCAAAAAAGAAACTGGCGTCGCCTTTCATGCCTATGTGGTAAAGAAACGACTCTTAAAGAGCAAAGAAATTTTACGTAAAACCAGAAGCGCCACCGCCACGTTCGAAGCTTGCGGCTTCAACTCCTATACCCATTTTTTACGCTGCTTTAAACAAGAATTTCAGCTGACACCAAAAGAATTTTTACAAGAAGAAGCCCAAAATCAGTTTGTCCGTTTTACGCATTTTGCAGGGAAAAAATAGCAAGCCGTTGCAAAGCGCCAATCATTGGCTCGTGAAAAAAGAGTTGCTGCTTCCCTTTCCTGATGTTAGATGACACAATACAAAAAGAATGACACGAGGAAATGTGTCATTCTTTTTGTATGCTATAAAACTTCCCCATTTGAAGCGATCACTTTTTTATACCACTCAAAGGATTTTTTCTTGGTTCGTTTCAAGGTGCCGTTGCCTTGATCATCTCGATCCACATAGATAAAGCCATAGCGTTTACTCATTTGACCGGTACTGGCTGCTACAAGATCAATACAACCCCAAGTAGTATAACCAAGTAGTTCCACGCCATCGATCATCACCGCATCTTTGAAGGCTTGAATATGTTTTTTTAAATAGTTGATCCGATAATCGTCTGCGACAAACCCGTTCTCATCAGGGGTATCGATCGCCCCTAACCCATTTTCTACGATAAACAACGGTTTTTGATAGCGATCATACAATTGATTCAATGAATTTCTCAGTCCTAACGGATCAATCTGCCACCCCCACTCAGTCGATGGTAGATGTTCATTTTTAATTGATGGAAAGAGATTCCCGGTCGCTTGCGCATAGTCTTCTGGATGGGCACTGACCGTTCGCGAACAGTAATAAGAAAAACTGACAAAATCAACAGGAGAAGCCGCTAAAATCGCCTCGTCTTCAGGTGTCATTTTGATCGTTAAGCCTTCTCGCTCAAATTTTTTCAAGGCATAATTGGGGTATTTGCCTCGGGCTTGCACATCGATAAAGAAATAGCCTTCGCGATCACGATTGATTGCTTCTTGGTAATCTTCAGGTCGGCAAGTATAAGGATAATGACTGCCGCCAGCCAGCATACAGCCGACTTGATTGGTCGGATCGATCTCATGAGCTTTTTTGGTTGCTAAGGCACTGGCGACTAACTGATGATGCGCTGCTTGGTATTTGATTTCTTGACGATTGTCCCCTTCTTTAAAGACGATCCCGCCACCTACAAAAGGCTGATGCAGCAAAATATTGATTTCATTGATCGTCAGCCAATATTTGACCAACCCGCGATAGCGCTGGAAGACGGTTTCCGCATAGGTCACATAGAAATCAATGAGCCGACGATTTTTCCAGCCCCCAAATTCCTTGATCAAATGCAGCGGAACATCGAAGTGGGCAATCGTGACCAATGGCTCGATTTGATGTTTTCTCAATTCTTTGAAGATTTTCTCATAAAAAAGCAGTCCTTCTTCGTTGGGCTCTTCGTCATTGCCATTTGGAAAAATCCTTGACCAAGAAAGTGACATCCGATACACTTTGAAACCCATTTCGGCAAAAAGGGCAATATCTTCCATATAATGGTGATACATATCAATGGCCGTTTGGGCTGGATAAAAAAGAATCTTCCTGCCATTCTAACATCTCCAACTTACCAGCAGCGACTCTTGCGCGATCAGGACCAGTTGGTAAGAGGTCGACATTTGATAAGCCACGTCCTCCTGCTAATACACCACCTTCTGCTTGATTGGCAGCCGTTGCACCGCCCCATAAAAAATCATCTGATAATCCCATGTTATTTCCTCCTAAACTTTGACCACAAGTACTTCCTCTTCTTTAGCTACCAAACCTTCTTTCACACGTTCGACTGCGGTATATTGTGGTGTATTGGTAACGATGATCGGTACTTGTGTGACATATCCTGCAGCTTTTATCTGCGGTACATCAAACGTCAGCAATCGCTGCCCTTTTGTAACTTTTTGCTCTGCTTCTACTAAAGCATCAAAATACTGACCATTTAGTTCCACTGTGTCTAAACCGACATGGATCAACAATTCGATTCCGGTGTCTGAAACCAAGCCAATCGCGTGTTTGGTAGGAAAAACAGCAGCGACTTTTCCATCAAAAGGCGCAATGACTTCACCGATGGGTTCATCGACGGCAAATCCTTTTCCGAGTGCTTCAGAAGCAAATGCGTCATCTTTGACTTGATTCAACGGAATCACGATTCCCGGTACAGGATTGATCAAGCCGGTATCTTCTAGTACTACTGCTTTCATCTCCGGAACATCAATTGTCACTTTTGTTTCATATTTGAAACTTAAGACATAGGTAACGGCCCCACTCACCACAGCTGCAATCACCAATGCGATAATGATGTTCCAAAAATAGCGCATCGTATCATCACCGATATATAGTAAGACTGCTGGGAGACCAGACGAACCGGTCGCAAAGCGATGCGTATTGGTCAAGCCAGCATACAAACCACCAGAAGCCCCACCAATCATTGCCGCAACCAACGGATATTTTTTGGGCAAATTGATGCCATATAAAGCGGGTTCGGTAATCCCCATGTAGGCAGTGATTGCCCCTGATACCGCCAACTGCTTAGTTTTTTTCTCTTTCGTACGCAATGCGACAACTGCTACTGCGGTTGCTTGAGCAATGTTTGAGACCAATGCCCCTGGACCAAAAATACTGTCATACCCAAGTTCTGCCATTTGCATCACCCCTAAAGGAGCAATCCCATTGTGCAATCCAAACATCACCATGATTGGCAAAAAGCCCCCAATCAAAACCGCTGGAACCCAGCTAGCATGGACACTTAAGAAGGTAAAGAATGTTGCCAAATAACCACCCAAGATACTACCGATAGGTCCAAATAGCGAGAAGGCTAATGTACCCATTATCAAGAATGTTAGCATCGGAACAAAAACCAGCTCCACTGATTTTGGAATCACTTTGTTCAAAAACTTTTCGACATACGATTGGAAAAAAATCACGATCAGGATCGGAATGACTGATCCCGTATAATTTGCTAATGTAAAAGGAATAACCCCAAAAAAGTGAACGGGTTCGCCTGCTGTGACCAAGGCACCCCAATTAGGATGCATCATCATAGCAGCCACTGAAGCCGCTAAAATCGGATTGCATGCAATTTTTGTGCCACAGTGAAGGCCAGGATCATTGGTAAGAAGAAGAAAACACCATCTGCAAAAAGATTCAGCATGTAATAGGTTTGCGAATCAGCCGTGATCACATCAAAAACGATCAATAAAGCCAAAACTGCCTTAACCATTCCGGCACCGGACAGTGCGGGAATAATTGGTTGAAACGTTCCTGCCACAAAATCGATCACTGCAGCTGCTGGTCCTTTTTTCTCCCCAGGTTCCGACGCCCCTGATGATTGAAGCGAAACCAATTTTGTGACTTCTTCATAGACATCTTTGACATGTGTTCCGATCACGACTTGATGTACCTCTGCGTTATTGATGTATTTGGCAACCCCATCGAGTGCCTCTAGTTCTCCTTGATCTATACGCTTTTCTTCATTGACTTTAAAGCGCAATCGGGTTTGACAGTGATAGGCATCCGTGATATTTTCTTGTCCCCCCAGATACTGGACGATTTTTTTTGCTAATGATTGATAATTTTCACTCATACATTCCACCCCTAAATAAATTTCAAAGAAAATCTATGTTGTATGTGCTTACCGGTATAACATACTGTTCTTTCTGCCAGCAATGTACCATTTATAGAGAGCGTTTCCAATATATTTTCCTAAAGACGAAATGGATTTCATCTTTTCATTAAAAACCGCTCTTTTTTCGAAATCCATTCCATTAAAAGACCAAACATCGCCTTGACGAAGCCACTAGAAACAATGATATAATTTACTAGATGATTGTGTTACTTTTGATTTATCGCGATCATAATAGGCTTTTTCAACGTAATGGACCCACCAACCGAAAAAGAGCGCCCCGATGATCCCGCAACAACGGATCAAACCACTGCTTCTTCCCCCAACCATTGAAGCAATCCTTACTGAATCAACGATTTGGTCTAGCCTGTTATGAACGGCTATTCTAGGTTGGATTTATAAAAAACAGGCGAAGGGAACGAAGAAACATGACAAACGCGAAACAAGCAATACCCCCAAAAACGATTTTCTTTCATGAAGAAGCTTTTCAAAAAACAGATCAAACGATCATTCGCTGGTTAGGAAACTCCGGTATTCTTCTAAACAGCCGTGGTACATGTATCATGGTCGATCCGGTCTTAGAAGGATTTGACCTGCCGTTACTGATCGATCTGCCAATCAAACCGGCGGCAGTCCCTCACTTAGATGCGGTATTGATCACCCATTCAGATAATGATCACTACGGCATTCCGACGATTGAAAAATTAGTCCCGGTTACCGATAGCTTCCATGGACCCAAATATGTTGCCGAACTTATGCAAGAGCACTTTCAAGTTGCTGCCCAAGGTCACGAAATCTATGATTCATTCACCGTTAAAAATTTGGAGATTTCTTTAACAAAGGCGTATCACCTTTGGCAAAATGAGACGACAAAATTTGACCGTGTCTTCCAAATTGAGGACTATTGCGGCTTTTGGATCGATACTCCGGATGGTTCCTTGTGGATTCCTGGCGATTCTCGTCTTTTACCAGAACAATTAGAGATGCCTCAACCAGATGCGATCTTATTTGACTTTAACGACAACGCTTGGCATATCGGCTTTGAGAACGCCGTGAAACTGGCAAATACCTATCCTCATGCTGAATTGATCCTCTCCCATTGGGGAACAGTGGATGCTCCGCATATCGATGCTTTTAATGGGGACCCTGAAGCTTTGTACGATCGGATCGTCAATCCGAAACGGATTCGTCTAGTTGCTGCCGGTGAGCCGATCGAATTGAAATCAACCACTTCCAACAATTTAGAATAGGAAAAAAGGACCACACCGTTTTTGGTGTGGTCCTTTTATTCTTCTGCCATCTCTTTAAACGTCGTTCTTCGACTCGTTTCTAAATAACGAGCGTTGCTGATTTTCATTTGGATATTCTCCTGATAATCGAGGGAAAAAATCTGAGCAAACAAAACCGTCAAAAGGAATTGAATCGATTCTTCTGTGGAAAAATTTCCGATTTTAGAATATAGTTTTTCTCGGCTAGCAATCGTCAAGACGATCGTCGAATAGTCCCGCAAATAGTTGTCCCCACCACTCGTAAGACTGATAATTGGCACACCATTTTTCAGCAATGTTTTCACATTTTTCATAGGATAGGTCTCTGAATTATTGCCAGAATAAGAGATAAGAATGGCACAATCCTGCGGGGTCAGCGTTTGGGAAATCAAGCCCGCTTCGTCCGTATCCGCAACAAAGGCTTTTTTATGAATCGTGTTTAAGTTGCGTTTAAACAGCTGCCCGAAATACGAATTTGGACTACGCCCATAGATGACAACGTTTTGAGCGCCATTGATTAGTCGAGCGGCTTGATTCAGGTCTTTTACCGTCATAAGTGCCGCTGTTTCTTTAATCGTCTGCATGCGCAAGTTCGCCAAGTTTTCAATGATTTCTAATGTGTCTGCCGCCTCACCAAAAGGGATATTCACATCGATCGTTGCTGAGCCATCATCAAAGTGTGCCAGTTCATGCACGAAGGCATACACAAATTCTTTCCAACCGGAAAAGCCAAAATATTTTGCAAAACGGACTAACGTCGGCTTTGAGGTATGGGTCAGTTTTGCGATTTCTTCCATAGTATACTCACTGACTTTTTCCCGATTGCCTAGTAAAAAATCACCGATCGTCCTTCTTGCATCATTTTGTTTAAACGCTGCTTCTTCAATTTTTTGAAAAAGATACATCTGGTTCTCCCTTCTGATTGCTGCTGTTAGTTTTACACGTCCCATTCATTCACGTTTCTTTCTATCTAAAAGCACTGAAAGTGATGAATTGAAGACAGAAAAGCGTGGAGCACGCCAGCGTATGCCTACCCTCGTTCAAAATACAAAAAGAATTTATTTCCCAAAAGGGCGATCATACCAATCAGACATAGCATGCCCCCTGATAAGATCATCTGCATCCCTGCTGTTTCATTGCCGCTGACTAGTATCAGCAAGCGTGATGCATAGGGTGCGAGCGTGACCCCTAAATTGTAAGCAACGATCGAGACGATCGTGCCAAACTTAGCTTCTGCTTCACCACCAGTCGTCAGCAAGTGGGTGAAAAAAGGCATGATGCTGCGAAAGGCAAAGCCTAATAATAAAGAACAACCCAAGAGTAGCCCCACTGTCTGCAATGGATAAGTCAAATAGACGCTGCTTCCTGCAAGCAATGCCGCAATGGGCAGCAACCAGCGATGTAGGCGACTGTATATCAAGCCAAAGGCATTGCCGGCGATAAATGCTCCCGTCGCAATGGCGGCAATCATGTTACTGCCTTCAGTGGCGTCCCCGATTCCTTTTTCCAATAACAATGGTGTGATCTGTAAATTGTAATTAATAAATAAGACAACGATTAGAAACAAGAGCACACCCAGAACGAATGATCGCTGTTTCCGTTCTTTTGAAACCGTGACGTTCGCCAATAACGTCTCATTAGTCACAGCCTGTGTTTCGTTTGGAATAAACAGCTGGACAAAGAAGAGACTGATCAGGGCAAAGCCATAAACCAAGAAGGACATTTCCCAACTGATTTTCACTAGCTGCCCAACCAGCAAAGTCATAAAGATACCACCTAAGCCACCGACGGCACTTTCTAATCCAAGAGCTTTGGCTTTCTTTTGCGGCTCATTTTGAAACAGCAAACTAATCATTTGAATCGCCAAACGATTGAATAAGCCGATCCCGAAGCCAAGAATCCCTCGAGAAAGAAACAAGACGGGAAAGCTCCCCTGATACCATGCCGGCAGCGTGCCAAAAACCGCCACAATGACCAAGCCGGTGACCATTGTGTATTTTTTGCCGATCCTTTTTTCGATCATGCTGGTAGTAAAAATTCCCAGTAAAAGAAACAATGATGGAATCGTGGTCAGTAACCCAATGTAGACCGCATCAACTTCTGGGAAGCTTGCCGCAATCGCTGGGACATTGGCAGAAATCGCCGGTGCCGAATAGACAACCATTGCCACCGACAGCAGTGCCAACAACTTCATAGAAAAAAATTTCATAATTACCCCTTTCCTTAAAAACACCTTTTCTTCCTTGTCTCTGAAGCCAATAGCCCAAGATGACAAAGTGATCCTTTCACTACCTTATTATTCGCTAGATTGTCCTCGTTGACCAATGCTTAACGCGCTTGGGCTTTATGCTTGAAAAGCATTGGTCTTCTGTATTTTGCTAGGTTTCTATGGCGATTGCTGGAACTCATTTATGTTTGTCTAAAAAAAAGAAACCTTGCAGTATGTTTTCTGCAAGGTTTTCTGCTTTTCATAAATCGACTGTAACTACTCAGAATGCTTTAGTGAATTGATTGCTGTAACTGTTCCATAATGTCTTTCGTAATTGTCTCAACGGTGATACCAAGTTCAGATAAAACGTCCGCTGCCCGGTAATTATCATAAAATTTCTTTTCTAAGCCATAGTTTTTGACGACAATCTCACGATCACCCAGGTAGCTGGCAATCATTTGTCCATAGCCACCCTCTCGTATGCCATCTTCCAACGTGACAACGAGTTTGTGCGATCGTGCCACAGCATCCAACAACTCTTTGTCGACCCCTGAAATAAACTTAGGATTGATCACCGTTGGCGTAATTCCATGTTGCATTTTCAATTGTTCTGCGATCTCTTCCGCTAGCGCATAAAAGTTCCCAACACCGACGATGGCTACCTGCGTGCCAGCTTGAGTCACTTCATTTTTTTGATCACTGTAGTCAGTAGAGACTGTCACTGCCATTTCGTTGACAGGTCCAACCGGTACCCGGATCGCAACTGGTGCGTTGGTTTGTTCCAGCGACCAATCCAACATTGCCAGATATTCTTCTTTAGAGGTTGGCGCAAGATAAATAAGGTTGGGAATATGTGCCAAAAATGGAATATCAAAAATTCCCAAATGGCTCTCGTCATTCATGCCGTGAATCGATGCACCATATACCAGAATCGTTCCAGGCAGATGATTTAAGGCCAAATCATGGGAAATTTGATCAAAACTACGTTGCATAAAGGTAGAAAAAACGGCCCAGACAGGTTTTGCTCCATTTTTTGCTAACCCAGCAACCATCGATACCGCATGTTCTTCTGCAATACCTACATCTACAAATTGTTTGCCTGCTTTTTCTCTTTGTTCCGGAGAAAAAAGCAGCATCGGTGTACCAGCGTTTACTGCCACGACTTTAGGATCTGACGCCATTTTTTCTAATAAATAATCCGTCGTTAAGCTATTGTACGTTACTTGATTGCCGCCAGTAGAAATATATTCGCCGGTTTCTAAATGAAAGGGACCGCCTGCATGAAACTTTTCACGATTTTCTTCCGCAAACTTGAAGCCTTTGCCTTTGATCGTATGAATGTGTAATAAAACAGGATGATCAACATCTTTCACTTTTTCAAATAAAGCAATCAAGGCAGCGAGGTCATTTCCTTCATCCAAATAGTGGTACTCAAAACCAATCGCTTTGAACAGATTGTCTGCTGCTTGCCCCTTTGTTTCCCGCAATACTCGCAAATTCTGATACATCCCCCCATGGTTTTCTGCGATCGATTGGTCATTGTCGTTGAGGACCACGATGGTATTGGTGCCTAATTCCACGATATTGTTCAAGCCTTCAAACGCTAACCCGCCTGATAGAGAACCATCACCAATCACGGCAACGACGTTATACGTTTCATTTTTTAGGTCACGGGCTTTCGCCACACCATTTGCCAACGAAACTGACGTGGAGGTATGACCGACCGTAAAGAGATCGTGCTCGCTTTCTTTCGGATTCGTGTAACCAGAAACCGCATCATACTGCGCAGCATCAAGAAAGGCATGGGCGCGTCCCGTCAACATTTTATGGATATAGGTCTGATGGGACACATCAAAAATCAGCTTATCTGTGGGGGAATCAAAGACTTTATGCAACGCAATCGTCATCTCAACCATCCCCAGATTGGGGCCATTGTGCCCCCCATGGTGACTGATTTTTTCCAATAAAGCAGTTCGTGCTTCTACTACCAGTTCTTGAAGTTGCCCACTGGTCAATTCTTTTAACGCTTTGGGGCTTTTGATTTTTTCTAATAACATGTACGTACCTCCTGTAAAAATATTCGAATGATTCGTGCGTTTACTCACAAGGAAAAAGACACGAAATCGAAATGAGTGGATCGTTCTCTAGAATGAAAAACGTGGCCATCGGAGCTAGACGCTCTTTTTAGAATTCCTGTCAAACCTAGAAATAGCAAGTTATCCTAAAGGGAAATCGTGATTTTTTGAGTTTCAACAATCGCTGCTCATTTCTTCTATCTAAAAAGATACCACCTAGAGTTCACTTTAGGTCAAGCACTTTTTGTGAATTTATTCTATTTTGATCCTATCTTTACTGCATGCCCGCCATAATGATACAAAAAAAAGATAAGAAGCGCTTGCTTCTTATCTCGGATTTTACTTGTTCAATGGTCATTCTTAAGAAACCTAAATTTTTTCATTGACCACTTATTCTTCTTTCTCTAAGCCAACAAGCACTCGCTGTTTACGGTTCGATTCTTCTGCAACAAAGTTTAAAACTGTTTTCAATTCGCTAGGCGTTGCCTTTTTCTGTAAGATCGAGAAGTTTCGATGATA
>Ga0308156_1003684_pt1 | contig 11476 bp, 8 predicted proteins | sample PhyAR2_FD_201041 | JGI IMG/M metagenome (GOLD analysis project Ga0308156, IMG submission 201041) | Phyllosphere microbial communities from UC Gill Tract Community Farm, Albany, California, United States - DLSL A.R2 | ecosystem: Host-associated > Plants > Phyllosphere > Unclassified | place: USA... | reverse complement strand
CTCCCGCCGCGGCGAGCAGCATCCAGTTCTCGAACGGAGCGGGAAGGTTGTCGAAGAAGAAGGCCGTCGCTCCGAACACCGCGATCAGCACGAGAGCGGACCAGAACAGCCTGCGGGCATGACCACGGAACCGAGCGATGAGCAGCTCTTCGGTGGGCACGCCTGGTGGCGGCATCGTCGGCCGACCACCGAGGGTCACGGGCTGGGTCACCCCTCCATTGTGCCCGCCGCCGCCGACAACGCCATCTGCGCGCCGGGCGTGTCAGGCTCCCGTCGGCCTGACATGCACGACATCCCCCGCGGAGACAGCGTGCAGAGCATCACCCTCTCTGGCGACGAGACGCCCCTCGGAGTCCAGCGAGACGGCCGTCCCCTCGAGCACCCGATCACCCGGAAGCAACACTCTCACCTGCTGCCCGAGGGTGCCGCAGCGCGCGCTCACGGCCGCGTGCAAGCCGCTGATCCCAGCGTCGCCGGTCGCGACCAGGCCGACGAGCGCCTGATCGAGTCCCTCCAGGTATCGAGCCAGCAGTCGGTCGACCTGCACATCGATCCCGAGCACGGCGAACGACGTCGCGGTCGGAACCGGGAGCTGTGCCGCGGTCATGGTCGTGTTGACGCCGGCGCCGACGATGACGGCGTCGCCGGTGGCCTCCGCGAGGATGCCGCAGATCTTCCGACCGTCGACGAGCACATCGTTGGGCCACTTGACGGACACCGTATGCGCCTCGGCCTGATCAGCGACCGCCTCCGCCATGGCGAGACCCGCGGCGAGCGGGATCCAGCCGCGGGCCTCCGCGACGACCGGAAGCCGACGCAGCAGCACAGAGACAGCGAGCGCGGTGCCTGCGGGCGCAGTCCACTGGCGGTCGAGTCGTCCGCGGCCCGCCGTCTGATCGTCGGTCAGCAGGACCGACAGGTGCGGCCACGCGTCGACGTCTGCCGCCAGCTCTCGGAGCATCGCATTCGTCGAACCCGCCTCCGCGATCACCTCGACGCGTGCGGCGATCGATCGCAGATGCGGAAGCTCGACCATCACAGCTCCTCGTCGGCGACTTCTTCGTCGTCGTCATCCTCGTCGCCGCGCACCGCGCCGACCTCATTCGCATGCCAGTGGTCCCACTCGTTCATGAGGTGCCCGATGGCCGCGTGGAACTTCTCGGTCGCGACCCCCTGTGTCGTGTCGCCGAAGTAATGCTGGACCCACATCCGGAGTCGCGCCGTCGCGGCCACGTCGGCGCGGACGCGTTCGACCTCGGTGATGATCTCGCCCGCGGCATCCGCGTCGAGCCACTCGCAGTCCGACAGATACCCGTTGGTGTCGACGGAGGCGCGCTCGTCCGTCGGGCGCGTGATCAGAAGCGGCTTCCCGACGGCGAGACGGTCGTAGACCATCGCCGAGATGTCGACCACGGCGACATCGGCGGCCGCGAGCTGCCAGCCGAGCTCGGCACCGTGGTCGTAGACGTGCGTCGCGCGGGGGTCGCGGTCGTTCGCCGCGGCGATCGACGCGATGATACGTCGGTGCGCGGCGCCGTACTCGGGGTCCACCACTCCGCTCCGGGGGTGGGGGCGATAGATGACCCGGTGCTTTCCCGAGGCGAGGAGAGCCGAGACGAGGGCCTCGCCGTGGGTCGCGATGGAACCGTAGTGCGCACTGGGGCGATCGCCCTCCCACGTCGGCGCGTACAGCACGACGATGCGATCATCCGGCGTGTACGGCAGGACGCCCGAGTAGTGGTCCGCCTGCGGTCGACCGATCTCCAGCGTCCGCTTGTCGATGTCGTAGTCCCACAGCGTCCGCGAGAGCCGATCGCGTGCGGCCTGGCCAGCGACGAAGGCGTAGTCGTAGGCCTTGTACTGGTTGGTGGTCATGTACATCTTGTCGGACTCGCCGTGGTTGATGAACACGTGCCAGCGCCGTCCGTAGCGGAACATCTGGAAGTTGCGGGTGTTCTGGTTCACGTAGAGCACGACACGGATGTCCTGCGTGGCGATGAAGCGCTCGAGGTCGCGCACGGTGGGGACGAATGCCACGGGCGGGGCATCCTCGTCGAGAAGCTTGTCCGCCCCCGTCGCCGACCGCGCGAGCACGACCACGGGCCAGTGCTTCGCGAGCTCGGCGAGCGGCCGGTACCACTGACGCATCTGATACATGTTCACGGCGCCGTCGGCGAAGTACACCGCGACCTGATATCGACCCGGTTCATGCGGTTCATCCGCCGCCAGACGACGCCGCACCCGCTGGACCGCGGTGCGCGAGGCGAGCGCCCGCTTCAGCAGACGGTAGGCCTTCTTCGCATCCGACACAGCACCCATCTCTCCAGGATACCGAGCGCCCGGCCGCCTCCCGTCGAATCAGCGAACGTCCGACGAGCGCATGCCATGATCGTCATGTGCCCCACGACGATTCGCCCGCTCCCGAGACCGGGGTGTCCTTCGTCATGCCCGTCCTGAACGAGCGGGCGTACCTGGAGCACGCCGTCGCCTCGGTGCTGGCGCAGGAACTGGCCATCCCGGCGGAACTCGTGCTGGCGCTCGGGCCCTCCTCCGACGGCACCACGCAGCTCGCCCGGCGTCTGGCGGCGGAGGACGAGCGGATCCGTCTCGTCGACAATCCCGCCGCGCACATCCCGGTCGGGCTCAATGCCGCGATCCGCGCGAGCCGGTACGCCACCATCATCCGCGTCGACGCGCACTCGGAGCTCTCTGCCGGGTACGCCGCGCGCGCCCTCGAGACGCTCGAACGCACGGACTCGGCCAACGTGGGCGGGGTCATGCATGCCGAGGGACGCACGCCGTTCCAGAAGGCGGTCGCGCGGCTTTACAACTCCCCCGTGGGCCTCGGCGGCGGCGCGTATCACGGCGGCACCCAGGAGGGCGAGGCCGAGTCGGCATATCTCGGCGTGATGCGTCGTGACGTGCTCGACGAGGTCGGTCTCTTCGACGAGACGATCCGCCGGGGCGAGGACTGGGAACTCAACCTCCGCATCCGGCAGGCGGGGTACCGGGTGTGGTTCGACCCTCGACTGTCGGTGACCTACTGGCCCCGGGAGAGCTGGATCCGCCTCGCCCGCCAGTTCCGCGCGACCGGCGCATGGCGTGGGGAACTCGTCAGGCGGTTCGGGCGACGGAACGGCATCCGCTACTTCGCTCCCCCCGCGCTCGTCGTCCTCGTCGTGGCCGCGGTGGTGACCGGCATCCTCCAGCTGACCGGCCTCGTCAGCGGATGGCTCTCCCTCGCACTCTCCCTGATCGTGCACCTGCCGATCGTGCTCTACGTCGTGCTGGTCGTCGCGGTGGCGGGCATGCGCGGCGGCGGCGGCCCACGTCAGCGCCTCTGGACCCTCATCGTGCTCCCCACCATGCATCTGTCGTGGGGGCTGGGGTTCCTCGGCGGTGTGCTGCGCGGCGCCCGTGACACGGTCGACGCGTCGCGGCTCGGCACGCAGAACACTCCGCTTCCCTGATCTGCGCTTCCCTGATCCTGCGCTGCGCTTCTACCGGTGCGGTCTAACGCGTGAGGTAGCCCTGATCGAGGATGCGAGCCACGACCCGCTCAGAGGCGTTCCCGTCGTCACGCCTGTTGAACTGGGCTCGCCACGCCGAATATCGCTCAGCGAAGGTCTGCTCGTGCGTCTCGTCGGCCAGAGCCGCCACGAGCTCGTCCTGCGTGTGCACGAGAGGCCCGGGCGCACGGCTGGCCAGATCGAAGTAGAAGCCTCGCAGCTCTCCGCGGTAATGGTCGAGGTCGGGGACGAGGAAGTACATCGGCTTGCCGGTGACGCTGAAGTCGAACATCACGGAGGAGTAGTCGGTGATCAGGGCGTCGGCGGCGAGCAGCAGCTGCGCCGTCTCCGGGAATCCGGTCACATCGATGACGCGGGCCCCTGCGCGGTCTCGGCCCGTGTCGATCGTCCGCGAATGCCCGCGCACCAGCACGACCGAATCCGTCTGCTGCGCGAGTCGCTCGGGGTCGATGAAGTCCACCATCTCCTTGCGGTCGTCCCGCCAGGTCGGCGCGTAGAGCAGCACGTGCTCGCCCTCGGCGATGCCGAGCGCCGCCCGGATCGCTGAGGCATCTCCCGTGACCAGCGAGTCGTTGCGCGGGTAGCCCTCGACCCAGATCGGCCGGCCGAAGAAGGCGTACGCCTTGCGGAGGATGCGCTCTGCATAGGTGTTCTGCGCGAGAAGAACGTCCCACCGGCGCGATTCCTTCACGACCGCCGCCATGCGCCGCGGATCGAAGCCCGGGCGATGCAGAGCCAGACGCTTGAGCGGTGTGCCGTGCCATGTCTGCACGACCTTCTGGCCGGGTTTGCGCACGAAACGCCGCCTCAACCAGTCGTTCACGATCAGGAGCCGAGCGGCGGCACGGGCCCGCCACCACTCCGGGCTGCCCTCGACCACCGCGACGGCGCCCTCCGGCACCTCGACCGAGAGGTCGACGACGCTCCAGTAACGCACGACGTCCGGGGCCGCCGCGGCGAGCGCGCGGTCGATCGCTCGGGGGTTGCAGCCGACGCTGCGCCCATAGAAGCTCTCGAAGAACACGGCGTTCTCGGTCCCGCCCGGGTGCGAGACGTAGCGTCCTTCGAGGGTCGCCTGCCCCTCGGCCGTCTCGTAGACGGGGTCGATGGGCGCCGCGATCTGCGCGGTCGTGGAGTCCACGGCGATGCGCACGCCGTCGAGCACGACGGGTGCGACGGACAGGTCGTCGAGTTCGGCGCCGGGGATGCGGATCTCATACGCGCCGGCGGGCAGGGGCAGCTCCGGTCCGCCCCATCGTGCCGCTCGCAGAGGGAACGTCGCCTTCCAGGTCTTGCCGCCGCCTGACACGCGCGCAGTCACGCGGGCACGAGGTCCCACGAGCTCGGCGGCACCGGGACGGGGTCCTGTCCCCGCGATGATCAGCGTCTCTGCCGTCTCATCGATACGGGCCGTGGTCATGCTGCTCCCTTCGGCGCGGGGATCCCCCGCGCGCGGATCGTCTCGTACACCCGTCGGGTGTTGCGTCCGTCGCGGAACGCATGCATCTCCGCGCTGAGCGTAGCGGACCTCGCGGAGGCGTCTGCGAACGCCACGTCGTCGTCGAGCAGCTGCGCGAGCCGTGCGAGCAGCGCTCCCCAGTCCGCCGCGGGGTCCTCGCCCGCCACGTCCTGAAAGCGTCCGTAGAAGCCGCGAGTCCGCGCGTACTCGTCCGCGTCGGGAGCGAGGAAGAGCACCGGCATCGCGATCAGCCCGACGTCGTACGCGAGCGACGAGTAGTCGGTCACGAGCACATCGACCGCGGGGAGCACGGGCGTCACGTCGGGAAGCACGTCGGACCCCAGCGTCCGCACCCGATCCGTGGGCAGAGGCGGTGCGTACCCGCCCGCGCCGAGCGGGTGCGAGCGGACGAGCAGGATCGCATCGTGCTCGTCGAGCACCGCGACGATCCGCTCCCACTGCTGGGCTGACGGCACCGCGGGATCCGGGGATCCGTCGCGCCATGTCGGCGCGTAGAGGATCGTCCGTGCACTCCCCGGCAGAGAGCCGACGGCGTCGCGGAGGCGTGCGCGGGCCGTGTCGCGGCGGTCGTGGCTCGACCCGGCCGAGAGCACATCGACACGGGGCTCCCCTGTCACGACGACCCGGTCATCGCCGAGGGCGAACGCCGACTCGAGGCGTCCTCGCGCACGGTGCGATGCCGCCGGGAGCACCCGAATGCGCTGTGCCGTGGCCCGGTACAGCAGCGCGACGACTCGGCGCAGCATCGGCGCTCCCGGGACGTCGGGGACCTGGACCGTCGCCGGTGAATCCAGGCCGATGCGCTTGAGCGGGATCCCGTGCCAGAGCTGCACCACGAACGCGCCGGAGTTCGCGTACCGGTTCACATCTCCCAGACCGTGAGTGACGACGAGCACTCCGGCGCGGGCGGTCGCCCACCATCCGCGCAGTCCGGACTTCGGGACCGTGCGGATGCCGAGTTCGGCCGCATCTCGCTCTTCCCGTTCCGACGATGTGAGCCACAGGGTGTCGTGTCCGTGTTCGGCGGCGACACGCTGCAGAGCCAGGGCACCGTCCCCGATACCCGCGCCGCACCCGAAGACCCAGCGATCACCACGCGGGACGAGGGCCGTTCCGACGCGTCCGGCGAGGTAGAGCGGGATCCTGAGCAGCTTGGCCGCATTGCCGGAGCCGAAGGAGAAGGACGCCACCCCGCGAGCCTATCGCGGGGTGGCGTCCTTCTCGGCGCACTCGTCGTGACTGTCGTCAGCCGGCGAGCGTCCCCAGGGTCACATCGATCTCGTACTCCTTGCCGCCACGGATGTACGTGACGGTGGCGTCGCTGCCGCCGGCTGCCGCGCGGACCTGCGCGGTGAGGTCGGTGGCGCTCGTTACGGGCACTCCGTTGAACGCCGTCACGACGTCGTTCGCCTTGAGACCCGCCGCCGCCGCAGCACCTCCGTCGGACACGTTCGCGATCAGCGCGCCGGCGACCTCGGCGTTCTCCGCGCTCGCGGCATCCTGCACCGAGGCGCCGAGCAGACCATGGCTCGCGGCACCGTCGGCGATGATCTCCTGCGACACGCGCTTCGCGACGTTCGAGGGGATCGCGAAGCCGATGCCGATCGAGCCCGACTCCTCGGAGCTGCCCGAGCTCGCGATGGCCACGTTGATGCCGATGAGCTCACCCTTGCTGTTGACGAGGGCACCGCCGGAGTTTCCGTGGTTGATGGCGGCATCGGTCTGAATGACCGCGATCGAGATCGACTCCGACGTCTGCTGCGAGGTGTTGCCGGGAAGGTCGAACTGGAACGGACCCTCACCCTGCCCGTTCTCCGGAGACTCCTCCTGCTGAGGGGCATCCTCCGACGACGAGTCGGGCAGCGCGGACGACGCGATCTGGATGCTGCGGTTGAGCGCGCTGACGATGCCGGTGGTGACCGAGTTCGACAGGCCCAGCGGCGCGCCGAGCGCCACCGCGGTGTCACCGACGTTGAGGTCGGAGGAGTCCGCGAAGTCCATCGGCGTGAGGTCCGTCGCATCCGTGAGCTTGATCACGGCGAGGTCGTAGAGCGGATCCGTACCGACCACCGTTGCCGAGAAGATGCGACCGTCGGAGGTCGTGACGCGGATCGTGGGGTCGGCGACCGCGCCGCCGAGCGTGACGACGTGGGTGTTCGTCAGCACGTATCCGTCGTCGCTGATGATGACGCCCGAGCCGCTGCCCGCTTCGCTCGACCCTGCGACCTCGATCGTGACCACCGACGGGAGCGCGGCGGTCGCCACCGCGGTCGTCTCGTTCACCGACCCGGGGTTGTTCACCGTCACGGTCTCGGGCCCCTGGGCGACGCCGGTCGAGTTCTGGTTCGAGATGCCGTTGAGGATCGCCCCGCCGCCGAAGCCGGCGACACCGCCGACGAGAGCCGCAGCGACCACGATCGCGGCGAACTTCACTCCGGCGCGAGGCTTCTCCTTGACCTTGGGGGCACCGGGTGTCGGCTCGCCGCCGACGCCGGGCTGCGCCGCGGTGTGGATGCCGAATGCGGCCCCGGGGGCGCTGGCGGTCGCTGCGCCGGGGGCCTGCGGTGCCGCGTACGGCGACTCGGGGCGCGGCGGAGTGCCGACCGGGTGCTGCGCGGCGGGAGGCGACGTGAAGGTCTGCGGGACCTCATGCCCCTGACCGACGTTCGCGGCGGCGCGAGGGGTCTCAGCGGCTGCCTGGGTCGTCGAACGGTCGACGACCTCTGCTGCCTCGGTGGACGGCACGGCGTCGTGCGACGCGGGTACCGAGTGGTCCTGGGTGCTGTCTTCGTTCATGGTGTGCTCCTTCAACAACGCCCCTTCAGAGTGACGTGTGTATCTGTGCGTTTCGTATGGCGAAGATGAGTTTCACCTATGGCCTTAGCCTGTTCTTCATGAGTGTCATCCCCGGCGCATGGCGGCGCACGGCAGCGGGAGCCGGTCTGCTCGCATCCGACGGAACCGTCGCGCCCACCATCTTCGCAGAGATGTCAGCAGCTGCGGCCAGAACCGGCGCGATCAATCTCGGACAGGGGTTTCCGGACGAGGACGGACCCACCGAGGTGCTCGAGGCGGCTCGGGCCGCGATCGCCGCCGGCGCCAACCAGTACCCACCCGGGCGGGGCGTCCCCGATCTGCTCGCGGCGATCAGCGAGCATCAGCGACGCTTCTACGGACTCGAGGTCGACGCCGCGACGGAGGTGATCGTGACGGCGGGCGCGACCGAGGCTCTGACCGCGACGATCCTCGCGCTGATCGATGGGCCGGACGACGAGGTCGTCGTGTTCGAGCCGTACTACGACTCGTATGCGGCGGCGGTGGCGTTGGCGGGTGCTCGGCTGCGCACCGTCCCGCTGCGGGCCCCCGACTTCCAGCCCGACCTCGATCGCCTCGCTGCGACCGTCACCGATCGCACCCGCATCATCCTGGTCAATGATCCGCACAACCCCACCGGCGCCGTGTTCGACCACGAGGTCCTCGCGGAGGTGGTCCGACTCGCTGAGAAGCACGATGCGGTGATCGTCACCGACGAGGTCTACGAGCACCTGGCCTTCCGTGCCCCGCACACCCCGATCGCCACACTGCCGGGGGCAGCCGCACGCACGCTGACGATCTCGTCTGCCGGCAAGACGTTCTCGACCACGGGGTGGAAGATCGGCTGGGTGCACGGCCCGGCGGCCCTCATCACCGCCGTCCTCACGGTCAAGCAGTACCTGACATACGTCAACGGCTCGCCCCTGCAGCCGGCCGTCGCCGTCGGATTGCGACTCGGCGACGAGTACTTCACCGGGGCGGCGTCGCTGCTCGCCCGCAAACACGAGATCCTCGGAGCCGGCCTGACCGCGGCGGGGTTCACGGTGCTCGCTCCGCAGGGCGGCTACTTCACGGTCGCCGATGCGACGGCGCTGGGCGGATCGGACACCGCCGCGTTCTGTCGCGCCCTTCCCGAACGGGCGGGAGTCGTCGCGATCCCGCTGTCGGCCTTCGTCTCGGAAGCCCATCGGGGCGATGTCGCCGGACTCGTGCGATTCGCGGCGTGCAAGCGCGTCGAGGTGCTCGAGGAGGCGGCGCAGCGCCTGGCGGCCAGCTTCTGAAGCGCACGGACGTCGTCAGCGCGGGACCACCGCGTACCGCCGCACACGGAGCGACGGGTTGCTCTCGCGCACGCGATCGATCGCCGAGCGCTCGACGGATGCCACCGCGATGCCCTCGCTCAGGCCCACGCCCGCGATCACGACGCCCTGCGGGTCGATGATCTGCGAGTGCCCCACGCCGACGGGTGCCGGGTGGTCCGCCGCGACCACATACGCCGTGCTCTCGATCGCCCGAGCCGCGAGGAGCGTGGTCCAGTGGTGCTCCTTGAGGGGGCCGCGCACCCACTCGGCGGGGACGACCAGCACATCGGCTCCGGCGTCGACCAGCGTGCGCGCCACCTCGGGGAAGCGCAGGTCATAACAGGTGAGGAGGCCGAAGCGGATGCCGGCGACCTCGAAGGTGGCGGCGCCGAGGTCGCCCGCCGCGATCCACTCCGACTCCGTCTGGCCGAAGGCGTCGTAGAGATGCTGCTTCCGGTAGGTCGCGAGGACGCCATCCCCGCGCACGGCGACGACCGTGTTGTGCACGTGGCGCGCGTCGGAGGCAGTCTCGACGAGACCCGCGACGATCACGACCCCGTGATCCGCCGCGAGCGCCGTGAGCGTCGACACGAAGTCGCCCTCGAGCGTCTCCGCATTAGCCGCGAGGGTCTCGTCCAGGGGATCGACGAAGTAGCTCGAGTACTCGGGGAACACGATGAGGCGAGCGCCGCGCGACGCGGCATCCGCGGTCATCGCGGCGATCCGGTCGCGGTTGTCCTCTCGCGACGCCGTGGGCGCGAACTGGCAGACGGCGACGGGAACGGCTGCGGACACGGTCTCGGTCATGCCCTCATCCTTCCGCATCGGGCGGACGGCGGCCTCGATTCGCGCACTCCCGATTCACGTGTTAGGCTATTCAACGTGCCGCGGGGTGGAGCAGTTCGGTAGCTCGCCGGGCTCATAACCCGGAGGTCGCAGGTTCAAATCCTGTCCCCGCAACGAGAATGCGACACACGAAAGGCCCCTGATCGGGAGAAATCCAGATCAGGGGCCTTTCGCATGTCCGCACGACACCGGCGCGTGGACATCTCCCGTGTCTGCTGCGGCCTCGGCCCCCACGGCGGCGCGTGGCCCTCCTCCGGAGACGACTGATGCCGCCCCTCGGGAGGGGCGGCATCAGTCACTGCAGGGGTGGCTACTCCCCCGAGTCCGCTTCCAGTCCGAGCAGCGTGTTCACGGCATCCGTGAGTCGCTTGTCGGCCTCGGCGAACTTGGTGAGGTCACCTTCCTTGAGGGCGGCCTCACGGTCGGTGAGCGCCTGCTGTGCGGCGGCGAGCGCCTCGGCTTCTGCATCTGTCGGCACGGTCGGCTCGGTGGGCACCTCACCGGTGTCGGGATCCGGCTCGGTCGGTTCGACCTGATCGTCTCCACCTGTCGCTCCGGAGTCGCCGCCGAAGAGGGTGTCGAGCGCCGCGGTGAGCGTGTCCTCGAATGCGACCTTGTCACCGAAGGCCACGAGGACCTTCTGCAGTCGCGGCAGCTTGGTCCCCTCGGACGACTGCACGTAGACCGGCTGCACGTAGAGCAGACCGCCACCGACGGGCAGTGTCAGCAGGTTTCCGTAGAGCACCTCCGACTCACCCTGCTGGAGCAGGTTGAGCTGCGGCACCACGGCCGTGTCGGAGTTGTACGTGTTCTGCACCTGACCGGGACCGGGCACTGTGGTGTCGGTGTCGATCTCGAGCATCCTGAGCTGCCCGTACCCCTCGGCCTTGACGCCGGCCTCGGACCCTGCGTCCGAGTCGACGGCGAGATAGCCCATCAGAACATCTCGGTTGCCGCCGCTCCCCGTCGCCGACGGGATGAACGTCGAGAACATCGAGAACCGGGGCGAATCCTGACCCGGCATCTGCATCGTCAGGTAGTACGGAGGCTGGAGCACCGCGTCGCTGCGCGGGTCGTTGGGCGTCTGCCAGCGGTTGTCCTGCTGGGCGAACGAACCGGCGGTGTCGATGTGGTAGATCCCGAGGACGTCGCGCTGGACCTTGAAGAGGTCGGTCGGGTAGCGCACGTGGCTCATCAGGTCCGACGACATGTCGCTGACCGGCTTGAGCGTCGTCGGGTAGATGTTCTGCCAGCTCTGCAGCACGGGATCCTCGTCGTCCCAGGCGTACAGCGTCACCGATCCGTCGTAGGCGTCGACCGTGGCCTTGACCGAGTTGCGGATGTAGTTGATCTCGTCGATCGCAAGGGTCGGCGAGGGGATGTTCGAGTCGGCGATCGCCTCGGACAGGCTCACGCTCGTCGAGTAGGGATACGTCGAGCTCGTGGTGTACCCGTCGATGATCCAGACCACACGCCCGTCGACGACACTCGGGTACGGGTCGCTG
>Ga0308156_1003681_pt1 | contig 11487 bp, 9 predicted proteins | sample PhyAR2_FD_201041 | JGI IMG/M metagenome (GOLD analysis project Ga0308156, IMG submission 201041) | Phyllosphere microbial communities from UC Gill Tract Community Farm, Albany, California, United States - DLSL A.R2 | ecosystem: Host-associated > Plants > Phyllosphere > Unclassified | place: USA... | reverse complement strand
CGTTCTGCGCCGCTGTGTCCAGGTCGTCCGTCGACAGCAGCAGGAACGGATCCGATCCGCCGAGCTCGAGCGCCACCTTCTTGAGGTGCTGCCCGGCGAGGGCGGCGACCGCCGCGCCGGCGCGCTCGGAGCCCGTGACCGAGACGCCCTGCACACGCGGGTCGGCGATGATCGTCGCCGCCTGCTCGTTCGTGGCGTACACGTTCACGTAGCCGCCGGCGGGCAGGCCCGCCTCGGCGTAGATCCGCTCGAGGATCGCCGACGACTCGGGGCACTGCGGGGCGTGCTTCAGGATGATCGTGTTGCCGATCACGAGGTTCGGGGCCGCGAAGCGGGCCACCTGGTAGGCGGGGAAGTTCCACGGCATGATCCCGAGCAGCACGCCCAGGGGCGAGCGCCGCACAACGGCGGTGCCCTCCCCCAGCACGTCAATCGGCTGATCCGCGGTCACGACCTCGGCGTTGCCGGCGTAGTACTCGACGATGTCGGCGGCGAAGTCGACCTCGCCGAGCGCGGCCTCGAGGGGCTTGCCCATCTCGCGCACGATCGCCGCGGCGAGCTCGTCGCGGCGCTCGCGGTGCAGCTCGGCCACGCGCCGCACCACGGCGGCGCGCTCGGCGACGGGGGTCTGCCGCCAGGCGAGGAAGCCCTCGTGCGCCGCGGCGAGCGCGTCCTGGATCTGCGCGTCGGTGGCCTCGGGGTACTCGGCCAGCGTCTCGCCGGTGGCGGGGTTCACAACGGCGTAGGTCATCGGATCGCCTTCTCACTCTCGGGGGACTGGACGGGCAGGATCTGCCCACGGAAGAACTCCGGCTTGCGGATCGCCATCGCGATCATGATCGCCACACCCAGCAGCAGGATGAAGACACCCAGGATGCCGACGATGCCGACGCCGCCGATGTTCGCGCCCGATCCGTAGGCCGGGTCGAAGGAGTCCTTCAGCGTCAGGACGAACATCACCAGCAGCGTGACGCCGCCGATGAGCGGGGCGAGGAAGCGCGTGAAGAACGCGCCGGCCGAGTCGGTCCACTGCTTGCGGAAGTACCAGACGCAGGCGAACGCGGTGAGGCCGTAGTAGAAGCAGATCATCATGCCGAGGGTGAGGATGGTGTCCCACAGCACGTTCTCGCTGACGAAGCGCATCACGATGTAGAACAGGCTCGCCACCGCGGTCGAGACGATGATCGCGAAGACCGGCGTCTTGTGCTTCGGGTTGACCGAGTCGAAGGCCTTGGGCATCGCGCCGTAGTGGCCCATGGCCAGGAGGGTGCGCGCGGGGCCGATGATCGTCGACTGCAGCGACGCGGCCGAGCTGACCAGCACGGCGAGCGAGATGAGGAAGGCCCACGGCCCCATGACCGAGTCGGCGAGGCCGAAGAACACGTTCTCGACCACGTCCTCGTTCAGCAGGCCGCCCGGCTCCTCCGTCACGCCGGCGAACATCACCGACGCCACCGCGAGGAGCAGATACAGCGCGCCGACGATGAACACCGTGAGCGCCGCCGCACGACCGGGGGTGCGGTTGGGGTCCGTCGTCTCCTCGTTCATCGTGAGCGTGACGTCCCAGCCCCAGAAGATGAAGATCGACACCGACAGGCCCGCCACGACGGCGCCGAAGTCGGTGATCGCGAAGGGGTTGAACCAGTCGAAGTCGAACGGGATCGCGTGTGGCGCGTTGCCCGAGGCCGCCTCGCCGATCGCGAGGAACACGAACAGCAGCAGCACCGCGACCTGGAAGGTCACGAGCACGGTCTGGAAGATCTTCGACTCGCGCATGTCGCGGTACGACAGGTAGGTCGCCCCCACCATGAACGCCAGCACAACGCCCACGTTGATGAACGGGTTGTAGGTGAGGTCGGCGATGTCGGGGTTGCCCGCCAGCTGCGAGATGAGCAGGAACAGGAAGTCGACCGCCACGGCCGCGAGGTTCGAGAGCACCAGGATCGTCGCGATCACGAGACCCCACGAGGCCATCCAGCCGACCCAGGGGCCGAAGGCGCGCGTGGCCCACGTGAAGGTGGTGCCCGAGTCCGGCATGTCGCGGTTGAGCTCGCGGTAGCCGAGGGCGACCAGCAGCATCGGCACCAGCCCGAGCAGGATCACGGCGGGAACGTGCGTGCCGACCTCGGCGGCCGCGAGGCCGATCGAGGCGGTCGAGGTGTACGCCGGGGCCACGGTCGAGACGCCGATGACGGTGGCGCCGAACAGGCCGACCGCGCCGACGGCGAGGCCCTTGTTCGAGATGACCTGGGTGATGAGGCCGGGCTTGCCGGCCTGGACGGTCATGTCGTCGTCGGCGGAGGTCACTCCGCTTCCTCGAGGAGTGGTGGTCATAAGAGGTCCTTGGGTGTTCGGGTGGAGCTCAGGGGTCGCGGTCGGGACGCCGCGGGTCGGGTTATCGGTCTCCGGTGTCGAAGTCGGATGGGTGGATCGGGTGAGGTCAGGTCAGGTCGGCGATCAGCTGGTCGGCGGTGAGCTTTCCCATGCGGATCGCGCCGTCGACGTGCTGGTAGCCGGCTCCGGCGATGTCGCTGCAGGAGAAGTGGATCGGGCCGACGGGGGTGCGCACCTCGGCGCCGTAGCGGTGCAGGCCGCCGAGGTCGAAGCTCGCGGCGTAGGCGCCGCGCGTCCACTCCTCCGAGCCCCAGTCGCTCTCGTAGTAGACGACGGGATTCTTCGCCTCGGGCCCGAAGTAGGCGGCGAGCGAGTCGAGGATCCGCTCCTTGCGCTCCTCGGCGGACAGCTCGAAGACGCCGTCGGCGTTGAGGTCCGAGACGAAGGCCACGAGGGTGCCGCGCTCGTCCTCGTGATTGGTGTTGTCGTACGCCTCGTGGCACAGCTGGTACGGGCTGAACACGGTGCCCGACAGGCCCTGCTCGCGCCAGAACGGACGGTCGTAGACGGCGTGCACCTTGATGACGAAGCCCATCGACAGGTGCTGGTGCAGCTGGTGCTGGCGGCGCGGCAGCGGCGGCTCGAACGAGATGCGGCTGTAGAGCACGGGGGCGTGGGCGAGCACCACGCGCTTCGCGCTCACCTGGAGGCCGCCGTCGGCGTGGACGACCACGCCCTCGGGGCCGTGCTCGATCCGGCGCACGGGGCTGGAGAGGAACAGGTCGTCTCCCACGGCGGCCGCGAGGCGCTTCGAGACCTCCTGCATGCCGCCGATGATGCGCTTGTCGAGGATGAAGTCCGAGTCGACGAGGTTCGTGAAGCTTCCCGCACTGGAGGCCATCAGCAGCGCCTGCAGCGTCGAGAACGCGTGGGCGGGCTTGGTGAGCATGGCGGGGCCGATGAAGAGCGCGATGTTGTCGCGCGCCTCCTGATCCTGCGTCTCGTTGGCCAGCCAGGCCTCGAACGAGACGGTGTCGAGCTCCTGGGCCCGCGGGTGCTCCCACGGGCGGTCCGGGTCCATCTCGGCCGCCATCGCGTCGAGCTTCTCGATGAGGCGGACGAGCTCGGCCTCTGTCTCGGGGGCCACCGGGAAGATGTCGCCCGTGAAGCGGGTGAGCTCGCCCGACTTCGTGATGTAGAGGCTGTCGCCCTCACGGTAGCGGTCGAAGGTCTCGAGGCCGAGCTCCTCGAGCATCTCGAGCAGCCCCTCCTGATCCGGCGAGACCCACTGCCCGCCGATCTCGAGGGTGGCGCCGTCGATGTCGTCGGTCCAGGTGCGGCCGCCCACGCGGTCGCGCGCCTCGAGGACGGCGACGGTGAGACCCGCGGCCTTCAGGCGGGTCGCGGCGGTGAGCCCGGAGGGGCCGGCGCCGACGATGACGACGTCACGGGTGATCTCGGTCATTCTGATGCTCCTTGATCCGGATCGGTTCATGCGGCCGCGAGCGCGGCGGTCACGATGTCGAGGGCCTCGTTCAGCAGCTCGTCGCCGAGGGCGAGCGGAGGCAGGAAGCGGATCACGTTGCCGAACGTGCCGCAGGTGAGCACGATCACGCCCTGCGCGATGGCGGCCTTCGCCACGGCCGAGGTGAGCGCGGCGTCGGGCTCGCCGGTGGCGGGGTCGACGAACTCGACCGCGACCATCGCGCCGAGCCCGCGGACGTCGCCGATGCGGGCGTCGCCGCGCTGCGCCTCGGTGAAGCGGTCGACGATGACGGATCCCATCGCGGTGGCGCGGGCCGGGAGGTCCTCGGTCTCGTAGGCGTCGATCGCCGCCAGAGCCGCCGCGCAGGCGATGGGGTTTCCGCCGTAGGTGCCGCCGAGGCCGCCCGGGTGGGCGGCGTCCATGATCTCGGCGCGGCCGGTGACCGCGGCGAGGGGAAGCCCCGCGGCGATGCCCTTCGCGGTGGTGATGAGGTCGGGGACGATGCCGAAGTGCTCGCTGGCGAACATACGTCCCGTGCGGCCGAAGCCGGTCTGCACCTCGTCAGCGATGAAGACGACGCCGTTGGCGCGGCACCACTCGACCAGCGCCGGCAGGAAGCCGTCGGCCGGCACGATGAAGCCGCCCTCGCCCTGGATGGGCTCGATGATGATGGCCGCGACCTGGTCGCCGCCGATCTGCTTCTCGATCATGGTGATCGCGCGCTTGGCCGCCTCGGCGCCCGACAGCCCGTCGCGGAAGGGGTAGGACAGCGGGGCGCGGTAGACCTCGGGGGCGAACGGGCCGAAGCCGTGCTTGTACGGCATGGTCTTGGCGGTGAGCGCCATCGTCAGGTTGGTGCGGCCGTGGTAGCCGTGGTCGAAGGCCACAACGGCCTGGCGACCGGTGTGCTTGCGCGCGATCTTGATCGCGTTCTCGACGGCCTCGGCGCCCGAGTTGAACAGGGCCGACTTCTTCTCGTGGTCGCCGGGGGTGAGGCGGTTGAGGGCCTCGGCGACGGCGACGTACGACTCGTACGGCGACACCATGAAGCAGGTGTGCGTGAAGGAGGCCACCTGGCGCTGCACGGCCTCGACGACCTTCGGGTGGCTGTTGCCGACCGTGGTGACGGCGATGCCGGATCCGAGGTCGATGAGCGAGTTGCCGTCGGCGTCGACGACGACACCGCCGCCGGCGGCGACCGCGTGGATCGGCACCGTGTGGCCGATGCCGACGGGGACGGCCGCGGCCTTGCGCTCGAGCAGCTCCTGCGAGCGCGGGCCGGGGATGGCGGTGACGAGGCGGCGCTCCTGCGGCAGGGCGGGCCCTCCCGGCAGGATGTCCACGGCGATGTGGTCGGTCGAAGCGGTCATGCGGGGGAGCCTACGACACATTTCGCGACTTAGGCAACGCCTGAACAACGGATTCCGAAGGATCCGGATGATGATTCGACGGATTCCGCAGAATCGAGCGACATGGTGGCAGAATCGTCCCATGGCAGCCCGACGCACCGCAATGGCCCTCGATGACACCTCGAAGGCGATCATCGAGCTGCTCCAGGAGGACGGGCGGCGCCCCTACTCGGAGATCGCGAAGGCCGTCGGCCTCAGCGAGGCGGCCGTGCGCCAGCGGGTGCAGCGGCTCACCGAGTCGGGAGCCATGCAGATCGTCGCCGTGACCGACCCCGTGCAGATGGGCTTCGCCCGCCAGGCGATGATCGGCATGAAGGTCTCGGGGGACACCCGGATCGTCGCGGAGGCGCTGAACGCGCTGCCGTTCGTGATCTACGTGGTGCTGACCGCGGGGTCCTTCGACATCATCGCCGAGGTGGTGTGCGAGGACGACGACGAGCTCATCGAGCTGCTCAACACGCACATCCGCACGATCGACGGAGTGCTCTCGACCGAGACCCTCGTCTACCTCAAGCTGGCCAAGCAGCTCTACAACTGGGGCACCCGCTAGGCCGCGACCGGCACCCTGCGCTTCTCGAGCGAGAGGCTCAGCAGCACAAGGCCGACGCCGAGCAGGGCGAGGACGACACCGAGCCACGCCGGCGCGATGTAGCCCCATCCCAGTGCGATCGCCCCGCCGCCCAGGGCGGCGCCGAGGCTGTTGCCGATGTTCATGCCCGAGTGGTTGAGCGCGCTGGCGATGCTGACGCGCCCCTCGGACTTGTCCATCAGGCGGCTCTGGATCGCCGGGCCGGCGAGCGCGCTGATGGCGCCGAACAGCAGCATCGCGATCACCAGCGTCACCGGGTGCTGCGCGGCGATGCCGACCACCCCGGATCCGATCGCCAGCAGCACGAACGCGGCGATCAGCGCGCGCGGCAGGTTGCGGTCGGCGACCACACCGCCGACGAGGTTGCCGACCGTCATGCCGAGGCCCGTGGCCACCAGCGCGAACGGCACCGCCCACTCGGGGGCGCCGGCGACGTCGGTCATGATCGGCGCGATGTAGCTGTAGATCGCGAAGAACGACCCGAAGCCGATGGCCCCGAAGCCGAGCGCGAGCCACACCTGGCCCACGCGGAAGATCCCGAGCTCGTGACGGAACGAGCCCGATCCGTCGGCGGGCATCGACGGCACGATGAGCGCGATCAGCAGGACGGCGAGCGCGAACACGCCCACGACCACCGCGTACGAGATGCGCCAGCCCGCGACCTGGCCGAGCCAGGTGCCGAGCGGCACGCCCACCACGTTGGCGATGGTGAGACCGCTCATCACGAACGCGATGCCCTTGGCGCGGTTGCCCGGGCCGAGCAGCTCGCCGGCGACGACCGCCGCGATGCCGAAGTACGCCCCGTGCGGGAGCCCCGCGATGAGCCGGGCCACCGCGACCGTCTCGAAGGTGGGGGCGATGACGGTGAGCAGGTTGCCGACCAGCAGCAGCGCTGCGAGCAGGATCAGCACGCGGTGCCGCGGGAACCGGGACAGGTAGCCCGCCAGCACGGGGGCGCCGATGACAACGCCGAGGGCGTACACGCTGATGAGGAGCCCGGCCTGGGCGATCGCGTCGGACTGGCTCCTGGCCCAGGCGTCGGGCAGCAGGTCGCGCGCGATGCCGGGCAGCAGGCCCATCGAGACGAATTCGGTCATGCCGATGCCGAAGGAGCCGATGGCGAGCGAGAGGAGCGCCCACATCGCCGCACCCCTCGACGGGGTCGAGGAGGTCATCCGACCAGCCTACCGGCGCGCGGCTCCGGGTTCGCCGCGCGGCGACCTCGGGGCGCGCGGCCCTCCTGGTGGTCAGGAATCGCCGCACGCGCGCCGCGTCTTGCGGCGTGTCGTGACCGGAAGGGTCACTCCCCGGGGGCTACTCCCCCGACGCCTCGTCGATCGCCTGCTCGAGGCGCTCGACCTTCGCGTCGATCTCGCCCGCGTAGCCGGGACGGATGTCGGCCTTGAGCACGAGCGAGACCCGGCTGCCGAAGGGCATCACGGCCTCGGTGGCGCGCTTGACCACGTCCATGACCTCGTCCCAGGTCTCGCCCTCGATCTCGGTGAACATCGACGTGGTGCGATGGGCGAGGCCCGATTCGCGCACGACCTTCACGGCCGCGGCGACCGCATCGTGCACCGACCCCGCGGGGTTGGCGGCGTTGGATCCGGACGGGGCGACGGAGAAGGCGACGAGCATGGGATCAGGATGCCACGCGCCCCGCTCGTTCTCGAGGCTAAGAGGCGGGCTCGGTGTCGCGCGCGGGGCGTGCGGGCGAGGCGGCGGCCGCGCGCGGGACGACCGGCACCCGCGCGAGGCGGACGAGGGTCCAGGTCAGCAGCGCGACGAGCACGACATTGCGGGCGGTGAGCACCGCGACGCCGAGGGGTTCGGCCGACAGCAGCTGCCAGTAGACGATCGGGTACAGCAGGTGCGTCAGCGCGGCCGAGAGCAGGGCCAGCGCGGCCAGCGGGAAGGCCCGGTGACGATCGACCACCAGCCAGAAGGCGACGGGAGCGATCAGCCAGACGTGGAACTGCGGCGATCCCACCTTGTTCACCACGATGAGCACCAGCACAAGGGCGAGCGCCAGGGGCGGCATCAGCCGCGCGAACGACGCCCCGCGGCGCACCTTCGCCGCACCGAGCAGCGCCACCCCCGCGGCGAGGAGGGCGAGGACCGGGGTCAGCACGGCGGAGACGACGTCGACCCCCGGGCCGCTGACCTGGAACGTCAGGATCTCCTGGTCGTAGTACAGCGACCAGCCGGGCAGACCCGCGGCCGCGCCCCACAGGTAGGGGGTCGCGAGGGGCGCCTCGATCTGCAGCCCGCGGCCGGTCTGCTCCGTGACGAAGCCCAGCAGGTGCGGCGCTCCTCCCGAGACGAGCACCACGGCCACGACCACCGCGGTCGTGACGAGGGCCCCCGCCACGATGTCCCAGCGGCGGCGCATCGCCACGAAGGCGGTGGCGACCAGGGCGGCCGGCCAGATCTTGATCCACGCGCCGGCGGTGAGCATCGCGGCCGAGAGCATCGGGCGTCGCACGAGCCACAGCAGCGCCGCGATCGCCAGCGGCACGGTGATCGCGTCGATCCGGTACATCCCGACGGGGCCGACGGCGAGCACGAAGGCCAGCCAGAACCCCGCGGCCGCGCGACGCGAGCGCGAGCGCCCGTCTCCGACCAGCACCCAGAACCCCACCGCGTTGCAGAGGGTCACCAGCACCGCCCAGCCGATGATGTAGTTCCCGATCCAGGCGAACGCGTGGGCCAGGATCATCGGCGCAAGCGCCAGATGCGGGTACACCCAGGTCTCGGTGATGCCGACGATGCCCGCGCCCTTCAGCGCGGCGGTCGACCAGGGCTCGTAGACGAAGTACACATCGCCCATGGGCTGGTTCGGCTCGAGGGCGCCCAGCCAGGCGACGAACAGGTGGACGATCGCGAAGGCCGCCCACAGGATCAGTCGCGCTCGCACCTGGTCATCCTAGAAGCCGCGCGCGGCGCGGCCCGCACCGGCGGCTCGCGCTCACGGGGCCGAGAGCGGGGCGGCCGCCCACGCCGCCGGCAGGTGCTCGGCCACATCCAGCGCGGTGATGGGCCGCCCCGGGCCGTCGATCGCTCGGGCGGCGAGGCGGCCGGCGTGGCCGTGCAGCCAGGCGCCGGTGGCGGCCACCCGCGCCAGGTCCTCGGCGTCGATCGGGCCCTCCGCCGCGGCCGCCGCGGCGAGCGCGCCGATGACCCCGGCCAGCACGTCTCCGGTGCCGGCGGTGGCGAGCCAGGGCGTGCCCGCGCGGACGGCGGTCCACCAGCCGGTCGGCGACGCGACCAGCGTCACCGCGCCCTTCAGCAGCACCACTCCCCCGAGCGCCACGGCGGTCTCGCGCACCACCAGCAGCCGCTCGTCGAAGCCGCGCTCCAGCCGCTCGGACAGCGGGTCGCCCTCGATGTCGTCGACACCGAGGCCGAGCGGGATGCGCACCTCCTTCAGCTCGCCGTCGTGGGGCGTGACCACAAACGGCCCGCGCGCCTCGGCCGCGAGATCCAGGGCCCCCGCGTCGATGACCACGGGGGTGCCCTCGATCCGCAGGGTCTCGAGCAGCGCCGCGCGCTCGGCTCCGGATCGTGTGCGGGCGTCGGTGCCCGACCCGACCACCCAGGCGTCGGTGCGTCCGTCGGAGGTCACCACCTCGGGCCGCCGCTGCAGCACAAGCCGCGCGACGTCCGGGTCGCCGATCCAGCGCACCATTCCCGCCCCGGCGCGCGCCGCCCCCTCGACGCCCAGGACGGCTGCGCCCGGATACCGGGGCGACCCTGTGCGCAGGCTCACAACACCTCGGGAATACTTGTGCGAGGCCGACGACGGAACGCGCAGCACCCGCGCGGCATCCGCCGCCGTCCACTCCCGTGCTTCCATGCCCTTCACGCTAGACCCGCTCGGAGACCGATGAGCCTGCTGTTCAGCCCCCTCACCCTGCGTGAGACCACCTTTCGCAACCGCCTCTGGGTCGCGCCGATGTGCCAGTACAGCGCCGCGTCCGAGGGCCCCGCCGTCGGTGCGCCCAACGACTGGCATCTGGTGCATCTCGCGCAGTTCGCATCGGGCGGCGCGGGTCTCGTGATCGCCGAGGCGACGGGTGTGGTGCCCGAGGGCCGCATCTCGCCGCAGTGCCCGGGTCTGTGGAACGACACCCAGCGCGACGCCTGGCGCACGGTGGTCGACGCGATCCACCACCGCGGCTCGCTCGCCGGCATCCAGCTCGCCCACGCCGGCCGCAAGGCCTCGACGTGGTGGCCCTTCTCCGGCCACGACGGCAGCGTCGCCGCCGGCGACGGCGGATGGACGACGGTGGCGCCCTCGCCGGTGGCCTACGAGGGCCTCGCGGAGCCGGTCGCGCTCGACGCCGACGGCATCGCCGCGGTGGTCGACGCGTTCCGCGCCGCGGCCCGCCGCGCGCTGGACGCCGGGTTCGACGTGCTCGAGATCCACGGCGCACACGGCTACCTGATCCACCAGTTCCTGTCGCCGCTCAGCAACACCCGCGACGACCAGTGGGGCGGATCCCTCGAGAACCGCGCCCGCCTCGTCCTGGACATCGTCCGCGCCGTGCGCGCCGAGGCCGGCGACGCCGTGCCGCTGCTCGTGCGCTTCTCGGCATCGGACGCCGCGCCGGGCGGCCTCGAGCCCGAGGACGTCGCCGCGGTCTCCCGCTGGGCGATGGAGGCCGGCGCCGACCTCATCGACGTGTCGTCCGCGGGGCTCGTGGCCCACCAGAAGCTGACCGTCGGCCCCGGCTACCAGGTGCCGTTCGCCTCCCGCGTGCGCGAGCTCGCCGACGCGCCCGTCTCGGCGGTCGGGATCATCACCAGCGGCACGCAGGCCGAGCAGATCCTGCAGGAGGGCCACGCCGACGTGATCCTCGCGGCCCGCGAGTGGCTGCGCGACCCGCACTTCGGCCTCCGCGCCGCCGCCGAGCTCGGCGAGGACCCGGCCGACCTCTGGCCGCCGCAGTACTGGCGCGCGCACCGGGCCCCGGCCCGCTGACCCCCGGAGGGGCCAGCGGCGCCGGGTCGGATCAGTAGCGCCGGCGCCGGGTGGCGTCGTGGACCTCGCCGATGAGCTCCTCGAGGATGTCCTCGAGGAACAGCACCGCCGTGGTCTCGCCCTGGGCGTTGCGCACCCGTGCGAGGTGCCGACCGGCGCGCCGCATCAGGGCGAGCGCGTCCTCGAGGTCGGTCGTCTCCTGCACGGGCACCATGTGGTGGATCCGCTTGTACGGGATCGGACGGGCCGCCTTGGCAGGCAGATCCTCGTCGTTCGCTGCGCGAAGGATGTCCTTCAGGTGCACGTACCCGACGGGGTGCCCCTCGGGGTCGACGATCACGTAGCGCGAGTAGCCGTGGGTGGCCACGGCGCGCTCGATCTCGTCCGGCGTGGTGGTCTCGGGGAGCGCGACGATCTCGCTCAGCGGCACCGCGACGTCCTTGGCCTTCTTGTCGGTGAACTCCACGGCCGCCGCCACCGCGCCGGACACGTCGTCCAGCACACCCTCGCGACGCGACTGCGCCACGATCGTGGCGACCTCGTCGAGCGTGAAGGTCGAGGCGGCCTCGTTCTTCGGCTCCACGCGGAACAGGCGCAGGATCGCGTTGGCGAGCCAGTTGAGCACCCAGATCACGGGGTGGAACACCTTCGACACCCACACCAGCGGGGTCGCGAGCAGCAGCAC
>Ga0308156_1003680_pt1 | contig 11492 bp, 10 predicted proteins | sample PhyAR2_FD_201041 | JGI IMG/M metagenome (GOLD analysis project Ga0308156, IMG submission 201041) | Phyllosphere microbial communities from UC Gill Tract Community Farm, Albany, California, United States - DLSL A.R2 | ecosystem: Host-associated > Plants > Phyllosphere > Unclassified | place: USA... | reverse complement strand
CGGCAGGTGAGGCGTCGGCCGTGGTGGTCCTCGAACGCGCCGCGGCGTCGCTCGCCGTGTTGATCTCGGTGCTCGCGAACGTGCTCGACATCGATCGGGTCGTGCTGGGCGGGCCGTTCTGGGACCGTGTGTCCGACACCTATCTCCGTGAGATCCCCGGGGCGCTGCATCGTCGCAGCGCGACTCGTGCGGTGCGCGAGATCCCGGTCACCGGTACCGTCGTCGGCGACGACGTGGGCGCGGTCGGAGCCGCGTGCGTCGTGCTCGACCTCGCTCTCACGCCGCGCGCATCCGATCTCTATCTGCAGGACTGAACGGCATCCCGCCATGACCATCCGATATATCGGACACAGGATCGGCTAGTAATTCCAATCGATGTACTATTGACGAGGATGCGCCGTCTGGGGTGATGCGAGTACGTCTCTCTCGCATCCATGGCGAAGACTGTCTGCGGGACCTGAGAGCTGGGGGGCTCACGGGTCCCGCAGGCTTTTCCGCTGGCGTGCGGCGCGGCGGGTCAGCCCGAGAACCGGCCCCACGGGATGTCTCGGCGCAGCGGCGAACGGAGCGATCGCTGCGTACGCGTCCAGGCCGACACCACCGGTTCGTCGGCCACGGCATCCGCCCGTTCCTGCGCGTAGGCGTCGCTGACGACGGCGATGAGGGCGGCGAGCTCCTCATCCGTCGCGCTGCCGCGGACGATCTCGATCGTCGGGGGCTTCTGGCTCGACGAGCCGCTGTCCGGCTGCGCGGTCACAGCGGGATGTTCCCGTGCTTCTTGGGCGGCAGCTCGGCGCGCTTACCGCGGAGAGCGCGCAGCGCCTTCGCGATCGACACACGCGTGTTCGCCGGCTCGATGATGCCGTCGATCTCGCCGCGCTCGGCGGCGAGGAACGGAGACGTGACGCTGTAGGTGTATTCGTTGGCGAGGCGGGTGCGCACTGCAGCGACGTCCTCGCCTGCCTCTTCGGCCTTCTTGATCTCGTTCCGGTACAGGATGTTGACCGCTCCCTGGCCGCCCATCACCGCGATCTCGGCCGTCGGCCACGCGAGGTTGACGTCCGCACCCAGCTGCTTCGAGCCCATGACGATGTAGGCGCCGCCATAGGCCTTGCGAAGGATCACGGTGACCATCGGGACGGTGGCCTCGGCGTAGGCGTAGATGAGCTTGGCGCCGCGGCGGATCACACCCGTCCACTCCTGATCGGTGCCGGGGAGATACCCGGGGACGTCGACGAGGGTCACGATCGGGATCGAGAACGCGTCGCAGAACCGTACGAAACGGCTGGCCTTCTCGCCCGCTTCGATGTTGAGCGTGCCGGCCATCTGCGAGGGCTGGTTCGCGATGATGCCGACCGAACGGCCCTCGACTCGTCCGAACCCGATCACGATGTTCGGCGCGAACAGCGGCTGGACCTCGATGAAGTCGCCCGCGTCCACGACGTGCTCGATCACGGTGTGGATGTCGTACGGCTGGTTGGGGGAGTCGGGGATGATCGTGTTCAGCGAGCGGTCGGCGTCGGTGGTCTCCCACTCGAAGCCGCTCTCGTAGCCCGGGATCTCGGCCATGTTGTTGTCCGGCAGGAAGCTGAGGAGCGTGCGCGCGTAGTCGAGCGCGTCGTCCTCGTCCTGAGCGAGGTAGTGGGCGACGCCGGAGCGGGTGTTGTGCGTCAGCGCGCCCCCGAGCTCCTCCATGCCGACGTCCTCGCCGGTGACGGTCTTGATCACGTCGGGGCCGGTCACGAACATCTGGCTCGTCTTGTCGACCATGATGACGAAGTCGGTGAGCGCGGGGCCGTACACGGCGCCGCCGGCGGCCGGACCCATGATGATCGAGATCTGCGGGATCACACCGGACGACCGGGTGTTCAGGCGGAAGATCTCGCCGTACTTGCTGAGCGCGAGCACGCCCTCCTGGATGCGGGCTCCTCCCGAGTCGAGGATGCCGATGATCGGCATCCCGTTCGTGAGAGCGAACTCCATGATCTTGATGATCTTGTCGCCCGACACCTCGCCGAGGGATCCGCCGAACGTGGTGAAGTCCTGCGAGTAGACCGCGACCGTGCGTCCGTTGATCGTGCCGACGCCGGTCACCACGGAGTCGCCGTACGGGCGGTTCCGGTCCATGCCGAAGGCGGTGGTGCGGTGCCGCACGTATTCATCGAACTCGACGAAGCTCCCGGGATCGACGAGCAGCTCGATGCGCTCGCGGGCGGTCATCTTGCCCTTGGCGTGCTGCTTGTCCTTCGCGACCTTCTCGGCGTCGACAACGGCTTCGTTGTATCGAGCGCGGAGGTCTGCGATTCTGCCGGCGGTGGTCGAGAGTTCGGGCTGTTCCGTCACGGATTCCACCCTATCGTCGGCTCGGCCCCTGCCGTTGGATGCTCGCCACAACGGGTCGCGGAATCCTTTGGCGGGTGTCGAGTGCTCGGTTCACCTCGCCGCGGTGGCGTCACCGCTCTCGACGTCAGGTCGGGGGGATCCCGCCTCGGTCGGAAAGTCGTGGCCTCCCGCCGACTCGATCTCGGGGGTGCCCTTCCGCCGGACGCGCCCGACGGATGCGATCCTGCGTCCGGCCCAGCCCACTCCGCGCGCGGCGGTCCCCGCAGCGCCGGCGACCGCGCCACCGACGTACTGCGCCCCGTGCAGCATCCGCAGTTCCAGCTTCTCGGAGCCGTCGACCGGCTCCAGCTCGAGGGGCAGATCGAGGGGAGGCGCCCCGAAGGCGCGGTGAGAGGTGGTGAGCACGCGCCTGCCGAGGATGTGGTTGCCGGCGCCGCCGACGGCCGCCCCGACTCCGAACGGCAGAGCCTTCCCGATGAACGATGCGCCGCCCTTGGCGGCGAACTGCTTCACGAACATGCTCTTGAGCTGGTCGACGAGGGGGCCCACGGCCGCTCGAGGAAGCGACTTGGTCACCATCTCTCCCCAGTACGAGGAACGGGATCCGCCGCGTCCGGTCGCCTGCCCGGCGAGCTGGCCGACGAGGGCGACTCCCTCCTTGCCGAGCATGAGGGTCATGACGAGGGCTCGGGCGCGGTCGGGGTTGGACACCGCGATGCCGTGCACCTCGGCCACGGACTGGGCGAAGAGCGCGGTCGACTCGACGAAGCCGACGGTCTCGACGCCGGACAGCGCGAGTGTGATGCCGGTTCCGATCCCGGGCACGACGGCCGTGGCCCCGACAGCGGCACCACCGGTCGTCACGGCGGCGAGGTAGCGCCGCTCGAGGATCCGGATGATCTCTGCGGGTGTGGCGTGCGGGTTGCGCAGTCGGATGCTGCGGATGTGGGCCAGCACGAGTGGGCGCTGGATGGACAGCACGCGATCGAGCCCGCGGACCATGAGCGGATGCTCTGTGGAGCCGACGGGTGGCACGCCCCTGTCCCACGGAGCATCGTCGGGGAGGGAGTGGATCTTGTGGATCTTCGGTGCCATGGATCGATCCTAGGAACGGATGCCGCGAAAACGCCGATAGCCCGGGTCCCTCACGGGATCCGGGCTATCGAGAGCGACGATCAGACGAAGAGGTTCGCGCGCTCGAGGTCTTCGGCGAAGTCGACCTCGACCGCATACAGGTCGGAGACGTCCATCGGCTCGAGCAGGAGGCCGTCTTCGGCGATCGCGAGCTCGAGGCCGCGCTCGAAGTAGTCCTGGTCCTCGACGCGCTGCAGCTGGCGCATGAACGCCTTCTTGTTCGCGGAGGAGATGTAGTTGATGCCCACGGCCTCGCCGAGGCCTCCCTTGACGGTCTTGGACAGCTCCTTGATGAAGCCCTCGGCGGTGACCGTGTACTTCACCTCTTCGTCGCTGACCTTGGAGGTGTTGACGGTGACGAACGACTGATCGCGCTCGATGTACGCCGCGGCGCGGCCGAGGATCATCGGGTCGAAGACCACGTCGCCGTTCATCCAGAGCACACCGCCACGGCCCGTCGCGCCCAGGGCGCGGAGCAGGCTCTTGGAGGTGTTGGTCTCGTCGTAGCGCTCGTTGTGCACGTAGTTGACCGAGGGGAACGCCTCGATGATCGTCTCGGCGCGGTAGCCGACCACGGCGGTGATGCGCGCGTCGGAGCCGAAGGCCGCCCGGATGTTGTCATGCTGCTGGCGCATGATGGTGCGCCCGTCGTTCAGCTCGGTCAGCGGCTTCGGCAGCGCGCGGCCCAGGCGTGAGCCCATACCTGCGGCGAGGATGACGGTCTGAAGAGTCACGAGTGCTCCTAAAGGAAGTTGTGTTCACGATCGGTTCACCGATCAGACACTTCGTCGTGCCGAGAGTCATGCTAGCGACACAGCCTGGGAAGATCCGGGCGCGGAGGGCCCCGTTGCCGTTTCGTGATCCAGTACACACCGAACGCTCAGATTCGTCGAGAGCGTTTGACTGATATGCCGAGATGGCTTTCGACCTACGGCCAATTGTTTCGGAGAGCCGAAGAAAGTCGGCCCCCGTTGATACCGTAGGACGGTGACTGCCTCCCCCGAAGACCGCCCCGACGAGGTGGCCGACCCTGCGTCGACGCCCACCAAGAAGACGACGGCCCGGAAGGCGCCCGCGAAGAAGGCGGTGTCCTCTCGTACGCCGCCCCGCGCTGCCGCCGACAAGGCTGCCGCCACCGGCGAGGTGGTCATCGAACCGGTCGTCAGGCAGACGGAAGAGACTGCTGCCACGAAGCCCACCGCCAGCGCGGCGCGTGCGGCGGCTGCGAAGAACTCTGCACGGACGACACCCGCGCGCGGGGCGAGGGCGACCTCTCCGACCGCGAAGGCCGCGGCTGCACGCACGGCGACCGGCGCCAAGGCGGCTGCGCCGAAGACGACCGCTGCGAAGACGACGGCTGCGAAGACGACCGCTGCCAAGACGACCGCTGCCAAGACGACGGCGGTGAAGTCGACCGCCGCGGCGAAGGCGGCCGCGGAGCGGAACGCCGCGACCAAGTCGACCGCGGCCAAGAACACGGCGCGGACCGCATCGGCGCGCAGCGCTGCCGCGAAGGCGGCCGCGGCCAAGGCTGCGGCGACCAGAGCGGCGAAGGCGGAGGCGGCGAAACTCGCGAAGGCGGAGGCAGCGTCTGCGGAGACCGATCCCGCGGCGGTCGACACCACGGCAGTCGACCCGACAGGCATCGGACCCGACGACTTCACGGCTCGCGCCGAAACCCCGGTCGAAGAGGCCGCCGTCATCGAAGCTCCTGTCGAGGAGCCCGCGACCGAGGCTCCCGTCGAGGAGCCCACGGTCGAAGCTCTCGTCGAGGAGCCCGCGACCGAGGCTCCCGTCGAGGAGCCCACGGTCGAAGCTCTCGTCGAGGAGCCCGTGACCGAGGAGCCCGTCGCGGATGCTCCCGTCGAAGACCCCGTGGCGGAGGCTCCCGTCGAGGAGCGGCCCATCGCTGAGCAGGCTGTGGAGGCGGAAGGCGTCGAGGCCCAGCCCGTCGAGGAGACGTCTGTCGAGCAGACCGTGGTCGCGGGATCCGAGACGGCTCAGGACGCCGTCGACGCGGATGCCGAGAGCGACGCGCCGAGCGAGGCGATCGACGCGGGCATCCACGAGCACGAGCAGGTGGACGCCGACTCCTCAGCAGGTGAGGAAGCCGCTCCGACCGGAGATGTCGCGTCCGGCACGGAAGCCATCCGCATCCGGGGGCTCGTGAAGAGCTTCGGTGACCACACGGCCGTCAACGGGATCGACCTCACGGTGCCCGCCGGCTCGTTCTACGGGATCGTCGGTCCCAACGGCGCCGGAAAGACGACGACCCTGTCGATCGTGGCAGGTCTTCTTCGGGCGGACAGCGGCGACGTGGTGATCTGCGGCGTCGATCAGCGGGTGAAGCCGCTCGCAGCGAAGCGCATGATGGGAGTCCTCCCCGATCGCCTGCGCACCTTCGATCGGCTCACGGGTCGCCAGCTGCTCCATTACTACGGTCTTCTCCGCGGTCTCGCATCCGACGTCATCGAGAAGCGTGTGGGGGACCTCGCGCGCGCCTTCGACCTCGGCGATGCGCTGAACCGCGTCGTGTCCGATTACTCCGCGGGTATGACGAAGAAGATCATGCTCGCCGGCGCGATGATCCACTCACCGCGTGTGCTGGTGCTGGACGAGCCCTTCGAGGCGGTCGACCCGGTGTCGTCGGCCGTGATCCTCGACATTCTGCGCGCCTACGTCGCACACGGTGGCACGGTGATCCTGTCGAGTCATGGCATGGACCTCGTCGAGCGCGTGTGCTCGCGGGTCGCGATCATCGTGGGCGGCGACGTCCTCGCCGAGGGGACGATCGACGAGGTGCGAGCGGGGCAGACGCTCGAGGCGCGGTTCGTCGAGCTCTCCGGCGGCATCGGAGAGGTGGAGGGGCTCGAGTGGCTGCACACGTTCTCCGACTGAGGGCGGCGCTCCTGATCGGTGCGCTCCGCGGCGAACGTCGGGTGCGTACCCTGGTCATGCTCGCCGTCGTCGTCGCGATCACCGTCGTCGTATGCACTGCGATCCTCAGCCTCGATGATGCGCCGGTCGCCGTCGCGCGATCGGTGATCGTTCTGGGCAGCGGTGCTCTGCTGCTCGGCTTCCTCGTCGGCCCCGTGCTCGTGGGAGCCACCGACCAGCTCGATCCGCGACGCTTCGCGGTGTTCGGTGTCGATGAGCGGCAGATGCCGTGGATCCTCGCCCTCGCCTCCTTCGTCAGCGTGCCGAGCGCGGCCGTGCTCTCGGTGCACGTCAGCGTCTGCGTCGTCGCCATCCACCTCGGTGCGCCGTGGCCCCTCGCCGTGCTCATGACAGTGCTGGCGGTCGTGTCGACGTTGCTCGCGGCGCGCATCGGCATGGCGGTGAACGCGGTGCTGCTGCCGGAGCGCAGGTCGCGAGAGCTCACGGCGATCTTCGCGCTCGCGGTGATCGTCATCGCATTCCCCGTCGCGGTCTTCCTCGCTTCCTTGAAGTGGGACGGCGAGGTCCCGGCGGCGGTCGCCGCGTTGACCGCGACCGTCGGGCTCACACCGCTCGCTGCTCCGTCGTGGTTCATGTTCGCCGTGGCGACAGACGAGTCCGGGGCCTGGATCAGCGGTGTCATCGCCGTCGCGACCGCTGTGCTCCTGTGGGTGATCTGGAGCTGGCTCGTCCGTCGGCTGCTCACGACCACCGAACGTCCTCTCGCCTCGCGCGAGCGCACGGGTCTCGGCTGGTTCGGCCTGCTGCCGTCCAACGCCTTCGGCGCCATCGCCGCGCGCAGCCTCGTCTATTGGCTGCGCGATCGCCGATACATCATGAATCTCATCGTCGTGCCCGTCGCGGGTGTGCTGACCGTTCTCCCGCTGCTCGTGGCAGGCGTGCCGCTCGAGATCGCGGCGCTCGTTCCCGTCCCGGTGATGGCGCTGTTCTTCGGCTGGCTTCCGCACAACGACGTCGCCTATGACTCGACGGCGCTCTGGACGCACGTGGCGAGCGGCGTCCGAGGCGTTCCCGACCGACTCGGGCGTCTCGTGCCGGTGCTCCTCGTCTCGGTGCCGGTGCTCGCCATCGCCGTGCCTCTCACCCTGCTGTGGATCGACGACTGGCGCCTCCTGCTTCCGCTCACGGGGCTGGCCGCGAGCCTGCTTCTGTCGGCGCTCGGCTTCTCCAGTGTGGTCTCGGCTCTCGCGCCCTACGCCGTGTCGCGACCCGGTGACAGCCCGTTCCAGCAACCGCAGCGCCCGACATCGCGGGGTGTCTACGGTCCTGCCGCAGCGTTCCTCGGGGCTCTGGTCGTCAGCATCCCCACCGGCTGGCTCCTGGCGCTCACGATGATCGACGGGTCCGCGTATGCGCCGGCCACGTTCTGGGCAGGGCTTGCGACCGGCCTGGGCGTCGCGGCGATCGGTGTCGCCGTCGGAGGCCGGATCTTCGAGCGCGGGGGCGAGCGGCTGATGGAGTTCGTCGAGACTGCGTGAGCACCGCCCCACGGGGCCGTCGCACGGCTAGACTCACGGGATGAGTACTCCGCTGGACAGCCCCGATCAGGGCGGCGTGGCAACGCTTGATCGCGAACTGGAAGAGCTTCTCCGCGAGGAGAACCTCGAGCCGGGCGACCATGAGCGTTTCTCTCACTATGTGAAGAAGGACAAGATCCTCGAGTCGGCGATCACCGGCAAGCCGGTGCGTGCACTGTGCGGCAAGAAGTGGACGCCGGGGCGCGACCCCGAGAAGTTCCCGATCTGCCCCACGTGCAAGGAGATCTACGAGTCGATGGTGGGCTGACCGCCATCCCGAGGACTCGGCGACCGACCTCGGAGTCGCCTCTCCGGGGACCGGAGCGGTGGCGAATCTCCCGGTCAGCGCGCGTCGACGTAGACCGTGGGGATCGCGGGGTCCGACTTGCTGAGTGCGAGTGCCCGCACGGGAAGCTCCTCGCGGACCTTGAGGTGATGCTTCCGGGCTGATGCTGTGCCGCTCGGGCCCTCGTAAGCCGTGTCGATCTCGCCGGCCTCGACGAAGGTCGTCTGCAGCGGCCGTCCGTCGGGATGCTCCGCCGGGCTGTCGAGCTCTTCGAAGCCGTCGGACACGACCACTGTCTCGGCGTCGGCGACACCGTCCACCAGGGTGCGGAACGCCGCTTTGCGGCCACCGTGCGAGGCCTTGTCGGCCGAGGCCTTGGCGACGCCGACCCACGCGCCGCGCGGATCCTGCCGTGCGACGAGCTTGTAGACCATGCTCGCGGTGGGGTAGCCGGATCCGGTCACGACCGACGTCCCGACACCATAGGCGTCGACGGGAGACGCCGCGAGTGCGGCGATCGCGTATTCGTCGAGGTCACTCGTCACCGTGATGCGCGTCGACGTCGCTCCGAGCTCGTCGAGCTGTGCCCGGACCTCGGCGGCGACGATCGGCAGGTCGCCGGAGTCGATGCGCACACCCCCGAGCCCGGTGCCCGCGACCCGGACGGCGGTCTCGACACCCGCGCGGATGTCGTAGGTGTCGACGAGCAGGGTCGTGTCTGTGCCCAGGCTGGCGATCTGCGAACGGAACGCCTCTTCCTCGGTCTCGTGGAGCAACGTCCAGGAGTGCGCGGCGGTGCCCATCGTGGGGATGCCCCAGCGGCGTCCGGCCTCGAGGTTGCTGGTCGCTCCGAAGCCGGCGATGTACGCCGCTCGTGCCGCGGCGACGGCGGACTGCTCTGCGGCGCGCCGGGAGCCCATCTCGGCGAGGGGGCGTTCACCGGCGGCGATGCTCATGCGCGAGGCGGCGGTCGCCACGGCGGAGTCGTGATTGAGGACGCTGAGGGCGAGGGTCTCGAGCACGACGGCGTCGGCGAAGCTGCCCTCCACGGTCAGGATGGGCGAACCGGGGAAGTACAGCTCGCCCTCCCGGTAGCCGCGGATCGAACCCGTGAAGCGGTAGTTCTCGAGGTAGGTCAGCGACTCCGCATCCACGACGTCGTTGTCGCGGAGGAACCGCAGCTCGTCGTCTCCGAACCGGAACTCGCGCAGCAGCGACAGCAGACGGCCGGTGCCGGCGACGACGCCGAAGCGCCGACCTCCGGACAGGCGCCGGGAGAAGAGCTCGAACACGCTCGGTCGCGACGCCGTGCCGTCGCGCAGCGCGGCGGCGAGCATGGTGAGTTCATAGCGGTCGGTGAGCAGCGCCGTGGACGTCGTCATGCGCTCAGCTTAGTGACGACACCCCTTCGGGTTGCTGGGCACGGGGCGGGGTGCGCGCGGGTAGGCTGGGGAGTCATGAACGACGCCCCGATCGGAATCTTCGACTCCGGTGTCGGCGGACTCACGGTGGCTCGGGCCATCAGAGCCCAGCTGCCCCGGGAATCGTTCGTCTACATCGGCGACACGGCCCACTCGCCGTACGGCCCGAAACCGATCGCCGATGTGCGCCGCTACAGCCTCGAAGTCCTCGACACGCTGGTCGACCAGGGCGTCAAGATGCTCGTGATCGCGTGCAACACGGCGTCCGCGGCGATGCTGCGCGATGCCCGCGAGCGCTACGACGTGCCGGTCGTCGAGGTGATCGGACCCGCCGTGCGCCGCGCCGTCTCCACGACCCGCAACGGTCGGGTCGGGGTGATCGGCACCGTCGGGACCATCGGCTCCCGCGCCTATCAGGACATGCTCGAGGTGAACGAGCGTCTCGAGGTCTTCACCGCCGCGTGCCCGCGCTTCGTCGAGTTCGTCGAAGGGGGGATCACCGGAACTCCCGAGGTCCTCGAGACCGCCGAGGAGTACCTCGCCCCGCTGCGGCAGGCGGACGTCGACACCCTGGTCCTCGGCTGCACGCACTACCCGTTCCTCCGCGGCGCCATCAGCTACGTGATGGGCGAGGGCGTCACCCTCGTCTCCAGTGATGACGAGACCGCCGGCGACGTCTATCGCCAGCTCGTGCGGGGCGACCTGCTCGCTCCACCGGACGCGACGGCCTCGTACGTCTACGAGGCGACCGGCGCATCGGCGACCGAGTTCACCGCGCTCGCCAACCGGCTCATGGGCCGCGAGGTGCGCGACGTGCAGCTCGTGCAGACCGGTGTCATCACGCTTCCACAACCACCCGTCGACGTCGTGCGCCCTGCGGCATCCGCGCTCCACCCCTCACACGAAGGAACTCCATGACCAGCATCGTCCGTGCCGACGGCCGCAGCACCGACCAGCTCCGCGAGATCACGATCGAGCGCGGCTGGAGCAGCCACGCCGAGGGATCCGCGCTGATCAGCTTCGGAGGCACCAAGGTGCTCTGCACCGCCTCGTTCACCAACGGCGTCCCGCGCTGGCTCACCGGCAAGGGCAAGGGCTGGGTGACGGCGGAGTATTCGATGCTGCCGCGCGCGACCAACAGCCGCAACGACCGAGAGAGCGTCAAGGGACGCATCGGCGGTCGCACACACGAGATCTCGCGACTGATCGGGCGCGCACTGCGCGCGGTGGTCGACACCAAGGCGCTCGGTGAGAACACGATCGTGATCGACTGCGACGTGCTGCAGGCGGATGGCGGCACCCGCACCGCGGCGATCACCGGAGCCTACGTCGCACTCGCCGACGCGATCGAGTGGGGCCGCGAGAAGAAGTTCATCGGCAAGAACGCGACGCCGCTGCTCGATTCCGTCGCCGCGGTGTCGGTCGGCATCATCGACGGCGAACCCATGCTGGATCTCGCATACGTCGAGGACGTCCGCGCCGAGACCGACATGAACGTCGTCGTGACCGGTCGTGGGCTGTTCGTCGAGGTGCAGGGCACCGCCGAGGGTGCGCCGTTCGACAAGCGCGAACTCGACGCACTGCTCGACCTCGGCGTCGCCGGGTGTGCCGACCTGAAGGACGAGCAGCTGAAGGCGCTCGCGGGCTGATGAAGGTCGTCCTCGCCACCCACAATCCGCACAAGGTGGCGGAGTTCCAGCAGATCGTGCAGGCGACGCGTCCTGACCTCGAGGTCGTCGGCTACGACGGTCCCGAGCCCGTCGAAGACGGCATCACCTTCGCCGAGAACGCACTTATCAAGGCGCGAGCGGCCTCGGACCACACCGGGCTCGC
>Ga0308156_1003677_pt1 | contig 11501 bp, 12 predicted proteins | sample PhyAR2_FD_201041 | JGI IMG/M metagenome (GOLD analysis project Ga0308156, IMG submission 201041) | Phyllosphere microbial communities from UC Gill Tract Community Farm, Albany, California, United States - DLSL A.R2 | ecosystem: Host-associated > Plants > Phyllosphere > Unclassified | place: USA... | reverse complement strand
ATCATCCGCTTCTCGTCGCCGCCTTCCTCGCCATCGTCGCTCTGATGCTGTTCAACGAGACCCGTCGTGGCGGGCGCAGCCTGTCCACCGCTGAACTCACCAACCTGCTCAACCGCGAGCAGGGCGTGGTCCTCGACATCCGTCCGAGCAAGGACTTCGCCGCCGGGCATATCGTCGGCGCGCTGAACATCGCTCAGGAGAAAGTCGCCAGCAGCCTGTCTCTACTGGAGAAGCACAAGGCCAAGACCCTGATCGTGGTGGACAGCGCCGGCCAGCAAGCCGGTGCCGTGTGCGGCGATCTGCAGAAGGCCGGCTTCACCGCCGCCCGGCTGAACGGCGGCATCGCCACCTGGCGCGCAGAAAACCTGCCCCTGGTGAAGTGAACCCCTAGCGTGGCCGCCCCATCGGCCACTGGAGACCGCGCATGTCTGACGTCGTCATCTATACCAGTGCCTGGTGTCCCTATTGCCATCGAGCCAAGCACCTGCTCGATCGCAAGAACGTGGCCTACCGGGAAGTCTCCGTCGACGGCCAGCCGGCGCTGCGCAGCGAGATGGCCCGCAAGGCCGGTCGCACCAGCGTGCCGCAGATCTGGGTCGGCAGCACCCACGTCGGCGGTTGCGACGAGCTCTATGCCCTAGACCGAAGCGGACGTCTCGATCCGCTGCTGTCCGCCTGACCAACACTCACAACTCAAGGCCCTACCATGACCGACCAAGCCAATGGCGCCCAGGAAGACGGCGCTCAGTTCTCCCTGCAGCGCATCTACATCCGCGACCTGTCCTTCGAGGCGCCCAAGAGCCCCGAGATCTTCCGTCAGGACTGGCAGCCCAACGTCAACCTGGACCTGGCCACCCGCCAGAAGACCCTGGGCGACGACTTCCACGAAGTGGTGCTGACCCTGACCGTGACCGTCAAGAACAACGAAGAGACCGCCTTCATCGCCGAAGTGCAGCAGGGTGGCATCTTCCTGATCAAGGGCCTGGACGCCGCCTCCATGGCCCACGCCCTGGGTGCCTTCTGCCCCAACATCCTGTTCCCCTACGCCCGTGAGGCGCTGGACAACATGGTGGTGCGTGGCTCCTTCCCCGCGCTGATGCTGCAGCCGGTGAATTTCGACGCCCTCTACGCCCAGGAACTGGCACGCATGCAGACCGCCGGCGAAGCCTGATCGGCGCCGCTGCGGTACCGGACGCCCCTTGCGAGGGGCGTTCTGCTGTCTGGTCCCAGGTCTTTTTGGGGCGTGCCTAGGCCTTGTCTGCCGCTCGCTCAGGCGCCTTTGAACAGGCTCTGAGCTTGCGACTGGCGCGCCAGAGATCGAAGCTGAACACGGCCAGGCCCGTCCAGATGCAGACGAAGGCGAACAGCCGCTCGCGGGGGAAGGGTTCGTCATAGAGCCAGACCGCCTGGATCAGTACCAGCGTCGGTGCCAGGTACTGCAGGAAGCCCAGCGTCGAATAGGGCAGCTTGCGCGCCGCGGCGTTGAAGCACAGCAGGGGGATCAGGGTGACCGGACCGGCCAGCACGATCAGCAGGCCCAGCGAGGACTGCCAGGTCTCGGCCTGCAGGCTCATCCCCGGCGTCAGCAGCGGCAGCGCGACCAGGGCGATCGGTACCAGCATCCAGCTCTCCACCACCATGCCCGGCAGGGCGGCCACCGGCGTCTGTCGCCGCACCAGGCCATAGAAGGCGAAGCTCAGCGCCAGCGCCAGGGAGACCCAGGGCAGTTGCCCCAGGGTCCACAGTTGCTGGGCCACGCCCAGCACCGCCAGGCCCACGGCGATCCATTGCAGCGGGCGCAGGCGCTCACCGAGGATCACCAGGGCGAGCAGGATGTTGACCAGCGGGTTGATGTAGTAGCCCAGGCTCGCCTCGACCACGTGGGCATTGTTGACCGCCCAGATGTAGACCAGCCAGTTGCAGGCCACCAGCGCGCCGGACACCGCCAGCCAGAGCAGCCGTCGCGGATGGGCGCGCAACTCTGCCCACCAGCCGCGATGGCGCCAGACCAGCAGCAGGAGCGCGCTGAACAGGGCGGACCAGAGGATGCGCTGGAACAGGATCTCGGTCGCCGGCAGGGCCGCCAGCAGTTTGAAGAACAGCGGAAACAAGCCCCACAGCCCGTAGGCGGTAAGGCCCAGGGCGTAACCCTGGCGCAAGGCAGACATGAGGGATCCTTAGGCAGGCAACTTTCTTGTCCGGGCAGGATAGCTCAAGGGGCTGCGGGATGTCGGAATGGGTGGGGCTTCCTGTCGTCAGCCCTGGCAGGCCGGCATCCCGCACTCGCGGCCATGGCAGTGCGCCGCTGCGACCGCTGCGTAGGCCGCAGGTATTATCTGATGGCGGCCATGGGCCGCTCCTAAGGGTCAGGTTTCGGTAGGAGCGGCCCATGGCCGCGATCAGTGTTGTAGCGTGGAAAACGGCGCAGCCTTTTCCATTGAAGAGTTCATCGCAGGGCCTACCCTCACCCCGGCCCTCTCCCAAGGGGAGAGGGGGAATTGGCGCCTGTAGCGTGGAAAACGGCGCAGCCTTTTCCACTGAGTCGCACAAAGGCTAGAACAGCCGCAACGGCGCCTCGTCCAGCGCCGCGCGCTGTTCGCGCAGGGTGAGGATCTGATCGCCCCAGTAGCGTTCGCTGCCGAACCAGGGAAAGCTCTTGGGAAAGGCCGGATCGTCCCAGCGGCGCGCCAGCCAGGCGCTGTAGTGCATCAGCCGCAGGGTGCGCAGCCCCTCGATCAGGGCCAGTTCGCGCGGCTGGAAATCGTGGAATTCCTCGTAGCCGTCCATCAGCTCGGACAGCTGCGTCAGCCGCTCCTGGCGATCGCCCGCCAGCAGCATCCAGAGATCCTGCATGGCCGGGCCGTGGCGGCAGTCGTCGAGGTCGACCATATGGTAGGCATCGTCGCGACAGAGCAGGTTGCCCGGATGGCAGTCGCCGTGCAGGCGGATGACGTTGTAGCTGACACTCTCGAAGAGTTCGTCGAGGCGCAGGAGCAAATCGCGCGCCACGGATTCATAGGCGGGCAGCAGGCTCTTGGGGATGAAGTTGCCGGTCAGCAGTGTATCCAGGGAGGCATGGCCGTAGCCCTGGACGTCCAGCGACTCACGGTGCTGGAAGGGCCGGCTGGCGCCCACCGCATGCAGGCGACCGAGCAACTGGCCGAGGCGATGCAACTGGTTGAGATCACCCGGCTCCGGCGCGCGACCGCCACGGCGGGGAAAGAGCGCGAAGCGAAAGCCGGCATGGGTGAACAGCGTCTGGCCGTCGCGCTGCAAGGGTGCGACCACGGGCACCTCGCGCTCTTCCAGTTCGGCGGAAAAGGCGTGTTCTTCCAGAATGGCGGCGTCCGTCCAGCGATCCGGACGGTAGAACTTGGCGATCAGCGGGGTCTCGGCTTCGATGCCGATCTGATAGACGCGATTCTCGTAGCTGTTGAGCGCCAGCACCCGGGCATCGCTGAGATAGCCCAGGCTTTCGATGGCGTCGATGACGAGGTCGGGACTCAGATTTTCGAACGGATGAGACATGGCGCGCTCCTCGGTCACGGGGGACGATGGCGATTGCCACCCTGCATCCGGGAGATGCTAGCGCATGCCCGAGCCCCATGGCGAAGGCTCGAGCGCTATCCGCTCACCGGTCAGGCGCCGATCACACCACCGTCTTCGCGGCTGATGACCATCACCGAGGAACGGGGCTGGCCATCCGGTCGTTGCTCCGGGAATTGGGAGCCGCCTTCCTCGCCGGGGTGCTGAATGCCGACGAACATCGTCCGGTAGTCCGGCGAGAAGGCCAGGCCGGTGACCTCGCAACCGACCGGGCCGACCAGGAAGCGGCGCATCTCGCCGCTGCGTGGATCGGCGCAGAGCATCTGGTTGTTGCCCATGCCCTCGTAATCGCCCTTGTTGCTGTACTTGCCATCGGTGAGCACCCACAAGCGGCCGGCAGCGTCGAAGCCCAGGCCGTCGGGGCTGTTGAACATGTTCTCGGCATTGATCTGCTGCGAGCCTGCTTCCGGCTTGCCCGGGCGTACCTTGGGATTGCCGGCGATGACGAACAGATCCCAGTCGAAGCTCAGGGCCGCGGCATCGTCGTCGCTCTCGCGCCAGCGCACGATCTGGCCGTAGAGGTTGTTGGCGCGGGGATTGGGGCCGCCCACTGGCATGCCGTCTTCACCGCGCTTGGTGTTGTTGGTCAGGGTGCAATAGACCTGGCCGTCCTTGGGGCTGACGGCGATCCACTCCGGACGGTCCATGCGCGTGGCGCCGACCTGGGTGCCGGCCTGGCGGGCGTGGATGAGCACCTCGGCCTGGCTGGCGAAGCCGTTGGCGGCGGTGAGACCGTTCTCGCCATGCACCAGCGGCAGCCACTGGCCGCGGCCCTTGGGACGGTTCGGGTCACGGTCGCCTTCGTCGAAGCGGGCGACATAGAGGGTGCCGTGATCGAGCAGCTCACGATTGGCCTTGGGATCGTCCTGCAGGCGATCACGGCTGACGAACTTGTAGATGAATTCGCCGCGCTCGTCGTCGCCCATGTAGACCACCACGCGGCCATCGCGGGTGCGGGTAAGGGCGGCGTTCTCGTGTTTGAAACGACCCAGGGCGGTGCGCTTGACCGGCTTGGCCTGGGGATCGAAGGGATCGATCTCGGTGATCCAGCCGTGGCGGTTCAATTCGTTGGGATTCTGCGCCAGGTCGAAGCGGTCGTCGTGCAGGTGCCAGTCGTTCTCCACACCGACATGCTTGACGCTGTAGCGCTTCTGGGCGGCATCGAACTTCAGGTTGGCGTCGCGACTGCCGAAGACGTCGGTGAAGTTCTCTTCGCAGGTCAGGTAGGTATGCCAGGGCGTGGCGCCGCTGGAGCAATTCTGGAAGGTACCCAGCACCTCGCGTCCGGCCGGATCGGCGGCGGTCTTGAGCAGGTCGTGGCCAGCAGCCGGACCGCTGACGGCGATGGGCGTATTGCCGTGTACTCGGCGGTTGTAGGGCGAGCCCTGGACGAAGTGCCATTGGCCGTCCACGCGCTTCACCTCTATCACCGAGACGCCCTCGGCGGCCTGAGCCTTGCGGGTGTCTTCCAGAGACTTGGGCGGTGTGCCGTGGCTGAGCAGGTAGCGGTAGTTGGTGTATTCGTTGTTGATCGCCATCAGTGCCCGATCCGGATCGTCCGGGAAGGGATAGAAGGCCATGCCGTCGTTGTTGTCGCCGAATTGCACCGTCTGGTCGGCGGCGCTGGGACTGCCATCGGGGCGGAAGGTCGGGCCATCGGTGTGCAGTGGCTGGCCCCAGCTGATGAGCACGCTGGCGCGATAGCCGGGCGGCACCACCAGGGTGTCGGCGGTGGAGGCCGGGATGTTGGCGAAGCCGATCAGGGGATTGCCCGTGGCCTCGCTGACAGCGTCGGCCAGGGCGCTGCGCCCGAGCAGGCCGCCGCCCAGGAACAGGGCCGCGCTGGCCAGGGCACCCGCGCCGATGAAGCGGCGGCGGCTGAAGTGGACGAGGCGTTCGAGATCGGTCTGGTCGTTGTGCATGCTCATGGCTCCCTCACGGTGTGCAGGCGAGGCTAGTCAGACTAAATGACGTTTTGGTGACAGCGGCTAGTCGCCGGGTGGTGGCGTCCGCGCCAGGCAATAGACGTCGACCCGCCCGGCGCCGGCGCGCTTGAGCAAGCGCGCCAGGCTGTCGGCGGTGGCTCCGGTGGTGAGGACATCGTCCACCAGGGCCAGGTGGCGACCCTCCAGCTGGGCGTCCTTCACCAGGGCGAAGGCCTGCTTCAGATTGCGCCGCCGCTGGTTGGCACTCAGGCCCTGCTGGCTCTGTTGCTCCTGTACCCGCTGCAATAACCCGCCATCCACCGGCAGTTGCAGCGCCTTGCCGAGCCAGCTGGCCAGCAGGCCAGCCTGGTTGAAGCCGCGTTGGCGCAGGCGTAAGGGTGAGAGCGGAACCGGCAGCAGCAGGTCCGGGCGTGGCTGGCCTTCGTCGAACAGATGCTGCAGATGCCGCGCCAGCAGCGCGCCGGCCAGGCGACCGAGACTGCCCTGGTCGCGGTGCTTGAATCTGTTGATCAGGGTGTCGACCGGAAAGGCATAGCGCCAGGGCGCCAGTACCTGGTCGAAGGCCGGCGGCCTGACCAGACAGCTGCCGCAGAGTAGCCCGTCCACCGGCAAGGGCAGGGCGCAGCATTGGCAGTGTGGCCCGAGCCAGGGCAGTTCGCTGTCGCAGCCTTCGCACAGTGGCAGTCCGGGCGGAAGCCAGGCGGCGCAGAGCGCGCAACCGGTTCCGGGGCGCAAGCGTCGCCAGTGGCGTTTCAGCGCGCGAGAAAGGGGTAAGGTCATGACGGCATCCGTGCCGAGCGAGAGCCCTACTGTGCCAGGCCGCCGGCCTGGCCACCAGTCAGCCGCGAATCAGCCAGCCCATCACCATCAGGCCCAGGACCAGCCAGATGACGCCGCCCACTATCGAGCGGGCCATGAAGGCCCGTACCGCGGCGTAGAGCAGCAACAGGCCGATGGCCAGGACCACGAAGCTGATATAGGAGTCGTCCATGCCGATGGAGCGCGCCATGCCATGGAGGAAGTCGTGCACGGCATCGGCGATGCCGCCGAGGACCGAGCCGAACAGGTCGATGATGAAACGGATGACTTGGCCGAGCGCCGCGCCGAGCCAGTCGAAGAAGCCTTCAGTACGCATGGATGTTTCCAGATCCTTGGCAATGTCCCTTGGAACCCGCGAAGCCCGCCGGGTTCGCTGGTGATCCGCGCTACACTGCGCGTTTTCCGCAGTGTCTCTCAAGTTCTTAGTGATGACAGCTACCGACGCGCTACCCCTGATCCTGCTTCCCGGCCTGCTCTGTGACCAGCGCCTCTGGGCCACCCAGGCTGCCGACCTGGCCGACACCTGCCCAGTGTCCATCCCCGACCTCACTCGCGAGGTTGGCATCGCCGCGCTGGCCCGCCGGGTCCTGGCCGAGGCGCCGCCGCGCTTCGTCCTGGGTGCCCTGTCCATGGGCGGCTATGTGGCCTTCGAGATCTTGCGCCAGGCGCCGGAGCGGGTAGTGCGACTGGCGCTGTTCGACACCATGGCCAGCCCGGATACCCCCGAGCGTGCCACCCAGCGTCGCGCCATGCTCGACTTGGCCGAGCGCGGTCGCTTTCTCGGCATCAGTCCGCAACTGCTGCCACGCCTGATCCATGCCTCTCGCCTGGGCACGCCGGTGGCCGATACCGTGCTGGCCATGGGCAAGGCGGTGGGCAAGGAGGCCTTCCTGCGCCAGCAGCAGTCGATCATCGACCGCCCCGACTCGCGGCCGACCCTGGCCCAGGTCCAGGTGCCCACCCTCATCGTGGTCGGCGCCCAGGATCAACTCACCCCGCCCGCCGAAGCCGAACTCATGGCGGCCGGCATCCAGGGCTCGCGTCTGGTGGTGCTGGACGACTGCGGCCACCTGCCGCCACTGGAGCTGCCGGAACGGACCACGTCGCTGTTGCGGGAGTGGCTGGCCTGACCCCTCGTCGCGGGCGCTGAACCCCGGCGCCAGGCGGGCCTCCATTGGCAAAGCCTCTGGAGGCCCGCATGACGCATCGCCCATCACTGTCCATCCTCTCCCTGGTGCTGGGTCTCGCCCCCACCACCGTGGCTCTGGCCGCGCCAGTGGGGACCGGTCAGCCCGAGCAGCTGCACTTCGCCGATGACGGCGTCATCCCCAATAGCCGCCTGCCCGTGCTGCTCTATCGCCAGGTGCCGCTGGAGGGTGCCGACCGTGCGGCGGCGCTGGAGCGACTGTTCGCCGACAACGCCTGGCCGCCGCAGTGGCGCTACGGCGTCTATAGCTACCATCACTATCATCCCAATGCCCATGAAGTCCTGGGCGTGGTGCGTGGTCAGGCTACCCTGCGCCTGGGCGGCGAGCAGGGGCAGGACGTGCAGGTGAGCGCGGGCGATGTGGTAGTGCTGCCAGCGGGCACCGGCCACCGCAACCTGGAGTCCAGCGCGGACTTCCTGGTGGTCGGCGCCTATCCGCCCGATCAGCAGGACTTCATCACCCAGCGCGCCGATCCGGCCGCCCACGCCCGCTCGGTCGGCTTGATCGCCGGGGTGTCCTTGCCGGCAAGCGATCCGGTGACCGGGCGCGAGGGCGCACTGCCGGCACTCTGGCGCTAGCAGAGGCGCGTCAGGGTGGCCTCGTCGGGCCGGCCGGCGAAAAAGGTCTTCAGCGCCTGGCGAAAGGGCTCGGGATCTTCGGCCACGGCGGCGAAGAGGGTGAGGCTGGAGTGGAACTTGAGATCGTCCGGTTGCCCGAACAGCGCGGTGGCGGACAGCTCAGGATGTGCCAGTGCCGCCGCGGTGATCTCCCGCAGGCGCGATCCCAGCAGCGGATGTGCGAGGTAGGCACTGGCTTCGTCGCGGGAGGCGATAGCGTAGTGGAGTGCCGTTTCGCTACGACCCAGTCCCTGGATCTGCGGAAAGATGAACCACATCCAGTGGCTGCGCTTGCGCCCGGCGCGGACCTCCGCCAGGGCGGTGGCATAGGTGTCGGCCTGGGCGTCGAGGAAGCGTTGCAGATCGTGAGTGGCGGGCATGGGGGAAACTCCGGGCCTTTTGCCTATCGGCAGACGGACCCGGAGGAAGTGCCGGTCACGAGACGAGCGGTCTAGCTGCGCACCGCGCGATAGCTGATCTCGCCGCCTTCACTGACGTCGTCCAGGTCGATCCGGGAGGTCTCCGGCAGGCTCAGGCCACCAACCAGACCCAGCAGGGCGATCAGGATCAGGTAGAGCGCTGGCGAAAGGTTGCTGCCGGTGGCGCCGATCAGCCAGGTCGCCATCAGCGGGGCGGTGCCACCGAAGATGGTGTAGGCCAGGTTGTAGGTGATGGCGCCGGCGGTGTAGCGCGTGCGGGTCGGGAAGACCTCGCTGAGTAGCGGCGCCGTCACCACGTTACACAGTACCGCTCCGGCGCCCAGCAGCAGCGAACCCAGCAGGGCGCTGCCGAACTGGCCACTGCTGGCCAGCAGCAGCGCCGGATAGACGCCCACCGCCAGGACCAGGCTGGCCAGCACCGTGGTCATGCGCCGACCGATGCGGTCGGTGACGCGCCCCAGCACCGGGCAGGCAGCTGCGGCGGCGAACAGGGTGATCAGGCTGATGGCCAGCGCCGCGGCCCGGTCGAAGCCGCCGGCCAGCTGCAGGTAGGTGGAGAAGTAGGTGGTGAACATATAGAAGGATAGCGCCGTCAGCGAAATAAAGGCGCCCAGGCGCAGGATGGAACGGCCTTGCAGCCTGAGCGTCTCGCCCAGCGGCGAATGGCTGACCTCATGGTCGGCTTCCAGGGCCTGGAAGGCCGGGGTCTCGTCCAGCTTCAGCCGCAGGTAGAGGCCGATCAGACCCAGCGGCGCGGCGGCCAGGAAGGGAATTCGCCAGCCCCAGTCGGCCATGGCGGCGGCGCCCAGCAGCCGCTCCAGGCCCCAGGCGGTCAGGGCCGCGCTGGCGAAGGCGAGAAAGGTCGAGACCGGCACGAAGCTGCCATAGCGCCCGCGTCTATCGCGCGGCGAATGCTCCATCACGTAGGCGCAGGCACCCGCGTATTCGCCGCCGGCGGAAAAGCCCTGAGCGCAACGGATCAGCGTCAGCAGGATCGGTGCCCAGATGCCGATGGTGGCGTAGCTGGGCAGGATGCCGATCAGGGCCGTGGCGCCGGCCATGATCAGGATGGTCAGCGCCAGGACCCGTTTACGGCCGATGCGGTCACCCAGCAGGCCGAAGACGATTCCGCCCAGCGGTCGGAAGGCGAAGGCCACGGCGAACACGGCAAAGGTCTTGAGCAGCCCGGCGGTGGCATCGCCACTGGGAAAGAAGTGCGCGGCGATCAGGGTGGCGAGAAAGCCATAAAGGGCGAAATCGAACCATTCGACAAAATTGCCGATGGACGCGGCGGAGATGACCTTGCGCAGGGTGGCGGGTGAAACGGAAGTCGCTGTCTGGCTCATGGCGGGCCTCGGGAAAGGGCGGAGACGGAGGCAGAAATGGAGCGCCTTGTTTTATTGTCGAGAGATCGGGGCGTACCGCAGCTTCGACCCTAATCCTTTTCCCGTGACCGAGCAGTCCCGCCAGCGACTTGTCCACCGTTGGAACCGACTTCAGGAGCCCCGCCATGACCATGACGACCACCTATGCGGAAAAGGAGCCCGCCCGCACCGAGGTCGACGCCCTGCCGGGTGTCACCCTGCTGGAGTTCGGCGCACCCTGGTGCGGCCACTGCCGTGCCGCCCAGCCGCTGCTGGCCACGGCGCTCGCGGACTACCCCGGCATGCGCCATATCAAGATCGAGGACGGCCCCGGCCGCCGTCTGGGACGCTCCTTTCGCGTCAAGCTCTGGCCTACGCTGATCATCTTCAAGAACGGTAAGGAACTGGCGCGGCTGGTGCGCCCGACAGCGGCGGCAGCCCTGCGCGAAGCCCTGGCCGAAGCGGACTGACCGGTCGTTCCGCTCGTCCTCGCCGCGCTTGACAGGGCAGGCCTGGAACATTAGTTTCAAACAACTGTTTAAACGCCCTGGCGGAAGGTCCGCAGCGACGCTGCCGCCACCCTCGACAACAAGCATTCGCAAAGAGGTAACAGTCATGCCCGATTACAAAGCCCCCCTGCGGGACATCCGCTTCGTTCGCGACGAACTCCTGGGCTATGACGCGCACTACCAGAGCCTGCCCGGTTGCGGCGACGCCACTCCCGACATGGTCTCCGCCATCCTCGAAGAAGGTGCCAAGTTCTGCGAGCAGGTACTGGCGCCGCTCAATCGCATCGGCGACCAGCAGGGCTGCACCTGGAGCGAAGAGGGGGTGAAGACCCCCGATGGCTTCAAGGAAGCCTATGCCCAGTTCGTCGAGGGCGGCTGGCCGAGCCTGGCGCACAACCCGGCCCACGGTGGCCAGGGCCTGCCCGAATCCCTCGGCATCTCCCTGTCGGAAATGGTCGGCCAGGCCAACTGGTCCTGGGGCATGTACCCCGGCCTGTCTCATGGCGCCATGAACACCCTGGAGCAGCATGGCACCGACGAGCAGAAGCACACCTACCTGGAAAAGCTGGTGACCGGCGAATGGACGGGCACCATGTGCCTGACCGAACCCCACTGCGGTTCCGACCTGGGCATGCTGCGCACCAAGGCCGAGCCGCGCGCGGACGGCAGCTACGCCATCACCGGCACCAAGATCTTCATCTCCGCCGGTGAACACGACATGGCCGAGAACATCGTCCACATCGTGCTGGCCCGCCTGCCCGACGCCCCCGCCGGCACCAAGGGCATCTCGCTGTTCATCGTGCCCAAGCGCCTGCCCGACGCCAGCGGCGCGGCCGGCGAGCGCAACGCCGTGCACTGCGGTTCGCTCGAACACAAGATGGGCATCCACGGCAACGCCACCTGCGTGATGAACTTCGATGGCGCTACCGGCTTCCTGATCGGCCCGCCGAATCGCGGTCTGAACTGCATGTTCACCTTCATGAACTTCGCCC